>OGQD01001676.1_pt1 | contig 13653 bp, 18 predicted proteins | sample 1553091 | NCBI WGS metagenome assembly OGQD01 (sample SAMEA2580290, study PRJEB22360) | human gut metagenome | biome: human gut; feature: human-associated habitat; material: faeces | place: Denmark | collected 2008/2010
CGCGTGATCGTGCCGCTGGTGCTCCAGGCGCTGGACGCCGGCGGCTCGGGCTACCTGAGCAAGCGCTGCGCGCCGGACGTGCTGGTGGATGCCGTGCGCCGGGTGCTGGCCGGCTATCCCTACATCGAGCAGTCGCTGGCGACCCAGCTGGCCTGCCACAAGGGGCCGGAGCCCAGTGGCGATCCGTTGCTGGCAGGCATGACGCCGCGGGAGATGGAGATCTTCATCATGCTCGCCCGCGGCCTGCCGACCCGGCAGATCGCCGAGCGCCTGTGCATCAGCGGCAAGACCGTGTCGAACCACATGACGCTGCTGAAGAACAAGCTGGGCGTCGACTCCCTGGCCGGCCTGGTGCACCTGGCCATCGACACCGGCGTGCTGAGGGTCGGCGACCGCCAGTCGGCCTGACCCTCCCTCAGGCCCTCAGGGCCTGCGGTGCTCGGTATTGAGGTGGTAGAAGGTGGCGCGGCCGCCTTCCGAGGCGCTGCCGGCGTTGTCCTGCACGTAAGCGCCGGCCTTGAAGTAGAGCGGCTCGCGGCTCCAGGCGGCGGCCATCTGGCGGTAGTAGGAGCCATCGTCGTCGTCGCTGTACACGGTGATGCCCAGGCGGCCGCTGGCGGTCAGGCGCAGGCGGTAGGCGAAGCGCTCGTCCAGGGTCACGTCGTTGACCAGCATGACGTTCTGCACCTGGCTGTCGTCCGGGTGTTTGCGCACCAGCGCCTCGATGCGCCCGCTGTTGCTCTCCGGGCGGAAGTGGTACTGCAGCTTGACCAGCGGCGAGCCGACGTCGCCGGGGCGGTTGATGGCGTGGATCTGGCCGATCACCAGCTTGTTCTTGCTCGGCACCTGGTTGACCGTGAGCACGGCGCTGAGGATGTTGTCCGCGTCGCCGTGGTACCAGTTGCGTGGCTCGCCGTTCTGCCAGGTCTCGCGCAGTTCGCTGCGCGGGTAGCTGGAGTTGAGGGTGCGCGAGCCGTTCACCGGCACCCAGAAGCGCACGCTGTTGTCGTTCTGCGGGCGGAAGTACTGGCTGCTGTAGCCCCGGTTGAGGCGCTCGGTGGTGATCAGCGTGGCGGATTCGGTGGCCGGGATCGTCAGGTTCCAGGTCGTCAGATCGAGCATGGGATCGTCCTTGGCAAGCGAAGCGGTGGGGATTCCGACCCCGCTCCCCCCGGAAGTTCAGCGCTCCATGGGTTTCTGGACGAGCGGTTCAGCCCTGGCGGCGTGCCAGCTCGATGGCAGCCTCGACGGCGGCCCTGGCCTGCGGGCTGTTTTTCCAGCAGCTCGACCCCAGCAGGGCCGCGGCCTGTTCGACGATGTCGCGGGCGTCCGCCTCGGCCAGTCGCTGCAGGGAGTCGAAGCCCAACTGTTCGAGGCGCTGGATCACCGTGGGGCCGACGCCCTTGAGTGCCAGCAGGGCCTGACGCTGTTCTTCGGGAAAGGGCATGCGCGTCCTCCGTTCAGGGATGGTGGCAGTCGGCTTCGAGGGCCCGTTGCAGATCGTCGATGCTGCGGCCGTGCATGACTTCCTCGTGGGCCTGGTGACCCAGCAGCACCAGCCCGAGGGCGAGCACCGGCGCGATCAGCATCGGGTAGCCGCGCAGCAGGCGGATCATCGGGCCGCGCCGGGCGAGGATGGGGCGTAGGCACACCGCGTCGAGTGGCGGGAAGTAGCCGTCGCGCAGCACCTTGAGCGCGGTTGGAAGCTGGGTCAGGGTGAAGATCAGTATCAGCAGCGGCAGGCCCCGGGTCGCCCCCAGTAGCGCCCAGTAAACCTGCGGTACGCCGAGCAGTTGCGGTGCGCACGCCTCGCGGGAGCCGAACTGCAGCCACAGGGCCAGCAGCAGGAAAGGGGCGAGCAGCAGTGCCCAGGGCAGCATACGCAACAGCGCGCGACGTGGTTGCGCAGCAATCATTACGGTATCGGCCATGCGGTCCATCCTGGACGGGACTTCGGGGCCGCCAGTGTAGCCATTCCGCTGCCGGGACGGCGCCAGGCTGCGTACGAAAAGTCGCCCTCCGAGCGCCTCGGGCGCCGGGGATTTTCGTACGCAGCCTGAAGCCGGTCACCACCCCTTCGGGCAGTTGGTGCAGCCTTCCATGTTGGCGTCCTGGAAGTTGCCGAAGCGGGTGCGGGTGCCGGTGAGGTCGGCGTTCTCCAGGTTAGAGCCGCCCAGCTTGACCTCCTGCAGGTTGGCGTCCTTGAGATCGGCGCCCTTGAGGTCGGCCTTGCTCAGCCAGGTCATTTCCAGGTCGGCGGCGACCAGCTTGACGTCGTGCATCTTGGCGCCGGAGAGGCGGGCGAACTCCAGGTACGCGGCGGACAGGTCGGCCCCCTGGAACTGTGCGGCCTGGGCGAACAGGCCCCAGCCCTGCACGGCCACCAGCTTGGCGCCGCTGAAGTCGGCCAGGCGCAGGTTGCTCTGCTGCAGGCTGGCGCGGGTCAGGTTGGCCTGCCTGAGATTGGCCTTTTCCAGGTTGGCCAGGTCCAGGGTGGCGTGGCGCATGTCGGCGCCGGAGAGGTCGGCGCCGGCCAGGTCCATGCGGCGCATGTCCTGGTTGCGCAGGTCGGCGCCCTTGAGGTTGGCGCCGGGGCAGTGGCTCCCCGGCTCGATGCGGCAGCCGTTGACGACCAGGGCGTCGTCGGCGTAGCTGCCGGCCAGCAGCAGCAGGGCGGCCGGCAGGATCAGGTGCAGGTACTTCATGGCGATGCTCCCGAGGGTGCGCGATGCGCACCGATAAGGTATCGGCCGAGAGCCTATGCACAGGCTCTGCGGGAAAAGCGGGTGCGCACGGCCCCGCCGGGACCGTGCGCACTGCGGGGTGGATCAGCGGCTGGCGGTCTTGTTGTCCCAGCTCGGCAGCTTGAACACCCAGAAGGAACCGCCCTGGGCGACCGGCTTGGTCAGGTCGGCCATGTCGCCGCCCCACAGCGGCACCGCGCCACCGTAGCCGGCGGTCACGCCGATGTACTGCTCGCCGTCCTGTTCCCAGGTGATGGGCGGGGAGACGATGCCGGTGCCGACCTGGAACTTCCACAGCTCCTTGCCGTTCTTGGCGTCGAAGGCCTTGAAGTAGCCGTCGCCGGTGCCGGTGAACACCAGGTTGCCCTTGGTCGCCAGCACGCCGGCCCACAGCGGCAGGCGCTCCTTGTGTTCCCAGACGACCTTGCCGGTGGTCGGGTTCATCGCGCGCAGGATGCCGACGTGGTCGTCATACAGGCGCTTGATGCGGAAGCCCATGCCCAGGTAGGCGGAGCCCTTCTTGTAGTGCGCCTCTTCGGCCCAGTAGTCCTCCTTCCAGTGGTTGGCGGGGACGTAGAACAGGCCGGTGTCCTGGCTGTAGGCCATCGGGTTCCAGTTCTTGCCGCCGAGGAACGGCGGGGAGACTTCCACTGCCTTGCCTTTCGATTGGCCCGGCTCCGGCTTCGGTGGACGCTGGCCCTCGTTCTCCACCGGGCGACCGGTCTTCAGGTCGATGTGGCTGGCCCAGGTGATGTTGTCGACGAAGGGGAAGGCGTTCTGCAGCTTGCCGTTGGTCCGGTCGACCACATAGAAGAAGCCGTTGCGGTCGGCGTGGGCGGTGGCCTTGACGGTCTTGCCGTCCTTGCCCTTGTAGTCGAACAGCACCAGCTCGTTGTTGCCGGAGAAGTCCCAGGCGTCGTTCGGGGTGTGCTGGTAGAACCACTTCACTTCGCCGGTGGTCGGGTCGACGCCGACCTGGCCGGAGGTGTACAGGCTGTCGTAGTCGTGGGGGTTGCCGCCGTCGGAGGTGCGCGCCCAGCCGTTCCACGGAGCCGGGTTGCCGGCGCCGACGATGATGGTGTTGGTCTCGGCGTCGAAGCTGGCGCTCTGCCACGGGGCGCCGCCGCCCTGGCTCCAGGCTTCCTTCTTGCCGGTCGGCGAGTTGGGATCGTCCGGCCAGGACGGCGCCTTCACGTCGCCGGTCGGGGTGCTGTCCTTGCCGTTCAGGCGGCCCATGTGGCCTTCCACGAACGGACGCATCCAGACTTCCTCGCCAGTGTCCGGGTCGCGGGCGAACAGGCGGCCGACCACGCCGAACTCGTCGCCGGAGCTGCCGTGGATCAGCAGGACCTTGCCGCTCTTGCCGTCCTTCACGATGGTCGGCGCGCCGGTCATGGTGTAGCCGGCCGAGTGGTCGGCGAACTTCTTCTTCCAGACGACCTTGCCGGTGTCCTTGTTCAGCGCCACGACGGAGGCGTCGAGGGTGCCGAAGTAGATCTTGTCGCCGTAGATGGCGGCGCCGCGGTTGACCACGTCGCAGCACGGGCGGATGTCGTCCGGCAGGCGGTGGTTGTAGGTCCACAGGCGCTTGCCGGTCTTGGCGTCGAGGGCGAATACGCGGGAATAGGAACCGGTCACGTAGATCACGCCGTCGTTGACGATGGCCTGGGACTCCTGGCCGCGCTGCTTCTCGTCGCCGAAGGAGAAGGACCAGGCCGGGGTCAGCTTGAACACGTTCTGGTCGTTGACCTGGGCCAGCGGGCTCCAGCGCTGGGCATTGGTGCCGAGGCCGTACTGCAGCACGTCGCCGGTGGTGGTGTGGTCGTTGGCGATGTCGTCCCAGCTCACCGACTTGGCGAAGACGCTGCCGGACGAGACCAGCGCGAAGCCCAGGATCAGGCTCTGCACGGTGCGCGCCAGCGGGGTGGCAGTGCTGGGGGGAGTTGTTCTTGTCATGTTTGCGGTTCCCATTGGTTGATGAACACGGGGCCTTCCGGAGGTGTGGCTGACCCGGCGACCCGGTGCGATCGATAGTGGGAGCGGTCCGGAACGGGCGATACGGAAAAAGTCCCGCCGATCACGGGAAAAATTCCCGAACCGGCCATGACTTCGCACTGCTGCGAACGGCTGCCGCCTGGCGTACCGGAGGGTTACTACCAAGGGCGTAGATGGCGGCCACCAAAGCAGCATACTGGCGCTGCCGACGGCCTTTCTAAGATGCGGCCAACGCGCTGACCACAAGCGCTCGCCTTGCCCAGCATCTCGATGAGGATGGTCGTCATGAACAACAACAACCTGCTCCGTGGCCTGCTTTTCTGCATCGGCCTCGGCGCTTGCTCATTCGCCATGGCCCACGGTGACGTGGTGCCGCAGAACGTCAACACCGACGGACTGGAACCACTGGGCAAGGAATGGCTCGACGAGAACCCCTATCGCGAGAACCCCAAGGCGATCGAGATCGGCTCCTCGGCCTACAACCAGAACTGCGCGGCCTGCCACGGCCTGGAAGCCAAGTCCGGCGGCATCGCCCCCGACCTGCGCTACCTCGAACTGGGCATCACCGGCGACGAGTGGTTCAAGGAGCGGGTGATCAACGGCGCCGTGCGCGACGGTCGTGTGTACATGCCGAAGATGGCCAACTTCCTCAGCCAGGAAGCGCTGTGGGCGATCCGCTCCTACCTGGAAAGCGTCCACGTCGAACAGTAGGCCGTGGACGGCGGCGCGGTGTTCGCGCCGCCACCGGATGCCGAGGAGGACGCACCATGTTCCGTGTGCTGTGCCTGCTGTCCCTGCTGCTGGTCGGCCTGCCCGCGATGGCGGTCGAGGAGGTCGACCCGCTGAACTCGCCAATGTGGGAATTCCATCGTCAGCGCCTGCTCGGCGCCGCTCCGGTGCATTTCGACGAGCGCGTGAGGGTGCAGGCGCCGCCCTTCGCCGAGGACTCGCGCCAGGTGCCGATCGAGATCGACGCACGCGCCCTTGAGCGCCCGGTGCAGCGCATGCTCGCCTGGGCCGAGCTGAACCCGATTTCCCATATCTTCACCCTGCACGCGGAGTCGGAGCGCCTGCTGCCGTTCCTCGCGGTGCGCATCCGCGTCGAACAGGCCACCCTGATCCGCGCGGCGGTGCAGACCGAGGATGGCGTCTGGCACGTCGGCTCGACCCACGTCGAGGCCGCCGGCGGTGGCTGCACGGCGCCCAGCGTGGTGCGCGCTCAGCCCGGCTGGGAGCAGCGTCTGGGGCAGGTCCTCGGCGGCCGCTACCCGCAGGGCGATTTCGACCGCCTGCGCCTCTCCGTATCACACCCGATGGACAACGGCCTGGTCGGCGGCATCCCCGAGTTCTATCTGGAGAGCGCCGAGCTGCGCGATCCCGAAGGCCAGCGCCTGGCCCTGCTCGAACTGTTCCCGGCGGTGAGCGAGAACCCGACCCTGGGCTTCGAACTGCGCGGCGGCGGCAAGGCCGAGCTGCTGCTGCGCGACAACAATGGCAACGAGTTCGAGGCTGAACTCTGACCCGTCCCATTCCTGCGGAGAACTTTCATGATCAGAGTCAGCGTGCTCTATCCCAACCGCCCCGGCGTGCGTTTCGACCTGGAGTACTACGGCGGCGCACACATGGCGCTGGTGCGCGAATGCCTGGGCGAGGCCTGCCTGGGCATCGCCGTGGACCAGGGCGTCTCCGGCGCCGCGCCCGGCAGCCCCGCGCCGTTCGTGGCAGTGGGCCACCTGTTCTTTGCCAGCCTGGAGGCCTTCCAGCAGAGCTTCGCGCCCCACGCGGCGAAGATCATGGGCGATCTGCCCAACTTCACCGACGCCGAGCCGCTGGTGCAGATCGGCGAGGTGCGCGAGCGTGCCGCCGGGGTGGAGGGCTAGGCATGCGCGGCCTGTTGCTGCTGCTCGCGCTGCTCTGCGCCGGCGCCGCGCAGGCGGCCTACGACTATCGCCTGCAGCCCCGGCAGATCGGCGCCGACACCTGGCTGCTGGAGGGCAGCACAGAGAACTTCGCCGAAGGCAATGGCGGCAACATCGTCAACACCGCCTTCATCGTCACCGACGAAGGCGTGCTGGTCATCGACAGCGGTCCCTCCCGGCGCTACGGAGAGGCCATGCGCGCGGCCATCGCCAGTGTCACCGACAAGCCGGTGGCGCGAGTGCTGCTGACCCACCATCACCCGGACCACGTGCTCGGCAACCAGGCCTTCGCCGACGTGCCCATCGCCGCCCTGGCCGGCACCACCGAACTGCTGCGCGAGCAGGGCGACGCCATGGCGGAGAACATGTACCGCCTGGTCGGCGACTGGATGCGCGGCACCGAGGTGGTGCTGCCGAGCGAAACGCTCGAACCCGGCGTCCGCGACATCGGCGGCCATCGCCTGCGCCTGCTCGAACTGAGCGGACACACCAGCGCCGACCTGGCGATCCTGGACGAGACCACCGGCGTGCTGTTCGCCGGCGATCTGGTGTTCTACCAGCGCGCGCTGACCACGCCGAACAGCCCGGGGCTGGACGTGTGGCTGGCCGACCTAGAGACCCTGCAGGAACTGCCGTGGAAACTGCTCGTCCCCGGCCACGGCCCGCTCGCCACCGATCCCGCGCCCTTTGCCCAGATGCGCGACTACCTGGGCTGGCTCGACGGCCTGCTGCGCGACGCGGCCAGCCGCGGCGAGGACATGAACGAAGTGATCCGGGCGCCGATCCCCGAGCGCTTCGCCGGCATCAGCCTGAGCCGCTACGAACTGATCCGCAGTGTCAGTCACCTCTACCCGCGCTACGAGCAGGAGCAGCTGAGGCGGGTGGATCGACGCTGATCCGGCAGCGTATCTAGCAGACGCTGGCATTGACCGGCTTGCCTTCCAGCAGGTCTATCCCGAGGTAGCAGAGATAGCCGTCCTGCAGGCTGTACTGGCAGACGACCAAGCCATCGCCCCTGGCGCGGAAGCGGCTCCCGTCCTCTGCACCGCACTGGTCCTCCCGATCGGGGCCGATCCGCTGGAAGATCTCCTCGGCCGCCTCGCCCGTTATCGCCAGCGACAACTTGGCATCGTCCTGACCGGCCGGCAACGGATCGCCGATCGAGCCTGAATAGAGCCGGTACTGGGCTTCCATCGGCTTGTATTCTTGGGCATTCGTGGCGAACGGAAGGGCGAGCAGCAGAAGAAGCATGGTGGCGCGAGTCATTTCCGATCCTTGATAGGGACAGGTCCGATCACTGGACAATGCCGGATCATAGGTCATGCAAGGGCTCGCTCTCCACCCGGAGACAACTTTACCCATCAATGACTTGGCACGAGGAAGGCTATAAACTTGCCGCTCTTCACGAAGAACCTTCCCTGCCGTCCTGCGCATGAAACCTGTCCAGCTGCCCCTTGGCGTGCGTCTGCGTGACGATGCCACCTTCGCCAACTACTACCCCGGCGCCAACGCGGCGGCCCTGGGCTATGTCGAGCGGTTGTGCGAGGCCGATGCGGGTTGGACGGAGAGCCTGATCTACCTCTGGGGCGGGGAGGGCGTGGGACGCAGCCATCTGCTGCAGGCAGCCTGCCTGCGCTTCGAACAGCGCGGCGAGCAGGCCGTCTACTTGCCGCTGGCCGAGGTGGTGGACTACGGTCCCGAGCTGCTGGACGGTCTGGACCAGGCCGAGCTGGTCTGCCTGGACGATCTCGATGCCGTGGCCGGTCGTGCGGACTGGGAAGAGGCGCTGTTCCATCTGTTCAACCGCCTGCGCGACGCGGGCCCCCGCCTGCTGCTGGCGGCCACCGCGTCGCCCCGCGAACTGCCCGTGGCATTGCCCGATCTGCAGTCGCGGCTGACGCTGGCGCTGGTGTTCCAGCTCCACGCGCTGTCCGACGAGGACAAGCTGCGCGCCCTGCAGCTGCGCGCCTCGCGCCGTGGCCTGCACCTCACCGACGAGGTCGGCCGCTTCATTCTCACCCGTGGCGAGCGCAGCATGAGCGCACTGTTCGAGCTGCTCGAACGCCTCGACCAGGCCTCGCTGCAGGCCCAGCGCAAGCTGACCATTCCCTTCCTCAAGGAAACCCTGGGCTGGTAGCCGTCGCAGACGTAGGGTGCGCCGCGCGCACCGGATAAGTCCTCGGTATTTCGGTACGCACGGCGCACCCTACCGGCGAGACGTATGAAGTCGGTCAGCTTTCGCCAGCCAGCCTGCGGTCGTGCTGGAACTTCCAGCGCACGTAGAGCAGCGCGCTGCAGAACAGGCCCAGGCTGATCACCGTTTCCAGGGCGCCGAACAGGGCACGGGCCGGGTCGATGGCGGCCAGCACGCCCTGGATGAAGTAGATGTTCACCACGAAGCAGGCCCAGGCGTGGGCGCGGGCGTTGCCCAGCAGCAGGCCGGGGGCGAGCAGCAGCAGCGGGACCAGCTGGATGCACAGCACCACCCAGGTGCGCGCGCCGTGCAGGTCGGCGAAGGCGAGGTTCCACACCAGCAGCAGGAGCAGCAGGGCGGCGAAGCTGAACAGGCTCAGGGCGCGGCTGAGTTTCAGGCGCGGAGCCAGCCATTCCAGGCTGGGCAGGGGCTTGGGCGTTCTAGCCACGGGCGGTCTCCAGTTTCGCGGCGGTCTGCGCCAGGCGCTGGCCGAGGGCCCGGCACAGGGCGATTTCATGTTCGTCCAGGTTGCGCTTGCCATCGGCCCCGGCGTGGTGGCTGGGGCCGTAGGGCGTGCCGCCGCCGCGGGTGTCGAGCAGCGCGCCTTCGCTGTAGGGCAGGCCGCAGAGCAGCATGCCGTGGTGCAGCAGCGGCAGCATCATCGATAGCAGGGTGCTTTCCTGGCCGCCGTGCAGGCTGGAGGTGGAGGTGAATACACCGGCGGGCTTGCCGACCAGTTCGCCGGTCAGCCACAGGCTGCTGGTGCCGTCCAGGAAATACTTCAGCGGCGCGGCCATGTTGCCGAAGCGGGTCGGGCTGCCGAGGGCGAGGCCGGCGCAGTGGCGCAGGTCGTCCTGGCTGACGTACGGAGCACCTTCCACCGGGATGTCAGGGACCACGGCCTCGCATTCGGTGGAGACCGCCGGCACCGTGCGCAGGCGCGCCACCAGGCCGCCCAGCTCGATGCCGCGCGCGATCTGCCGGGCCATCTCGGCGGTAGCGCCGTGGCGGCTGTAGTAGAGCACCAGGATGTAGGACGGGCTCATGCCAGCAGCTCCAGGACCTTCTCGGGCGGACGACCGATCACGGCGCGCTCGCCGGCCACCAGGATGGGGCGCTCGATCAGCTTGGGATGCTCGACCATGGCGGCGATCAGCTGCTCGTCGCTCAGGCCGGCGTCGGCCAGGCCGAGCGCCTTGTATTCGTCCTCGCCGGTGCGCAGCAGCGCTCTCGCGCCGATGCCCAGCTTGGCCAGCAGCGCGCGCAGTTCGGCGGCGCTGGGCGGGGTTTCCAGGTAGCGCACCACGTTCGGCGCCAGGCCGCGGGCTTCGAGCAGCTCCAGCGCGCCGCGGGACTTGGAACAGCGCGGGTTGTGGTAGAGGGTCAGGTCGGTCATGGCGGTGCCCATTGGCGAATGAGGGCGCTATTCTAGCCGCGTCGGGTACGAAAACAGACTAAGAGCCTGTTTACGATCTGCTGCGCGTCGGCCATGCGTCGTTAAAAACAGGCTCGGAATGCTCATTTACTACTTGTAAACTCCGCTTCCTCGCCGGTTTTTGCCTAGCCTGGCTCTAGCTCGCGAGGTCCTAAACAGGCTCTAAGGAGTGGGGCATGCGGCAACGGCTGGATGATGTGGTGGAGTTCTGGCGCTTCCTGTTCCAGCGGTTCCTCGCCGACCGGGCCATCAACAATGCTGCCGCGCTGACCTACACCACGCTGTTCGCGGTGGTGCCGGTGATGACCGTCACCTTTGCCATGCTCTCCGCCGTGCCGGCCTTCCAGGACACCGGCGAGCAGATCCAGAGCTTCATCTTCCACAACTTCGTGCCGTCGTCCGGCGAGACGGTGCAGCAGTACCTGCGCGAATTCACCACCCAGGCGCGGCACCTGACCTGGGCCGGCGTGGCGCTGCTGGCGGTGACCGCCTTCTTCATGCTGGTGACCATCGAGAAGACCTTCAACGCGATCTGGCGGGTGCGCCAGCCACGGCGCGGCATCTCCAGCTTCCTGCTGTACTGGGCGATCCTCAGCCTCGGGCCGCTGCTGCTGGGCGCCGGTTTCGCCGTGACCACCTACATCGCCTCGCTGTCCCTCCTGACCGGACCGGATGCGCTGATCGGCGCGCGCACGCTGCTGCGCTTCGCCCCGCTGCTGTTCAGCACCGCGGCCTTCACCCTGATCTACTCGGCGGTGCCCAATGCCCGGGTGCCGCTGCGCCATGCCCTCATCGGCGGGCTGTTCACCTCGGTGCTGGTGGAGATCGCCAAGAAGCTGTTCGGCCTGTTCGTCAGCTTCTTCCCCGGCTACCAGCTGATCTACGGCGCCTTCGCCACGGTGCCGCTGTTCCTGCTGTGGGTGTACCTGTCCTGGCTGATCGTGCTGCTCGGCGCGGAGCTTGTGTGCAATCTGTCGTCGTCGCGTCACTGGCGGCGCCAGGCACTGCCGCGCCTGCTGGTGGCGATCGGCGTGCTGCGGGTGTTCCACGACCGCCAGCAGCGGGGCCGGCCGGTCCGCCACCTCGACGTGCAGCGGGCGGGCTGGCTGCTGCCGCAGGACGAGTGGCAGGAGGTGCTGGATTTTCTCGAACGGGAGCACCTGATCTGCCGGGCCAGCGGTGGCGGTTGGGTGCTGTGCCGCGATCTCGAGAACTACAGCCTGCATCGCCTGCTCAGCCACAGCCCCTGGCCGGCGCCACGGCCCAGCCAGTTGCCGGAAAAGCTGGACGAGGCGTGGTATCCCGGCCTGCGCGCCGCGCTGGAGAAGCAGCACGAGGATCAGGCGGCACTGTTCGGCGCCAGCCTGGCCCAGTGGCTGCGGGCCGGTTCGTGACGGAGTGACGAAAAAGGTCAGTTTAGGGCGAGGTACAGCTCGCTACAGGCTGTCGCCCGGCCTTTGAAGCACGGCAGCGGCAGCCCAACCGGGCTGGCACGCTTCTGGCAAATACCCGCCCGAATGCTGGCAGACTGCTAGCGAGCGCAGGGTTCGGGGATATCGGGCGAATGAGCAGTAGCAAGAACAAGGTGGTGCCGTTGCAGTCCCGGGATTCCGACGAGGCGCTGGAGCGGCTCAATCGCATCACCGGCCTGCGCTTCGCCCGCTGGCCAGAATCGCTGGCGGCGCTGGCCCGCCAGGCAGCCGAAGAGGCCGAGCCGGCGAAGCCCGATTCGGTGGTGCGCTTCGGCGTTTTCTGAACCCTGAAAAACAAAACCCCGCCGAAGCGGGGCAGGAAATGGCCGGGAGAGTCAGGCCATCGCCTGGCGGGAGGCGCTGTCCAGCATCTCCACGGCTTGCACGAACAGTTCCTCGACGATCAGCGTCTGCGCCGGCACCGCCGAGCGCAGGCGCACCTGCATGTCCTCGATCCTGACCTTCATCGGCAGGCGGGCGACGCCGGAGAGCATCACCTTGCTGTGGCCGTTGACCTTGCCATGGTCCACCGCCACCTCGCGCACCTGATTGCCGTCGCGGTAGCGCACCATGAGCGATACCGGCAGGTTGGCCAGGCCCGGCAGGTGCAGCCAGACGGCCACGTTGAATTCGCCGACCCGGCCCTCGTAGGGCGTCACGCTCAGGCGCGCGCTGTTGACGATGCTGGCAGGGACTGGGCCGATCAGCTTGTCGTTGGCTTGGGTCATCGGGGGCTCCGGCAGAACTCGTTGGTATAGGAATGGGGGCGATTATAGGAAACGGCCGGTGACGAAACTGTGCACTGAGGCTTCGCCGGCTGAGACTTCCGTCGCAGAACCTGGCTGAATGTTCAAGCCAGGCGCAGGGGGTGGCGGACCACGATGGGAGTGTCGAGGTTGGCCGCCGGCAGGGGCAGCACGGCCTGGTTGTTGGCGTTGGCCAGCTGCAGCCAGACGTTCTCGCCCTCGACGAACTGCCCGCAGGGCAGCCACAGGCCGTGGTGCCAGCCGGAGCCCGGTTCCGGGGTGCTCTGCAGCACGCCCGGGTGGGTCTGGGCGCTCGGTGCCCGTCTCAGCCAGACGGCGCGCGGCAGCCCCTTGAGGTAACGCAGGCCCAGGTGCAGGCCTTCCTGATTGATGTGGCGCCAGCGCACCAGCGCCAGGGTCGGGGTGCCGCTGCGGGGCAGCACCAGCGCCAACTGGCCGACCGGCAGCTGCGCCGCCAGGTCGGCCTGGCAGACGACACGCGCGCCCCCGGCACTGGCGTCGAGCATCTGTGCGGCGCAGCTGGCCGGGCGCTTCTCCAGCAGCTGGGCATGGATGGCCTGCAGGCCGATCACCAGGCTGCAGTCGGCGCTGAAGTCGGCCCGCGGGGGGCGGGGCGGCCGGCGGGGCCATCCTCGCCACCGCCCAGGCCGACCCGCTCAACCCACGGGTCTATCCGGCCCGGGGCGTCGATGCATTCCAGCACGACTCGCTGCTGGAACTGGACCAGGCGCCCGCCCAGCCGTGGAACGACGCGCGACCGGGCGTGGCGCGGGGCAGCGTCGAGCGCCATGTGTTCGCCAGCCGCATCCTCGGCAACCAGCGCGCGGTGCACCTCTACCGGCCGCACGGCTACCGGGCGGGCGCGGCGGACAACCACCTGCTGTACCTGTTCGACGCCGAGGCCTACCTGGGCAAGGTGCCGACGCCGACCATCCTCGACAACCTGATCGCCGCCGGGCGCATCCCGCCCATGGCCGCGGTGCTGATCGACAACGCCAGCCCCGAGGCACGCGGCGTGGAGCTGCCACCCAACCCGGACTTCGCCCGCTTCCTCGCCGAGGAGCTGCGGCCCTGGGTGGCCAAGCAGGGGCTGGGGGGGCCGGGGGCGCGCACCGGGGGTGGCGGGT
>OGQD01001682.1_pt1 | contig 13623 bp, 9 predicted proteins | sample 1553091 | NCBI WGS metagenome assembly OGQD01 (sample SAMEA2580290, study PRJEB22360) | human gut metagenome | biome: human gut; feature: human-associated habitat; material: faeces | place: Denmark | collected 2008/2010
CAGCCGCGAGGAAGCCGCCGAGCGCTCCACCCTCGACCTGCGCCTGTGGGCCAACCCGGCCGACCGCAGCAAACTGCTGGGCATCCTCGACAACGCCGCCAGCGCCCCGGACTTCACCGCGCAAATTCGCACTCGCGACGGCAGCCTGCGCCTGTGCGAACTGTCCGCCCACCGCATCACCATCGGCAGCGACGACTGCATGCTGACCATCGCGCGCGACATCACCGAGCGCCAGCAGATGCAGGAAAAGCTGCAGCTGGCCGCCACGGTGTTCGAAAGCACCGCCGAAGGCGTGATGATCACCGACGCGCGCCAGCAGATAGTCGCCGTCAACCGCGCCTTCACCGAGATCACCGGCTACAGCGAACAGGAAGCCCTCGGCAACTCACCGCGCCTGCTCGCTTCCGGCCAGCACGACAGCAGCTTCTACGTCGCCCTCTGGCACCAGCTCAACGCCGAGGGCCACTGGCAGGGCGAAATCTGGAACCGCCGGAAGAACCAGGAGCTCTACCCGGAGTGGCTTACGGTCAGCGCCGTGCGCAATGCCGACGGCGAGTTGTCGCACTATGTCGGCGTGTTCGCCGACATCTCCACCCTCAAGTACGCCCAGGCACGGCTGGACTACCAGGCCCACCACGATCCACTCACCGGCCTGCCCAACCGCCTGCTGTTCGAAAGCCGCCTGAACGCCTCTCTCAAGGAAGCCCAGGAAGACGATCATCAGGGCGCCGTGCTGTTTCTCGACCTCGACCGTTTCAAGCACATCAACGACAGCCTCGGCCACCCGGTCGGCGACCTGCTGCTCAAGTCCATTGCCACCCGCCTGCGCGAGCAGCTGCGCGACGTCGACACGGTGGCGCGCCAGGGCGGCGATGAATTCATCATCCTGCTGCCCGGCCTGCACCACGCACTGGACGCCGAACACGTCGCCAACAAGCTGCTGCTCTGCTTCGAAATGCCGTTCATCGCCGGCGAACAGGAGTTCTTCGTCAGCGCCAGCATCGGCATCTGCCTCTACCCCAGCGATGGCTCGGATGTCGCCACCCTGGTGAAGAATGCCGACGCCGCCATGTACCGGGCCAAGGCCCAGGGCCGCAACCGCGTAGAGTTCTACACCCGCGAACTGACCTTCCAGGCCACCGAGCGCATGGCCTTGGAACATGAATTGCGCCGCGCGCTGGAAAGCGACCAGCTGCAGCTTTACTACCAGCCCAAGCTTTCCCTCAGCACCGGCCAGTTGGTCGGTGCCGAAGCCCTGATCCGCTGGAAGCATCCTCAATTCGGCACCATTTCGCCCGATCGCTTCATCCCCCTGGCTGAGGAAAATGGCCTGATCCTGCCATTGGGTGACTGGGTCCTGCGCCAAGCCTGTCGGCAGATGAGCCGCTGGCAGGACAGCCATGCCGCGTTCGGCCCGCTCTCGGTCAACCTCGCTGGCGCCCAGCTGCGCCAGACCAACCTGGTCGAACGCATCCGTGAACTACTGGCGCACTACAACCTGCAGCCCTCGCGCCTGCAATTGGAGATCACCGAAAGCTTCCTCATGCACCAGACCGAGGAAGCCCTGTCGATCCTGCACAGCCTCAAGCACCTGGGCGTACAACTGGCCATCGACGACTTCGGCACCGGCTACTCCTCCCTCAGCTACCTGAAGCAACTGCCGCTGGATACGCTGAAGATCGACCAGTCCTTCGTCCACGGCCTGCCGGACGACCCCCACGACGCGGCCATCGCCCGGGCCATCATCGCCCTGGGCCGCAGCATGAACCTCACCGTGATCGCCGAAGGCGTGGAGCACGAAGCCCAGGAACGCTTCCTCGAAGCCGAAGGTTGCGACCAGATCCAGGGCTACGCCCTGAGCGCCCCGTTGCCGGCCGACGCCTTTGCCAACCGTTTCCTGGTTCCGCTGCATCCGATTGGCGCGACGCATAACGCGCCGGTATAATCCGCCCGCCTTCTGGGGGCCTATAGCTCAGTTGGTTAGAGCAGAGGACTCATAATCCTTTGGTCCACGGTTCAAGTCCGTGTGGGCCCACCACCTTTTCAGCAAAAGCCGCGCGAATGCGCGGCTTTTGCATTTCTGCCAGTCAATTTTCCAACAGCCGACCGAGAGCCACTTCACACCTGCCGTCGACCATCTGACGCAGGCGCTCCGCCAACATGACAGGCGTCAATATCAGATAGCCATTAGCCATTAAATTGGCATCTCCCTGATATGAGCGAATCCGTCATGACTCTCCACCGGTATCCGGTCCAGTTGCTGGTCACTTCCCAGGATCCGGCGTTGGCGCGCCAGGTTCGTGCGCTGCTGGCGGCCTACGAGCTGCCCTGCGCGGTGATGGAAGGACCACGCAATTGCGAGCAGGCACCGCTGTGCCGATGGTTCAAGGACGCGCCCTTGAGCGATTCGGCGCGGATACTCGCGCTGCTGGCCGACGCCATCGGTGTGCTGGAGCGAACCCGCCATGCCTTCCGCTCCCGCGAACTGGGCGAACTGCGCCAGCGCCTGAGCGGCGCACTGCAGGAGTTGTCGGGGCCGCGCCCGCTGGTGTAAAAGACTCCCACCCGCGTTCCGCCGTTGCGGAAGCTGGCTTTGCCGGGCAGGACTTGTGGGCCTGCAAGACAAAGCGCCGAGTTGGTCGCCGTCGATTTCGACGAGACGACGAGCCGGCGCTTTTTTCATGCCCGACAAAAACAGCAGACCCGCAAGGAGCCAAACATGGGCCTGGGACCGAAGCTCGATAGCGTGCTCGAGCGCATCGGCCTGTCGACGATGGAAGTCGATCAGCGCCTGACATATCTGGAGTGGAGCGAGGAGGATGGCCGCCACCTGCATGGCCGCGCCGCCGAACTGGAAGGCTGCCACCAGCGCTTCATCGAGCAGCTCTACGATCACCTGCGCCATTATCCGCCCCTGGGCGCAATCCTCTCCGAGCCGGCGACGCTGGCGCGGCTGAAATGCAGCCAGTTCGAATACTACCGCCAGCTGTGGGACGCCCCGCAGGACGCCGACTACGTGCGCGACCGCCTGCGTATCGGGCTCGTGCACCAGCAGGTCGGCGTCGAACTGAAGTGGTACCTGGGCGCCTATCGCCTGTACCTGGATCAGATGCTCGCCGACCTGATAGGCGACGCCCCGGAAGCCAAGACCTACGCCAGCCTGCTCAAGCGGGTGTTCTTCGACATGTCGCTGGCTATCGACACCTACGGCGCCGCCCAGCGCCAGGCGCTGGAGGACAGCGAGGCGCGCTTCGCCCGCGCCCTGCGCGGTGCCAACGACGGCATCTGGGACTGGGACCTGGGCAACGACCGCCTCTACGTCTCCGAGCGCTGGGCGCGCATGCTCGGCCTGACCCGCGATAACCTCGGCGAAGGCAGCACCAGCTGGTTCGCCCGCGTGCATCCGGACGACCTGCCCGGTCTGCGCAAGGCCATCGATGCGCACCTGCGCGGCAGCAGCGCGCTGCTCAGCCACGAGTACCGTATCCGCCAGCGTGACGGCAATTACCTCTGGGTGCTGGCGCGTGGTGTGGTCACCGATGGGCGCATGGCCGGCTCGCAAACCGACATCAGCCAACACAAGGCCAGCGAACACCAGCTCAGCCACGCGGCGCGGCACGACCCGCTCACCGGCCTGGGCAATCGCCTGCGTCTGGACGAGCTGCTGCGGCAGGCCCTGATGCGCCAGCACCGCCCCGGCGCGCGCGAGTCCGGCCTGCTGTTCATCGACCTGGACCGCTTCAAGCTGATCAACGACAGCCTCGGCCACGCCGTTGGCGACCGTGTGCTGGTGGAAGTCTCGCAGCGACTGCTGCGCTGCCTGCGACCGGGTGATCACCTGGCGCGCTTCGGCGGCGACGAGTTCGTCGTATTGCTGGATGACCTCGCCAGCCTCTGCGATGCCGAGCAGGTCGCACAGCGCATGCTCGATTGCCTGCGCCAGCCGCTGCACGTGGACGGCCGCACGCTGGTGGTCAGCGCCAGCATCGGCATCACCGGGTTGATGACCGACGGCCAGGCCATCGACACCCTGCAGGCCGCCGACCTGGCCCTGTATCGCGCCAAGGAAGCCGGCAAGGCGCAGTACGCACGCTTCAGCCTCGAGCTGCAGGCCGAGGCGCAGCGCCGGCTCGACCTGGAAAGCGCGCTGGCGCAGGCGCTGAGGCGCGAGGAGTTCAGCCTGCACTACCAGCCCATCGTCCGCCTGGACAGCGATTCGCCGCACTGGGAGGCGGTGGAGGTGCTGCTGCGCTGGAAGCACGACGGCCAATCCGTCTCGCCGCTGGACTTCATCCCGGCGCTGGAGGAATCCGGCGAGATCGTCCCGGTCGGCGACTGGGTACTGCGCCAGGCCTGCCGGCAGACGGCGCTCTGGCAGGGCCAGGGGTACCGCGACCTCTACTGTTCGGTCAACCTGTCGAGCCGGCAGCTGCAGCAACCGGGCTTCGCCGCGCGGGTACAGCAGATTCTGGCGGAGAGCGGCCTGTCGCCGCGCAGCCTGGTACTGGAGATCACTGAAAGCCTGCTGATGCAGGACGGCGCGGAAACCCTCGCCTGCCTGCGCGAACTGGCCGCCGAGGGTGTGCGCCTGGCGCTGGACGACTTCGGCACCGGCTACTCCTCGCTGGGTTATCTCAAGCGCTACCCGCTGCACATCCTCAAGGTCGACCGCAGCTTCATCACCCGCGTGCCGGACGACCCGGAACTCAGCGCCATCTGCCGCGCCATCATCGGCCTGGGCCACAGCCTGGGCCTGGAAGTGGTGGCCGAGGGCGTCGAACGCCAGGAACACCTCGACTTCCTGCGCGCCGAAGGCTGTCGCCACGCCCAGGGCTTCCTGTTCAGCAAGCCGCTGGCGCCGGAACAACTCTTCCAGACCCGCGTGGAGCACCAGCGATGAAGCAGAACCTGCCGATCACCGGGCGCCAGGTGGATGTGCCGGTCAATGCCAACATTCTCTCCACCACCGACCTCAAGGGCGCGGTCACCCATGTGAACCCGGACTTCATCCAGGTCAGCGGTTTCCAGGCCGAGGAGCTGGTGGGTTTCAACCACAACCGCGTGCGTCACCCGGACATGCCGCCCGCCGCCTTCGCCCACCTCTGGCAGACGCTGCAGGCCGGGCGCAGCTGGATGGGCCTGGTGAAGAACCGCTGCAAGAACGGCGACCACTACTGGGTCAGCGCCTTCGTCACACCGATTCGCCATGGCGGAAAAGTCGTGGAGTACCAGTCGGTGCGCACCCGTCCCGGCGCCGAGCAGGTCGATGCGGCGGAGCGCCTTTACGCGCGGATGCGCGGGGGAGCGAAGTTGGCCCGCCCGCGCCTGCCACTGCCGGTGCAACTGCTGATCGGACTGGTGCTGGCGCAGGCCGGCGGTGCCCTGCTGGCGCTGCTGCTGCCCAAGCTGACGGTGCTGGCATTCCTGCTGGCGCTGGGCGCCTCGGGCGCCTGGCTGGTGCTACGCCTGCAACCGCTGGGTGCGCTGCTCGGGCGAGCGCGGAAGATCGCCGACAACCCGCTCAGCCAGCAGCTGTATACGGGCCGGAACGACGAATTCGGCGAGCTGGAGTTCGCCTTCCGCATGCTGGAGGCGGAAACCGCCGCGGTGGTCGGGCGCATGGCGGACGCCTCGCATCGGTTGGCCGAGCATTCCGCGGCACTGGCCGACGCCATGGCCGGCGGCAGCGCCGCTTCGCAGTTGCAGCAGCGCGAGACCGAACAGGTGGCCAGCGCCATGCAGCAGCTCGCGCAGAGCGTCCAGGAAGTCGCCCGCCACGCGCAGCACAGCGCGGTGGCGGCGCAGTGCAGCGAGCGCATCACCCAGTCCGGGCATCAGGATGTGCACGCCACGCGCGGGCAACTCGCCGCGCTGGAAGCTGGCGTGCGCGCCGCGAGCGTCGCGGTCGAACAGCAGAAGGAGCACAGCGAGGCTATCTCGCGGATGCTCGAAGTAATCCGCGATGTCGCCGGGCAGACCAACCTGCTGGCGTTGAACGCCGCCATCGAAGCGGCACGCGCCGGGGAAAGCGGGCGTGGTTTCGCGGTGGTCGCCGATGAGGTGCGGGCGCTGGCTTCGCGCACGGAGAATTCCGCGCGCGACATCCAGTCGCTGGTCGGTAATCTCCAGCAGGGCGCCGAGGATTCGGTGCGCGCGCTATGGCATTGCTGCGAGCGGGCGGTCGCCAGCCTGGAGCAGGCCGGGCATGCGGCGGGCACGCTGGAACAGATCAGCGAGCAGGTCTCGGCGATCCAGCGCATGAGCCTGGAAATCGCCGAGGCCATCGAGGAACAGGGCGTCGCCAGCGAAGACGTGCAGCGCAGCCTGCACGCCATTCGCAGCTCAGCCGACAGCAATGCGCAAAAGGTCGGCACCTGCCAGCGCAGCGCCGCGCGCATGGCGGAACTGTCGGCGGAGTTGCGGATGCTGGCGGAGCATTTCTGGGAGGGCAGCCGGGCGGGTTAGCGCTTGGCGATGATGTACACGGCGTGGACGATACCGGGGATGTAGCCGAGCAGCGTCAGCAGGATATTGAGCCAGAACGCGCCGCCGAAACCGACCTGGAGGAACACGCCCAGCGGCGGCAGAAGGATGGCGATCAGAATGCGGATGAGGTCCATGCGGTGGCTCCTTGTGAGATTGCCTTGTGCATGGAATTGACCGCAGGAAAGCGAAGCGGGTTCAGAGAATCTTGCTGGCTATGATGCTGACCTGTAGGAGCAACTGTCTTCATCGGTCACTCTGTGCCACGGAATTCCCCTCACCCCTGCCCTCTCCCAGAGGGAGAGGGAGCAGATTGTGCCGGCTGACACCATGGCTTCATCCTGCACCGAGCTGTCCCCTCTCCCCCTGGGAGAGGGTTAGGGTGAGGGCCGACCCGAGCGCAGAACTTTCGCGTAGGAGCGGGCCATGCCCGCGATCGCGTCCATGGGGCGCTCCTACAGGGTTCATCCGGGGTTACAGGAACCAGCGGTACTCTCGCGCGCTGACTTCGTTCATGAAGTCCAGGTGGTCGTGGCGCTTGTTCTCGCAGTAGACGAAGACGAACTCGCTGCCCAGGCCATCCTTCACCACCGGATGGTCTTCCATCTCGGCGACGGCGCCGAGCATGTCGCGGGGGAAGTCGATGCCGCTGGAGCGGTCTTCGTTGAGCGGCGGGATGGGTTCCTGGCGGGCTTCCAGGCCGTGCTCCATGCCGGTGAGGATCGCCGCGAGCACCAGGTAAGGGTTGGCGTCGGCGCCGGCCAGACGGTGTTCGATGCGCAGGTTCCTGCCATCGGATTCGGGGATACGGATGCACGCATCGCGGTCCTCGAAGCCCCAGCTGGCCTTGCTCGCGGCGTTCACGCGGGAGCCATAGCGGCGGTAGGCGTTGTGGTTGGCGGCGAAGATCGGCATGCAGTGCGGCAGCAGCTCCAGGCAGCCGGCCACGGCGTGGCGCAGGGCCTGCTGGTTGTCGCGGTCGAGCAGGTTGTTGCCGTCGCGGTCGTACAGGCTGACGTGCACGTGCATGCCGCTGCCCGGCGCGTGCAGGTAGGGCTTGCTCATGAAGCTGGCGCGGTAGCCGTGCTTGAGCGCCACGCCTCGGGTGGCGCGGGTGAACAGCGCGGCCTGGTCGGCGGCGTGCAGGCCGTCGTCGCAGTGGGCGAAGTTGATCTCGAACTGGCCGGGGCCGATCTCGGCGGTGATCACGTTGGCATCCACTCCCTGCTCGCGGGAGGCTTCGACGATCTCGTGGAGCACATCGGAGAAGCGCGACAGGCGTTCGATGTGCATGTTCGGCTGGTCGTCCTCGTCGTCGCACAGCGGGTCGCGCGGGTATTGCGGCAGGCCGTTGTCGAGCTTCTTGTCGAACAGGTAGAACTCCAGCTCGAAGGCCACCACCGGGCGGATGCCCTTGGACTCCAGGCGCTGCATGACGCGGGCGAGCACTTCGCGCGGTTCGAATTCGATGGGCGCCTCGGTGCCGTCGGAACTGATCAGCATCTGCCCCAGCGGCTGGTTCTCCCAGCGCACCGGCTTGAGCGAACCGGGGATCAGGCGGCGCGGCGCGTCCGGGTCGCCGTCGTTGAAGCAGTAGTCGCCGATGGGGTGCAGGCCGCCCTGTACGCCGAGCAGCACGCAGTTCTGCGGCAGTTTCAGCGGGCTGCCGGCGGCGACTTTCTCGAGCATGTCCACTGGGTAGCGCTTGCCGTAGAAGTGGCCGGGAATGTCCAGGCAGATCAGGTCGACGTAGCGGATGTCCGGGTATTGCTGGCGGAAGGCGCGGACTTCGCTGAGCAGGTCGGGATGCATCGGGCGGTTCATTTTTCTCAGGGCCTTTTTGTTTCTCGGGTGCCAAGATCAATTTCGAGGTGGGACCGTCGCGAGCGAAGGCCAGGCAAGGCGGAAGTCGGCTCGGATGCGGAGTTTAGGCCGCTAAATGAGCAATCCGAGCCGACTTCCAACGCCGCCTGGGCGAGCGCAGCAGGTACCGGTCGAAATTCACGTGAAGATCCACAGCACCCTTGTAGGTTTATCGGTGAGGTTGCCGTAGCGGAACTGGCTGTGCGGCGGCAGCTGGAAACTGTCGTTGGGATAGAGGGTGACGGTGTCGTCCTCGTACCAGATGGTCAGCTCGCCTTCGAGAACGAAGCCGCCCTGCTCCGAGCTGTCGTCCAGGTGGCCTTCGCCGCTGGTGGCGCCGGGGGCGAGGATGCTGTCGAGCATGGAGAAGCCGCCGGACATGTTCGGCGAGGCGAGGATGTCGGTGACGCCGCCGGCGTAGTACAGGGTGCGGCGATCGTTCGGCCGGGTGACCCAGTCGCGCTCGCGGCGGGTGTCGCCGGCGTAGAAGTAGGTAGTCGGTACGCCCAGGGCTTCGCTGATGGCGGTGAGGTCGGCCACGGTGGGTTGCGACAGGCCGCGCTCGACCTGGGACAGGAAACCCACCGAGCGGCCGATCTGTTCGGCCAGCTCACCCAGGGTGAGGTTCTTGTGCTTGCGCAGGTCGCGGATCAGCGTGGCAAGGTGTTCGTTGGTGGCCGTCTGGGTCATGGCAGGTTCCGAATTAGACAAAGTCCCGCAATCGATACCAGGCCTTGCCGACGGCTTCCAGTGGCGCGGCGAAGCGCTGGCCGCCGGGGAACCCGGGATTGCGGATGCGTTGATAGAGGTCAAGCTCGTCACTGCGCCCCTGCATCGCCTCGCTCACCGCATGGGCAGCGGCCAGGCTGGGCAGTACGCCGTGGCCGGAATAGCCCTGCAGCCAGTAGAGATCGCCGCGCCGGCCGATGTCCGGGGTGCGCCGCATGCTGCAGTCGATGTGCCCGCCCCAGGCGTACTCCAGTTCCACGCCCTTGAGCTGCGGGAATACCCGCTCGACATAGGGGCGCGTAGCGGCGCGGATATCCGAAGGCATGCCGCCCAGGTAGGTGCAGCCGCCGCCGAACAGCAGGCGATGATCGGGGGTCAGGCGGAAGTAGTCGAGGACGAACTGGTTGTCGGTGACGCAGCAGTTCCTCGGCAGCAGTGAACGAGCCAGCTCCTCGCCCAGCGGCGCGGTGGCGACCTGGTAGGTGCCCACCGGCAGGATGCGCTCGGAGACGTCGCGGTCCAGCCCGTCGATATAGGCGTTGCAGGCCAGCACCAGGGAGGCGCAGCGCACGCTGCCATGCTCGGTTGTCACCTCGTAGCCGTTGCCGCTCTCGCGGAAGCTCAGCGCGCGGGTCTGCTCGAAGATGCGGCCGCCAGCGCGCTCGATGGCCCCGGCAAGGCCGTAGGCCAGCTTGAGCGGATTCAGGTGCGCAGAGTTGGGATCGTACAGGCCGGCCTGGTAGCGGTCGCTGGCGATCCACTGCGGCAGGTCTTCACGGGGGATGAATTGCAGGCCTTCGTAGCCCCAGCGACGATTGGCTTCGGCCTGCCAGTCGTAGAGCGAGCCAACGCGGCGTTGCAGCACGGCGGTCCACAGGTGGCCGATGCGGTAATCGCAGTCGAAGCCGTGGCGTTGCGGCAGGTCGCGCAGTTCGTGGGCGGCCCACAACATGCCCTGCCACAGGCGCAGCGCGCCTTCATGGCCGAGGTCGTCCTCGATGGGACCGAGGTCGCTGGACCAGCCCGGCAATGCTTGCCCGCCGTTGCGTCCGGAGGCAGCCCAGGCAATGCGGCTGGCTTCGATCATGCAGACCTGACGGCCGCCTTCCACCAGTTGCAGCGCCGTGTGCAGGCCACTGAACCCGGCACCGATCACCAGGACTTCGCATTCCAGCGGCTCGCGCAGCACATCGCGCGGCTGGATCAGCTCGGGGTTGGTACCGGCGTAGTAGGTGCCGACCGGCTCGGCGGAGCGCAGGAACATCGCGACCTCGTGAAATTGTTCTGTTTATTTTTCATGAAAAATAACAGAACAAATTTCACAAGGCTAGTCCGCCGGTCTTTTCGTCCGGCGGACTCCGCTTCAACTCGTCAGGAAGACAGCACTGCTGCGCTGTCCTGCCCTTCGCGCTTCTGCCGCATGCTGACCATGACCACCAGCGCCACCAGGATACCGGCGAGGATGGCCGAGGAGCCGATGGTGCCGAAGTCCAGCCCACCCTTCTCGTGGGACTTGGTCAGCACGTCGCCCAGGGTCGCGCCGAACGGCCGGGTCAGCACGAAGGCCACCCAGAACAGCAGCACCGAGGAAAGCTTGGTGAAGTAATGCAGCAGCACGACCACGGCGATCAGGCTGCCGATCAGCAGCGCGCCGCCGGCGAAGCCCAGGCCGGAGTCGTCGGCGAGGAAGTCGCCCAGCGCGGTGCCCAGGGTGTTGGAGAAGAGGATGGCGACCCAGTAGAACATCTCGCCCTTGAAGCTGCGGATGTTGTCCACCGACAGCGAGGTACCGCTGAAGCGCCAGGCCGCGAAGATCGCCACCAGGATGCTGACCAGGATCGCCGAGCCGCTGGCGTAGCCCAGGCCCAGGGTGCGGTCCATGAAGTCGGACATGGTGGTGCCGGCGGTGCTGGTGGAGAGGATCACCAGCCAGTACAGCCAGGGCACGTAGCGCTTGCTGGCGAGCTGGCCGACCAGGGTGACGAGGAAGACGCTGATGAGGATCAGCGAGCTGATCGCATAGCCGACGTTCAGGGTCATCGACAACAGGTCGCCGGCGGTTTCCCCCAGGGTGGTGGCGCAGATTTTCATCACCCAGAAGGCCAGGGTGATCTGTGGCAGTTTGTTCACGACATATCTCCGGAAAATGAGCGGGATCGACGCGCGGGTCGCGTCACGGCACCCCGGAGTTCCTGTGGTCTCCCCCAATGACCCCGGTGCATGGGCGTGGAGACTGAAGTCGGCGCAGTGAAGAAAGGGTCAAGCGGGTATGAAAAATCCATTGGCCTGCTTCCCGACTAGTGATCCGACGGATGACAGATGGCTGTCAGTTGCTATGGTTCCATGAGGGGGCGATACGCCCGAGGAACGCTGAATTGCGCGCGATTGGCCGGCGCATGGGGATATGGATGAATCAGATGATCAAACCGCAACCGTACTGCAAGAACTGCCGGCTGGCGCCGCCCACTCTTAGCGACGAGAAGGTCGAGGAGCTGGAGGCGATCATCAAGCCGGGGCACCTGCTGCATAAGGGCGACTTCGTGTTCCGCCAGGGCGATCCCTTCCACAGCGTGTTCCTGGTGCGTTCCGGTTCGATCAAGACCTTCACCACCAACGAGCAGGGGCTGGAGAAGATCACCGGGTTCTATTTCGCCACCGAGATCTTCGGTTTCTCCGGCATGGGCGAAGGCAGCTATCCGGTGTCGGCGCAGGCACTGGAAAGCACGCTGTGCAGCGAGATTCCGTTCAACCAGCTGGAGGAGCTGTCGCTGCAGATTCCCGGCCTGTCGCACCAGATCATGCTGATGATGAGCCGCAAGATCCGTGAGGATCAGCAGATGAAGCTGCTGCTCTCGCGGCTGAACTCGGACTCGCGCATCGCTGCTTTCCTGCTGAACATCTCCGCGCATTTCCGCGAGCGTGGTTTCTCTGCCACGCGCTTCCGCCTGAGCATGTCGCGCAACGAGATCGGTGACTACCTGGGGCTGGCGGTGGAAACGGTGTCGCGCAGCTTTACCCGCCTGCAGAAGCACGGGCTGGTACGGGTGGACGGGCGGGAGACGGAGATCGTCGATTTCACCGAGTTGTGCGCGTTGGCCGGGGGGGAGGTCGAGCTTTAAGGTTCCAGCGGACCGCCCGAGCGGCGAGTTTCCCTAAAGCCCCTCCCCCTCGCCTCTCTGCCCATCAAGTCCCGATCACACCCCCATCGTCCTTGGTGATCACCATCGTCGTGGAACGCGGAATGCTCTGGCCGTCGCTGGCCGGGAAGCTGAGGGACGGGTGCTGAATGTTCACCCACATCGTCCTGCCATCAGGGCTCTGGGTAATCCCCGTCAGCTCGCAGCCACGCGGGCCGACCAGGAAGCGGCGCACCTCGCGGCTGTGCGGGTCGGCGCAGAGCAGCTGGTTGCAACCCATCGCCTGCATCGGCGCCTCGGCATCGTCGTAGTCGGTCTCGATCCACAGGCGGCCGGTGGTGTCGAAATACAGTCCATCCGGCGAGGAAAAGATATCGCCGTTGATGGTGCCGATCAGGTTCTCCGGCGCAGTGGAGCCCTTGTGCTCGCCAGCCAGCAGGAAGATTTCCCACTCGAAGGTGGTGGCGGTTGGGTCACCGCCGGCTTCGTTCCAGCGCAGGATCTGCCCGTGCAGGTTGTCCTTGCGCGGGTTGGCCGCGTCAACCGCCTGCTTCGTGCCGCGCGCATCGTTGTTGGTGAGGCTGACGTAGACCTCACGGGTGGTCTGCTGCACCGCGACCCACTCGGGACGATCCATCGGCGTGGCGCCCAGCAGGTCGGCGGCGGCACGGGCGTTGACCAGTACCTCGGCCTGGCTGGCGAAACCGTTCTCGGCGGTGAGGCCATTCTGCCCATGCACCAGCGGCAGCCACTGGCCGCTGCCATCGGCGTTGAAGCGCGCGACGTAGAGGGTGCCTTCGTCCAGCAGGTCGACGTTTGCCGCACGGTTGTTCGGCTCATACTGGCCCGCCGGGACGAACTTGTAGATGTACTCGCCCTTGGTGTCGTCGCCGTAGTAGAAGGCCATGCGGTTGTCGGCGCCCAGCGAAAGGGTCGAGCACTCGCGGCAGAAGCGGCCCACGGCGGTGCGCTTCTTCGGCGTCGAGGTCGGGTCGAACGGATCGATCTCCACTACCCAGCCGAAGCGGTTCGGTTCGTTGACATGGCCGCCGTGGGGCTGGTCGGCTTTGGGCGTGGCGTCGAAGCGCTGATCAACCGCCTCCCAGGCGTAGTAGTTGCTGAACTGGCCGTTGGACAGCCCATAGCGCTTGTGCGAGACGCGCTTGGCATAGTCGGCCTTGTCGCGGTTGACGAAGTACTGGTGCCAGTTTTCCTCGCACGCCAGGTAGGTGCCCCACGGCGTGACGCCCATGGAGCAGTTGTTCAGGGTGCCGAGCACCTGTTTCGCCTCCGGATCGCTGGCGGTGCGCAGCAGGTCGTGGCCGGCCAGCGGGCCGGACAGGTCCAGCAGCGAGCTGCCAGTGATGCGGCGGGGGTGGCTGGGGCGCTTGCCGGGCCCCCGAGGATTGGA
>OGQD01001688.1_pt1 | contig 13603 bp, 9 predicted proteins | sample 1553091 | NCBI WGS metagenome assembly OGQD01 (sample SAMEA2580290, study PRJEB22360) | human gut metagenome | biome: human gut; feature: human-associated habitat; material: faeces | place: Denmark | collected 2008/2010
GTCGCCCAGGTCGAAGCGGTAGCCGAGGCTGGCGCCGAGGGTGGTATAGCCGTCGGTGCGCAGCTCGTTCTCCGGCACGCGGTTCTGGTCGGCGGCGTATTCCACATCGACCCGCGCCTGCCACTGCTGCAATTCCCACAGCAGTGCGCTGTTCAGGCGCAGCGGGGCGATGCGCGGCAGCGCTTCGCCGGTGTCCTTGTTCTTGGCGCGGGTGTAGTCGCCGGAGAGCTCCAGATCGAAGCGGCCGTAGGGGCTGTCCATCAGGTGGATGCGGTCCTGCGCCTCGACGCCGTAGAAGTCGGCCTTCACGCCGCTGTAGAGATATTCGGGCAGCGCTTCGTCGTCATCGGCATCCACCACCGCACCTTCCTCGTCGCGGTAGCGACCGCTGGCCAGCAGGCCGATGTAGTTGGAGAAGCGGCTGTAGAACACGCCGACGCTGCCCTTGTGCCGGCCGCTGTCGAAGCGCAGGGCGAGGTCGGTGGAAACGGCTTTTTCCTTGCTCGCGTCGGCGTCGCCCACTTCATAGGTGCCGGTCGCCGCGTGAGCGCCGTTGGCGTAGAGCTCGTAGAAGGTCGGTGCGCGTTCGGTGTAGGCGAGGGTGGCGGCCAGCGACCAGATCGGTGTCAGCTTGTACACCGCGCCGCTGGACAGGCTGCCGGCAGTGAAGCTGCGTGAACCGTCGTTTTCGGCGAAACGCTCGTTGTCCTTGGCATTGGGGGCGATGCGCGTGTGCTCGGCGCGACCGCCCAGGTTCAGCGCCAGGCGCTCGGTGGCCTGCCAGTTCTCCAGGAAGAACAGCGCTGCACTGTCGGTCTCGGTATGCGGCACGAAGGCCTCTTCGCCCAGCGCGGAGAAGCGGCTGTTGGCGACCTGCGCGCCGACGATGCCTTCCACTGGTCCGATCGGTTTATGCCGGGCTTCGATACGCGCCTCGTAGCCGTCGTTCTTGAAGGTGGTGCCAGTCTCGCCGTCTTCGATTTCCTTGTGCTGGTACTCGGTGTAGGCCGCGTCCAGCTTCATCGAGCTGAAGGGGCCGTCGAGGTCGCGGATTTCCGAGGCGAAGGCGTAACGATCCTGTTGCATCTTCAGGCGTACGTCGTCCTCGGCGGGCGAGCCGTAGTTGCTGTCGTAGCCGCTGTAGGACAGGCCCGCATAGCCGTGATCCCAGTGGTAGCTGCCACCGATGGCGCCGCTGTCCTGGCGGCCGTCGCTATTGTTGACGCGGTGCTTCGAGTCGTCGCCGTCCACTTGGCGTTGGCGCGCCGAGTGGGCGTAGCCGGGGATACGCAAGTCGTTGAACTCGCGGGAGCCGGCGTCGAGGTGCAGGGCGAAGTTGCCGTCGCCGGCTTCGAGCGCGCCGGCAGCGCTGCGGGTGGTGTCCGAGCCGCCGTAGCGCAGCTCGCCCTGGCCGTGGATGCCGTCCACCGCTTCGCTGGGAATGCGGTTGTCGAAACTGTTGACCACGCCGCCGATGGCGTTGCCGCCGTAGAGCAGGGCGGCCGGGCCGCGCACGACCTCGATGCGCTCGACCACGTTGGGGTCTTCCGGCACGGCGTGGTCGTAGGACAGCGACGAGGCGTCCAGCGCGCCGACGCCATTGCGCAGGATGCGGATGCGGTCGCCGTCCATGCCGCGGATCACCGGGCGGCTGGCGCCGGGGCCGAACCAGGTGGAGGACACGCCCGGCGTGCCATTGAGGGTTTCGCCCAGGCTGCCTTTCTGGCGCAGGGTCAGTTCGTCGCCCTGCAGCACGCTGCTGGGCGCCGCGGGGGAGGAATCGCCCAGCGGGTTGGCGGTAATCACCTGCGGCTCCAGTTCGGTGGGGGCGGCATCGGCCAGCGAAGGCGCACCGGCGCAGAGGGCGATGCCCAGCGGTGCGAAACGCCAGCGTGGACGGGGAAGGGATGGGGACATGACGAACTCCTGGTTTTTCTTCTGGCAAAGCGAACCCCTCCCTCGTGGTCAGGGATGTGCCAGGCGGCGGGAAGAGGAAAATGGGGAAGTGTTATTTGTTATAACATAACATATTCATCGGTTAGCAAGACTTTCCTGCTTAGATGATTTCGTGCGGAGTCCGGTGCCGAGTTGCGCCGGGTTGCACCTGCTGGCTGGGCAGGTCGATGGAATTTTCGTACCATGCTCAAAATTTGATCAGATCGCGCCATGTTCGATACCCGTCTCGCCACGTTGCCCGACCAGGCTGACCAGCACGCCCATGACCATCACCAGTTGGTGATGTCCCTGAGCGGCCGTGCGGAGTTCGAGATAGGCGGTACCGCCGGCGAGGTCTGCCGTATGCGCGCATGCCTGGTGCCAGGAGATGTCGGGCACCAGTTCGCCGGGCTGGGCGACAACCGGATGCTGATCGTCGATCTGACCGAGGCAGGTACCGGCGAGCAGGACCGCGAATTGCTGGCGAGGCTGTTCGAAATGCCGCGCTACCCGACGCTGGATGCGGACTTCCAGAACCTGCTCAGCTACGCCGGGGCGGAAATCGCCCGCTACGGCGATGACCCGCTGCTCGCCCGTGCCCTGGGCGGCGTGTTGCTGCGAGCATTGCACCTGCGGCTGTTCGGCGAAGACCGTGCGCCGCGCAACGGGCCGCTGGACCTGGAGCGGCTGGACGGCTATATCGCCGAGCACCTTTCCCGGCGCATTACCGTGGCGGAGCTGGCGCAGGTCGCCTGCCTGAGTCCGAGCCATTTCCATGCGCAGTTCAAGGACCGTGTCGGCCTCACGCCGCACCAGTACCTGCTGCGCCAGCGCCTCGACCGCGCCGCGCGCCTGCTGCGGGAAACCGAGCTGCCATTGGTCGGCGTAGCCGGGGAATGTGGGTTCTCCAGCCAGAGCGCATTGACCACCGCGATGCGTCGTTACCTGGGTTTGACCCCCGGCAACCTGCGCCGCTGCTGAATTGCGGGCCTGCGCGCCCTGAATTACTGATCGAATGGACAGGTATTGCCCTTCGGGCGCCGGAGTCTTTTGCAAGAACTCCAGAGCTTTCAGCAAGAATTCCTTTGGGTGCAACCCATAGAGTCCGCCCACCGCGTTGCTGGTGTTCCAAGGTGCAACCCGGTCAGACCAAGAACAACAGCCAGCTCGATACGCGGGAGGGGCGCCATGCCCATCACCGGTTCTGTCTTTGCCTGTCGCGCGCCTGCACCTGGCCGCGCCACTTCCTTCACGGCCCGGCCTGCAGCGCCTGCCCGTGGCCTCGCGCCGTCACCGGTCGGACCGGTGCAACCGCATCGCCTGCTTTCTGTACAATCCGCGCCCTCGCGCGCCGGCCACTCCCTGCCGCTTCTTCATGCGTGCGTGTGCTCAATTTCAGTCACTGCCGATGAGCTTCGTCGCCAGCCCCGTATTGTGCGGCTGGAGATAACTCGACGGGAGCAGGACGCCGACTCCGGCGCCTGAGGGATGACCGGGCAACGCCCGGAAAACGCCCCGCACCTCGCCTACCGGCGAAAGCGGGGCGGAAGTCGCCGTGGTGAGACGGCGGCTGCAGGATGACGCCAGCAAGGATGAGGGCGTGCCTGCGTCGGGACGCGTAGAGGTTCGGTGCCTGTTTGGCATCACGCGCAACCCGGTTTGCCTGTGAGCAAGCGCTAACCGGTCGGCGTCAACCACGCCGGCTGCCAGTCAAGGGTCCGCGATACCCCGCGAACCTGGATAAAAACAAGCTGTAGGGGAGCCCCCATGAGCGTCAACACGCCAACACTGATCACCTTCGTGATCTACATCGCGGCCATGGTTCTGATCGGCTTGGCCGCCTATCGTTCGACCAACAACTTCTCCGACTACATCCTCGGTGGCCGCAGCCTCGGCAGTTTCGTCACCGCGCTGTCGGCCGGTGCTTCGGACATGAGCGGCTGGCTGCTGATGGGCCTGCCAGGTGCCATCTACCTGTCGGGCATCTCGGAAAGCTGGATCGCCATCGGTCTGATCTGCGGCGCCTACCTGAACTGGCTGTTCGTCGCCGGGCGCCTGCGCGTGCACACCGAGCACAACGGCAACGCGCTGACCCTGCCGGATTACTTCAGCACCCGCTTCGAGGACAACAGCCGCATCCTGCGGGTGATTTCGGCGCTGGTGATCCTGGTGTTCTTCACCATCTACTGCGCCTCCGGCATCGTCGCCGGCGCCCGCCTGTTCGAAAGCACCTTCGGCATGTCCTACGAGACCGCGCTGTGGGCCGGTGCCGCCGCGACCATCGCCTACACCTTCGTCGGTGGCTTCCTGGCGGTGAGCTGGACCGACACCGTGCAGGCCTCGCTGATGATCTTCGCGCTGATCCTCACCCCGGTGATCGTGCTGTTCGCCACCGGAGGCGTGGAACCGACCTTCGCTGCCATCGAGCTCAAGGACGCCGCCAACTTCGACATGTTCAAGGGCGCTTCCTTCGTCGGCGTGCTGTCGCTGATGGCCTGGGGCCTGGGCTACTTCGGCCAGCCGCATATCCTGGCGCGCTTCATGGCGGCTGATTCGGTGAAGTCGATCCCGGCTGCCCGCCGCATCTCCATGACCTGGATGATCCTCTGCCTGGGTGGCGCCGTCGCCGTGGGCTTCTTCGGCATCGCCTACTTCCAGGCGCACCCGGAGCAGGCTGGCGCGGTGGGTGAAAACCACGAGCGTGTGTTCATCGAACTGGCGAAGATCCTGTTCAACCCGTGGATCGCCGGCGTGCTGCTGTCCGCCATCCTCGCCGCGGTAATGAGCACCCTGAGCTGCCAACTGCTGGTGTGCTCCTCGGCGCTGACCGAAGACTTCTACAAGGCCTTCCTGCGCAAGAACGCCAGCCAGCTCGAGCTGGTCTGGGTCGGTCGCGCCATGGTGCTGCTGGTGGCGCTGGTGTCCATCGCACTGGCTGCCAACCCGGAAAACCGCGTCCTGGGCCTGGTGTCCTACGCCTGGGCCGGCTTCGGTGCCGCCTTCGGTCCGCTGGTGCTGTTCTCCGTGCTCTGGAAGGGCATGACCCGCAACGGCGCGCTGGCCGGCATCATCGTCGGTGCGGTCACCGTGATCGTCTGGAAGCAGTTCGGCTGGCTCGGCCTGTACGAGATCATTCCTGGCTTCATTCTCTCCAGCCTCTCCATCGTGGTGTTCAGCCTGATCGGCTCGGCACCGTCGAAGGCGATGATCCAGCGCTTCGAGGAAGCCGAGGCGGAATACGCCGAGGCGACTCAGCCGGCCGGTGCTGCCGTGACCAGCCGCTGATCCTGAGCTGAATGAAAAAGGCCGCGCCTCGAAAGGGGGTGCGGCCTTTTTGTTTCTGACGTTCTTGTGGTGCCGCAGGGCGGATGATGCTGGCGCGTTATGCGCCTACGAGAAACGGCAGTGCCGGCGTGGGGTGATCAACGCGAGGTGTTGCCACTCATCGCCGCCGCATAGCGCCAGCAGGCGAACAGGCAGAGCAGCAGGCCGACCACCGCCAGCGCTCCGCCGACATAGCCGATCCACTCCAGCCCCATGCCCACCGCCACGCGGCTGCCCAGCAGCGCGCCGCCGCCGATACCGACGTTGTACAGGCCGGAGAACATCGCCATGGCCACGTCGGTGGCGTCGTGGGCCAGTTGCAGGACCTTGGCCTGCAGCGCCAGGCCGAAGCAGAGGATCGCCGCGCCCCAGAACAGGCTCAGGCCCAACAGTGCCGTGGGCGAATGGGAAAGCGGCATCAGCAGCAGGAGCGAGCTGCCGAGCACGGCGATGGCCATGCACGGGAAGGCGCGCGGGAAGCGTTCGCTGTAGCGGCTGAAGAGGATCGAACCGAACATCCCGGCGCCGCCGAACAGCAGCAGGAGCAGCGTGGTCTTCTGGCTGTCCAGCGCGGCGATCTCCCGCGCGAAGGGTTCGATGTAGCTGTAGGCGGTGAACTGCGCGGTGATCACCAGCACGGTCAGCACATACATCGACACCAGCGCCGGGCGGCGCAGCAGCAGCGGCAGGCTGCGCAGCGACCCGGAGTTCTGGCTGGGCAGCAGCGGCAGCGCGCGGGCCAGCCAGAGCACCACGACCACCGAGACGCCGGCAATCGCCAGGAAGGTGGTGCGCCAGCCCATCGCTTCACCCAGCACGCGGCCCAGCGGAATGCCCAGCACCATCGCCAGGATGGTCCCGCTGGCCAGCAGGCCGAGGGCCTTCGCCTGCTGGCCCGGTGGCGCCACGCGCACCGCGAGCGAGGCGGTGATCGACCAGAACACCGCGTGGGCGAAGGCGATGCCGAAGCGGCTGATCATCAGCACCGTGAAGTTCCAGGCAAAGCCGGAGAGCACATGGCTGACGATGAACAGGCAGAAGATCACCACCAGCAGGCGCCGGCGTTCCATGTTGCGGGTCAGCTGCATCAGCGGCAGCGAGGCCAGCGACACCACCCAGGCGTAGAGCGTGAGCATCAGGCCGGTCTGTTCCGGACGCATGTCGAAACTGCGCCCGATATCGCTGAGCAGGCCCACGGGGACGAACTCGGTGGTGTTGAAGATGAAGGCGGCGATGGCCAGGGCGATGACGTTCAGCCAGCTGCCGGTACGGGGGGCTTGCGCGGTTGTCATGGGAATCCTGAGGTTAGAGGGGGCTCAGGCCGTGCCTTGGGATCACGCTTGTAGCGCGTCCCTGGCAAAGAAGAATTGTTGTTGCGGCGGAGTGCAATTCTAACCACGCATCCCGGCCCGCGCACGGCAAAGGGATGCTTGCGCGGGCGCAGCGGCAGGCTCAGGCGGCGTTGTCGATCAGCGGATCGGCCGCCTGCGCCACTTCCTCGGCCAGCCAGTCGAGGAACGCGCGCACTGGTGGATGGCGCTCGCGGCCGGGCACGCAGAGCGCGGTGTAGCTGGCACCAGGGACGTTGATCTCCGGGCGATAGGGCACCAGCAGCCCCTTCTCCACGCTCTCCGAGACCAGCAGCGAACTGGCCAGCACCAGCCCCTGGCCGGCGATGGCCGCCTGCAGGGCGTAGAACTCCTCCTCGTACTCGCGCTGTACCGCCTGGGTCAGCAGGCATTCTTCACCGGCTGCCGCGCACCAGGCCTTCCAGCCGCGCTCGTAGAGCTCGGAGTTGTACCAGCGCACGCTGATCATCTCCGGCACGTCCACGTCGGCGGTCGCCACCAGTGCCGGCGCGCCATACACGGCGAAGCGTTCGGCCAAGAGGAACTGGCTGTGCATGCGCGGGTACTCGCCGAAACCGTAGCGGATCGCGAGATCGACGCTGGCGTCCTGTTGCAGGTCGAGCAGTTCGCACTGGCTGTCCAGGCGCAGGCGGATGTGCGGATGGCGCGCATAGAAGCGCCCCAGGCGCGGCACCAGCCAGAGCGCCGCGAACGCGGGGGTGGTGGAGATCGTCAGGCTGCTGGCGTTGCGCTGCGGACGCAGGCTGTCCACTGACTGCGAGACCTCCAGCAGCGCGCCGTGCAGGCTGCGGAACAACCGCTCGCCGGCCTCGGTCAGGCGCACCTGGCGTGGCAGGCGCTCGAACAGCGGCAGGCCCAGCCATTCCTCCAGCGCGCGGACCTGGTGGGATACCGCCGTGGGCGTCACCGCCAGTTCCTCGGCGGCGCCCTTGAAACTCAGCTGGCGCGCAGCGGATTCGAAGGTACGCAGGGCGGGCAGGGGCAGGTTGGCGAACATCGAAATCTCCATGGATGAGTTGAACTCATCTGGGTGCAGTTTCCCTCAGTTGTCCGGGAAGCCACCGGAAAATACGGTGGATGGCAAGCAGGGTGGCAATCCAGTGTAACGGATGAATCACCTGGAACAAGTCGAACCGAAGGAGTCACAGATGAGCCGTATTCTTGCCATTCACGCCAGTCCGCGTGCCGAGCGTTCCCATTCCCGTCGCCTGGCCGAGGGCTTTCTCGCTGCCCTGCCGTCCGCGGACATTACTCACCGCGAAGTGGGCCGAGCCAATCTGCCCCACGTCAGCGAAGGCTTCATCGCCGCGGCCTTCCATCCGCAGCGCGAGCATCGTCCGGCCGAACTTCAGGCGGAGCTGACGTTGAGCGATGAGCTGGTGGACGAGCTGCTTGCCCACGACCTGCTGGTGATTTCCACGCCCATGTACAACTTCAGCGTGCCCAGCGGCCTGAAAGCCTGGGTCGACCAGATCGTCCGTATCGGCCGCACCTTCGACCTGCACATCAAGGATGGCGAGGCCGAATACGAGCCGCTGCTCAAGGGCCGCAAGGCGCTGATCATCACCAGCCGCGGTGGCGCCGGCATGGGGCCGGGCGGTGAGCTGGAGTGGATGAACCATGCCGACGCGTGGCTGCGTGTGGTGCTGGGGTTCCTTGGCATCGAGGACGTACAGGTGATCGCCGCCGAGGGCGAGGAGGGTAATCCCGAGGCCTTCCGCGCTGCCTATCAACAGGCTGAACAAACCCTGGCCGACCTCGCCGAGAGCGAGTGGGCGCGTGCGTGATGGCCTGGGCGATGCTGATGGTGGCGGCGGTGTTCGAGGTGATGTTCGCGGTGTCGATGAAGTACGCCGAGGGCTTTACCCGGCCGCTGCCGACCGTGGTGACGGTGCTCGCGGTGATCGGCGGGATCTTCTTCCTCACCCTGGCGATGCGCCAGTTGCCGGTGAGCATCGCCTACCCGATCTGGACCGCCATCGGTACCCTGGGCACGGTGTTCTTCGGCTTCCTGCTGCTGGGCGAGGCGCTGACGCTGACCAAGCTGGCGTCGGTCGCCCTGATCATCGCCGGCGTGGCCGGGCTGCGGGTCTGATGCTAAGGTGCCGCGCATTCTCCGCACGACGACACCGACATGACCGACAAACCGAAGAACCCGCTGCATGGCGTGACCCTGGAGGCGATCCTCACCCAGCTGGTAGCGCAGTACGGCTGGGACGGGCTGGCCAAGCGCATCGATATCCGCTGCTTCAAGAACGACCCGAGCATCAAGTCCAGCCTGACCTTCCTGCGTCGCACCCCATGGGCGCGGGAGCAGGTCGAGGCGTTGTACGTGAAGAGCGTCCAGGGCAAGTGAGGTCGGGCTTTCGTAGGAGCGGTCTTCGTCCGCGATGGGTCCGCAGCGCACTGGAGGCGATCGCGGACGGAGTCCGCTCCTACGAGATACCTCTGCGCTTGGGCCATCCCTCACCCTAGCCCTCTTCCAAGGGGAGAGGGGACCGTTCGGTGTAGGATCAAACCTTCGCGTCAGTCGGCTCGGACTGCCCCCTCTCCCTGAGGAGCGGGGCGCGCAGCCAGGGTTGGGGTGAGGGGGAAGACGCAGCGACGGACGATCCAGAGAAGACAGTTGCTCCTACAGGTTTACCGCCAGCTCACCCGCAGATTATCCAGCCGCTCCTGGCAGCCGGTGCTGATCCCGGGCTCCAGGTAGCTCGACAACATCGGCGCCATGCCCTTGAGCACCTGTACCGGCAGTGCCGAGGTGAACTTGAAGTTGTCCGACTCGCTGCCGGCCACGTAGGCGGTCAGCGTGCCGAAGTGGCGTGGGCCGATGTAGAAGACGAAGGTCGCCGTGCGGTTCATCGCCTTGGAACTCTTCACCCAGCCGCTGCGGGTCACGCTCTCGATGCGGTTGTCGCCGGTGCCGGTCTTGCCGCCCATCACCAGTGCGTTGCCATTGGCCAGCTTGAAGGTGCCTGACAAGCGCCGTGCGGTACCCGCGTCCACCACCTGCGACAGCGCAGTGCGCAGAGCCTGGGCGACCTCCGAACGCATCACCTGGCGGCCATTGTTGGATTCCGGGCCGAGGGTGACCTCATAGGGCGTGGCGGCGGCGAAGTGCAGGCTATCGATGCGCAGGGTCGGCTGGCGCACACCATCGTTGAGGATGATCCCCATCAGCTCCGCCAGCGCGGCGGGGCGGTCCCCGGAGCTGCCCAGCGCGGTGGCCAGCGATGGCACCAGGTGGTCGAACGGGTAGCCCAGGCGCTTCCACTGTTCATGCAGGTCGAGGAAGGCTTCCACCTCCAGCATGATGCGGATGCGCTTGTCGCGGGCGTACTTGTGCCGCGACTTGAACAGCCAGCCGTAGACCTGCTTGCGCTCGGCGCCGCTGGCGGCCACGGCATCGGCGAAGGTCGCCGCCGGCTGGCGTTGCAGGTAGCCCAGCAGCCACAGTTCCAGCGGGTGCACGCGGGCGACGTAGCCCTGGTCATTGAGGTCGAAGGCGCCCGGCCCATAGCGGGTGTAGAGGTCCTCGATGCGCTTGTCGGTGAGCTTGTCGCCAGCGTATTTGCCCTGCTTCAGGCGGTCCTGCAGGAAGGCGGTGAAGGTCGGCAGATCGGCCTGTGGTTGCAGGTAGCGATGGATCGCCGCCAGCCGCACCGGCCAGGCGCGCAGGCCATCGAGAAAGGTATTCAGGCGGTCGTCGTTGTCCTTGCCCTTGTATTTCTGCCAGAAGCGCAGCAGGTAGACCTGGCTTTCCTTGTCGACGAAGCGGTCCAGGTAGTCCTGCCGGCGCGGGTCCTTGTCGTCGGCCAGCACCGCAACCTTGCTGCCTTCGTTGGCGTAGATGTCGTGGCGCACCAGATCGCGCAGCAGGCGCACGAAGGGCAGGTTGATGGATTCGCGCAGCGCGTCCTGCAGGGTCGGAATGCGACCGTTGTCCTCCTTGCGGAAGTTGCTGAAGGTGTGCACGCCGCCGCCGGTGAAGAAGCTTTCATAGGGGCTGGCGGAGTACTTGCGCTGCAGTGCGGCGGCGAGCATGTCCGGCAGGTTGCGGTCCTTGGCGGCGATCAGGTAATCGATGGACCAGCGACTGAGGATGTCCAGCGGTTCGATGTCCACCTTCTTCAGCTCGGCGACCGTCATCGGCGCGTACTGCTGGTGCAGGTCGGCGATGGTTTCCAGGTAGGTGGCGAGCACGCGCAGCTTGGCGGTCGAGCCCAGCTCCAGCTTGCTGCCTTCGTTGATGTCGAAGGGCTGCTCGGTGCTGTCGGTCTGCACGCGCACGCGGTTGCCGCTGGGGGTGCGCTCGAACAGGGTGAAGCTGTAGCGCACGTCCCTGGTCTTGTCCTTGGACAGCAGGTGCTCGCCGAACAGGCCGATCTGCTCGGCGAAGTCCGGGTCGGACAGGTGCCGCAGGTAGCCGGTGACCTGCTCCTGCAGTTCATGCTGCAGGGTCGTGGTGAAGCTCATGTCGAAGCGATCGAGGTCGTACAGCGGCACGTCGAGCATGCCGGCCAGGCGGGTGCGCGCAAGGCCGATGCCCTTGTTGTTTTCCAGCGGGGTGAAGCTGGGCTCGCTGCGCGGATCGCGGAATACCAGCTTCTGCTTGAGCGCCGCGTCGCGAAGTTCCGGGGCGATCACGTTGTTCTGCGCGAGCAGGCGCAGGTAGCTGTCGGTCAGCACGGCCAACTGGTCGCGGCCACGGGCGAGGTACCAGGAAGGCCGGCGGTGGGCAATCATCAGCGAAACGACCTGGCGCAGCGCCTTGCCCTGCGCGGCAAGCTCCGCACCGGAGCCGGGCGGGGCGTTGAGCAGCTTGTTGACCTGCTGGTAGTCGGCGCCGTACCAGATCCACAGGCCATCGGGCAGGCCGCTCACTTCGCCGTAACCCGGCTGCGCCGAGAGCGGTACGGAGTTGAGGTAGGTGAGGGCGACATTACGCCGTGCGGCCATGTTCTCCGCGCCGTTCTGGTAGGTGCGCACGCTGGCCGAAGCCATCTGCCGCAGCTTGTCGGTGATGGAGTTGGTGCGGCCATCCTCGGAATGGCGGTATTTCTCGATCTGCGTGGCCAGGGTGCTGCCGCCGGGGGCATGGTTGCCCAGCCCGACCAGCTTGCCCACCTGCGCCACGGAGGCCTGGGTGAAGCGGCTCCAGTCGATGGCGGGGTTCAGGTAGGGGCGGTCGGGATCGAGCAGGTCGCGGTTCTCGATGTGCAGCAGGCTGTTGACGATGGCCGGCGAGATGCTCTCGAAGTTGGCGTAGAGCCGCTGCGGGTAGCGGAAGTTGTAGATCGGCAGGCCGCGACAGTCGGCGATATCGACGCCGGCCTGGGCCTTCTCCGGGTAGGGCGGGAACATCCCGTGGCCGGTGTACTGCATCAGCGGATCGGAGAAGCGCGCCTGGCTCAGGGTGACGAAGTTGCGCTCGTGCAGGCGGCCCAGGAAGGTCGGCAACTGCTGATAGCCCAGGCGCCGATCGAAGGGGCCGCCTTGTGGATAAACCACATCGTCGGTGCTGCCCTGTTCCAGGCGCCAGGTCAGGCCGGTGGCGTAGCGTGCCAGCTCGCGCGCCTGCAGCTTGGAGGTGCGCGCCTCATACAGCAGCGCCGCACCCATGGCGGCAAGCAAAGGCAGGAGAAACAGGAAGAGAAGAAGGAAGCGGTGGTGATGCACTTTCTGTGGGGAAAGGCCGGGCCCCGGACTTCCCGGTTGGCCTGCCACTTGCGTACCGGAATGCTTCGAGTTGCCCATATTCACGCCCCGCCCATGCTTGTACGACAGCCCAGGTAGCGAACTCCGCCCACGTGATGGCCGACGCCCCTCCCGGCGCCGCGAAAGCCCCTAACCTGCGGCTTTCCTAAGTTCCAGCGTAGTTGGCGGCGAAAAATCTGCGCGCCGCCAGGTGCCGTTCGTGGCTCGCCGGATTGATTTGCCGACGGCCAGCAGGTGGAATGTGATTATTTGGACAGGAATGGCCGCTGATGCGTTCGTACTTTTTGCCCCTGATCGCGCTGCTGGGCGTTTCGTTGAACCTCGCCGCCGCGCCGATGCCCTTCTATAAATGGCAGAGCAAGCTCGATGGCGCCTATACCTGCCAGCAGACATCACCGGGCAGTGGCTGGCAGAAGATCGGCGGACCGTTCAGTGATGCCGGGTGCCGCAAGGCGTTGCCGCAGACGCCGCCGCCCAAGGGGCTGGCGGTGCCCAAGTCGTTGAGGACGCCGTAGCCCGACACCGGCGCAGGAGCGGATTCATCCGCCATCGTTTCGCCCCACTCACGGATATCGCCATGACCGACCACGACGCCCGAATCCGCCAGAGCTGGCAGGCCAACGCCGATGCCTGGACCCGCGCGGTGCGCGAGCAGCGCATCGAGAGCCGACGGCTGGTGACCGACGCGGCGATCCTCGCCGCGATTGCCGAAGGTCCGGCACGCCGTGTGCTGGATATCGGTTGCGGCGAAGGCTGGTTGTGTCGTGCGCTGGCCGAGAAGGGCAGCGAGTGTGTCGGCGTGGATGCTTCCGCACCGCTCATTGAAGCCGCGCAGATGGCGGGCGGTGGGCGCTATGAAGTGATGGATTACGCGGGACTCATCGAAGCCGGAGATTCACTCGGCCAGTTCGACGCCCTGATGTGCAATTTCGCCTTGCTCGACGAGTACATCGCGCCATTGCTTGGCGTACTTCGCGAGCGGCTCAATCCCGGCGGGCGGCTGCTGATCCAGACCGTGCATCCGTGGGCCGCCTGCGGTGACGCGCCCTATGTGGACGGCTGGCGCCTGGAAGACTTCGCTGCCTTCGGCGGTGAGTTCAGCGCACCGATGCCCTGGTTCTTCCGCACCCTGGAGTCCTGGCTGGCGCTGCTGGCCGCCAGCCTGTATGCCATCGCCACGCTGGCGACCCGCAGGCTTGCCCGGATCGCGCCGTCGCAGATCGCGATGCTGCAGATGCTGCTGGGTGCCCTGGTGC
>OGQD01001689.1_pt1 | contig 13602 bp, 11 predicted proteins | sample 1553091 | NCBI WGS metagenome assembly OGQD01 (sample SAMEA2580290, study PRJEB22360) | human gut metagenome | biome: human gut; feature: human-associated habitat; material: faeces | place: Denmark | collected 2008/2010
GTGGCCGCCGCAGTCGGCCAGGCAGTACTCGACGTGATCGCCGAGGAAGACCTGCAAGGCAACGCCCTGCGCCAGGGCGCGAAGCTCAGCGCCGAACTGCATCGCCTGGCCGAGCGCCATTCGATCATCGGCGACGTGCGCGGCAAGGGCCTGTTCTTCGCCGTGGAACTGGTACGCGACCGCACCAGCCGCGAGCCGGCCGGGCTCGAAGCGCGACGTATCGTCAACGCCATGCGCCAGCGCGGCGTGCTGATCAGCAAGATCGGTGGCGCCGACAACATCCTCAAGATCCGCCCGCCGCTGCCCTTCCAGGCCGAACACGGCGAGCTGTTCATCGACACCCTGGACCAGGTCCTGGGCGAGCTTTGAGGGAATCCGACATGACTGACTTCTCTTCACTCGACCACGACCAGCAGATCGCCTGCCTGCGCGACCTGGCGCTGGATGCCCTGCGCCACTGGGACGGCGACTTCGTCGGCCTGGAACTGCTCAAGTACCGCGAGAACGCCGTGTTCTGCGCCACCCGCAGCGACGGCACGCGCAGCGCCCTGCGCGTGCACCGCGGTGGCTACCACAGCGAAGCGGCGCTGCGCTCCGAGCTGACCTGGATGGAGCAACTGGCCGCCGGCGGCATTGGCGTGCCGACCATCATCCGCACCCGCGACGGCGAGCACCTGGCCGAAGTGCGCAGCGCCGCGCTCGATGAGCCGCGCTACGTCGACATGCTTGGCTGGCTGTCCGGCAGCACATTGGGTTCGGCGGAACAGGGCCTGAGCGCCGACGGTGACATCGAGGCGCTGTTCCACAAGGCTGGCGCCGTGGCCGCGCGCATCCACCTGAATTCGGCCCAGTGGCGACAGCCCAACGAGTTCACCCGGCACGCCTGGGACGAAGAGGGATTGGTCGGCGCCAATCCGTTCTGGGGCCGATTCTGGGAACTGGACCTGCTCGCCGACGATGAGCGCGAGCTGCTCCAGCGCGCCCGCCAGGAGGCGCGCATGGATTTGCGCCGCTACGGCCGCAGCCTGGGCAACTTCGGCATGATCCACGCCGACCTGGTGCCCGAGAACCTGCTGCTGGAGGCGGGCGAGTTGCAGCTGATCGACTTCGACGACGCCGGCTTCGGTTGGCACATGTTCGAACTGGCCACGGCGCTGTACTTCTGCCAGGACGACCCGCGCCTGGCGCAGATCGAAGCCGCGCTGCTGGCTGGCTACCACTCGGTCAAGCCGCTCTCCGCCGCGGACCGCGCCGCCCTGCCGCTGTTCCTCGCCCTGCGCGGCACGACGTACCTGGGCTGGGTGCACACCCGACGCAACAGCCAGACGGCCAAGGAGCTGGCACCGATGCTGATCGAACGCGCCTGCACCCTGGCCCGCGCCTACCTGGCGAGCCGCTGAATCTGGCAGAGCGCCACAAGCCCCTGGCGCGCAGGCACAATCCTGCACGCCAGCGCTGACCGATACTCGGCGCACAACCGAGGTGAACCGTCATGACCGGCATAGCCCGCCACCAGGCAACCGACTCCGATGAACTGGCCTGCGCCCTCGCGGGCTGGAGCCAGGACTACACCCAGCTCGGCCACGGCCGCTTGCAGGCGGAACTGCTGCACGTGCAGTTGCCCGACGCCTCGCTGATCTACGAACACTCCAATCTGCACCTGCACGAAAACATGGCGCCGCCGGACGACCATCTGGTGATCGGCCTTCCTCTGCGCGCCGGTCGCGATTCCCGCTTCAACGGCCAGGCGCTACACGACGACACCCTGCTGGTGCTCGAAGGCGGGCGCGAGCTGGAAATCTGCGCCGCCGGCGAGATCCACATGCTCGGCCTGACCTTCAGCCAACCGCAGCTGGAACGCCTGCTCGGCGCCGAGGAGCGCGAGCTGTTCGAGCGCGCATTGTCCCAGGGCCGACTGCAACTCTCGTCCATCGGCGCGGGCGCGCTGCGGCGCAGCCTGTGCGACGCCATCGCCTCCTTCGAAGACGAGCCGTGGCGCACCGGCGACCCACAACAGGCCGGCCATGCCGTTGCGCTGGTGCTCAGTCATGTCCTGCAGGCGCTGGAGGAAATCCTCCCGAACACGGCGCGCGAGGGCGCACCGCGCTCCCTGCCGCAGCATCGCCGCCTGGTGCTGGCCGCCATCGAACGGATGCAGACGGATCTCTCGCAACCCTTGTCGCTGCTGGAGCTGAGCCAGAACCTGAACACCAGCCAGCGCACCCTGCAGTACTGCTTCCGGCAGATCTGCCAGAGCACGCCGCAGCAGTTCTTCCTCAGCCTGCGCCTGGCCGAGGCGCGGCGACGGCTCAAGCAGGAGCCGCAGCAAAGCATCACGCACCTGGCGCTGGACCTGGGGTTTGCCAGCTCCAGCCATTTTTCGGCCTTGTATAAGCGCCTGTACGCCGAACAACCCTCCGTAATCTCCCGTACACGCTGATCGGCTTTATCTGTAGGAACGAGCTTGCTCGCGAACGAACTCACCGGCAGTTCCCGAGTCAATCGGGTTCGCGAGCCAGGACTGGGCGTCCCCTCGGCCCTGCAAAAGACACTCCCAGCCGATCTGGCAACCACACCCAATCACTTGGCAGACACACGCAACGGCACAACGCCAGCCCTTACTTAGCATCGGCAGAAGTCTCATCCCCCAATCGACAATAACGAAACGGATGCCTTCGCCATGACCCACGCCGCCGTGCTGCGCCCCACCCTGCTCGCCCTGCTCATCGCCGGCGCCAGCAGCTCCGTCAGCGCCTACCAGCTGTACGCCACCGACGACACGCACCTGAACGCCGATCTCTCGGCGACCTTCGGGCTGTTCCACAGCCAGGAACGCTACAACATGACTGGCACGCTGGACGAGGGCTCGTCCTCCTGGCAGGAAGGCTTCATCAAGTACGGCCTGAGCGGTGACCAGAAACTCGGCGGCGCTGGCACCGCCTACGGCGCATTCAACCTGCTCAGCTCCGGCACCTGGGGCGACGGCGACGCCGCCGGCTTCAGCGACGGTTCCGAGCGCACCACCAAGATCGAAGACGCCTACGCCGGCTGGCGCTCGGCCGGGCTGTTCCCGATGCTGGGCGAGGACGGCATCGACCTGTCCTTCGGCCGCCAGAACATCGTGGTCGGCGATGGCTTCCTGATCGATGGCGACGCCCTGAACATGGGCAAGGGCCTGGCCGATGGCGAATACAACCGTGGCGGTGGCTACTACCTGGCAGCGCGCCGTGACTTCGACGAGACCGCCGTGTTGCGTATCGGCGGCAAGGAAGGCTGGCGTGGCGACCTGATGCGTTTGAAATCCGACAACCGCGCCCAGGCCAACTCCGAGCTATACGTCGCCACTCTGGAACACGTCGCCCCGGAGGCGACTTTCGGTCTGACCTACATCGATGTCACCGACATCGACGAACGCTACGCCTCGCCCATCCAACTCGACCGTAAGGACATGAAGACCTACAGCCTGCGCGGCACCGGTAACGCCGGCGTGGAGAACCTGTTCCTTTCCGGCGAATACGCCTGGCAGGACAAGCGCGACGCCCAGTACAGCGACGACACCGCGAACGCCTGGTACCTCGAAGCCGGCTGGACCTTCTCCGACATCGCCTGGAAGCCCTACGTCAGCTACCGCTTCAGCCGCTTCTCGGAAGGCTACGACACGCTCTTCTACGGCTTCAGCCGTGGCTTCGGCACCTGGTTCCAGGGCGAAGTGGCAGGCAACTATTCCGGCCCGTTCAACAACAACACCCGCGTGCACAACATCGGCGCCAAGGTCACCCCGCTGGAAAACCTGTCCATCGGCGCGCAGTTCTTCGACTTCCACACCCTCGACACCGACCTGGGCAACACCGACGGCCGCGAGCTGGACCTCTACGCCGAGTGGGCGATCAACGAACACCTGGTGATCATCCCGCTGGTGGGCCTCTACCAGCCGAAGAAGAGCGCGGCCGAAGGCGGCACGCAGATCGGCAACGACGACAGCAACCTCTACAGCCAGCTGCTGTTCTCCACCACCTTCTGATCCAACGAAAGCGAGCCCGCCATGCCCAGCCTCCTGACTTCGATCCAGGGCCGCATCACCTGGCTGGCGGGCCTCTGCCTGCTGCTGGTCTCCAGCGTGCTGATCGGCCTGTCGCTGTACCAGGCGCGACAGGACAGCCAGACCATCGGGCACGACAGCGGCGAACTCTTCGCCGCCTCCGCGCGGCACAACCTGGAAACCCAGGGCCAGGTTCAGGCCCTGCTGATCCGCGCGCGTTTGCAAAACAACCTGCTGCTCGGCGAAGGCCTGTCGCGCACCGTGCAGACCCTTCGCGCACAGCAACGTCAGGGCATTCTCGATCCCGCCGCATTGCGCAACGCACTTAACCAGGCGATGGCAGAAACCCTCGGCGCGCACCCGGAACTGCTCGGCCTGTTCCTGGTATTCCAGCCCGATGCGCTGGACGCCGCAGACGCCCAGTTCGCCGCCCGTGAAGACCTGGGCAGCAACGAAACCGGGCGCTTTGCCCTCTACCTGCTGCAGAACGGCAAGGAGACCCAGCGGGTGATCGGCACCGAGCAAGTCCTCGGCGACGCCACGCCCGGTCCCAGCGGCCAGCCCTACAACGCCTTCTTCACCTGCTCCACCACTCACGCCCGCCCCTGCGTGCTCGACCCGTATTTCGACGAAGCCTCCGGCCAGCGCCGGCTGGTCACCAGCGTCACCCTGCCCGTGCTGGAAAACGGCAAGGCAATTGCCACCCTCGGCTTCGACATCGACCTCGCCACCCTCCAGCAGAGCAGCGTGGAAGGCAGCCGCAGCCTGTTCGACGGCCAGGGCCGCATCCGTATCCTCAGCCCAAACGGGCTGGTCGCCAGCGACAGCGGCGATGCCTCGAAGCTGGGGCAGAAGTTCGGCGACAAGACCGTGCTCGCCGAGATTGCCGCCGGGCGCTCGCAGTCCAGCGACGACGGCGATTCCATCAACGTGCTGCACAGTCTCGCCCCGGTGCCGGATGCTGCCCCGTGGGGAATCCTGCTCAGCGTGCCGCGCGCGGTGATGCTAGCCCCGGCGGAACGTCTCAAGGGCACGCTGGACGACCTGCGCTGGCGCAGTACTGCACTGGAGATCGGCATCGGTGTCGCCGCCGGCCTGCTCGGCATGCTGCTGGTGGCGCTCACCGCGCTGGGCATCAGCCGGCCGATCCTGCGCCTGGCGCGCATGCTCGAAGACATCGCCGATGGCGAAGGCGACCTCACCCGCCGCCTCGACTACCCGCGCCGCGACGAACTGGGCCGCCTCGCCACCGCCTTCAACCGCTTCCTCGACAAGCTGCAACCGAGCATCGCCGCCGTGCAGTCAGCCACCCGCGAAGCCCATGCCACCGCCGACCGCTCCGCGCAGATCGCCCGGCAGACCAGCGACGGCATGCAGCAGCAGTTCCGCGAGATCGACCAGGTCGCCACCGCGCTGCACGAGATGTCCGCCACCGCGCAGGATTCGGCGCGCAGCGCCGCTCGTGCCGCCGAAGCTGCGCGCACCGCGGAGCAGGCCTGCGATGACGGCTTCCGCACCCTCGACGCGACCAACAGCGGCATCGACCTGCTGGCCGCCGGCATGCACCAGGCCATGGCGGAACTGCAGCAACTGGCGGCGAGCAACGAGCAGATCGGCTCGATCCTCGAAGTCATCTGCGGCATCGCCGCGCAGACCAACCTGCTGGCCCTCAACGCCGCCATCGAAGCGGCGCGCGCAGGGGACGCAGGGCGAGGCTTTGCCGTGGTCGCGGACGAAGTGCGCGGGCTGGCCCGGCGCACTCAGGAATCGGTAGAGGAAATTCGCCAGGTGATCGAAAACCTGCAAGCCCGGGGTCACTCGGTAACTCAGGCCATGCAGGGCAGTTTCAGCCAGGCCCAGGGCAACGTCGATCAAGCGCGGCAGGCCATCGATGCACTACGCCGGATCGGCGAGGCGGTGAACCTGATCAGCGAAATGAACCTGCAGATCGCCAGCGCGGCGGAGGAACAGAGCAGCGTCGCCGAGGAGATCAACCGCAATATCGCCGGTATCCGCGATGTCACCCAGACCATTTCCGAACACGCACAACAGGCCGCCGGCGCCAGCCGTTCATTGAACGAACTGGCCAGCCGGCAGCAGGGATTGGTGGAGCAGTTCCGCGCCTGATTCAGATGTCGCTGCAGCGCGGGGTCTGGCGCAGATACTTGACGGTGTGCTGCTGGCCCTGGGAATCCAGGTAGACCATGGTGGCCTGGCTGACTTCGCAGCGCTCGTTGGGTTGGCTGATGCTCAGCACCTTGGCGACGTCCAGCGGCATGCCGTAGTGGTAAACGGCAGCATCGTCGGCGAAGGCGCTGAAGGACAACAGCAAGGCGGGGATGGCAAAGAGTGCATTTAGAGCGGATTTCATGGCGGGAACCTCAGGGATCACGCGGGTCGCGTCGATCGTGGCCCACTGCCATAAATCTAGCCGATGAGACCTTTCCTACACAGATCGACTTCGACAATGCATTTCTTCGGTTAGCGCAACAATAATGCCTTGCGGGTGTGCCATGGCCTGTGATTGTGACGCTTCCCGCTGTCAGAATGGCAGCATTCGTTCCCGCCCGCCGATTGCAGCCAGGGCGTTCCGCCGCAAGAATGATCGCCATCGATCGGATCGGGAGGCGCCATGAAACGCGTGGCCATGCTGCTGTTCCCCGGCGTGCAGGCGCTGGACGTTTCCGGGCCGCTGGATGTGTTCGCCGAGGCCAATGCCTTCGTTCCTGCCGGCCAGGGTTATCAGGTAATTACCCTGGCCGCCCCGCCGCTGCCTTTGCGCGCGTCCAACGGTCAACTGCTCAGTGCCGATTTCAGCCTCGACCAGGGCGATTGCGCGGCCGATATCCTGCTGGTGCCGGGCGGGCCGCGATTACCGGACGAGGCGCCCGCGCCGGCGTTGCGCGCTTGGCTGCGTGCAGCCTGTGCGCTGGCGCCACGCTATGGCTCGATCTGCACCGGCGCCTTTCTGCTTGGTCACGCCGGGCTGCTGGACGGCAAACGCGTGACCACCCACTGGAGCGATGCACGGCGCCTGGCCGACTTGTTCCCGCAGGCGCAGGTGGAACCGGACCGCATTCATGTGCGCGATGGCGCGCTGGTGACCTCGGCAGGCGTCACGGCAGGGATCGACCTCGCGTTGGCGCTGGTGGCGGAAGACCACGGCGCGGCGGTGGCCTTGTCCGTGGCGAAACGCTTGCTGGTGGTCGCCCAGCGCCAGGGCGGACAATCGCAGTTCAGCCCCTTCCTGCAGGCGCCGGCCGACGAAACCTCGCCCGTGGCGCGTATCCAGCGCTACGTTCAGGAAAACCTCGACCAACCGCTGGGCGTACCGCAACTGGCCGCCGAAGTGGCAATGAGCCCGCGCAGCTTCGCTCGTGTGTTCGTCCGCGAGGCAGGCGTAACCCCTGCGGAATTCGTCCAGCGCGCCCGCATCGACGCCGCACGCGGGCTGCTCGAAGGCGGTGACCTGGCACTGAAAGTGATCGCCTGGCGCTGCGGCTTCGGCAGCCCGGCGCGCATGCGCCTGGTGTTCGTGCAACGCCTGGGCGTGACCCCGACGCAGTATCGGGAGCAGTTCCGCCGCGAGGGCTGACCTGCTTTTTGTAGGAGAGAGCTTGCTCGCGAATCTGTGGCCTGCGGCGCCCACCCGACCGCGGATAAACCCTCTCCCACAACAGCCCGCACCTATTCCGCTCGAGCGTGAGAGCGGACTTCGTCAGCGATTGCTTTCCGTCCACACGGAAACCTCGGCAGACAGCAGGCTCGCTCCTGCGATGAGCCTGTCCGGCTCAGATCGGCGGCGCCGAGCGCAGCATCACCGACTTCAAGGCGAAGGCCGACTTGATCCCGGCCACGCCGGGAATCTGCGTCAGCGTATTGGTCAGGAACAGCTGGTAGGCCGACAGGTCCTTCACCACCACGCGCAGCATGTAGTCGGCGTCGCCGGTCATCTGGAAGCAGCTCATCACCTGCGGCGCCTGGACGATGCGTTCTTCGAACCGGGCGAGGTAGTCGCCGGTCTGTTTTTCCAGGGACACCGAGACGAACACGCTCATGCCGCCGGACAGGCGCTCCTCGTCGAGGCGGGCGAAATAGCCCTGGATGTAGTGCTCCTCTTCCAGGCGGCGGACCCGGCGCAGCGTCGGGGTCAGCGACAGGCCGATGTTCTGCGCCAGATCGCGCCAGGACAGGCGGCCATCGTCGGCCAGGGCGCGGAGGATTTTCAGGTCGGTGCGGTCGAGATCAGCCATTTTTTGTCGTACTACTCAGTGCTGTTTTTATAGTGCAAACACACTAATCCTTAAGCTCTGAGCTAGTCAATTTGGAGCAAAAAACCAATCGGTCACACCTATACTGAAACCACAACTACAACAACCGAGGACCTCACCATGAGTGATGTCACCACCCGCCACGCGACCCCGCGCGGCACCTGCACCGTAGCCCGACCCGGCCGGGTGCGCCCGCCAGGCATGGCTTCTTCCGTTCGCTGATCCACACCCACGATCACAACTGGAGACCGCCATGACCGACTACGCCCCACTCCGCCTGCACGTCCCCGAACCCACCGGACGCCCAGGCTGCAAGACCGACTTCTCCTACCTGCACCTGTCGCCCGCCGGCGAGGTGCGCAAGCCCGCCATCGACGTGGAACCCGCGCAAACCACCGACCTGGCCTTCAGCCTGGTACGCGTGCTCGATGACGACGGCAACGCCGTCGGCCCCTGGGCCCCGGAACTGAGCCACGAGCAACTGCTGCGCGGCATGCGCCTGATGCTCAAGACGCGCATCTTCGACGCGCGCATGCTCACCGCCCAGCGCCAGAAGAAGATGTCCTTCTACATGCAGTGCCTGGGCGAAGAGGCCATCGCCACCGCCCACACCATGGCCCTGCGCGACGGCGACATGACCTTCCCGACCTACCGTCAGCAGGGCATCCTGATCACCCGCGACTACCCACTCAAGGACATGATCTGCCAGCTGCTCTCCAACGAGCAGGACCCGCTCAAGGGCCGCCAGTTGCCGATCATGTACTCCAGCCGCGAGAAGGGTTTCTTCTCCATCTCCGGCAACCTCGCCACCCAGTTCATCCAGGCTGTCGGCTGGGGCATGGCCTCGGCGATCAAGGGCGACACCAAGATCTCGTCGGCCTGGATCGGCGACGGCGCCACCGCCGAGTCCGACTTCCACACCGCCCTCACCTTCGCCCACGTCTACCGCGCGCCGGTGATCCTCAACGTGGTCAACAACCAGTGGGCGATCTCCACCTTCCAGGCCATCGCTGGCGGCGAAGGCACCACCTTCGCCAACCGGGGCGTGGGTTGCGGCATCGCCTCCCTGCGGGTGGACGGCAACGACTTCCTCGCGGTCTACGCCGCCTCGCAATGGGCCGCTGAGCGCGCCCGCCGTGGCCACGGCCCGAGCCTGATCGAGTGGGTCACCTACCGTGCGGGCCCGCACTCCACCTCGGACGATCCGTCCAAGTACCGCCCCGCCGACGACTGGACCAACTTCCCCCTGGGCGACCCCATTGCCCGCCTGAAGCAGCACCTGGTCGGCCTCGGCATCTGGTCCGACGACCAGCACGAAGCGCTGAAGAAGGAACTGGAAGCCGAAGTGATCGCCGCGCAGAAAGAAGCCGAACGCCACGGCTCGCTGGTGGACGGCCATGTGTTCAGCGCCGCCAACCTGTTCGACGACGTCTACAAGGACCTGCCGGAACACCTGCGCCGGCAGCGCCAGGAGCTTGGGGTATGAATGCCATGAACCCGCAACACGAGAACGCCCAGGCCGTCACCAGCATGACCATGATCCAGGCGCTGCGCTCGGCGATGGACGTGATGCTCGAACGCGACGACAACGTCGTGGTGTTCGGCCAGGACGTCGGCTACTTCGGCGGCGTGTTCCGCTGCACCGAGGGTCTGCAGAAGAAGTACGGCACCTCGCGCGTATTCGACGCGCCGATCTCCGAGAGCGGCATCATCGGCGCCGCCGTCGGCATGGGCGCCTACGGCCTGCGCCCGGTGGTGGAAATCCAGTTCGCCGACTACGTCTACCCGGCCACCGACCAGTTGGTGTCGGAAGCCGCGCGCATTCGCTACCGCTCGGTGAACGACTTCACCGTGCCGATGGTGGTGCGCATGCCCTGCGGCGGCGGCATCTACGGCGGGCAGACGCACAGCCAGAGCCCGGAGGCGATGTTCACCCAGGTCTGCGGCCTGCGTACCGTCATGCCGTCCAACCCCTACGACGCCAAGGGCCTGCTGATCGCCTGCATCGAGAACGACGACCCGGTGATCTTCCTCGAACCCAAGCGCCTGTATAACGGCCCGTTCGACGGCCACCACGACCGCCCGGTGACCCCGTGGTCCAAGCACCCGGCCAGCCAGGTGCCCGAGGGCTACTACAGCGTGCCACTGGACAAGGCCGCCATCGCCCGCCCCGGCTCGGAACTGACCGTGCTGACCTATGGCACCACCGTCTACGTGGCCCAGACCGCCGCCGAGGAAACCGGCATCGACGCCGAGATCATCGACCTGCGCAGCCTCTGGCCGCTGGACCTGGACACCATAGTCCAGTCGGTGAAGAAGACCGGCCGCTGCGTCATCGTCCACGAGGCCACCCGCACCTGCGGCTACGGCGCCGAGCTGATGTCGCTGGTGCAGGAGAATTGCTTCCACCACCTCGAAGCGCCGATCGCCCGCGTCACCGGTTGGGACACGCCCTACCCGCACGCCCAGGAATGGGACTACTTCCCCGGCCCCGCCCGCGTCGGCGCGGCCTTCAAGCGCGCCATGGAGGTCTGAATGGGCACTCACGTCATCAAGATGCCGGACATCGGCGAAGGCATCGCCGAGGTCGAGCTGGTGGAGTGGCATGTCCAGGTCGGCGATGAGGTCCATGAGGACCAGTTGCTGGCGGAAGTCATGACCGACAAGGCCACCGTGGAAATTCCCTCGCCGGTGGCCGGCAAGATCCTCGCCCTGGGCGGCGTGCCCGGCCAGGTGATGGCCGTGGGCGGCGAGCTGATCCGCCTGGAAGTGGAAGGCCAGGGCAATCACCGCGAAGCCCCGCAGCCCAAGGCCCACGAGGAGGCACCGGCGAAGCTGGAAGCCAAGCCAGTTCCCGCCGCCGAAGCAGCCAAGCCGGCTCCACCCGTCGAAAGCAAGCCGGTCGCCCCGGCCGTGCGCCCTGCTCCGTCGCCGGCTCCGCGCCGCGCACCGGGCGAGAAGCCGCTGGCTTCACCGGCTGTGCGCCAGCGCGCCCGCGACCTGGGTGTGGAATTGCAGTTCGTCCAGGGCAGTGGCCCGGCCGGACGCATCCTGCGCGAGGACCTGGAGCACTTCCTCGAACACGGTGGCGCGACCATCGCCTCCGGCTACACCGCGCGCCATGACGAGCACCAGATCCCGGTGATCGGCCTGCGCCGCAAGATCGCGCAGAAGATGGCCGAGGCCAAGCGGCGCATCCCGCACTTCAGCTACGTCGAGGAAATCGACGTCACCGATCTGGAGGCACTGCGCGTCCACCTCAACACCAAACACAGCGCGGCGCGCGGCAAGCTCACCCTGCTGCCCTTCATCGCCCGCGCCATGGTCGTCGCCCTGCGCGACTTCCCCCAGCTCAACGCGCGCTATGACGACGATGCCGACGTGATCACCCGCTACGGCGCGGTGCACCTGGGCGTCGCCACCCAGAGCGACAACGGCCTGATGGTGCCGGTGCTGCGCAACGCCGAATCCCGCGACCTGTGGGGCAACGCCGCGGAAGTCGCACGCCTGGCCGAAGCCGCACGGCATGGCAAGGCCAGCCGCGAGGAGCTGTCCGGCTCGACCATCACCCTGAGCAGCCTCGGCGCGCTCGGCGGGATTGTCAGTACACCGGTGATCAACTATCCGGAAGTCGCCATCGTCGGCGTCAACCGCATGGTCGAACGGCCGATGGTGATCAACGGGCAGATCATCGTGCGCAAGATGATGAACCTGTCCTCCTCCTTCGATCACCGGGTGGTCGACGGCATGGACGCGGCCGCCTTCATCCAGGCCGTGCGCGCCCTGCTCGAACATCCCGCCACCCTGTTCATCGACTGATGAGTGGAGCCAGAGACGTGAAACAGAACCAGACTCTCGAAACCACCCTGCTGGTGATCGGTGGCGGCCCCGGCGGCTATGTCGCGGCGATCCGCGCCGGCCAGTTGGGCATCCGCACCGTGCTGGTGGAAGGCGCTTCGCTGGGCGGCACCTGCCTGAACATCGGCTGCATCCCGTCCAAGGCGCTGATCCACGCCGCCGAGGAATACCTCAAGGCGCGCGAATTCGCCGGCCAGTCGCCGCTGGGCATCAGCGTGCAGGCGCCCAGCATCGACATCCAGCGCACCGTGGAATGGAAGGACGGCATCGTCGACCGCCTGACCACTGGCGTCGCCGCGCTGCTGAAGAAGCACGGCGTCACCGTGGTGAATGGCTGGGCCAGGATCGTCGACGGCAAGACCGTCGAGGTCGACCTCGCCGAAGGCGGCACTCAGCACATCCACACCGATCACCTGCTGCTGGCGGCCGGTTCGAAATCCGTCGAGCTGCCCTTCCTGCCGGTGAGCGGCAACGTCATCTCCTCCACCGAAGCCCTGGCGCCCAAGGCCCTGCCCAAACGCCTGGCGGTGGTGGGCGGCGGCTATATCGGCCTGGAACTGGGCACCGCCTACCGCAAGCTGGGCGTCGAAGTCACGGTGGTGGAAGCGCAGCCGCGCATCCTGCCGACCTACGACGAGGAACTGACCAAGCCGGTGGCCAACGCCCTGCGCAAGCTCGGCATCGAGTTGTACCTGGGCCACAGCGCCATGGGCCTGGAGCCGGACGGCAAAGGCCTGCGCGTGCAGGATGGCGCCGGCTCGCAACGGGTGATCGAGACCGACCAGGTATTGGTTGCCGTTGGCCGCCATCCCAACACCGCCGGCTGGAACCTCGACACCCTGCGCCTGGACATGAACGGCCGCGCCGTGCGCATCGACGAGCAGTGCCGCACCTCGATGCGCGACGTCTGGGCCATCGGCGATATCGCTGGCGAGCCCATGCTGGCCCACCGCGCCATGGCCCAGGGCGAGATGGTCGCCGAGATCATCGCCGGCAAGCGCCGCGCCTTCACGCCCACGGCAATCCCGGCAGTGTGCTTCACCGATCCGGAAGTGGTGGTGGTCGGCCTGTCGCCCGAGCAGGCCCAGGCCGCAGGCTACGAGGTGCTGACGGCGAATTTCCCGTTCGCCGCCAACGGTCGCGCCATGACCCTGGAGTCCAGCGATGGCTTCGTCCGCGTGGTGGCACGCAAGGACAACCACCTGATCCTCGGCTGGCAGGCGGTAGGCAAGGCGGTCTCCGAGCTGTCCACGGCGTTCGTGCAGTCCCTGGAAATGGGCGCCTGCCTGGAAGACATCGCCGGCACCATCCACGCCCACCCAACCCTTGGCGAAGCCGTGCAGGAAGCTGCGCTGCGCGCGCTGGGACATGCCTTGCACGTCTGAAGCCTGCACTCTCCAACTGGCTTCCCCCTCCTGACCCGCCGATTGGCGG
>OGQD01001694.1_pt1 | contig 13573 bp, 11 predicted proteins | sample 1553091 | NCBI WGS metagenome assembly OGQD01 (sample SAMEA2580290, study PRJEB22360) | human gut metagenome | biome: human gut; feature: human-associated habitat; material: faeces | place: Denmark | collected 2008/2010
TGAATCGCTGTAAAACAGTTAGTATTAGAGATGTCATGCTGAGCCTGTCGAAGCATCTTTATTTATCAGATGAAATTTAACCCAAATCAATCTTAAACTTCGTAGACTTTTTCACCTCATGCAACACAATAGAACTGTGATATTGCCCGATATTAGGTATGTTTGAAATCACATTCACCGTAAAATCATTATAAGAATTAATGTCTTTTGCGATAATTTTCAGCATGTAATCATATTCACCCGAAAGACTGATGATTTCCTGAACTTCATCATGCTGCATAATATTCTTTTCGAAAGTTTCCAGTACTTTCTTAGACTGTTCCTTAAGACGCACATTGCAGTAAACCACAATATTTAAGCCCAATTTTTCACGGTTTAAAAGACCCACATATTTCTCAATAATTCCCTGTTTCTCCAGTTGCTTGATGCGTTCGTACGTCGGAGTGAAAGTAAGACCAATTTTTTCTGAAATTTCTTTCACCGAAAGTGTAGAATCTTCCTGAATAATACTGAGAATCATCCTGTCTTTTAAATCCATATAGTCTATTTTGAATGGTAAATATACAATTTTATAAAAATTAAAACTAAATTTTTTGTGTTTTGAACTCAAAAATCCCTTCATAAACAGCCCGAATATTAATCTTTGTATTTTAGGCAATGGCAAAATAATTGCTGTAATCTGCGTACGAAATCCAGATTAATATGAACCGAAATACGACTACGGCAACAACTTCATTGGCTGATTACGACACCCATCATAAATTTAAAAGTGAAATTTTAGACGGACTGAAAGAGGAGCCTAAACATTTATTATCCAAATATTTCTACGATAAAAAAGGCGACGATCTTTTTCAGCAGATCATGAATATGCCGGAATATTATCTCACCGATTGCGAACTTGAAATCTTTACCGGAAAAAAGAGGGAACTCGCAAATGCGATACGAGCATTCGACGAACCTTTTGATTTGGTGGAACTCGGAGCAGGAGATGCTACAAAATCCTCTCATCTGCTTGAATATCTTGTAAAGCAAAACGCAGATTTTACCTATATGCCGATTGATATTTCGGCAAATATTATTTCTGTTTTGGAGGAAAATCTTACATCTGAAATTCCGGGGCTTAAAATGACGGGGCTCAATGGAGAATACTTTGAAATGCTCGATAAAGCAAACAAAATTTCTTCCCGCAGAAAAGTCATTCTTTTTTTAGGAGGGAATATTGGAAATATGGAAATTGAAGAAGCCTATCAGTTCTGTAATGCATTGAAATCGAGACTCAATCCGGATGATATTCTTCTCATTGGTTTTGATCTGAAGAAAAATCCACACACTATTCTTGCTGCCTATAACGATAAAGCGGGAATAACGGCATCGTTCAACCTTAATCTTTTAGACAGAATTAATGAAGAGCTGGATGCAGATTTTAAAACGAATCAGTTCAAACATTACCAAACTTACGATCCGCTTTCCGGAGCCTGCAGAAGTTACCTGATCAGTCTGGAAGATCAGTCGGTACATATTGAAGAGGAAGAGGTAAACTTCAAGGCAAATGAAGCTATTTATATGGAAATTTCTCAGAAATATTCGGAAAAAGAAGTCGATATAATGGCAAGAAAAACAGGTTTTAAACCGTTAAAACAGATTTCGGACACCAAAGGCTGGTTTGTGGATGCGATCTGGAAAGTCTAATTTAAATTAAAAGCTAAAACGATGATCGAACAGAATACACTAGTCAAAGAAAAACAGTTGCTTGAGAATTACCGCAGAATCAGAGCGCGGTCTGTAGAAATATGCGAACCACTTGAAACAGAAGATTTTGTAGTTCAGCCTGTTGTAGATGTAAGTCCGCCAAAATGGCATTTAGGACATACCACATGGTTTTTTGAGACCTTTATTTTGATCCCGAATCTTGATGGTTATGAGGTGTTTAATTCCCAATATAATTTCGTTTTCAACAGTTATTACGAAACCATTGGGGCAAGAGTAATCCGGACGGATAGAGGAAATTTAAGCCGGCCTTCGGTCGCAGATATTTTTCAGTATCGGAAATATGTCGATGAACAGATGGAAACTTTTCTTTTAAACAGCGACTTATCCGATGATCTTAAAAAGCTCTTTGAATTAGGTTTAAACCACGAACAGCAGCATCAGGAATTATTATTAACCGATATCAAATATATTCTCGGTCACAATCCTTTATTTCCCGCTTACAACGAAAATTTTCCGTTAGAAAAATCAGAACCTGAAAATTTTGAAATGCTTTCTTTTAAGGAAGGAATTTATGAAATAGGTTTTGAAGGAGAAGAATTTTGTTTTGATAATGAACTGAACAGACATAAAGTATATCTCAATGATTTCCAAATCTCAAACCGATTAGTAACCAATTCAGAATATCTTGAATTTATGAATGACGGAGGATATGAAAATTTCAGACATTGGCATGCGGAAGGTTGGGACTGGGTGAAAGAAAATCAGGCAAAGGCTCCCTTATACTGGCATTTTATTGAGGATAAATGGATGCAGTACACGTTGAACGGTTTAAAAGAAATTACTCCCGACGAAGCCGTTTGTCACATCAACTTTTTTGAAGCATCGGCTTTTGCCTCTTGGAAAGGAATGCGTTTACCTACCGAAGCGGAATGGGAAGTCGCTTCCGGAAAATTTGACTGGGGAAAGCGCTGGGAATGGACAGGAAGTGCTTATCTTCCGTATCCCGGCTTTGCAAAAGAAGAAGGAGCAGTAGGAGAGTATAACGGAAAATTTATGGTCAATCAAACGGTATTAAGAGGCGCTTCATTAGCAACACCAAAAGGACACAGCCGGAAAACATACAGAAATTTCTTTCCCACATCACTGCAATGGCAGTTTACGGGAATCCGACTGGCTAAATAATTCCCATTGATGATTACGGTAGAATCTGTTTCCAAAAGTTTTAAAAATAGTCCCGCAGTGGACGATATTTCCTTTGCTGCCCATGAAAAGGAAATTCTGGTATTGCTGGGAACAAGCGGCTGCGGAAAAACAACAACTTTAAAAATGATCAACCGGCTTATTGAATCAGATTCGGGAAGAATTTTAATCGATGGTAAAAATATCAAGGATCATAACGTTGAGCAACTGAGAATGGGAATCGGTTATGTCATGCAGAATTCAGGGCTTTTTCCCCATTATACGGTTGCAGAAAATATCGCCGTCGTTCCGAAACTTCAAAAATGGAACTCCAAGCAGATTAAAGACAGAACGGAGGAGCTTATTCAGAAATTACATTTATCCGGTGATGTTTTAAACAGATTTCCCCATGAATTAAGCGGCGGACAACAGCAACGCGTCGGAATAGCCAGAGCTTTAATCGCCAATACTCCGGTCTTACTGATGGACGAACCTTTCGGAGCATTGGATAATATGACGAAATCCGAGATTCATAATGAGTTTAAAACGCTGGACGAGCTTAAAAATAAAACCATCATTCTGGTAACCCACGATGTATCTGAAGCTTTCGAATTGGGACACAGAATATGCCTCATGGATAAAGGAAAAATAATCCAGATCGGAACCCCGAAAGAAATGATTTACCATCCTGCAAATGATCTTGTGAAAAATTTCTTTGCCAATAACCGTTTGACATTAGAATATCAAATCACGAAAATTTCAGAACTGCAATTTGAAAATGTTTCACTAAAAAAATTTAATGAAGATCAGAATGTTTGGAATGTTTTGCAGGATCTCAGTACAAATTCCGGAGATGCTGAACTTTACAATATAATTACGGCTTCTTTTAATGGATACCGACAAAAACAGTTGACCTGATGCAGCAAAGTTTATGGCAGTTTCTTGTTGAGCAGCAACACAAGATCTATATTCAGGTGATCCAGCATTTGGGATTAACCTTTATAGCCCTGTTGTTGGCAATTGCTGTCGGTTTGCCGTTGGGAATTCTCATCAGCCGGAAAAAGAAATTAGCCACTCCGGTTTTAACGGTTGCCGGAATTTTACAGACCATTCCAAGCATTGCCTTGCTTGGTTTTATGATTCCCGTTTTCGGGATCGGACCGCAACCCGCCATTGTCGCACTGTTAGTTTACGCTTTATTACCCATCATCCGAAATACGTACACAGGAATTTCGGGAGTAAATGACAATATCATTGAAGCGGCAAAATCTTTGGGAATGACGAAAAGCCAATTACTTCTGAAAGTAGAATTGCCTTTAGCAATGCCGGTTATTGTTGCCGGAATAAGAACTGCCGCAGTAATCAACGTTGGAGTCGCAACATTGGCTTCTTTTGTTGCAGCAGGAGGTTTGGGAGAATTCATCTTTGGCGGAATTTCCCTGAACAATTCCAATATGATTCTTGCAGGAGCAATTCCGGCAGCTTTACTGGCGGTTGTTGTGGATCAGATGATTGCTTTTGTTCAGAAATCAGAATACCGTACAATCAGAAAAATTTTATGGATTATTCCTTTACTGCTGATTGTTGCAGGAGGAATTTATTTTTGGAATAAAAACTCATCAACCCGATTAAAAGCAGGTTTTACCCCTGAATTTATGGGAAGAAAAGATGGAGATATTGGCTTAAAAAAGATTTATCAGCTGGATGTCAATCCTTCGGTTGTTAATGACGCTCTCATGTACAAAGCTCTGTATGAAGGTAAACTAGACCTTATCAGCGGATATTCTACCGATGGAAGAATAAAAGCATACGATCTTTTGGTTCTTGATGATGATAAAAAAATATTTCTGCCTTACTTCGCCGCTCCTATTGTTAAAGAAAAAACTTTGCAGAAATATCCTGATCTCGAAAAGACGCTCAATCTTCTTTCAGGAAAAATCAATGATTCCGTGATGACCGAACTGAACTATCAGACAGATTATCTTCATCAGGTTCCTGAAAAGGTAGCAAAAGAATTTTTAATCAGGAATAATCTGTACAAAACACCTCAAGAAGCAGGAAATCAAACCGTCCGGATCGGATCAAAAATTTTTGGAGAACAATATATTCTTGCCGAAATCTACCGAATGCTCATCGAAGGAAACACAAACTATAAAGTTGAAACCAAAACAGGATTAGGCGGAACAAAAATCTGTTTTGATGCTTTAATGAATGATGCTGTGGATTTTTACCCGGAATATACAGGTACCGGATTGCTGGTTCTGCTCACTCCGGATCATAAAACGATTGAAAGTGTGACCAAAAGCCCTGATCTTACCTATCAATTTGTACAAAATGAATTCATCAAAAAATACAAGATCCGTTGGCTGAAACCGATTGGATTTAACAATGCGTATGCGCTCGTTATGCGAAGAAAACAGGCAAATCAGCTAAAAATAAAATCCATAACAGATTTAAAAAACATGGAGACTGGGAAATAATTTCCACTGTACTAATTTTAAATTTAACCACAAAAGATAGAAAGGGCTTTATTTAAAGTATTTCAAAAGTCTGCAAAGAGAAAAAATATTTGATTTTCTTAAACTTATATGCTCTTTTTTCCATTAAGTATTAAACTTAAGAAACTAAAGTGTTTAAATCTTTTGTGGTAAAAAAGTGTAAACAAATTTAATGATAAAGATTGTAAAACAAAACGCAAAAGAGATGACTGATGAAATACGGACTTTAAATACCTCAAATTTTCATGAGATGTGTGATTTTCTCGCGAATTGTGATCAGGATTTAAAATCAATTATCGAAAATCATGGTTATCCTCCGATGTGGAACCGAGAAAATACTTTTGAAACCCTTGTTCATATCATTCTGGAACAGCAGGTTTCTCTCGCTTCAGCCTTAGCCGCATTACATAAACTGAAAGAAAAAATTACAGAAATCACTCCTGAAAAAATTCTTAGTCTTACGGATGCCGAAATGAGAGAATGCTATGTAAGCCGACAGAAAAATACGTATATCAAAGGTCTGGCAAATTCAATACTGGAAGGAAAAATAAATCTTGAGAAATTCCAGGAAATGTCTGATGAAAAAATTCGGGAAACATTAATCAGCTTAAAAGGAATCGGAAACTGGACGATCGACATTTATCTTATGCTTGCTCTGCAACGAACCGACATTTTTCCTATCGGAGATCTTGCCGCCGTGAATGCTTTAAAAAAAATTAGAGAATTGCCTCCGAAAATATCCAGAGAAGAAATCATAACAATCAGTAAAGAGTGGAAACCGCTCAGAAGTGTTGCTACAATGGTACTTTGGCACTATTACTTATCAGATTCAGCCAGTAAAAAATGATGGTTTTTTTATAAATTCAATTTTCATTTTGTCAGTTTACAGAATTGTTATATCTTTGCACCTAATGAATAACACAGTATTTATATCATTAGAATTACCGGGCGTAGACGCCCTTTACGATATTTATTTATTTTAAGCGAAGATATTTTCTTCGCTTTTTTTTTGTAAAAAATTTAAAGACAATATGTTTACGATTACAGAACTAAGCAACGAGAGAATCAACAGTATAGTAACAGAAGCATTGGCTTTTGCGAATGGAAAAACTGCCAAAATTGATGGAGAAGTTTTCTGTTCCAATCTTTTCTTCGAAGACAGTACAAGAACAAAAACAAGTTTTGATATTGCTGAAAGAAAATTAGGATTGCAGGTCGTTCCTTTCGATGCTTCCCACAGTTCGGTAAACAAAGGAGAGAGTCTTTATGATACGGTTAAAACCATCGAAAGTCTAGGCGTAAATCTTGTCGTAATCAGAGATAAGAAAGACAGGTATTTCGATGAACTGAAAAATATAAAAATTCCGGTGATCAACGGAGGAGACGGAACAGGAAACCACCCTTCACAATGTATGCTGGATTTAATGACAATCTATCAAGAATTCGGAAAATTTGAAGGATTAAAAGTAGGAATCGTTGGAGACGTAAAACACAGCAGAGTGGCAAATTCCAATGCCGAAGCGTTAAGAAGATTAGGCGCAAAAGTATATTTCTCAGGACCGGAACAGTGGTTTGATGAAGGAGCCTTAATCAACGGAACCTATCTGAATATTGATGAAATGATCCATGATGTAGATGTTTTGATGCTACTAAGAATCCAGCACGAAAGACATGATGCCAAAATGAGCTTCTCCGCTTCAGAATATCACAAAAAATATGGCTTAACCAAAGAAAGAGAAAAAGCCATGAAAAAAGAAGCCATCATCATGCATCCTGCACCCATCAACAGAGGAGTGGAAATTGATGACGATTTGGTAGAATGCGAACGCTCAAGAGTTTTCAAACAAATGCAGAACGGTGTTTTCGCAAGAATGGCAATCTTAAAAGAAGCCTTGGAAAAACAAGGATATACTTTTAAATAAGAACCAACGTAAAAGAGCCAAGCTAAAAGTAAAAAGAATCAAGTAGTAAGCCGACCCGAAAGGGTCAAACAACAATAGCCGTGGGTAAAACCCATGGAAAAGAGAAAAAGATGATAACCAAAGCCCTGAAAGGGCGATCTGTTAATAGCCATGGATTAAACCTTTGGAAAAAAAAGATAAAGATTATCCAAGCCTCGTAGAGGCGACCTGTTAATAAAAAAGAAAATCTAAATAAAGAAAATGAAGAAAAAATTAATACTGGAGTCCGGTGAAGTGTTTCACGGAGAAGGTTTCGGAGCAGAATTGGAAACTGCAGGAGAGGTGGTTTTCAATACCGGAATGACAGGGTATCAGGAATTGATCTCTGATCCGTCTTATTGCGGTCAGATTGTGTGTATGACCTATCCGCTTATCGGAAACTATGGAATTAATAGAGATGACTATGAGAGTATTGAACCGGCAATCAAAGGGCTTATCGTAAAAGAACTTTGTGATCTGCCATCCAACTTCCGTACTCAGATTACTTTAGATGAATTATTTAAAAAGAAAAACCTTTCAGGAATTTCAGGAATCGACACCAGAAGACTGACAAGAATTCTTCGTAACCACGGAGTGGTGAAAGGAAAAATCGTAAACGCTGATGCCGATGAAAGCACAGTAGTTTCAGAATTAAAATCAACAAGCTTCCCAACCAATCAGGTAGAGCAGGTTTCCACAAAAACACCTTACGCAAATCCGGGAAGAGGCTTAAAAGTAGTATTGGTAGATTTTGGTTCCAAATTAGGAATTATCAGAGAATTATCTCAAAGAAACTGCGATATCACAGTCGTTTCTCAGAACGTAACTGCAGAAGAAATCTTACTGATGAATCCGGACGGAGTGATGCTTTCTAACGGTCCCGGTGATCCTGAAGATAACCAACAGGCTTTAGAAATGATCAGAGGAATTTTAGGAAAAGTTCCGATCTTCGGAATCTGTTTAGGACACCAGTTAATTGGTTTGGCTTGTGGCGCAAAAACGTTCAAGTTGAAATTCGGACACAGAGGAGGAAACCACCCGGTATTGGATTTAGAGAAAAACAAAGTAGCGATCACTTCTCAGAACCACGGTTACGCAGTAGATCAGGAAAGTTTAAAAAATACAGACTTAATAGAAACACACATCGCACTGAACGACAGAACAAACGAAGGTCTGAAACACAAAATTCACCCTTGTTTCTCCGTTCAGTATCACCCTGAAGCAAGTCCGGGTCCTGAAGATGCGAATTATTTGTTCGATGAATTCATCCAGTTAATGGAAGATTTTAAAAATAAATAAAACATTTAGTTTGTCATTCTGAGTGAAGCGAAAGCGGAATGAAGAATCTCAATAATTAAAACAGATTCCTGAGAATGACAATGTGTAAAAATTAAATCTACATAAACATTGCTAAAAGTCTAACTTCTGGCAACTCAATCTAAAAAGAAAAATGGCAAAACGTACAGACATAAAAACAATTTTAGTAATCGGTTCAGGTCCCATCATTATCGGTCAGGCGGCGGAATTTGATTACGCAGGAACGCAGGCTTGCTTATCTTTAAAAGAAGAAGGCTACAAGGTAATTTTGATTAATTCAAATCCTGCAACCATTATGACGGATGTTGAAATCGCAGATAAAGTATACATCGAGCCGATTTCACTTCAGTTTGTAAGTCACATCATCAGAAAAGAACGTCCCGATGCGCTTTTACCAACGCTTGGAGGACAAACCGGACTGAATATGGCGGTAGAACTGGAAAAATCAGGAATTTTGGAAGAATGCAAAGTTGAAGTGTTGGGAACAAAACTTTCAGCCATCAACAGAGCGGAAGACAGAGATCTTTTCCGTGAACTGATGAGAGAACTTAACGAACCCGTTCCGGAATCTGACATCGTAAATACCGTAGAAGGAGCATTAAATTTTGCAGACAGAATCGGGTATCCTGTTATTGTTCGTCCGGCTTTCACCATGGGTGGAACAGGAGGAGGTATCGCTTCCAACGAAACTGAACTGAAAGAAATTGCTGAACTGGGATTAAAACACAGCCCCGTAACACAATGTCTGATTGAAAAATCAATCGCAGGATTCAAAGAAATAGAATACGAAGTAATGCGTGATGCAAACGACAACGCAATTGTGGTTTGTAACATGGAAAATATAGATCCGGTTGGAGTTCACACAGGAGATTCAATCGTTGTGGCGCCTTCTCAGACGCTTTCAGACAGGGAATACCAGTTGTTGAGAAATGCTTCACTGAAAATCATCAGAGCATTAGGAATCGAAGGAGGATGTAACGTACAGTTGGCTTTAGATCCGCATTCATTCGATTATTATATCATCGAAGTAAACCCGAGAGTTTCGAGATCATCCGCTTTAGCATCAAAAGCAACAGGATATCCAATCGCAAAAATCGCAGCAAAAATTGCGGTAGGATTAACGCTGGATGAAATCATGAATCCGGTAACAGGAAAGACTTACGCTTGTTTCGAGCCGGCTTTGGATTATGTGGTAACAAAATTCCCAAGATTCCCTTTCGATAAATTCGAAACAGCGGACAGAAGATTATCAACCCAGATGAAAGCTACGGGTGAAGTAATGGCAATCGGAAGAAATTTCGAAGAATCTTTACAGAAAGCCATCCGTTCTCTGGAAACAGGAATTAAACATATCGGTTTAAAAACAAAACAGGCAGCAGCTTTAACGGCTGAAGAAATCGAAAGAAGAATCAGAGTTTGTGATGACGAAAGATTATTCATCATCGGAGATGCTTTAAGAAGAGGGTACGACTGGGAACAGATCGTAGAATGGAGCAAAATTGATAAATTCTTCATCTGGAAAATCAAAAAACTGATTGATTTCGAAAAAACAATCGCAGAAAATAAATTCAGCAAAGAAATTTTACTGGAAGCTAAAAAACTAGGTTTTGCAGATATAAATATTTCAGTTCTGTGGAACGTGACGGAGCGTGAAGTGTTCAATTTCAGAAAAGAAAACGGAGTAATGCCGGTGTACAAAATGGTAGACACCTGCGCTGCGGAATTCGAATCTGAAACACCATATTTCTACGGAACTTACGAAGAAGAAAATGAATCTGTAGTTTCAGATAAAGAAAAAATTATCGTTCTTGGTTCAGGACCCATCAGAATCGGACAGGGAGTTGAGTTTGATTATGCAACGGTGCACTCGGTTTGGGCAATCAAAGAAATGGGCTACGAAGCGATTATCATCAACAATAATCCTGAAACCGTTTCTACAGACTTCTCGATTTCAGATAAACTTTACTTTGAGCCTTTAACGGAAGAAGATGTAATGAACATCATCGAGCTGGAAAAACCAAAAGGAGTGGTTGTACAGTTCGGAGGACAGACAGCCATCAATTTGGCAGATAAATTAGCCGCTCACGGAGTTGAGATTTTGGGAACTTCCCTGGAAGATCTGGACAGAGCGGAAAACAGAGATAAATTCGAAAAAGCGCTTCAGGAAATGCAGATTCCGCAGCCTTTAGGAAAAACATCGGTTTCAAAAGAAGAAGCGATAAAAATTGCCAACGAGATCGGTTATCCGGTATTGGTTCGTCCGAGCTACGTTTTGGGAGGAAGAGCAATGGAAATCGTGTACACGGAAACAGAACTGGCACATTACATGGAAAATGCCGTGGAAGCGAGCCCTGAACATCCTGTTTTGGTCGACAAATACATGGTGGGAAAAGAAGTGGAAATCGATGCCATCTGCGACGGTGAAACAGTAATTATTCCGGGAATTATGGAGCACATCGAAAGAGCGGGAGTTCACTCCGGAGACTCAATCGCAGTGTATCCTCCACAGAATATTTCACCAAGCGAAATCGAAACTTTGGTTGATTACACCAAAAGATTAGCGAAAGGATTAAATGTGATCGGATTAATGAACATCCAGTATGTTCTTTTCGAAGGAAACGTTTATGTGATCGAGGTGAACCCACGTTCTTCAAGAACCGTTCCTTTCTTATCTAAAATTACCGATGTTCCGATGGCAAATCTGGCTACAAAAGCAATTTTAGGACAAAAATTAAAAGATTTAGGTTACGAAAGCGGATTAGTTCCCAATAAAGAAGGGGTTTTCGTAAAAGTTCCTGTATTCTCTTTCTCAAAATTGACAAAAGTAGATATCTCTCTAGGCCCTGAAATGAAGTCTACAGGAGAGGTTATGGGGAAAGATACAACACTGGAAAAAGCATTATACAAAGGATTGGTTGCGGCTGGAAGAAAAGTTCCGATGCACGGTTCGATCTTGTTCACGGTTGCAGATAAACACAAACAGGAAGCGGCTGATCTGGCAGCAAGATTCCACGAAGTTGGTTTCAGAATCTGGGCAACGGAAGGAACGGCAAAATTCTTTGAAGAAAAAGGAATTCCATGCAAAATCGGATATAAAATCGGGGAGGAGAGCGTCAACCTGATCGACCTGATTCAGAAAGGAAAAGTACAGTATGTTGTCAACACGATGACGAAAGGAAAACAGTCGGAAAGAGACGGTTTCCAGATCAGAAGAATGAGCGTAGAAAACGGCGTACCTTGTTTAACATCGATGGATACAGTAGAAGCGATCCTGAAAGTAATCGAAAGCATGAGTTTCAAAATGGAGACAATGTAATTGTCGGAAATTTTAATGATTTACCATAAATCAAACCTCACAGGTTTTTAAAACCTGTGAGGTTTAAATTATCCTTTACAAATAGTAACCGATTCAATACCAATTAAAAAATTATTTATAAAGAACTAATCCGTTTCGCGTAATTATATTAATAATCATAACTCTATTTTCTGAAAATCTAAAAAGGAAATTATAATTTCCATCCGTAGCTATTGTTTCAAGATAATTTTCTCCAGCTTTGTTTTTCGAATTTTGTGTTTTTGATATTATTGTATAGGTTTCTTTTTCATCTTCTAATTTATTTATTGTTATTTTTTTCGAAGTATAATTATAAATGACTGTCGCTTTTGTAGGTTTGATTTCACTCATATCATTGTTTTTTACAATTGAAAAAAGTGTATAGTTTCTTACAAATTTATTCTGTGAGAATACAGAGAAAAAACACAATAAAAATAATATTGTAAATATTTTTAATTTCATATTATAATTTACTAGAGGCTCTGTATTGAATTTTTTTTATCTTGAATCTTCCTATTTTCCTTTTCTTTTTCTCTCTTGATATTATCTTGTTTAGCAATTTCATTTGTTATTTCATTGATAATGTTTTTGTAGTCAATATCTTGAATGGATACAAAAGAACTTGTAGATAAGTTCTTTTTTTCGGAATCTGGAAATAGATAATTTATATCTTCAGGCTTAATGGACAAATAATAACTAAGATTTTCATTATGCCACTCTAAATCTACTGATGTAAGCTCTCCATTATTTTGTGTTTCATTATACGATTTATCTATTTCATTTAGATTTTTATTAAAATCACCATTCATTTTCTGAGGTTGCTTCCCCCATATGAAATATTGGAAAGAATCTGGTTTACCAAATGCTGATGTAAATATTTCTATAAAACTGTTATATTTTATTCCACGCGAAAATTTGTTAGATTGATATTCAGCAGAACTAATTTGCCAACTTTCTTGTTGGTGAATTTCTATCTCTTTTAAGATATTATCTATAAATATTAAATTCACAAACATAATATTACCGCGACCAGATTTAATATCTAATGATTTAGGAATATATTGAACCTCTTTGAAGTTGTGATTTTTGATATTTTTATCAGTTATAATTTTAGATTCATCATCAATTATAAAATCTTTAAAATTACTATTGATTTTTAATCCTTTAAAACCATTAAAATTTTTGAGATTTTCCTTGTTTTCAAGTTTTAGTCCATTCGTATTTATTTTTTGACTTAATAGAGAGGCAAAAGAATTTTGTGTAATTTTCTGATCCGCCTTTATTGTATCACTATTGTTGTCACTTATTATATTTTGTGATTTTTTTTCATTACATGAGTTTAGTAATAAAATTGAAATAATTAATATGTATTTTTTCACGGTATTTAATTTTTTTGAAAGCAGTTGAAAATATAAGCTTCCAAATCAAAAGGAAATAGTTGACTCTGGCGAGTATCTTCCTGATTATTTCAAATATAAATTGCATAAGCGCATCCTTTCCCGTAAGAACACTACCGTCTTATTTTTCTTATGATATCCCTGCCGTGGCATTTTACATTCACCATGAGCTTATAAAGCGGGAACATATAAGTTATA
>OGQD01001695.1_pt1 | contig 13546 bp, 7 predicted proteins | sample 1553091 | NCBI WGS metagenome assembly OGQD01 (sample SAMEA2580290, study PRJEB22360) | human gut metagenome | biome: human gut; feature: human-associated habitat; material: faeces | place: Denmark | collected 2008/2010
AGGGTGCCGCAGGCGGCTACCTGGGTCAGCAGGGTCGCGGCGAGGACGCCGCCGATGATGCGGGAAGGCTTGTGCATGGGCACCTCCAGGAAATGATGCGGCACTATATCAAGGCCGTCATTGCAGTTGGATGCCTGACGCGGCGTTCCGTTTGCCTCGCGTGAGTTCGCGGCCCGGCGTTCCGTATAATCCGCCGCCGAATCCGGAGAAACCATGACCCGCCTGCCCATCGACGAAGCCCTGCCGGCGCTACGTACCGCCCTGGCCGAACGCCACGAAGCCGTGCTGGAGGCGCCGCCCGGCGCCGGCAAGACCACCCGCGTGCCGCTGGCCCTGCTCGACGAACCGTGGCTGGCCGGGCAGCGCATCCTCATGCTCGAACCGCGCCGGCTGGCCGCCCGCGCCGCCGCCAGCAACCCGGCGCTCGCCGCCTTCATCGAGGAATGCAAGCAGGGCGGTGTCGCCGAAGCCGATCTGGCGACGATGGAAAAGAAAGGGATGCCGACCGGCATCTACGTCACCCATCCGCTCTCCGGCGAAAAGGTCGAAGTCTGGGTCGGCAACTACGTGCTGATGAGCTACGGCGACGGCGCAGTGATGGCCGTGCCGGCGCACGACGAGCGCGATTTCGCGTTTGCGCAGAAGTACGGGCTGCCGATCAGACAGGTCATTGCCGCCGCAGGCGAAAGCTTCAGCCTCGACGGCTGGCAGGAATGGTACGGCGATAAAACCAAGGGCGTCTGCATCGACTCCGGCAAATACGACGGCCTCAACTACGAAGCCGCCGTCGATGCGATTGCCGCCGATCTCGCCGCCAAAAACCTCGGCGAGAAAAAAACCCAATTCCGCCTGCGCGACTGGGGCATCAGCCGCCAGCGCTACTGGGGCTGCCCGATTCCCATCATCCACTGCCCGGCTTGCGGCGACGTGCCGGTACCGGATGAGCAACTGCCGGTGGTGCTGCCGGAGAACGTCGAAATCACCGGCGCCGGCTCGCCGCTCGCCAGAATGCCCGAGTTCTACGAATGCCACTGCCCGAAATGCGGCGGCGCGGCGAAGCGCGAAACCGACACCATGGACACCTTCGTCGAATCGTCCTGGTATTTCCTGCGCTACTGCTGCCCGGACAACGCCACGGCGATGGTCGACGAGCGCGCCGCCTACTGGTGCAAGGGCGGTATCGACCAGTACATCGGCGGCATCGAACACGCCATTCTGCATCTCCTGTATTCGCGCTTCTTCACCAAGTTGATGCGCGACGTCGGCCTGATCGGCGACCTGAGCGAACCCTTCGCCAACCTGCTCACGCAGGGCATGGTCGTCGCGCCCACCTTCTACCGCGAGGAAGCCAGCGGCAAGAAACAATGGATCAATCCGGCCGATGTCGACGTCGTGACCGACGACAAGGGGCGTCCCACGGGAGCCACTCTACGCGCCGACGGCCAGCCGGTCATCATCGGCGGCATCGAGAAGATGTCGAAATCGAAGAACAACGGCGTCGATCCGCAGTCTCTGATTGACCAGTACGGGGCCGACACGGCGCGGCTCTTCATCATGTTCGCCTCGCCCCCGGATCAATCGCTGGAGTGGTCGGATGCTGGCGTCGAAGGCGCGTTCCGCTTCCTGCGCCGCCTGTGGAAACTGGTGTACGAACACGCGCAAAGCGGCGTCGTTGCCGCCGCGCAGAACGGCAACGGCCTGAGCGCCAGCCAACTCGACCTGCGCCGCAAGCTGCATCAGACGCTGGGCAAGGTGGCCGACGATTACGGTCGGCGCAAGCAGTTCAACACCGCCATCGCCGCCGTGATGGAACTCCTCAACGCCTACGACAAATGCGACTGTAGCGACGCCGCAGGCCGCGCGCTGGCCCAGGAAGTGCTGGAAAGCGCCGTGCTGGCGCTCTTCCCCATCGTGCCGCACATCGGACAGGCGCTCTACGGCGCGCTCAAACCAAGCGCAGACGCGGTGCAGGCAGCCTTCCCCAAGGCCGATCCGGCAGCACTCAAGCAGGACGAAATCGAGCTGATGGTGCAGGTCAACGGCAAGCTGCGCGGCAGCATCCGCGTCGCCGCCGGGGCCGACAAGGCGGGCATCGAGGCGCTGGCCCTGCAAAGCGAGGCGGCCGGCAGGTTCATGGAAGGCAAACCGGCAAAGAAGGTGATCGTGGTGCCGGGGCGTCTGGTCAACATCGTCGTCTGAGGAAACCGCCATGTCGCGCGCCCTGCTCGCCCTGTTTCTCGTTGCCACGCTGAACGCCTGCGGCTTTCACCTGCGCGGGGCGGCGGGCAGCGATCTGCCCTATGCCTCGATGTACATCGCCCTGCCGGAAACTGCCGAGGTGCGCGTGTGGCTGGAGCGTTATCTGAAAGGCAGCACCCGCACTGCAGTGGCGGAGGACGCCAAAACCGCCACCGTCACCTTCCAGCAGCTTTCCGACGCGCGCGACAAGAGCATCCTGAGTATCGACGCCCGGGGCCGGGTGCGCGAATACCGCCTGCAACTGCATTACCGCTTCCGCCTGGTCGACGCCCAGGGACGCGAAATCGTCGCGCCACAGGAAATCGCCATGAACCGCGATTTCACTTACGACGACTCGCAGGTGCTGTCCAAGAGTCTGGAAGAAAACCTGCTCTGGCGCGACATGACCAACGATCTGGTGAACCAGATCATGCGCCGCCTGAACCGCATCAAACCGAAAGACCCCACCGTCGAAGAAGACGACTGATGCTGCTCAAAGCCGAACAGCTCGCGGCGCATCTCGAACGCAGTCTGGCGCCGCTCTACCTGTTGCACGGCGACGAGCCGCTCTTGGTGCTGGAAGCCGCCGACGCCATCCGCCAGCGCGCCCGCGCAGCCGGTTACAGCGAGCGCGAAGTCCTCACCGTGCTGCCCGGCTTTGATTGGGGACAGTTGCTGGCTGCCGGCGGCAATCTTTCGCTCTTTGGCGACAAGAAACTCATCGATTTGCGCATCCCCAACGGCAAGCCGGGCAAGGAAGGCAGCGCCGCCTTGCAGGAATGGTGCCAGCGCATTTCACCCGACAATCTGCTGCTCGTCACCTTGCCGGAACTCGATTGGCGGGAGGAAAAAACCGCCTGGTACACTGCCTTGCAACAGGCTGGCGCAGCGCTCAAGCTCAACGCCCCACCGCTCGCCGAACTGCCCAGCTGGATTGCCGGACGCCTGCGCCGGCAGCAGCAGAGCGCCGAGCCGGAGAGCCTGAAATTCATCGCCGAGCGGGTGGAGGGCAATCTGCTCGCCGCGCACCAGGAAATCCAGAAACTGGGGCTGCTCCACCCCGCCGGCAAATTGAGCTTGCCGCAAATCCGCGAAGCCGTGCTCAACGTCGCCCGCTACGACATCGACAGCCTGCGTGAAGCCTTGCTGGCCGGCGATGTCGGGCGCTTGAGCCGCACCCTCGAAGGGCTGCGTCAGGAAGGCGAAGCGCCGCCCCTGGTGCTGTGGGCGATGGGGGAAGAAATCCGCGCCCTGACGGCGCTGCGCCAGGGCTTGGACGCCGGGCGGCCGCTCGATCTGCTGCTGAAGGAAGCCAAAGCCTGGGGCGCACGCCAGGTCGGCCTGAAGAAAGCCGTGCAGCGCCTCTCGCGCCATACCCTGGAAAACGCGCTGCGCCGCGCTGGCGAAATCGACAAGCTGGTCAAAGGCATCGGTCGTGGCGACCCCTGGGAAGCCTTTCAGCGCCTGGGGTTCAGCCTGTGCGCGAGCGCCGGAGCAGGACGCGGCGGCCATTGAAACAACCGTCACAAGAATGACGTTTGACTTCATCACCTCACGCCATGACAACGGCCTTTCCACCCCACCGGAACGCCTGCCGTGTCCGACGCCATCAGCCACGATCAGAACTTCAAGAACCTGATCCTCGACTACCCCCCCGGCAGGCGCTCACCTTCTTCGCTCCGAACGAAGCGAGCACAATCGACGAATCCGTCCTCATCACCCCGATCCGCCAGGAACAACTCAAGAACCGCCTCGGCGACCGCTTCCACGAACTCGACGCGCCGCTGCTCGTCGAATGGCCGGACGGGCGGCGCAAAACCCTGCTTTTCATCCTCGAGGAAGAAACCGACCCGGCCCGCTTCTCCATCCACCGGCTGGCCATCTACTGCGCCAGTCTGGCCGAACTGTTCGCCACCGACCGCGTCGTGCCGGTGGTCATTTTCCTGAACCGCGGCGAACACCGCCGCCGCCTCGAACTCGGCAGCGAAAACCACATCTACCTGCGTTTCGACTACCTCTCCTGCGTCCTCGCCGACATCCCGGCGGCGGCCCATCTCGACAGCTACAACCTCGTCGCCCGCCTCAACCTGCCCAACATGGCCTACCCGCGACAGGCCGTCATCGACATCTACGCCAGCGCCGTGCGCGGCCTGCTCGAACTCGAACTGCGTACTCCACCCCAAACAAGCCACCCACAACTCTCGAAACCCGCCATCCATAATGGTCCAAAGTTGGCCACCTATTCCAACAAAAACCCGCTAGTCCGGCGGTTACTCGGCCTAAGCGGACGGTGAAGCCGTATTTCATGAACGACGGCTGGGCATCGGAATGCGGACATCATCCGCAACCAGACGTTCGTTCGCATTCTGCGAATCGCTCACCTAAACGCGGGACTCTTGCGATTCCTTGCCGCTGGCGCGCTTTTGATCTGCCGCCGAGATGCTGTGCCATGCACTCACGATGCTCACGATGTCGATTCAACACAGTGTGCGGTTGGGGCATAAGCCGACTTACAATCGTCCACTAGAGTGAAATATCACAGGATGTGCTGTGCCATCCGAGAGATTTTTAGGGAGTATTAAAAAACACAATGTCCGATCAACTTAAAGCGGATGTCATTCTTCTCACTGTCAACGCGCACGAACAAGCGCAGCTTCGCAAAGCACTGAAGGATAAAACTGGCTGCGAAGGTGCTCCAGTGCAGGGGCCGAGCAACGAGATTTACTGGGACTACGGTGATTTGAACGGACAGAAGGTTGTCGTCGCCAAGTCTCTGATGGGCGCTACAGGAGACGGGGCATCATTCGATACTGTAAACAATGCGGTTTCGGATTTTAGTCCCTTGGTAATAGTGGCTGTAGGTATTGCTTGGGGCGCGCGTGATGCTGAGGGCCAGCAGATCGGTGACGTGCTTATCTCGACTCAAATCCGAGATGCCCAACACCATAAGGTGACTAATGGAGGGACCCACTTACGAGGCGACGTCTCGTCTGCACGTGGCACTTTAGTTAAGACTTTCTCTACTGCTGCGGAAATCAGCGGTAAACGCGTGCACGAAGGGCTGCTTCTTTCCATCGAAACTTTATTTGACAGCTTAGATGCGCGCACTGCGATTCTGAAAGCGGAGCCCACGGCTGTCGGTGGCGAAATGGAGGGCAGTGGCCTCCTCAGGGCACTTAAGAGAGTAGAACATACCGTTGATTGGATCATCGTTAAAGGTATCTGTGACTGGGGATACAAGAAAAATGTTGATCGCGCGGAGAAAGAGCGAAACCAAGAGCATGCTGCGCGCGAAGCTGCTGAACTTTGCGTAGCGACAATTTCCCTATTCCGACTGACTCGCAATTCTTCGCCTAGCAGGGATAGCAGCAGAAGCCTCCGAGCAGGCCACCTTGATCAAAATAGTAATTTGCTTGAAGTCGGCCAGGGGGAGGCGAAGCCCGAGCGGGGCATTCGAAACACCGTTGATGCATATATTGCAAAGAACTCCAGTCTGACCATCGAAGTGGGCTATCCATTAGTCCGACGAGACTGGAATATGAATGTCATCTTTGAGTTTTATCTCTTGACCGATGAACTTGGGGGGGCACTACAATTCCTGTATTTTCATGAGGACGCAAGCCAGAGCGCTACTCACCAATATCTCATCAATAATCAGATCGTTTCAAAAGACTCTAACCTCGTCATTTTGACGGAGAAACCAGCAAGTCTTCTAGACGTCGAGAAGAGAAAAAACAATCTTCGCGCCCAGTTTGGGACGCCAACCGTCTATTTCATTGATGAATTTGGTAGTCAGTTTCTTTATCGTGACCACATTAAAGAATTCATCCCATTTACCTTGCCCGTCTACATCGAGGGCTCAGCAGAAACTTCGGCATCGCCTCAATCTGCATCCGCTTTGCAAGAGCTGAAGAAGTGGTACAAATTTGAAGCCAACCCTCTTTTGATAGTCAAGGGCTATGGTGGCATAGGTAAAACAACCCTCGTCAAGAAATTTCTAAATGAAATTTACAAAGAAAATAGCGAGGTCGGCATCCTATTTATCGATTCTCATGAAATCATCGGAGAGTTAGAGAAACGATCACGACTGAAGAAAAAAATCGACGACGTATATGACTTCTACCATGCACAACATGAAAGACATTCGGTAGACGACACGCTGCTGTCGAAGGACCTATTATCGCTTTCAGTGGACAATGGTAGCCTCGTGATCGTTCTTGATGGCATCGATGAGGTCATCGCGAAACTCGGGCAAAAATTTGACAGCATCAGCTTCATCAAATCCATTTCTACCGGGTACTCGACCAATCTGAAGCGTGCCAAGATATTGATTACTTGTCGCGACTATTTCTGGGACTCTAGACAACACACTGCTCCTGTTGAGCACCTAGATTTGCAACCCTTCACTAGGGTCATGGCGGAGGATTTTTTCCGCCAGTCGGTCGAGGCTGGAAAAATCGATCGCGCGATGGCGACTGCAGACAAACTCGCACTGCGCAACAAGCAGCTACAAGATGAGATCTATATCCCATACATCCTTGACCTGATTGTTTATCTCATCAAGCGACGCCCCGACTCTCCCGACAACGGGGACTTAAATGCGCTACCTGGCCCGAAAAAGCTGCTCAATTTCGAGCTATCCAATGACTTTCTGGTAGCAAATGTCTGCCATCGTGAAATCATAAAACTGGACAGTTTGTCGGTGGCAACGCAAATTGCGTTTTTCGCGGAACTATCGGTTGCCGAGGAAGGAGAGATATCTATTTATGATGTGAAAAACGTTCTCGCGAAGGTATCCGGCCAAGGTGCAGAACTTGACGCAGATGAGATTCAGCGGTTGCAAGGTCATCCGTTGCTAGCGTTGCGCGATGATCGACTAGCCTTCCGATATGATTTTTTTAATGAATATTTCAAAGCACTCTTTGTGGTTGATTATTTCCTAACGCGTTCAATAGACGCTTTGGACTGGAAAATGATCAATATTGCCGCAGACTACTTGCGTTTTGATAGCGAATTCGTCAAATCAATTTGTGACCGCATAAGTTTGAATGATGAATTTTCTCTGTTCCTTTCAGAAACTATTGAGGCGATTCAGTTCAGCAACCCAACGCTGAACGAAAAAGATGAAACTCTTCAGCAGAGGGCGTGCTCTGGCGTATTTTCACTTTATCTGAGCTTGCTGAGAAATTCTCAAAAGAAATTTGACATGAGCCTCTGCACAGAGGCGATGAACGATTTCTTCAAGGAACGGAATATCGTGAGCAGGCTGTCTCTTATCAATGTCGGAAGCAATTCTGCAACTAAGCCAATATTTGATTTTCGCGGCCTTCGTCTGGAAAACTGCCACTTCGAGCGATTTGATTTCTTTTGGGAATGCTCCATCGACGAATTTACCCGCTTTGAGGAATGTACGTTCAACCTCCTCGAACCAAGAAAAGGTGTCAATCCGACTTTTTATCCAAAAACATTCTCGAACACCTGCAACACTTCTGGCATCGCTCACATTATTGCCAAGAGAGAAGAGTCTGCTGAGAGACGCACGGATGAAGTCCGAGCAGGCCTAACCAAGATGTTCAACCTCTTTCTGTCGAGAGGCAACTTCTACCCTCAGAAACAAGAGTTCATCAAGGGCAAGCCGTTCTCAGGAGCATATCTCCCCACGCTGCTAAAGGGCAAAGTAATCGAAGAATATGTTGACCCCAAAAAGCCAACACTGAATCAATACCGCGTTACGGCTGAATATGTGGCAATTCTGAAATATATTGAGCAAGGTACGCCGTCTGTTGAGTTTGATCGAGTGCTTCAACTGTTCTCTCGATAGTTCAAGATTTGCACCTGTGGCAGGGGTTCTCCCGGCCACTTATCCGTTGTCTATCCGTCCGAGGAGTCGGCGATCACCCGCTTGTTGTGATTTCCGCTCCCAGCTTTAAGCGGACTTTATCGGTTGGTACTTTGGCCGACCGCTTTGGCCGATGACCTGTCTATGACTTGGGTTCTGAGGACAGCAGCTGTCGCTTGGCAAAGCTGCCAAGCGATTTGCAATCAACAAAATACAGGGCTACGCCGGCAGCAGTCGGTCTTGACTCTATAAATGAGGTACTGCTCTGGGTTGCTACGAGATGGGGCTACATTCATCCTTGGCGGTAGCCATCGGAATGAGTGGTGGGTTTGCGACCGGAACACGTGGCGGTTTTGGGGTTGGAATCGGTGGCGTCTTTCATCGGAATACGCACTCGAGCCAAGCATCGAAAAACGCCTCAAATACATCGACTTCGTCGACATATACAGCACCCTCGACGACAATGAAAAACAGCTTTACGCCGAACGCTACCCGCAGGAGGATCAGAAAATGGCCGGATTGACACAACGACTGAGCGAGCGCTTCCTTACCGAAGGCCGGCAGCAAGGGCTGATACAGGGCATGCAACAAGGCAGGCAGCAAGGCGAACTCACCATGCTGACCCGCCAGCTCACCCGCCGCTTCGGGCCGCTCGACACCGCCGTCAGCGAACGTCTGCGCCATGCCACGTCGGCGCAGCTTGAACGATGGGCCGACAACATTCTCGATGCGCGGACGCTGGACGAAGTTTTCGGGGCCGGAAGCTAGCTGGCGCCCCCATTTCCTGTCTGAACGCAGGAAACCCGGAAAACGGCGCGCCGATGAATAGCAGCATCGTCATCGTTCGTCCGCTGCATCAGGCAGGAAAGTATTTCAACTGATGGAAACGCCGGGCCGGCTTTGCAGCCGTTCCGGCGTTTTTCGTTGACCTGTTGCGGGGGCATCCGCAGGGGAGAAATTCATGGGGTGGAAGCCCCACGATCTATCTCCCCCACGCCACGCCCTCAAAACTTGACCGTTACCCCCGCCGAAATCGTCCTGCCGGGGCCGGGGAGGAGTACCTTGGACATGGGGTCAAGGTAATACTCGTCGGTAAGGTTGTTCACGTTCAGGTTCAGGGTGACATCCCTGCTCAGGTCGTAGCGGAGGTAGAAGTCGTGCAGGAGCACCGAGCGCCAGTGGAATGTATCTACCCCGCCCCGAAACCACACATCTCTTGGCAGCAGATAACTTGGGCCTGTTTCCGAAGCCAGCAGGCGATCCAGTTGTTTGTTTCCGGCCTCGGCGTGGTACACGCTGCGCCAGCCCAATTCCAGCCGGTTGTTGAGCAGGCGGGTACCGAGCAGCAGGTCGATGCTGTATTTGGGTTGCAGGCTGCTGCCACTGTAGGTTCCGGGAAAACCGCCAGTCATGCAGCTTGGAATCCGGTTGTAAAACGGATCGAGTTCCGAGGCATAGTCTTTGTCGCAGAGCTTCTGTTTGATTCTGTAAGTTACGCCCAGGCTGCCGAAATAGCGTCCGCTATCGAAGCGTGATTGCAACTCCACGCCGCTGGTTTTTTTCTTGTCGTATTGAATGAGATCGTACAGTCTGGCCCGCTCGATAAAATCCCTGATTTCGGTGTTGTAATAACTCAGGCGCACGTCGGCAAAACCCACACTGGGGAGAAACTGCCTCAAATCATGGGCATAACCCACTTCCCAATTGGTGCTGCGTTCCGGCTTGCCGGCACCTTCGGTCAGGCTACCCACTGTTCCAGCGCCATCGACAATGGCGCTGGACGTCAGTTCGTGCAGGTTAGGGAAGCGGGTGGTCTGAGCATAGCGCACGAAGGCGGTACCGAACGGGGTGATTCTGGCGTTAGCGGAGAAAACAGGACTGAAGGCGCTACCCGACTGTTCTTCAGGCATTTCCCAAGCTTGACTGGTGTTTATATTTTCATAAATATCATTAATGTCACCAGCAAGTATTTCCGGGGTGTTTGCAATAATTACATTAGCGTTAGCGTCACGCCCTTGTGCTTTAATACTTTCCTTGTAAAAAAGTTCAGTGTCGATTTCACCATTGGCGAATGGATTGCGTGAGGAATCAATCTTGCCATTGTGTAATGGCACAAGCGCCGACTCCTTCCAAACCGCATAATCATACCCGTTGTAATGTGCGAACCCATATTTACGTCCGTTATCAAATGCCTGTAGTTCCGGGCCATTTCCAAAGGTAGCAGCGATCGTATCGCGGGCATTCCTTTCGTCAAGTGTCAGTGGAGTTCCCCATTCGAGTTCAATGCCAGTTCTACGCCGGGTTGCCGCAAAAAAACTCTCTCGCTGTCGGCGGCGTTTAGCGGTGCCGGTATCCTTGCCGGTATAGTGCAGATAGCGAGTGCCAGCTGTGACGGTCAGCCAGTTAGCCGGCTGCCAAGCCAGATTCATTGTGGCCGAATATTCCTTGCGTTCGCCTGAGCGCGGGCCGAGGCGGTCGGTTTGAACATTCAACAGCGAACCGTCGGGTGCCAGACCATTGGTGACGCTTTTGCTTAACTCTACCCGATCATTCAGTTTTTCTTTCTGGTAGCTGCCTCCCAAGGTGAGTTGCAGCTTGCTCGACAGACGCATCAAGTTACTGAAATCAAAGCCCGTGCGATCATGGCTGGTCCACTGTCGGCCATTGGCGACGATGGTGCCATCATGGTCTGGCTCCGGGCTATACCAAGGCATACCTGGGACAAAAGGCATGCCCAGGCTTTCGTACATATCTTTGATGAACCTCCAGCCCTGCATATCAATTTGCGTCTGTTCATCCATATTGATGGCGTACGGACTGGCCCCTGTCTGATAGCGAGTGCCTCTCGTTTTGGTATGCCACAGGCTGGTTTCCAGATTCAGCCATTTAGAATCGCTCGGTTTGATGTCGTAACTCAATTTATAGCTATCGAGCCTTAACTCAGAGTGCGGGTTTTCATAGACCACTGTTTCCCGTGATCGATCCCGATTCGGCTCACGCAGATCAATATCCTCCAGGTAACCCCATGTCAGAATGGACGAGCCAGGGGTCGTTTCACCAAATTGGGTATCGGTTCGCATGAACTGCAAACCGATTTTTTGCTGATCGGGTAGATACCAGTTATTTTTTATCAATGTGGTGCCGGTTTCACTGGCCGTGCTGAATATTTCACTACCCGCTTCATATAACTTGACCAGATTAGGGATGTAGACCTTGGTGCTTCGGGTGTTGTACGGATCATGCCCAAGGTATCGATCAGCGTTATTTTTGCCCGCGTAATAGTTTCCAGAAGTACGCTCGCTACGCGACAGCAGAATATCCATGAAGTCGTTGCGTGCGGCGATGGTCAGCATCTCGGCATGGTCATCCCGGTTGAAATTTCCATTGTTTCGGGTGCGCGGTTTTTCGAGATATGGACTTACGACCACACCGTTGAGTTGCGCGCCGGGTAAATCACGATAATCTTGTCCATATAGAGAAGTGGCGTCATAGCGCGGTTTTTTGGTATTGCTGGAAGCCTTCACGCTGGCTTCAATACCCCAATTTTCGCCTTCGGGAATGATGTCGTCGGCTTCTATAGTCCGGATGTTGACCGCGCCGCCGACGCCGCTCTTGATGCCACGGCTCAAGGACGGGCCTTTTTCCACTTCGATGCTGCGAAACAGCGCCGGATCGGCATAGCTGCGGTTGCCCGCGCCGAACATGTGCAGCCAGACGTTGGTGGATTGCTCGGTACCGTCGATGGTAAGCGGGGTGCGGCCTTCTCCGGTGATGCCGCGAATGTTGGGGGTGATGGACTGGCTGGCACGGGTGTCCATGCTGTAGACGCCGTTCATGCCCTTGAAGACGTCGCCGGGATTGGTGGCCTTGATTTGCTGAAGCTGCTTGCGGTCGGCATAGACGTTGGTGACGTTCTTCTCGTACACGTTGTCCTTGCCGATTTCGTCGCGCGTGCGCTTGCTGGTGACGACGAGGCTTTGCATTACCTTGTCTTTGCCAGCCGCAGTTTGTTCCGCGGAAAAATCGGGCAGCACGGGGGCGGCGCGGGTTTGCGGCGTAAGAGTTTGCGGCGCGCTGGCTTTGCGCAGGGTGTATTCGTTGTCACCCTGCCGGACAGCTTCGAGGCCACTGCCCGCGAGCAGGCGTTGCAGCGCTTCAGCGGGCGTGTAGGTGCCGGAGAGGGCCGGAGCCTGCTTGCCGGCGAGCAGGCTGCTGGCGACGCCGATGTGCAGGCCAGTGCGGGCGGCGAGTTCGGTGAGCGCCCGGTCGAGCGGCTGCGCGGCGAGGGTGAGCGCGACCGGCGCTTGATTACCGGCGCCGGTTCGCGCCTGACCGGGCGAAGCCAGCCCGAGGCAGAGGGCGATAAGCGATAGCCGCAGCGACAGGGTGCCGGTAACGGGGGTGGGGTTCACGAAAATCTCCTGGCAGGTTGATTAAAAATGCTTCTCACCTACCAATGACCGTTGCCGAAAGAAATCGGGCAGTTGTTCGTGAAAATTATTTTTCTGCCGGGCATTTTTGAGGCCGGGAACAGCGCTGGCCGCTCTTGCAGGCCCGGTGCCATGCCCCGGACGGGTTACTTCATGACGAGAACTGCCCGGGTTATGAACCCGGGCCTGCATGGAGGGATTGGCTTCCAGTCAGACTCCGCGTTGGCGACGACGGCAAGCCGGCTACCGGGGCGGCATGGTTTTTTTGGCTTCCAGCCAGACCAGATACGGGGTGGCCCGGCCGACTTCGACCGGCAGCGACCGGGCGAGGATGCGCAGGGCGGCGTCGCTGTCGTTGAGGGGCAACATGCCGGTGAAGCGCAGATCGGCCAGCGCCTCGGCGTCGCGCAGGATGAGCAGGCCGCGCCGATGACGGGCGAGTTCGGCGACGACTTCGGGCAGCGGGGTCTGGTTGAAGATCAGGTGGCCGTACGCCCAGGCTTCGCTGGCGGCGCCATCCGGGAGTTCCCGCGGCGCTTCCACCGCGGCGCGGGTGTAGCGTGCGGTCTGCCCGGCGGCGAGCACGACGGGCGCTTGCGGGTTGGCCCGGCTGGCGACGGCGACGGCGGATTCGAGAACGCTGACGGCGGTGTCGCCTTGCCGCTGATCGACGACGTAGCGGGTGCCGAGCGCCTCGGCGGAACCGTCGCGGCTGACGACGCGGAAAGCCCGGCCTTGGGCGTCCTTGGCGACTTCGGCGAGGAGGCGGCCGGCGTGCAGCTTGATTTCGCGCGTCTTGGCATCGTAGCGGATGTCGATGCTGGCGCCGCTGTCGAGGGTGAGGCGGCTGCCATCGTCGAGTTCGACCCGGCGCAGCTCGCCCGGCGCGACGTGCACGTCGGCCAGCCAGTGCTGGAGGGGCAGCAGCCAGGCGAGCGCGAGGACGGCGAGGAGCGTGACGGCCGTTTTACGGCGGCGGGTTTTGGCCCGGGCTTGGGCTGGCTGGCTTGATTCGGCCAGTTCTGCCGGCTCGGCGGCA
>OGQD01001697.1_pt1 | contig 13531 bp, 11 predicted proteins | sample 1553091 | NCBI WGS metagenome assembly OGQD01 (sample SAMEA2580290, study PRJEB22360) | human gut metagenome | biome: human gut; feature: human-associated habitat; material: faeces | place: Denmark | collected 2008/2010
CCATTACCAAGTCATTGACTGATAAAGGGCTTGGGTGCCGGGCGGGATGGCGCGCCATCGTTGCAGTGCTGGGACAATGGGGAACTTCCCATGTGGTTAGCAGTCGAACCCCCCGACTGCTAACATCCTTGCCCATGAGCCAGAACACCTCCACTACCGCCTTGGTCGCCAACAACCTGCCGATCCCCAGTGCCCTGGGCTCGCTCGACGCCTACATCAGCGCCGTGCACCAGATCCCGGTGCTGACGGTCGAGGACGAGCGCGCCCTGGCGCAGCGCTACCGCGAAGAGGAAGACCTCGATGCGGCACGCGAACTGGTGCACTCGCACCTGCGTTTCGTGGTGCACGTGGCCCGCGGCTACAACGGCTACGGCCTTGCCTTGGGCGACCTGATCCAGGAAGGCAACATCGGCCTGATGAAGGCGGTGAAGCGCTTCGACCCCGACATGGGCGTGCGCCTGGTGAGCTTCGCGGTGCACTGGATCCGTGCCGAGATGCACGAGTTCATCCTGAAGAACTGGCGCATCGTCAAAGTCGCCACGACGAAGGCGCAGCGCAAGCTGTTCTTCAACCTGCGCAAGTCCAAGACGCGGCTGGGCTGGATGAATGCCGAAGAGGTCAGCGCCATCGCCAAGGACCTCAATGTGTCCGAGCGGGAAGTGCTGGAGATGGAAGCGCGCCTTTCCGGTCGCGATATCGGGTTCGATGCGCCGACCGACGAGGACAACGAGCACGCGCCGCCGTCGCCGGCTGCGTTCCTGGTTGCCGATGACGAAGACCCGTCGATGGCCTACGAGCGCGAGGACAGCGAAGACAACCAGATGCAGCTGCTGCGCGAAGGCCTGGCCCAGGGCTTCGACGCCGAGCTGGCTCCCATCCAGCGGGTGTTCGCCTACCTGGTGCTGGAGCACGCCGAAGACCTCGCCCTGCAGGACCAGGCCGTCGCCCGCTTCACCGCCCTGCGCGACCAGGCGCCGGCCAGCGAGCACGAACTGTTCGGCAACTACCTGGACTTCGCCGAGCGCCACCGCGAGGTGATCCGCCGCTTCGGCCGCTTCCCCCACCGCAACGCGATCCTCGGCCGCCCGTCCACGCCCGAGGAACTGGCCTTCCTCGAACAACCGGGTTCGCGCTTCTGAAGCGGCGCAAGCGCGAACTGTGAACCGCCGCGGAGGCCGGAGGGGCGCAATCGGGCGGATCCTGTGGCAAGCTCGGCGGCAGTCTGGTCCGTTCTGGAGTCACCTCATGTCGCTGCGCCACTACGCCGTACTCGCCGCCTGTGTCCTGCTCGCCGCCTGCAGCAAGATCAACCAGGAAAACTATTCCAAGCTCAAGGCCGGCATGGCCAAGAGCGAAGTGGAGAGCCTGCTCGGCAGCCCCACCGAATGCTCGGGGGCCATCGGCCTGACCAGCTGCACCTGGGGCGACGAGAAGAGCTTCATCAGCGTCCAGTTCGCCGCTGACAAGGTGGTGATCTTCTCCGGCCAGGGGCTCAAGTAACTTTCCCGCTCCTTCGGCGGCGCCCGCGGTCGAATCCGCATACGCCGAAGGAGAACCCCATGCGCGCCATCCTGTTCCCGCTGCTGTTTCTCGCCCTGGCCGGCTGTGCCGGCTCCGGCGCCCCGGATGGCCCGCCGCGCACCGCCGGCGCGGTGGACCTGCAACGCTACCAGGGCACCTGGTACGAACTGGCGCGCCTGCCGATGTTCTTCCAGCGCGCCTGCGTCGCTTCCGAGGCGCACTACCGCCTGCGCGAAGACGGCGCGGTGGCGGTGACCAACCGCTGCCGCACCGCGGAGGGCACGTGGAAGGAGGCGCGCGGCGAGGCGACGCTGCAACGGCCGGAGCGCACGGACAAACTGTGGGTGCGCTTCGACAACTGGTTCAGCAACCTCTTCCCGACCTTGGCCAGGGGTGACTACTGGGTGCTCTACCTCGACGCCGACTACAGCGTCGCCCTGGTGGGGAATCCCGACCGCGACTACCTGTGGTTGCTGTCGCGCACTCCGCAGGTTTCGCCCGAGACGCGCGAGCGCCTGCTGGCCGAGGCCCGCGCGCGTGGCTACGACACCGCGGAACTGATCTGGCGCGCCGACTAGCGCTTGCGGCGCAGTTTCACCGTGATTCGCGTATCGCCGCTGCCGTGCTCGAACAGGCAGCGCAGCGGCGTCGGCTGGCCGTTCACCAGGGACGGATTGGTCGAGAAGCCCACCGGCTCCCGTGGCACGCCGCGCCGGCTGAGCGCCAGCTGGCCGTCGCCGTCCAGGTCCTGGAACAGTTGCACGGCGTAGCGCCCGGGCGGCAGGTCGCGCAGCCGCAGCTCGGCCTCACCGCCCTGGATCAGGTGCAGCACGCGGGTGTCCCAGTCCGGCTGGTCGGCAGACACCAGGGCCAGGTGCACAGGGGCGTCGCCCTGGCGGCCCTCGACGTCGATCAGGATGTCCCCGGCAACGGCCTGTGAACTGACGAACAGTAGGGCCAGAAGGCGCGGCCAGGTTACGGTTTGAAGAATTCGCTGTGGCATAATTCGACCCATTTTGCAGGGAATCGGCAGCGGATGCGTCAGGTTTTGGTAGTCCACTTCTCACAAACCGGCCAACTGGATCGCCTGGTCCGGTCGGTATGCGCGCCGCTGGAGAAAACCGCCGGCGTGCAGGTGGACTATCTGGAGCTGCAACCGGAGCGCCCCTTTCCCTTCCCCTGGCCCTTCCTGGGCTTCTTCCGCATCTTTCCCGAGACGGTGCTGATGCGCCCCCAGCCGTTGCAACCGCTGCGGGTGGACGCGGACAAGCGCTATGACCTGGTGATCCTCGCCTACCAGGTCTGGTTCCTCTCGCCGTCGCTGCCGGTGACCAGCTTCCTCGCCTCGCCGGAGGCGGCCCGGCTGCTCCGCGATACGCCGGTGGTGACCCTGATCGGCTGCCGCAACATGTGGCTGATGGCCCAGGAAAAGGTCAAGGCGCGCCTCGCCCAGCTGGGCGCGCGGCTGGTGGACAACATCGCCCTGACCGATGCCTGCGGCACCGCCGCGAGCTTCCTGGCCACCCCGCTGTGGATGTTCACCGGCCGGCAGAAACCCTACGCCTGGGTGCCGCGCGCCGGCATCGAGGACGGCGAGATCGCCGCCGCCAGCCGCTTCGGCGAGGCCATGGCGCAGCGCCTGAGTGCCGATGAGACGCCCATCACCGAACCCATGCTCAAGGGCCTTGGCGCCGTGCGCGTCGACGAGAAACTGATCGGCAGCGAGAAGGTCGGCAACCGCAGCTTCCAGCTGTGGAGCCGCCTGCTCTCGGCGCTCGGCCCCCAGCAGAGCGCCCGTCGCGGCGCCGGCCTGGTGTTCTACATCGTCTTCCTGATCTGCCTGATCATCACCGTGGTGCCGCTAGGCGCCCTGCTCAAGAAACTGCTGGCTCCGCTGTCCAGGGATCGGACTCTGCGTGAAAAGGCCTACTTCGCCGGCCCGTCCGGCGAGTGAAGTGACCCGAGGAATTCAACGTGGCCAATCCCGTCTTCATCAATCGCATCAGCGCCTACCTGCCCTTCGATCCGGTCGACAACGAACAGATGGAGGAGCGCCTAGGCCTGGTCGGCGGGCGCCCATCGCGCGCTCGCCGCCTGGTGCTCAAGCGCAACGGCATCCAGAACCGGCACTACGTGATCGACCCGGCCAGCGGTGAGCCGGCGATGAACAACGCGCAGATCAGCGCCGCGGCCATCCGCGGGCTGGCCGGACCGGGCTTCGAGCTGGACGCGCTGGACTGCCTGGTGGCCAGCACCTCGTCCCCCGACCAGACCATGCCCGGCCACGCGGTGATGGTGCACGGTGAACTGGGTAGCCCGCCCGGCGAAGTGGTGACCACCGCCGGCATCTGCCTGTGCGGCATGACCGCGCTGAAATACGCCTGGCTCAGCGTGGCCAGCGGCGAGAGCCACAACGCCGTGGCCTGCGGCTCGGAAGTCGCCTCCACACTGATGCAGGCGCGCAACTTCGACGCCGAGTACGAGCGCCGCGCCGGCGAGCTGGAGAACCACCCGGAGATCGCCTTCGAGAAGGACTTCCTGCGCTGGATGCTCTCCGACGGCGCCGGCGCCGTCTGGCTGCAGGGCCGGCCCAACCCGAGCGGGCTGAGCCTGCGCATCGACTGGATCGACATCCTCTCCTTCGCCGACCAGATGCCGCCGTGCATGTACGCTGGCGCCGACATGGAAGAGGGCGCGCTGACCGGCTGGAGCCGCTTCGACGCCTACGAGCGCAGCCGGCGCTCGGTGATGGCGATCAAGCAGGACGTCAAGCTGCTCAACGACAACATCGTGCGCATCACCGTGGTCGAGGCGCTCAAGCGCATCCTGCGCAAGCGCGAACTGCGCGCCGCCGACATCGACCACTTCCTGCCGCACTACTCCTCCGAATTCTTCCGCGAGCGCCTGGCCGAGGGCCTGGCCGAGGCCGACCTGCCGATTCCCCAGGAGCGCTGGTTCACCAACCTGACCAGCAAGGGCAACACCGGCGCGGCCTCGATCTTCATCATCCTCGAGGAACTGTTCAACGGCGGCCGCCTGCGCCGTGGCGAGCGCCTGCTCTGCTACGTGCCGGAGAGCGGCCGTTTCTCCAGCGCATTCATGCATCTGACGGTGGTCGGCGATGAAGCTTGACGAAGTGCCCCAGGACCACAGCTCCACCTACGGTGGCCACAGCAAGCTGGTCTACGCGGTGGACGAACAGGGCCACTACCAGCGCGCGCAGAGCGACGGCTGGGAGACCGAGGCCTACGCCACCCAGCTGGCGGTGGCCGAGCTGGAGGCCCAGGAAGCCGAGGCCGAGGCGGCCTGGCGACGTGGCGAGGCGTCGCCGCTGAAATGCCTGATGTACCGCTACCGCCTGGACGAACCGGCGCTGGCGCAGATCACCGGCCTCTGGCAGTGGCGCATCCGCCGCCACTTTCGCCCGGCCGTCTACCGGCGCCTGAACGCCACCATCCTCGCCCGATACGCCGAAGCCTTCGGCCTGCCGGTGGAACAACTGATCGGCTACCAGAAGGACCCGGCATGAGCAGCTTCGAACCGCTTTTCCAGCACCGCCAGAGCGCCCACTGCGAAAGCGGAGTGATGGCCAGCCTGCTGACCCACGCCGGCCTGCCGATGAGCGAGCCGATGGCCTTCGGCCTGGCCTCGGGCCTGGCCTTCGCCTACCTGCCCATCGTCAAGCTCGGCGGCATGCCGCTGATCGCCTACCGCATGCCGCCCCGGCACCTGATCAAGACCCTGAGCAAGCGCCTCGGCGCGCGCCTGCACAGCCGCACCTTCGGCAACCCGGAAGAGGGCCGCCGCGCCCTCGACGCGCTGCTCGACCAGGGCCGCCTGGCCGGCCTGCAAAGCTCGGTGTTCTGGCTGCCGTACTTCCCGCCGGAAATGCGCTTCCACTTCAACGCCCACAACCTGCTGGCCTACGGCCGCGACGGCGACGAATACCTGATCAGCGACCCGGTATTCGAAGAGCCGGTGCGCTGCGCCAGCGCCGACCTGCAGAAGGCGCGCTTCGCCAAGGGCGCGCTGGCGGCCAAGGGCCTGATGTACTGGCTCGACGACGTGCCCCGGGAACAGGACTGGGACAAGCTCATCCGCCAGGCCGTGCTGGCCACCACCCGCATCCTCGACGGCATGCCGCTGCCCTGGATCGGCATCCGCGGCATCCGCCACCTGGCCACCCAGGTGGAAAAGCTCGACCCCGCCCAGACCAAGTACAACCGCCTCTACCTCACCCACATCGTGCGCATGCAGGAAGAAATCGGCACCGGCGGCGCCGGCTTCCGCTTCATGTACGCCAGCTTCCTGCAGGAAGCCGGCGAGAAGCTCGGTGCCCCCGACCTGGCCGAAGCCTCGGCCCGCCTCACCGCCATCGGCGACGACTGGCGCCAGTTCGCCTCCGCCTGCGTCCGCGCCAGCCGCAGCAAGGGCGAAACCCCGGACTTCCGCCCCATCGCCGAACGCCTGCGCGGCATCGCCGGGCAGGAGCGGGTGTTGATGAGGGAATTGGGGGCTTGGGCTAGATATAAGGGCTGACGGTGGGGGAAAGTTCTAAAAAAGCTACGAGTATCGCCCAACAGAAAACGCATACATGATGCTCTTGTCATCGTTGCTGGCCGAATCTAAGCGAATTATTTCTTATCAAGGAAGGTAACTCAGTTGCGCGTTAAGCACGCTAATTTCAAAGGAGCTGACTATGTGCATTTTGTATCGCAATATCTTGCTGGTCCTTAAAGCAAAGATAATGTTCTGTTTTTTTCTTGTCAGTGCTTGTGTTTGTGCGGCTCAAATAGAGCCTATATATAGCTATAATAGCTATGCCACCTTAAGTCCTGATTTGAGTACCCATGAAGAGATATGGAGAAACATGTTGCAGCAATCATATGAGCCCTGCGCTGCAGCAGTGTTGGCAAAAGGCGATGGGGTATGTAATAAATTTGAACCATACGCCCTTGATGTTGCGCCTACCTCGGTGGTGGTGAATGGATATCAATCTTATTATATTCTTAGAATAAAAAGCATGATTGTAATTCCTCTGCCTAATGGAGGGTATAGTGTCATTAGTGAGAGGTTTAATACAAATAATCTTCGTATTGACTTAAGAACCTCATGCCCTGCTGGTTCAGTAAAGAAAAATATTTCGAGCAATCTGTTCGTTTGCGACTGTAAAAGTGATGAGTGCATGAGGCCGCTACTTAATGGTCCGGCCACGCCTCTGACATGCAGTGCCAAACCACCAAGTGGTAACCCCATCAATACCTCAAATGGAAACAAGTTCCAAAGAGAGTATGACTACTCTGCCACTGCCGTAGGCGGTATCCAGCTGTATCGAGGCTATAACAGCTCTACCGGATTATGGAGTCACAATTATTCTGATAGGTTGGAGATATCCAATCAGGATATTACTCTGGTTACCTCGGACGGTAGGATCTCTTACTTTTTGGATAGCGGTACATCTTTGATCAGCAGCACCATAGAACCTGGAGCGCTAACCCGTACCCCCCTAGGGTTTGAGTATGTCTCTGAAGAAAACAGGGTGCTGAGGTTCAACTCGGCTGGAAAGTTGATATCAGTGCGGGCTGTTGGCAGGACTGACGTGCAGGTCAATTATGTAGCTGGCCGCATAGAGCTCTCGGATTCTGCTGGTGGCTCAGCCTCGCTTACAGAGGATTCACGTTATCAGCCGTTGTCTTTTTCTGCTTCAGACTTAAATGTTGTTTATAGCTATGACTCTGCTGGGCAGCTTGAGTCAGTACGGAAAGAATATAATGGTTTGGTGGCGCAGCGGACCTATCATTATGAGGACAGTCGTGATTCGAGGCTTCTCACTGGAGTCACCGATGAAAATGGCATTCGCTTCGCTACATGGGTTTACGATGATAAAGGTCGCACCATTTCTAGTGAACACGCAGGGGGTACAGAGAAGACACAGCTGATCTACACATCAGATCTTTCAACCTCCATCATCAATGAATATGGAAAAATAACCGAATACCAGTTTGCAAGGTACGATGGAGTTAAACGTATTACTGCGATACGGGGTGAGCCGTCTGCCAACTGTCCCAGCAGTAACTCAAGGTTTGAGTACAACAGCCTTGGCCAGTTGACGAGGAAAACCGACAATAAAAACTATCGAACAACTTACATTTATAACGCGCGTGGCCTCGAAAGCTCTCGTACCGAGGCCGTTGGTACCCCGCAGGCCCGTACCATCACAACAGAGTGGCATCCAACTTTCTTCTTGCCTCTCGTGGTAACTGAGCCCAAGCGCATCATCCGCTACCAGTACGACAATCAGGGAAGGCAACTCAGCCGCACCGTCGAAGCACGCTGATTACAGAAGGAACTGATCGATGAAGATTTCCCATCGCGCTAGCCTGCTGGCGCTTGCGCTGGTCTGTGCATCTGGCCTGCAGGCAGCACATGCCGTCGAGCGCAGCTGGAGCTACACCTACAACTCATTCGGCCAGGTAGAAACCGCCGACGGCCCACGCACCGACGTCAACGATGTCACGACCTACAGCTACGACAGCCAGGGTCGTCTCACCCAGGTCGCCAATGCTCTGGGACATATCACCCAGCTGTACGACTTCGACAGCTACGGCAATCCCCAGACCGTGGTCGACGCCAATAACGTCACCACCAGCCTGACCTATACACCCCAAGGCTGGCTGGCCTCGGCGAGCGTAGCGGGTAGCACGACCAGCTTCGAGCACGATGCCGTCGGCCAGATCACCAAGGTCACCCGTGGCGACGGCAGCTGGCTGGAATACACCTGGGACGGCGCGCGACGGCTCACACGGATCACCAACAACCTGGGCGAGTCGGTGGAGTACGACTACGACGCCATGGGCAACCGGACCGCCCAGCGCCTGAAGGATGCCTCCAGCACACTGACCCAGCAGCAGACCTGGGTCTATGACGAACTGGGGCGCCTGCTTCGCTCCATCGGAGCTGCCGGGCAGACCCGCCAGTATGGCTACGACCTAAACGACAACCCGACTCTCAGCAAGACGCCTCGGCAGCACAGCACCACCAGCAGCTATGATGCCCTTGATCGACTGGTTTCCAGCACCGACCCCCGCAACGGCAATACCGCTCTTGCCTACGATGCCCAGGACAACCTGAACAGGGTCACGGACCCGCGGGGCGTCATCACTCAATACGAGTACGACGGCTTGGGCAACCTGACGAAAGTCATCAGTCCCGACAGCGGAACCAACACCTACACCCATGACGCTGCCGGCAATCTCATTAGCAAGACCGACGCTCGCGGCGTTGTCACCACCTACAGCTACGATGCCCTGAATCGCCTCACGGGGAGGCAGTACCCTGCCTCGCCAGCGCTCAACGTCCAGTACCACTACGACATGACGGCCGAGGGCAACCACGGCATCGGGCGCCTCACCGCGATACAGGATGCCAGCGGGGTGCTCGGCTACTTCTACGATGCTCGCGGCAACCTCGTGGAGCAGATTCGCTCGGTCGAAGTGGCTGGCACCGACACCTATGAAGCTCTGGAGTACGGCTACGATGCCGCTGGGCAGCTGACACACGTTGTCTATCCGGCTGGCTTCGCGGTGACGTATCAGCGCAATGGCGCAGGCCAGGTCAGCGACATAAGCATCCTCCAAGGCCAGCAACCGTCGGCAGCCTTCGCTACGGGATTGGCGTACACCCCCTTCGGGCCGCTGAAGAGCCTGACGTGGGCCAACGGCCTCACCCTTTCGCGCACCTACGATCAGGACTACCGCCTCACCCAGCAGAGCGTAGGGCCCTGGCAGGCCAACTATGGCTATGACGCCAACAGCAATATCGAAAGCCTGCAAAGCGGCCTGTTTGGCGACCTGTTCTACAATTATGACGAGCTGGATCGCCTGACCCAGGAGCAGCAGACCAACCTGCGGCAGCAGTACACCTACGATGCCGTGGGTAACCGTACCAGCAAGACGGTCACGCACCTGGGCAGCACGCCCACCAGCAGTACCACCACGCTGGGCTATGCCACGAACAGTAATCGGCTGACCCAGATAGATAGCCAGGCCGTCACCAGCGATGCCGCCGGCAACCTGACCAAGGACAGAGCTTCTAGAGAACTCCAGTACGACGCCCAGGGGCGCCTGTCCAAGGTGAAGATTGGCAACGATGTCGTCGCCGAATACCGCTACAACGCCCTCGGTCAGCGTACCCACAAGATCACCAGCATCGCGGTGGTGACCTTCCTCTACGGCCCCGATGGCCAGCTGCTTGGGGAAACCCGTTACAACAGCGCCGGCACCAGGCTGAGCAGCCAGTACTACCTATGGCTGGACAGCATGCCCATCGGTGGCCAAGCCTTGAACTACGCCCCGAATGGGAGTGTGAGCAACCGAACCACCTTCTACCTGCATGCCGACCACCTCAATAGTCCGCGGCTGGCAACCAATCAGGCAGGCCAGGAGATCTGGCGCTGGAAGTCCGATGCCTTTGGCGAGGGTGTCGCCAGCGTCGTGCAGGGCAGCGGTATCGATGCCATCAACCTGCGTTTCCCGGGGCAGTACTACGACTTTGAAAGCGGGCTGCATTACAACTACTTCCGCGATTACGATCCGCAGACCGGGCGCTACGTTGAAAGTGACCCAATTGGGCTGGATGGGGGGCTGAATACCTACGGGTATGTGATGGGGAATCCAATCGCTCGCATTGATCCAACAGGCGAAGCAACTATTGAAATTCCTGTACCCGACTTTGTTGCTGACATACCAGAGTGGCTTTCGGTACCGACTGGGCGCGTCCTTGGATTAGCAGGCGCTATTTTGTCACTATCAGGGGATACGCCAAGAAACTGCCCAGAGAACGACTGCAACAAAAAGCTTTCTGATGAATTTCTTAAGCGGCTTGGCATCAATGCACACGGACTTAAACACGGGACTATTGGTGATGAGAATGCCGGATGGTTTGATCTTTGTGGCTGCAAAGATGGCAGAATAGTCGTGAAAAGGCTGGGATGCCAAGGAAAGGATGAACCTGCTGATACTGGGGCAAGGTGGAAATAATGATTAGCGTTATAGCTAGATTTGTTGTAGACCTTGATGCGGAGAGTGATGCTCAGAAAAGGAAGTGTGTGACTACTGTAGAGGCTAGCTCGTACACTCCTGAAACATTAGATTTACTAATATCAGAGCTGCTGAATCAGGCTTTGATTAGTCTTGCTGTTAGCCAGCTGTGTGATCTGAAGAAGAAAAGTCCAGAAGTTGGCATTTGTATAGTTTCAGACGAAGGGCTGCGGGCAGCTTTTAATATTTCAGCTGAAACAGTTGCTCTACTCAGTGCAGCAGGAGCTGGAATTGACTTTGATCCTTATATGTCTGATGCGGCTAATCCGAGCTCTGATAAATCACCATCTTGGGATTAGCCTTGTAGGCGAGCTATTTAGCCCTCATCGATAAGAGCGCTACGACTTTCCCTAGGTCGTAGTGCTCCATTCACAACCCTCCACTTAGACACTGCGATGATATTCTTAATCCTTGGCCGGCCCTTACTATGGCTGTGCAATTGCTCAATCACCTCGCGTTTACTGTATTAATTCCACCAGCAGGGTGTTCAGGCTTTTCGGTTCAGGGTGTTAGGTAGGCCGGCGCGGTGTTCAAGTTGATGCAGCCCCTACACAGCCCTCCGCTATCCTTGCCAAGCAGCGAGAGAGACTGCAGGTTCTCTGCTTGGCAATACTCAAGCCGTGGACAGATAAGACCGGCTATACCCCGAGCCGCCTCATTCCCGAGACAGCGGCGGCGTTCGCACCGGAACCTGCCGCTTCGACCCGGTCGACTCATAGGCCGAGGCCAGGCGCAGCAGGGCCGAGTCGTCGTAGGCGCGGCCGGCGAAAGTGAGGCCCACCGGCATGCCGATATCCGCCATCACGCCCATTGGCACGGTGACGGTGGGCACGCCCAGGTGGCGGATGGCCAGGTTGCCGTTGGCGACCCAGACGCCGTTGCTCCAGGCGATGTCGGCGGAGGCCGGGTTGATGTCGGCGTCCGCCGGGCCCACGTCGGCCACGGTGGGGAAGATCACCGCGTCGAGGCCCAGTTGGTCCATCCAGTCTTCCAGGTCGAGTTTGCGGGTCTTTTCCAGGCCGCGCAGGCCGTCGGGCAGGGTGGGGATCTGGTCCCAGGGCTTGATGCCGCGCTCGGCCATGCGCACGTATTCGTCCATGCCGGCGGCCAGGTCGCCTTCGCGGTTGGGCAGGGTGCCCGGGTCGTGGGGGAAGATCTGCGGTCCGTCGACGTCGGCCAGGCGGTTCAGCCTGGGGTCGCCGTTGGCGCGCAGGAAGTCGTCGAAGCCCCAGGCCGACAGCTCCCACAGTTCGTCGTGCAGGAATTCCTCGGAGATGATGCCGCGGTTGAACACGGTCGGCGCGCCGGGGCGGTCGCCCTCGCAGTTGGAGACCAGCGGGAAGTCGACCTCGATCACTTCGGCGCCGGCCGCTTCGAGCGCCTGGCGCGCGGCTTGCCACAGGTCGATCACCGAGGGGCGGGTGTGGATGCGCTGGCCGGTCGGGCCGCCGATGCCTGGCACCTCGCTGGTGCCCATGTCCGGGTCCTGGTTGATGAACATGCGCGGCACGCCGAAGCGCTTGCCGGCCAGCGCCTCGGCCGTGGCCGCCAGCGCCGGGTAGGACGCGGGGCGTACCTCGGAGGCCTTGGGGATTGGCACCCAGGGCTGCAGGCGCCACAGGTCGCCGCGGGTGTCCGGGTCGTCGGCTACCACTACGTCGAGCACTGCGAGCAGGTCGGCCATGGTGCGGGCGTAGGGCACCACCACGTCCATGGTCGGGGTCAGCGGCCAGTTGCCGCGCACCGAGATCACTCCGCGCGAAGGCGTGTAGGCACACAGGCCGTTGTTCGAGGCCGGCCCGCGGCCGCTCGACCAGGTTTCCTCGGCCAGGCCGAAGGCGGCGAAGCTGGCGGCGGTGGCGGTGCCGGCGCCATTGGACGAGCCCGAGGCGAAGGGCGCGGTGAGGTAGGCGGCGTTGTAGGGGCTTTCCGCGCGGCCGTAGACACCGCGCTGCATGCCGCCATTGGCCATGGGCGGCATGTTGGTCTTGCCCAGGCAGATCGCGCCGGCCGCGCGCAGTCGCTCGATGGTGAAGGCGTCGCGCTGGGCGACCAGGTCCTTGAAGGCCGGGCTGCCGGAGGCGGCGGTCAGGCCCTTGACCAAGTAGCTGTCCTTGGCGGTGTAGGGGATGCCGTCCAGCGGACCGAGCGTTTCGCCGCGCGCGCGGCGGGCGTCGGAGGCCCTGGCCTCGTCGAGCGCCTCGGGGTTGCGCACCACCACGGCGTTGAGCCGGGTGGGTGTGTCGGGACCGTCGTAGGCGTCGATCCGGGCCAGATAGGCCTGGACCAGTTCGACTGCGGTGGTGCGGCCGGATTCGAGCGCAGCGCGCAGTTCGGCGATGGAGGCTTCGGTGACTTCGATCATGCCGTCAGCTCCTGTCGCCGAGGGTGGAGGTCGTCATGAGGTTCTGGGCGATGGTCATATCGGTTCTCGCTGAGTGCGTGGCACGGCTGGCGCACGGGCCAGCGGCGCCGATGAGTCGGCGCGGTCGGCCTTCTATGATGCCGCGTATCCGGTGCCTCGCCTACGGGGCTCAGTGGAACGGACGCACCATCAGCTCCAGCCCCAGCAGCAGGAGGAACGACAGGAAGCCACGGCGGAACAGCGCCGCGCTGATCCGCGCGCGGATCTTCTGGCCGAGCCACATGCCGGCCAGCGCGGGCAGGATGGCCAGCGTGGAAGCGCCGAGCTGGTCCGGCTGGATGAAGCCCCGGGCGGCGAGACCTGCTGCGAGGGCGAGGGTGGAGATGGTGAAGGACAGGCCGAGCGCTTGCACCAGCTCGTCCTTGTCCAGGCGCAGCGCCTGCAGGTAGGGCACCGCCGGGATCACGAAGACCCCGGTGGCGCCGGTGATCGCCCCGGTCAGCAGGCCGACGACGGGTGACAGCCACGGCTCGGCCCGCGCCGGCAC
>OGQD01001698.1_pt1 | contig 13529 bp, 13 predicted proteins | sample 1553091 | NCBI WGS metagenome assembly OGQD01 (sample SAMEA2580290, study PRJEB22360) | human gut metagenome | biome: human gut; feature: human-associated habitat; material: faeces | place: Denmark | collected 2008/2010
ATTAATTTACTTTAAGTTTTAATTTAAATAAGAATTATTTTAACATCTGATTTTTAATTTATTATAAAAATTATCTAAAATTTAATTTAAATGATATTGTTTACTTTTAACATCCTGAATATTGAAGCTGACTGTAAAAAAGAGCAGTCTATTTCTGATGAGGAGAGGCTGAAAATTTCAGAGGATAATACGAAAGCAATTCTTAGAATTTTAGATATTCATGATGTTAAAGCAAGTTTTTTTGTAGAGATTTCGCTCGCTCAGAAACTTCAGAATTTAATAAAAGCAATTTCATCCAAAGGGCATGAAATTGCTTTTTATAATAAAAATTCTACCCTTCAGGAAATTGAAAATGCTAAAAAAATCACTCAGGAATTTTTAGAAAAACAGATTCGCGGAATTCGTCAGAAAGACAATAAACTTCCACAGCAGGATTTAAAGTTGCTGGAGTTTAATTACGTTTCCAATATTGATAATGCTGATATTCTTTTCCCTTTCAAACGTCTGAAAAGAGACACGCAGATTAATGAAGAAGACGGATTGAGTATTGTTCCGGAAAGTATTTCTCCTTACAGCCAGTTGCCGTATAACGATTTTGTATTCCAGATTGTGCCTACGAATTATTACCAGAGTATGGTTTTTGAAACCCTGAAAAAAGACGATTTCGTTTTGATCTATCTTAATTCATGGCAGTTTACAGACTTTAAAAAGTATAGATTTGATATCCCTTTTTACAGAAAACTGAACTCCGGAAAAAAAATGGAGGACAAATTAGATGCCCTCCTGAGTTGGATCAACGAGAAAGAAATGGCTACTTCCCGTATGAAAGATTATATTTTTTAGGTTGCAGGAATTAGGTTGTACAGCTTAGCTAAAAACTTTAAACCAAAAACGCTGAACTTTAATTTTTTATGCCAGTTCAAAAAGCGTAATTTCCGGTAAAACGCCGACTCTTCCGGGATATCCCAAAACTCCGAAACCTCTGTTTACATACAGCATTTTTCCTTCGCTTTCATATAAATCTGCCCATTTCGGATATTTATACTGAACAGGAGACCATTTTACATTTTTCAGATCCAAACCAAACTGCATTCCGTGGGTATGTCCTGAAAGCGTTAAATGAATGTTTACAGGATGTTTTTTCACAACATAATCAAAATGGGTAGGATCGTGGCTCATTAAGATTTTAACGGCAGATTCCGGGACGCCTTTTAAGGCATCATCTAATCTTCCAAATTGCGGAAAAGGTTTCAGTCCCCAGTTTTCAACTCCTAAAATGTATATTTTTTCGCCGTTTTTTTCAATAATTCTGTGTTCGTTCCGAAGCATATCAAAACCGGCCTGTCTTTCATAATCAATTAAGGTATCAAGATTTTTCCTTTTGGCTTCAGGAGAATCCCAGCTTACATAATCTGCATAGTCATGGTTTCCAAGAACGGCAAACTTTCCGTCTTTTGCTTTGATTTTTGAAAACAGGGGAATGAAGGGTTTGAATTCTTCAGCAACATTATTCACCATGTCTCCCGTAAAAAGAACCAGATCAGGATTCTGTTCGTTAATTAAGTCAATCGCATGCTTAAGTTTACCCGGATCTGCAAAACTTCCACTGTGAACGTCTGAAATCTGTACGATTTTATATCCTTTAAAGCTTTTGGGAAGATTAGCAAAATTCATTCTTACCTTTCTTACTTTATGGCGGTATTTTCCAAATGTAATTCCATCGATAAAAAGAGCTGAAAGAACACCTCCTAAACCTAATCCCATGATGCTTAAAAACTTTCTTCTTTCAGGGAAAAAGTTCTCCGATGGTCGGGTAAGTCCGATAAGATAACTTCCGGTTCTGAAAATATCATCAATTAATAAAAATAAAACGATGAAAACTTTGGGCAGAATAAAAATCAGGAACAGGGAGATCATAATCTGTGCGCGCATCATACTTCGGTCGGCTCTGCTGAAGTGTGAAACTTCGTAAGCGAAAAAACAGTAAACCGCTAAAGAAATGATACAATAGCCTATTTTGATCCAGTTATTATCTGTTAAGGTTCTGATCGCCTGGTAAATATAAATTTCCAGAAAAAGAAAAACTGCCGCAATGATAAAAAAGTTTCTTTGCATAACTAAGTTTAAAAAAAGCACAAAGAATTAATTTCCCTGTGCTTTCTTATATTTTGAATTAAATATTGTTAAGGAAATCTGTAAACGATAGCATTGATGTTCATTCCGGCACCTACCGAAGTCATGACAATGTTACCTTTTTCTTTAAACGATTGACCTTCCATTTTTCCTTTAATTATTAAATCAAACATGGTAGGAATTGTGGCTACGGAAGAATTTCCGAAATCCTGAATCGTCATTGGAGAGATAGAATGATCGTAATCTTTCACATTATAAAGCTTGTGAAGTCTTTCGATCATCGCATAATCCATTTTTGCATTCGCCTGATGGATTAATATTTTGTTGATATCTTCAATAGACAGACCTGCGTCTTCAATGGTTTCTTTTATTGCAGCAGGAACGTTTTTCAATGCGTATTCGTAGATTTTTCTACCCTGCATTCTTACGAAAATACGGGTCTGGTCAGAATCTTTGTTGATGGATGGTCCGTTGGCAAGATAATCCAGTTCCACACCGTTATCGCAGATTGTATTGTGAGCAATAATTCCTACATTTTCCTGATCTGTAGCCTGTACCACGACAGCGCCGGCTCCGTCTGCGAAGATCATTCTGTTTCTGTCATGCGGATCTGTTACTCTGCTTAACGTTTCAGCGCCGATTACCAAAATAGTTTTAGCCACTTTAGCTTTAATTAAATTATCTGCTAAAATCATTGCTTCCACCCAACCAGGACAACCGAAAAGCATATCGTAAGTAACACATTTTCTGTTCTTAATGCCCAGTTTGTTCTTTACTCTCGCTGCCATTGTCGGCATGAAATCTGCGTATCCGTTTACGGTAACCTCACCGAAATTGCTCGCATAAATGATATAATCCAGTTCCTCCTGATCTATTTTTGCATCTGCAATAGCAATTTTTGCAGCTTCGTAACCGATTTTTGAGTTGGAAAGATCATCTTCTATGAATCTTCTGTTTTCTATCTCTGTAATTTCTACAAATTTTGAGATCGTTTCCTCAGCAGGCTTGTCAATCTTCACCCCGTCTTCTGAATAAAACTCTGAATCTAGAAAAAAGTCTCTTCCGATAATTCTGCTGGGAAGGTAAGATCCAGAACCAATAATGATCGTATTCGGCATTCGTTTATATGATTTTTTTTAAAGATGCAAAGTTAATAATTAATATTAATAACAGAGAATTAAAAATATTACTAAATTTGCAAAAATTGTACTTTACAATCTTATGAAAAACAATCCTTCCTTAAAAGGCTTACTTATTGCAGTTGTGGCGTTTATCGTAGCCTTTGGGATTTATTTCCTTTTTTTAGCCAAAAAAAATTACTACGTAGTAGACAATCCTACGCCAGATACATTTTACTACAAAATCAATAACGGTTCGGAAGGTGTAATTGCCGGAGGACAGACGGTTTCTGTAGATCTCAATCAGGGAAAAAATTCTATAAAAGTTTTCGACAGAAATAAAAAACTGTTGTTTGATTCAGCTTTTGAAGTAAAAAAAATAAGAGGTCTTATTAATATTGCTCATCAGGATTATTATATTAATGATCAGTATTATGGGTATAATCTTAAAAAAGATTCATTACTTTTGGCATTGGATAAAACGATCATCGACGGAAAGCCTTACTTTGGAGGCGCAAGACGTTTCAGTAAGCTGTTTACCGATGATTTTTATTATAATGTAGACGAAGATTATGATAAGATTATCAAAAATATCCAGAAGGTAGAATCGAGATCGAAGATCTTCAGAAAGCAGGATTACCTTAATTATTATAACGAATATTACAAGTTTTAAGTTTTGACAAAAGATATTACCAAAATTACGCCTTACAATACCGACGCTACTAAAAAGAGTCAGGTAGAAGATATGTTCGACAATATTGCACCGAAGTATGATCTTCTCAATCGTGTTTTATCCATGAAAATTGATGTCATGTGGAGAAATACACTGGTGAAATGGATGAAAAAAGACAATCCGCAGGAAGTGCTGGATGTGGCTACAGGAACGGGCGATCTGGCGATTGCCGTAGAAAAAGGAACCGGCTCTAAAGTAATTGGTTTAGATTTATCGCAACAAATGTTAAATGTTGGCGTTATTAAAATAAAAAAACTTAAATTAGACGGCAAAATTTCCATGCAAAAAGGAGATGCGGAGAAGTTACTCTATGAAGATAACAGATTCGATGCGGTTTCCGTTGCATTCGGAGTAAGGAATTTTGAAAACCTTACCAAAGGTTTGGCAGAATTAAGAAGAGTAGTTAAAGATAACAAGAGTGTTTATATACTGGAGTTTTCAAAGGTTGAAGGGTTTATGGGACCATTGTATATGTTTTACTTTAAAAACATTTTACCTGCGATCGGCAGACTGGTTTCCAAAGATAACAGGGCGTATACATACCTTCCGGATTCTGTAAATGCTTTTCCTTATGGGGAAAAGATGAGACAAATTCTTTTAGATACAGGATTTAAAAAAGTTGAATATAAAAAACTAAGTTTAGGTATAGCCACAATTTATAAAGCAACAAAGTAACCTATGAATAAATTTTTATTAAGAGCACTGGTTTTAGCCTCAGTAAATGTTGCAGTTTTAGCAAACGCGCAATTCAGAACCCGAAACAGAATGGATAAGTTGGAAGACTTTGACGAGCAGAAATTCAGTTGGGGTTTTTATCTAAGTGGTAATAGACTAGACTACCGTATTGTTCTCAATCCAAGATATGGGATGTATAACAATCAGAATCTTGTTACATCTAAAGAAAGCTACAGTTTCGGTGCAGGTTTAATCGCAAAATGGAGGCTGAATGACTTCCTGGATGTAAGATTGGAACCGGGGTTACAATTTGGGCAGAGACAGCTTACTTTCAATACGCAGACCAACGACCAGTATGCTGCAGGTACTTTGACGAACGATCCTTTCATCCCGATGAAATTAACGGATAAAGACAGAATAAGAGATATTAAAACGACTTTAATAGACATTCCTGTATTATTGGAATTCCACGGAAACAGATGGTACAATTCCAGACCTTACGTTGCAACCGGGGTAAACTATATTGTAAACCTTCAGTCTAATGCCACTTCTACAGACGACAATATGCAGCAGGTTTTCAGATCTACTACTCATAACTTTGCTTGGTCTGCAGAAATGGGAATTCAGTTTTATTTCAATAAATTTAAACTGACTCCTGCCGTAAGAGGAACTTTCATCATGAACAACGAGATTGTAGCAGATAACGCAACAACGCCTCCTTACTGGACTTCTGCAATGTCTACATTACAGACAAGAGCGATTTTCTTTGTATTGAAATTTGAATAAAAATTTACTATAAAATAGATAAAGGAGGTGCATTTTGTGTCTCCTTTTTTGTTTCCGGGCAAAATATAGACCGTTTTATTTTTGTTAGTATTAATATTTTGTTATTTTTGCTAATAGTTAGAATATACAAAACCTGAAATGCTTCAAGATTTAGAAAACAATTTTTCAGAATTAGAAAAAAAGATTTTGCAGTTACAGAAAAATTACAAAAATCTTAGTGAAAGATTCTCGGAATTAAATGTTGAGCATGAAGAATTGAAGAAGAAATATGATGAGGAAAGAAGAAAAAATCAGGTATTAGCAGAAGAACAAAAAAATATAAAACTTTATTCAGCAATATCAGGAAATCCTGAACATAACCGACTGATGAAAAACCACATCAACAGGTTGGTAAAAGAAATAGATTTCTGCATTGCGCAGCTTCAAAACAGTGGATTATAATGGAGGTAAGAAGAATAACCATTAATATAGCCGGAAGAGTATATCCGCTGAACGTACCGGCAGCAGAAGAAGAAACTCTGCGTAAAGTCGGGAAGCAGATAGAGAATATGATTAAAGATTTTGAACAGAATTTCGATGTGAGAGACAAACAGGATGCTTTGGCGATGTGCGCCCTTAAATTGGGAACCAATGCCGAAGTAGTGTCTGCGAACTACGATAAAACAATACAATCTACCAACGAAAGATTAGCAAAAATTAATCAGTCGTTGAATAATGAAACAGGGAAATAGATTTTTTTTCCCGAAAAAGCTGCCTACAATAATTCTAACACATTAAAGGTAAACTCAACGCTAAACAATTACCGAACAAATGTCCATTGAATGGCGTGCCGGTTCTCCGGATTACAGACAGTGGAAATCAGTTCAAATCGTGTTGATTAGGAGTTTACTCTCAATCTCTGGATTATTGTGGGCTTTTTTTATGTAAAATAATTAAAAGAATATGAATACAATTAAAACTCAATATAAATTATGATAGAAGTTATAATCGGCGTTGTTTGTTTATTAATCGGTGCGGTTGCAGGGATATTTTTCTCCAAAAGCTCATTGAATACCAAAGCAAAATTTATTATAGATGATGCACAGAAAAATGCCGAAAACCTTATAGAAAAAGCCAATGTACAGGCTGAATCCATAAAGAAAGAAAAGAACCTTCAGGCAAAAGAAAAATTCCTTGAACTGAAATCTCAGCACGACGCAGACATTCAGGCAAGAGAAAAGAAAATGCAGGAAGTAGAAAAAAGAATCAAGGATAAGGAGCACAAGCTGAACGATGAGCTTAGCAAAACAGGAAAACTTGAAAAAGATCTGGATAAGCAGATTGCTGATTATGCTAAAAAAACAGAAATTTTAGAAAGAAAACAGCAGGAACTGGATGTTGCAACCGCTAAAAAAGTTGAAATTTTAGAAAAAATTGCCAACTACACTGCGGAAGAAGCAAAAGCAGAATTGGTAGAAACCATGAAGGCGGAAGCGAAAACAAGAGCTCAGGCGCACGTTCAGAGCATCATGGAAGAAGCGCAGCTTAATGCAAAAAGCGAAGCGAGAAAAATCGTTATCCAGACCATTCAGAGAATCGGAACAGAACAGGCAATCGAAAATTCAGTTTCTGTATTCAACATCGAATCGGATGAGGTAAAAGGTAGAATTATCGGTAGAGAAGGTAGAAATATTCGTGCTTTGGAAGCCGTTACAGGAGTGGAAATTATTGTGGACGATACTCCGGAAGCAATTCTTCTTTCATGCTTCGATCCGGTAAGAAGAGAAATCGCAAGATTATCCCTTCACAGATTGGTAACAGACGGAAGAATTCACCCTGCAAGAATCGAAGAAGTTGTAGAAAAAACAAGAAAACAGATCGAAGAAGAGATCATTGAAGTAGGAAAAAGAACGATCATCGATTTAGGAATCCACGGATTACACCCTGAATTAATTAAAATCGTAGGTAGAATGAAATACCGTTCTTCTTACGGTCAAAACCTATTACAGCACTCAAGAGAAGTGGCAAATATCGCGGCGACAATGGCGGCTGAATTAGGCTTAAATGTAAAATTAGCGAAAAGAGCAGGTCTGTTACACGATATCGGTAAAGTTCCGGAGCAGGAATCTGAACTTCCTCACGCTTTATTAGGTATGCAGTGGGCTGAAAAATACGGTGAAAATGCAGAAGTTGTAAATGCCATCGGAGCGCACCACGACGAAGTGGAAATGACTTCACTATTGTCTCCGATCATTCAGGTTGCCGATGCAATCTCAGGAGCAAGACCGGGAGCAAGAAGACAGGTTCTTGAATCATATATCCAAAGATTAAAAGACTTAGAATCTGCAGCATTAAGTTTCGACGGAGTTTCTTCGGCTTATGCAATTCAGGCAGGGAGAGAGTTAAGAGTAATGGTAGAAAGCGGAAAAGTAAATGATGAAGTAGCTTCTCAGTTATCGTACGACATCTCAGAAAAAATTCAGAACGAACTTACGTATCCGGGACAGGTAAAAGTAACAGTAATCAGAGAAACGAGAGCTGTGAATATTGCGAGATAAGAATCAGAAAAAGATAATTCATAAAAACCTTTCAAGAAATTGGAAGGTTTTTTATTTTTAGCAAAATTTAAAACTCCAAAATGCAAGAACTTTCCACGTCTTCAAAACTGAAGTACATTTTTTCCATTCCTGTTATCATTTCTGCGTTAGGCTACTTTGTAGATATCTACGACTTACTTTTATTTGGGATCGTAAGAATTCCAAGTTTAAAAGCTTTAGGGCTGAATCCTGATGTCGACGGAACGTTTATTCTTAATGCACAGATGATTGGTTTACTGCTGGGCGGAATTTTCTGGGGAATTTTCGGAGACAAAAAAGGAAGACTTTCCGTTTTATTCGGTTCTATTTTAGTCTATTCTTTGGCGAATATTGCGTGTGGATTTTTACCTTACTTCCCCAAAGAACATTTGGTGTATCAATATGCGGGATTAAGATTTATCGCAGGGATTGGATTAGCCGGAGAACTCGGAGCAGGAATTACCCTTGTTTCTGAAAGCCTGCCGAAGAATTTAAGAGCGATCGGAACGTCCGTTGTCGCCGGTTTTGGATTAATGGGAGCCGTTGTAGCCCAATTAACAGTAGAATTGGCTGGAGGATGGAATATTTCCTACATTATCGGAGGAGTTTTAGGAATTTTGCTTTTATTTCTCAGAATCAGTGTTTCCGAATCCGGAATTTATAAAACAATGGAACATCAGTCGGTTTCCAAAGGAAATTTCCTATCGTTTTTCACCAATAAAGACCGTTTGATACGCTATTTAAAATGCATAGCAATTGGATTACCAACCTGGTTTTGTATCGGTATTCTGGCGGTTTTAGCCAATCAGTTTGCGCCTGAACTCGGAATTAAGGATCTTAACCCCGGAAAAGCAATAATGTGGGCGTATGTCGGGATCTCTGCCGGAGATTTGGCGAGCGGATTCATCTCACACCTTTTAAAATCCAGAAAAAAGGCAATTTTTTATATGTTGGTTTTTACCGTCATTGGTGTTGCCATCATGCTTTTCGGAAATACGAATACCGAAACGAAATACTATATTTTCTGTTTCTGGCTCGGACTCGGAACAGGATATTGGGCGATGTTTGTCACTTTAGCCGCAGAACAGTTCGGAACCAACATCAGAAATACGGCAACCACCACCGTTCCGAATATGGTGCGCGGATTGGTTCCTGTAATGATCTTTGGTTTCGATTTTTTCAAGAAAGATTTTTCAGTTATTGTAAGTGCTGCAATAGTCGGAATCATTGTTTTTGGGCTGGCTTTCTATTCTTCCTTAACGGTTTCGGAAACCCACGACAGAGATCTGGATTTCACAGAATAAATAATAGCTGTTTAAGAAATAATACAGTCGTTTTTTCGTTACTAACTTTAATAAGGCTAACAAAATAAATAAATTATCAAAATTAGTATTAAATTATGCTTTGAATAATGAATATTTGTTTAACTTTGAAAAGTAACTAAAATTGTATAATCTCAAAACCAAATCACTATGCAAAATTTTTTGAAAAATGCAACAAAACTAAAAAAAGCCGATCTTAAAAACATCACTGGAGGCGTAAGCGGAAAACCGGATCTGTCAAAATGCGGATGCAGTTGTTCAGGATCTGTAACAGGACCGTTCTATTGCGTTCAGTACATCGCTTGTCCGCAGGTTTATACCTGCAACGAAGCTATATAAGAAATTATTTCAACTGAAATAAACATTTCCACATTTAATACGCAAAAGCCTTTTGGGACCTTCCAGAAGGTTTTTGTATTGATGGAAGTTATCAAAATTAAATAAAAAATTTTAGGAGCTTTTTCTCGCTTTCCGCACTCGCTATTTTTGAGATTTGTGCTGCGGCAGCGAAGCTGCCGCAGCCAAATCTCAAAAATGAGCTCAGACAATTGCTCCAATCGAGGCTAGGATATCAGGATTTCTTACACAGATCAGTCAAAATTCAAAATATACAGCAGACTTCCGGTACTAATGAAAATCCATAGAAAAACAGCCAAAGCAAGAGGTTTAAAACCAATGGTCTTCAAAGTTTGTACAGAAAGCGTAGAACCGATAAAAAACAACGTTAAGTTTAATCCAGCCTTCGCTCCAACTGTAATTCCGGAACTTAGCTGACTGAAAAAAGGAAAATACGTATTCAGCAAAATAGCCACAATAAAATAACCGATAAACCATGGAACTTTCACTTTAGATTCCTTGCTTTTAAAAATAAACATCGTGATCATAGAAACCGGAATAATCCACAATGCTCTGGCTAACTTTACCGTAGTAGCGATTTTAAGCGCATCATTTCCGTATTTTCCTGCCGCTCCTACCACAGAACTCGTATCGTGAATTCCGATGGCGCACCATAACCCGAATTGTTCCTGTGTAAGATTCAGCAAATGACCGATGGGCGGATAAATAAACAGAGCAACAGAATTCAGCGTAAAAACAATAGCAAGAGCCAGTGAAATCTGCTTCGTGCTGGGTTTAATGATGGGAGAAGTCGCAGCAATGGCACTTCCGCCACAGATGGCGGTTCCCACAGAAATAAGATACGACAAAGGTCTTTCAAGCTTAAGGAATTTTCCGGCAAAATACCCCAGAATCATCACTGTAAAAATACTGATTACCGTTAGAATCAACCCAGATTTTCCCGCTTCAAGAGCCTCATCAAGCTTTAACCCGAATCCAAGACCTACAATAGAAATCTGCAACAGCAGATGAATATACCGGTGCAGACTCTTTTCAAAAGGATTTCCGAGAAAAACCGCCAGTACAAATCCCAAAAGCAATGCAACAGGCGAAGAAACAATAGGAGTGAGGCATACAACTGCCAGTAATATGAAGATTATTTTCTTTGATCTTTCATTGGACATAAAGCTTTTCATTGATGGGAATTTTAAATTGATGGTTCAAAATTCCGACAATTATCATTACAAAGTAAATTGTATTTTGTTATAATGCATAACTTTAAGTTATAATATTTGTTCAAACTAATTTTGAATTTAACCGCAAGAGGTACAAAAGGCTGTAGTGGGATATTTAAAGTATTTCAAATTCTGCAAAAAAAAAATCAAAGATTTTTTTAACTTATGTGCTCTTTTTTTCATTAAGTATTAAATTTAAATGACTAAAGTGTTAAATCTTTTGCGGTAAAAAAGTGTAAAAGTTTTATAATTGGAAGCCGTTTAAATCTGATGGGTGAATTTTAAAAACAGGCGGATCAGTTCAGATTGTTCACCTTTGGGAAGAATAAAATGAAAATTCCTTTCAATACTGAAATTTTTAATATCAATAATCGTTAATTGATTGTTTTTCAATTCATTTAAAACCGTGCTGACTGAAAGAAATGCTAAAGCATCTGAATGCAAAAGATAATTTTTAATACTTTCGCTGCTTCCCAGTTGCATGACAACATTCAGATTTTCAATAACAATCCCTTTTTCCTTCAATCTGTTTTGAATAAACTCCAGAGAACCGGAACCCAGTTCTCTTAAAATCAATTCTATTTCGTACAAATCCTTAATATTAAGAGTTTTATTGGCTAAAGGATGATTCGCTTTTGCAATCAGTACGATTTCATCGGCTTTAAATTTCTGATAATCAAAGTAGGCAGATTGAGATTCCCCTTCAATAATCCCGAGATCGATTTTCCCTTCCTTCAGCAATTCGGAAATCATTTCCGTATTGTGCGTAATCAATTCAATCTTAAGATCTTTGTAATAAGATTTGAATTTAGCTAAAATTTCCGGTAAAATATACTGAGCAACCGTGGTACTTGCTCCGATAATCAGTTTTCCCTGATGTTTTTGATTAATCTGATGAATCTCAAATTCAAGATCGCGATAAATATTCCTGATCTTTTCAGCATATTCAAACAAAATTTTTCCGCTTTGCGTCAGTTGAATAGAAGTTCCTTTTCTGTCAAAGAGTTTAGTATTTAATTGATTTTCAATTTCTTTAATGTGCTTTGTGACGGCAGGCTGCGAAATATTCAGTTCTTCCGAAGCTTTGGTAAAACTCGATCTGGAAGCAACAGTATGAAAAACTTTTAATCTGTAATCAAACATTGTGGTTGTTGGTTTTTAGTTGACGGTTAATCGTTTTTAATTATAGTAAAATCACAGCGTTAATTGCTGACAAATATCAACCATCAACGACTCTACAAATCCGAGAAATTTTTATTGTGAAGATGTTCAAATCTACGGTTTTTTGCTTCACCGATCTTTTGTTTTGTATAAATGCTGTTATTTCCTGAAAACAAATACGATACGATACACGCAATTGCCACATAGATTCCGCATTCTGCTCCAAACAATTCAATTCCCATAAGCATACACGCAAGCGGAGTGTTGGTTGCGCCCGCAAAAACAGCCACAAATCCCATTCCGGCAAGTAAACCGAACGGAAGCGGAATAAATAATGACAATGCACTTCCCAATGTCGCTCCGATAAAGAAAAGGGGAGTAACTTCACCGCCTTTAAATCCTGCCGAAAGGGTAACAACAGTAAAAATCATTTTAAAGGCAAAATCATAAAGCGGAAGCTGTTTTTCGAAAGATTCTACAATGGTTGGAATTCCAAGACCGATGTATCTTGTGGTTCCCATTGCGAAAACGGCAACAGCAACAAGAATTCCGCCGACAACAGGACGAAGCGGAGGATATTTTATTTTAGATTTAAAAGCAGCACCTGTAAAATGAATCATCCTGCTGAAAGCTGCCGCACAGATTCCAAAAATGATTCCTGCCAAAACACTATACAAAACAGGCAGAAACTCAAGTTTTGGAATAAGATCGATATGATAATGCGTATGTTTTGCTTTCCATAAATTGGTGACAAGATCAGCCAAAACAGCCGAAGTGAAAGCCGGAAAAATAGCATTGTATCGAATTCTCCCAATCAGGAAAACTTCAAGCCCGAAAACCGCTCCGGCTAAAGGCGTGCCGAAAACAGAACCAAAACCCGCGGCAATAGCCGAGATCAGCAAAATTTTTCTGTCATTTTTATCAAGTTTCAGGATTTTTGTCAGTTGATCGGAAATCGCTCCCGCCATTTGAAGAGCAGTTCCTTCACGACCTGCAGAACCTCCGAAAAAATGCGTGACCATTGTTCCTAAATAGACAAAAGGCGCCATTTTAAAAGGAATGATTTCCTTCGGTTCCTGAATGTTTTCCAACAGCAAATTGTTTCCCGCTTCCACATCTTTTCCGAAATAATGATACAAAAGTCCCGTTAAAAATCCTCCAACAGGCAGAAACGCAATCAGCCAGAGATGATTTTCCCGGAAATCGGTTGCCCATTGCAGAGATTTTAAAAAACCGGCAGAAGCGCTTCCCACTAAACTTCCTATGAGAGTACTAATCAAAAGCCATTTCAGAATGTAAGGAAGAGCCGGATATTTTCTGAAGAAAAAACCTGTGTATAATTTTATTTTACGGCTTAAAGTTCGTTGATGTTGAGACATAATTTTCCTGATCAATTACTGTTAATAATCTTTTAATCAGGCGTCATCAGCTTTTGAAAAGCGGTTGGGTAAGGAAGAACACCATTTCCTTTTGTA
>OGQD01001701.1_pt1 | contig 13497 bp, 9 predicted proteins | sample 1553091 | NCBI WGS metagenome assembly OGQD01 (sample SAMEA2580290, study PRJEB22360) | human gut metagenome | biome: human gut; feature: human-associated habitat; material: faeces | place: Denmark | collected 2008/2010
ATATATATGTATATAAGGATAATCTAATTATTCCTTATATAAATCTTCAAATACTTAGTCCAAATTTTAATCATCCTACAATAAAGGAAAATGATAGATTAAATTTTGCATATTTAATTTTTAAGACTGTTAAAGAAATGCATTGGAGTTATGAATTTAATAATAAAATAAGATATAAAAATTTAGTTTTTGATACTTTATCAAATGATAATGATTATTCTACGGAATATATTGACGCTACAAATATATTTACAGAACATTACGGATATGACTTTGAAATCAAATTCAAAGAACAATATCTGTATTTTTCAGAGGATGTAGCAATAAAAAATGGAGTTTTGAGTCATTGGATTCCAATAGATACGCCAAATTTCAAAAGAAACTTAAGTAAGGAAGCAGTAAAATCTTTTTTTATTAAAGATAATGTTCCGTCAGAAATTACAGAATTAGTAGGAGCTATAAATTCTAAAGTATTGGAAATATTAAATATTATTTAGTTTATTGGAAGTTGTTGTTTATACATAATAAGTGTAATTTAATTTTCTTGATAAATTAGAAATTTTAGCAAAAAAATGCCAATTATTACAGAAAAGCGCTGAGCAATTAAAATGTCTTTTTCATTTTTTTGAAGTAAGGGCTAACCCTTTTCATCAAGTTTCAACGAAATATCAGAATTGGATTAATTAAATATTGATAGATTGAGAAGAATCTATATTTTAAGGTAAATTCAAATTCTATTAGCAAAAAATGTGCACAGAACATTCTTTGCTTTAGTCGGTAGCACTCAATTTTGCGTTCCGCTCATCAAAAACTAAGCAATAGACTTTAGGAGCCGAAAAAGAACGAAATAAAATAAATAAGAACTACATTTTCACTTTCCTAACATAAACCCAAACATAAACCAAAGCCAAAAACGTCATTCCACCACTCAAATACATAATAAGCGGAATTTTACCAATTACATCCTGATAAATCCATCCTGCAAACAAAGCTCCTAGGCCAATACCGGCTTCAAGAGCGATATACATTGTAGCCATGGCTTTGCCTCGATGTTCGGGGTAGCTCATATCGACTGTCCAGGCATTTAGTGCCGGAGAAACGATTCCCGTTGCGATTCCGTATAATGCGGCACCAACAAGCAAACCTGTTACGGACTGTGAAAAAGCGATAACCCCTAAAGAAACAATCAAAATGGCCAGACCAATCCCCATTGGTTTTAAACGTCCATATTTATCTGAAGCTTTTCCGGCTCCAAAACGAATCAGTAACGAAGTAACCGTAAAGACCATAAAAAACAGACCCTTATTGGCAATCCCCAAATGATGGCTCCAATCCGGAATCAGTGTTAGAATCACACCATACGCCATATAGGAAAGGAAAGTTACTATCGCTGCCGGGAGCACTTCTTTTGCTATGATATCTTTTCTTGAAATTTTCAAAACATGCAGGCTAAAACGGTGCTTGTGTTTCAATGTTTCTTTCATGTTCATCAGGATAACAATAGATAACAGCGCAAATACCGAAGACGCATAAAACAGCATATTCATTGAAAAATGCAGCTTAATCGTACTTCCAATAGCCGGTCCAATAGCCATTCCGGTACTGAAACATAACCCGTGAATTCCAAGTGCTTCTCCCCAACGTTCCCTCGGAATAATATCTGCCACATAAGCAGCCGTTGCCGTAGGTTTAAACCCTGTAGAAAAACCATGAATCAGACGTAAAAACAAAAAACCGGAAACTGTTGTTAAAACCGGATATAAAATACCGCAAACAAAACATACTATGGAGCCTACCGCCATTACGGGAACTCTTCCTAATGTGTCGGTCAGCCTACCGCTAAACGGACGCGAAATACCCGCTGTCAATGTAAAAAGCGCCACAATAAGTCCTTTGTATTCCGCACCACCCATACTGCTCAGATAGTCCGGCAATTCCGGAATCAGCATATTAAAACTTGCCGAAAACAGCAGAGAACTCAGGCAGACTAATCCAAAATGAACATTGTATATGGAATTAGGCTTATTTACAGAAGTATCCATCAGGCATTTTTAAGGCTGCAAAGATACCAAACATAACGGGAGCTATCTGTTAAAGATTTTCTCAAATTTTTATTAAAATCCCCTAAACCGCTACGAAAACGAAATAGTTCGGGAAAAATTATTAAAATATTATGCGTGCATAGTTTTTTATTTAAATTATAATCCTTAATTTCGGAGCCTTAAATATCAACACTATAATTTTACATAAAATGAAAATATTAGTTTGCATCAGTCACGTTCCTGATACTACTTCAAAAATCAACTTTACGAATGGCGATTCAGAATTTGACACAAACGGAGTACAATTTGTAATCAACCCAAACGATGAATTTGGTTTGACAAGAGCGATATGGTTCCAGGAACAACAAGGTGCTAATGTTACCGTAGTGAACGTTGGCGGACCAGAAACCGAAGCAACACTTAGAAAAGCATTGGCAATTGGGGCTAACGAAGCTATCCGTGTCAACGCAAATCCTACTGACGGTTTCTTCGTAGCAAAACAATTGGCAGAAGTAATTAAAAACGGAGGTTATGACCTGGTTATCGCCGGAAAAGAATCTTTGGATTACAATGGCGGAATGGTTCCGGGAATGATTGCCGGATTGACAAACTCCAATTTCGTAAACTCTTGCATCGGATTAACAGTTGAAGGAAACAATGTAAAAGCAGTGCGCGAAATTGATGGCGGTAAAGAAACTGTAGCGACTACATTGCCATTGATTATTGGCGGTCAAAAAGGACTTGTTGAAGAAAAAGACCTTCGTATTCCTAACATGAGAGGAATCATGACGGCCAGAACAAAAGCTTTGACAATTCTTGAGCCTGTAACAGCAGATTCAAATACAAAAGCGGTAAAATTTGAAAAGCCAGCTCCAAAATCAGCGGTAAAATTAATCAGTCCTGATAACCTGGATGAACTTATCAACCTTTTACACAACGAAGCAAAAGTTATATAATTTGAGATTTTAGATTTCAGATTTTAGTAAAATTAAAAATAACGTTTTAGGATTTGCATTTCACAAATCATAAATCACAAATCATAAATTATCATGTCAATATTAATATACGCAGAATCTGCAGAAGGAAAATTCAAGAAAGTAGCTTTCGAATTAGCTTCTTACGGTAAAAAAGTTGCAGAATCTTTAGGCACTACCGTTACAGCCGTAACCATTAACGCCGGTGACGTTTCCGAATTGTCAAAATACGGAGTCGATAAGGTACTGAAAGTAAACGACGATAAATTATCAAAATTCACAGCTAAGGCCTATGCTGACGCTATCAAACAGGCTGCCCAGAAAGAAAACACAAAAGTAATTTTGCTTTCTTCTACAACAGACAGTCTTTACCTGGCTCCTCTTGTTGCTGTTTCCCTAAATGCAGGATATGCTTCAAACGTAGTTGGATTACCGGTTAGCACTTCTCCTTTTCAGGTAAAAAGAAATGCATTCTCAAACAAGGCATTCAACATTACAGAAATCAACACCGAAGTAAAAGTTTTAGGATTGGCTAAAAACTCATACGGAGTTTTTGAAAATGCTGTTTCCCTGACTCAGGAAGATTTCGCTCCATCCATTAGCGATGCTGATTTTGGAGTAAAAGTAGAAAACGTAGAAAAAGTAACCGGAAAAGTAACTATTGCTGATGCTGAAGTTGTAGTGTCCGGAGGAAGAGGACTAAAAGGCCCTGAAAACTGGGGAATGCTTGAAGACCTGGCTGCCGTTTTAGGCGCTGCTACAGCTTGCTCTAAACCGGTTTCAGATTTAGGATGGAGGCCTCACAGCGAGCACGTTGGACAAACAGGAAAGCCTGTAGCAACCAACCTGTATATTGCAATTGGAATCTCCGGAGCTATTCAGCATATTGCCGGAATCAACTCTTCTAAAGTAAAAGTTGTTATCAATCAGGACCCGGATGCGCCTTTCTTCAAAGTAGCCGATTACGGTGTTGTTGGAGATGCTTTTGAAATCGTTCCGAAACTCACGGAAAAATTAAAAGAATTCAAGGCAAATAATTCGTAAATAATTTTTTAAATTGTGCCCATATTAGGGCTATCTAAATTTAGATAGGAATATCAAAAATTTAGATAGCCCTTTTTTTTCATTATTTTTGCCCATTGAATATCGAAAGATTCAGTTCAAGCCTTTTTAAAAAACAACAAACAAACATAGACCTTACTAATGAGTTTAGTAAAACTAACCATAAAAGGAATTTCATACAGCCAAACACAAAATGGCGCTTATGCGCTGATTTTAAATGAAGTGGACGGAGAGCGAAAACTGCCAATCGTAATTGGCGCTTTTGAGGCTCAATCAATTGCTATTGCTTTAGAAAAAGAGATAAAGCCGCCCAGGCCGCTAACTCATGACTTGTTTAAAAATTTCGCCGAAAGGTTCGATATTATAGTAAAGCAGGTCATTATCCATAAGCTTGTCGACGGCGTTTTTTATTCCAGTATCATCTGTGAAAGAGATAAAATAGAAGAAATCATAGATGCCAGAACATCAGATGCCATTGCTTTGGCACTACGTTTTAACGCTCCTATTTTTACGTATAAAAACATTTTAGACAAAGCCGGGATTTTCTTAAAAACAAATCCGCAGGAAAGCGACAACCAGGAACAGGTAGAAGATGTTCTTTCCAATCCGGAAACATTTGGCATGGAAGAATCTAACGAAGCTGGCGAGACCTATAACAAACTCAGCCTGTCTGAACTGCACGAACAACTGGAAACGGCTGTTCAGAATGAAGATTATGAGAAGGCCGCCAAAATTCGGGATGAAATTAGTAAAAGAGAATCTTAATCAGGGTTCTTTACAACGTATTAAAACAGCCTAAAGCCTAGAAAGATGCAACAATATTTAGATTTAGTAAAGCACGTTCTCGAAACAGGAACACAAAAAGGAGACAGAACCGGAACCGGAACAAAAAGCGTTTTTGGTTATCAGATGCGCTTTGACCTGTCTGAAGGTTTTCCTATGGTTACTACCAAAAAACTGCATCTTAAATCTATCATCTACGAACTATTGTGGTTTCTGAAAGGCGATACGAATATTGGCTATTTGAATGAAAACGGAGTAAAAATCTGGGACGAGTGGGCAGATGAAAATGGCGAACTCGGTCCGGTTTATGGCCATCAATGGAGAAACTGGAACAGCGAAGAAATCGACCAGATTACAGAACTGATTGAAATATTAAAAACCAACCCAAACAGCAGAAGAATGTTAGTTTCTGCATGGAACCCATCTGTTTTACCGGATACTTCCAAATCTTTCGCAGAAAATGTTGCGAACGGAAAAGTAGCACTTCCGCCCTGCCACGCCTTTTTTCAGTTTTATGTAGCAGATGGCAAATTATCCTGCCAGTTATACCAAAGAAGTGCCGATATCTTTTTAGGAGTGCCTTTTAATATTGCCTCTTATGCGTTATTGACATTGATGATTGCCCAGGTTTGCGATTTAAAACCGGGAGATTTCATCCATACTTTTGGCGATGCGCACATCTACAACAACCATATTGAACAGTTAGAGTTACAGCTTTCCCGCGACCCTAAACCGCTGCCAAAAATGATTCTGAATCCGAATGTTAAAAACATTTTCGATTTCAAATTTGAGGACTTTACTTTAGAAGGCTATGAGCCGCACCCTCACATTAAAGGAGCAGTCGCGGTTTAAAACTAATTTACACTTATGAAATCAGTTCTACTTTCGGTATTATTTTTAATGATGCCTGTCTTCCTATTGGCGCAAGACGGAAAAGACAAAAAAACGCTCCTGGATTCTCTGGAAAATCCAACAGTCAAGGACAATTATACGTATTATAAGATTGTAAAAAACCATAATATCCCGAGTGATTCTTATGAAATAAGAAATTATTATCGTTCCGGAAAACTGTATGCAGAAGGAAAAACCACCGACAGTCTTGGCTATAACAAAACCGGAAAATTCATAACATATTACGAAAACGGCAACAAAAAAAGCGAAGGAAGTTATACCAACTCTAACCCTACAGGCCCTTATAAAACCTGGTATGAAAACGGCAAATTACAAATGGACGCCGAATATTTTGATACAGAAAAAACAATCGGGAATTTAAAAATCAATCAATTTTATGATGCCAAAGGGAAACAGACCGTCAAAGATGGAAACGGCGTCTATGAGGAGGAAAGTTATGGCGGAAAATCCAGCGGCAAAATAAAAAATGGCCTCAAGGAAGGCGAATGGAAAGGTAGCAACACTACCACAAAAGCTACTTTTATAGAATTTTACAACGCAGGAAACCTTATCTCCGGCGAAAGTACCGATTCTGATTCTCAAAAATACCCTTATCGTGAAATCCTTGAAAATCCGGAACCCTATAAAGGCATGGAAAACTTTTATAAATATGTGGCAGCAAATTTTCACATTGAGGATGTCGACACTCCTGTTAGTGACAAAATCATTGTGAGTTTTATCGTGGAAAAAGACGGTTCGGTAGCCAACATAAAAATACTAAAAGGCTTAGGTGGACAATTAGATCTGGAAGCTAAACGAATTGTAAAAAAGTACAACGGATGGAAGCCGGGAAAAGTCAGAGGAATGTTCGCCAGAATCTCTTTGGCTTTGCCAATAGCTATTCACATCGACTAATAAAAAACATTCTTCAGTAGCTTTTAAAATTTTAAAAATAAATCTTATCTTTAAAATCAAATTTCTATCGTATGGAAAATAACCAACACGAACTCTACGAATATGCCCGTCGCAGGATGAAACAGAAAAAACGTCTGTATTTCCACTTTATCCTGTTCTTTGTTGGAAGTATTTTTTTCCTCATCATTCACAGGGTATTAGACCTCGACATTTATCCAGGCTCTAATTGGGATTTATGGGCTATAGTCGTCTGGGCATTTATCTTTGTTCTTCATTTTATACGGGTATTTATTACTGATAGCTTCATGAACAAAAACTGGGAAAGGTCCCAAATTGACAAACTGGTCGCAAAACAAGAACGAAAAATACAGCAATTGCAGTCTAAAATCGACAACAACCCACAATCTTAAATACCTTCCTGATGATTACCCTAATTGCTGCTGCTGCAGAAAATAACGCTCTTGGAAAAGACAATGCCATGCTTTGGCACTTACCGGATGACTTTAAACGGTTTAAAGCAATCACTACAGGGCATCATATTATTATGGGAAGAAAAACTTTTGAAAGCTTTCCCAAACCTTTACCTAACCGTACTCATGTCATCATAACCCGTCAGAAAAAATACGCTCCGGAAGGATGCATTGTGGTTGACGGCATGGAAAACGCCATAGCCGCGTGCCCTAAAGATGAAGATATTTTTATTATTGGCGGAGGCGAAATCTACAACCTCGGAAACAAGACCGACGCCATCACCTTTACCACAAAAGACGGCGTTACCGTCGAATCGGTAGAGAAAAAGATAACCTCAATCGTAAAGCGCGCCCACTCCATACACCCCAACGACAAGGAGGCTGTAGAATTCTTCAGCCTCGAGATACTGTTCCGCGTGTTCGAAAACCTCTTTCGCGGCATAAACATACTCGTTTGGATGATAGGTGTAGGCACACTGCTCAGCGGAGCGATAGGCGTGAGCAACATAATGCTCGTGGCCATACGCGAGCGCACGTCGGAGATAGGAATACGCCGCGCAATAGGCGCAAAGCCGCGCGACATACTCTCGCAGATACTCTCGGAGAGTTTCATAATAACGTTCCTGGCCGGGCTGTCGGGCATAGTGCTGGCAGTGCTCCTGCTCGCCGCTGTTGAACCGGCCATACAAGAGGCAACCCTAAGCGACGCACCCTTCCAGGTATCGTTCGGCATAGCCGTAGGGGCCGCCGTAGTGCTCACCGTGCTCGGCCTGCTTGCGACAGCGGCGGGGCCAGACCCCGGCGGGCGGCGCCCGCCGAACAGGCCGCCAAGCCACGCGCGGCGCTGGACAAGGCCGAGCTGAGCCAGCGCTACGCCGGCCGCGAGCTTTCCGTGGCGGACGTCTCGGAAATCCAGCTGGACGGCGCCAGCACGCTGTCGGTGAGCTTCAGCGTGCCGCTGGACCCGGATCAGGACTTCGCCGCCCGCGTGCACCTGGTGGACAAGAAGAGCGGCAAGGTCGACGGCGCCTGGGAGCTGTCCGACAACCTGATGGAACTGCGCCTGCGCCACCTGGAGCCGCGGCGCAGCCTGGCGCTCACCGTCGACCGCGGCCTGCGCGCCATCAACGGCAGCGAACTGGCCGCCGAATACAGCGCCAGCCTCGACACCCGCGACCTGCAGCCCACGGTGGGCTTCGCCAGCCGCGGCTGCCGACCCGCCTGGCCGAGGGCCTGCCGGTGATCGCGCTGAACGTCGACAAGGTCAACGTCGAGTTCTTCCGCATCAAGCAGGAGGCGCTGACCAACTTCCTCGCCCAGTGGGGGCGCGCTTCCAGCCTGGATACCTGGCAGTCCCGCGAGCTGCTGCCGATGGCTGAACTGGTCTACAGCGGCCGCTTCGACCTCAATCCCGCGCGCAACACCCGCGAGACCGTGCTGCTGCCGATCGCCGGCCTGGAGCCGTTCAAGCAGCCCGGCGTGTACCTGGCGGTGATGCGCCAGGCGGGCACCTACAACTATTCGCAGCCGGCGACCCTGTTCACCCTGAGCGACATCGGCCTGTCCGTGCACCGCTACCACGGCCGCCTGGACGCCTTCGCCCAGGCCCTGGAGGGCGGCAAGGCGCTGTCCGGCGTCGACGTCGAGGTGCTCGGCTACAAGGGCGAGGTGCTGGCCAGCGTCAAGACCGACGGCGACGGCCATGCCCAACTGCCGCTGCCCGAGAAGGCCACCCTGCTGATCGCCCGCCAAGGCGAGCAGACCAGCCTGCTCAACCTGTCCAGCCCGGCGCTGGACCTGGCCGAGTTCGACATCGGCGGCGCGGTGGCCAACCCGCTGCAGTTCTTCGTGTTCGGCCCGCGCGACCTCTATCGCCCGGGCGAACTGGTGCTGCTCAACGCGCTGCTGCGCGACGTCGACGGCCGCTCGGTCAAGCCGCAGCCGGTCAACGTGGAAGTGCGCCGGCCGGACGAGCAGGTCAGCCGCAAGTTCGTCTGGGAGCCGGGCGCCAACGGCCTGTACCAGTACCAGTTGCAACTGGCCGGCGAGGCGCCAACCGGACGCTGGCAGCTGCTGTTCGACTTCGGCGGCGGCCGCCAGCAGATCTACGAGTTCCTGGTCGAGGACTTCCTCCCCGAGCGCCTGGCGCTGGAACTGAAGGGCAGTGAGAAGCCGCTCAAGCCGAGCGACGAGGCACGCTTCCAGGTCGAGGGCCGCTACCTCTATGGCGCGCCGGCGTCGGGCAACCGCCTGACCGGCCAGGTCTACGTGCGGCCGCTGCGCGAGGCGGTCAAGACGCTGCCGGGCTACCAGTTCGGCTCGGTCACCGAGGAAGAACTGAGCCAGGACCTGGAACTCGAGGAAACCACCCTGGACGCCGAGGGCCTGGCCACGGTCGGCGTCGAGAACCGCTGGGCCGAGGCCAAGTCGCCGCTGCAACTGATCCTCCAGGCCAGCCTGCAGGAATCCGGCGGCCGCCCGATCACCCGTCGCCTGGTGCAGCCGGTGTGGCCGGCCGAGCGCCTGCCGGGCCTGCGCGGCCTGTTCGACGGCGAGAACGTGGACGGCGACGGCCTGGCCGAGTTCGAAGTGCTGCTGGCCGACCCGGCTGGCAACAAGCTGGCCAGCGACAGCCTGCAGGTGCGCCTGATCCGCGAGCGCCGCGACTACTACTGGAGCTTCTCGGAAAGCGAGGGCTGGAACTACCACTACAACGAGAAGTTCCTCAACCTCGGCGAGGAGCGGGTCAAGGTGGCCGCCGGCGGCACCGCCAAGATCAGCTTCCCGGTGGAGTGGGGCCCGTACCGCGTCGAGGTCACCGATCCGCAGACCGGCTTCACCAGCAGCCTGCGCTTCTGGGCCGGCTACTACTGGCAGGACAACACCGAAGGCGGCGCGGTGCGCCCGGATCAGGTCAAGCTGGCCCCGGACAAGCCGGCCTACGGCGCCGGTGACACCGCCAAGGTCACCGTCACGCCGCCGGCTGGCGGCAGCGGCTACCTGATGGTCGAGTCCAGCGACGGCCCGCTGTGGTGGCAGGAAATCGAGGTCCCCGCCGAGGGCAAGAGCTTCGACGTTCCCCTGGCCAAGGACTGGGCGCGCCACGACCTGTACGTCAGCGCCCTGGTCATCCGGCCCGGCGAGCGCAAGGCCGGGGCCACGCCCAAGCGTGCCGTGGGCCTGCTGCACCTGCCGTTCGACCGCGCGCCGCGCAAGCTGCAGGTGAGCCTGGAGGCCCCCGAGAAGATGCGCCCGCTGCAGCCGCTCAAGGTCAAGGTGCAGGCGAAGAACGCCGACGGCAGCGTGCCGGAGAAGGTCAACGTGCTGGTGGCGGCGGTCGACGTCGGCATCCTCAACATTACCGAATACAAGACCCCCGACCCGTTCGCCGAGCTGTTCGGCCGCAAGGCCTACGGTGTGGACCAGCTGGACGTGTACGGCCAACTGATCGAGGCCGGCCAGGGCCGCCTGGCCAAGCTGGCCTTCGGCGGTGACGCGGCGCTGGCCAAGGGCGGCAAGCGCCCGGACACCAGCGTCACCATCGTTGCCCTGCAGAGCGTGCCGATCGAGCTGAACGCCCAGGGCGAGGGCGACGTCAGCCTGGACATCCCCGACTTCAACGGCGAGCTGCGCCTGATGGCCCAGGCCTGGACCGACGAGCGCTACGGCATGGCCGAGGGCAAGACGGTGGTGGCCGCGCCGCTGGTGGCCGAACTGTCGGCGCCGCGTTTCCTCGCCGGTGGCGACGAGACCAGCGTGGCGCTGGACCTGACCAACCTGTCCGGCGCCGACCAGCAGCTGGAGGTACGGGTCGAGGCCGAGGGCCAGCTCAACCTGGCCGGCAATCCCGACGGCTACAGCACCACGCTGGACCTCGACCAGGCCCAGCGCGACACCCTGCGCATCCCGGTGCTGCACCTGTTCAACCCGCACCGCCTGCTCAAGTCCATGCAGGGCTGGACCGAACCGCTGAAGTACGGGGTGTTCGTCCTGCCGTTGCTGTTCGCCATGGCCCTGGGCATCCTGGTCAACAATTTCGCCCTGGCCCGGCTCGACGCGGCGACCATGCTGTCCGGCATGGGGGCGCTCGGCCACGTGGTGTTCAGCCTGTTCACCGTCAACCTGCTGTGTACCCTGACCCTGGCGCTGACCGCGCAGAAGTACCGGGGTACGGTGTACAGCCTGTCGCTGGCGTTCATGCTCGGCTTTTTGCCACGCTTCCTGCCGCGCATCCGCCACCTGGTCGGCCTGAGCCGGCGCGAGCGCCTGTGGCTGCATGGCGGGCCGGTGCTGATGCGCCTGGCGCTGTTCAGCCTGGGCGTGTTCACCTGGTACCTGACCCGCGCCTCCAACGGCCTGCTGCCGGCCGCCGGCCTGGCCCTGGCGCTGACCAGCGCGGTGGCTCTGCTGCTGACCCTCAACCCGCTGTCGAAGAGCAGCGGCTATCACCTGATCGCCGTGCTGGTGGATGAGCCGCAGCTGCGCGGCAAGGCCTTCAAGGCGCTGTTCGGGCGGATCAGGGGCAACGCCTATCGCGAGGCCAACGACACCGCGTTGATGGCCTACGGCCTGGCCTCGGTGCTGTACTCGGTGCTGCTGTTCGTGGTCGCGCTGATGCTGATCGGCAGCTGGCTCAAGGTGCATTTCGGTGGCACCGGCGTGCTCGCCGCGGTGGTGCTGATCGGCTACCTGAGCGTGCTGACCTACCGCAAGTTCAAGTCGGCCAACGAGATGTACGAGCGCGCCGTGCAGTTCGAGCGCTGGAAGCGTCGCCGCCTGCCCGAGAACCTCGAACAGAAGGTCGGCGCCCAGCCCTCGAACAAGACGGCCCGCTATACCGGCCGGGTGCTCGCGCTGTCCCTGCTGATCTGCCTGTTCCTGCCCTATCCCTACGAGCCGGGCGGCTCCTTCGTGATCCTGCCGACCGAGCAGCAGCAGGTGGCCAGCGACATCGGCGGGATCATCACCGAAGTGCTGGTGGAAGGCGGCGAGCAGGTCAAGGCCGGCCAGGTGCTGGCGCGCCTGGCCACCGGCGACTACGCCGGCCACGTGAAGATCGCCGAGGCGCGCATCGCCGAGGAAATGGCGACCGTCGCCGAGCTGAAGTCGCGTCCGCGCCTCGAGGAAGTGGAGGTCGCCCAGCGCAGCCTGGACATGGCGCGCACCCAGACCCAGTTCAGCCAGACCAATCACCAGCGCCACATGACCCTGCTGGCCAAGGGCGGCGTCTCCGCCCAGCAGGCCGACCAGGCCCGCCGCCAGTACGAGGTGGACCTGATGGCGGTCAAGGTGGCCGAGGCCAACCTGGCCCTGGCCAGGACCGGCGCCACGCCCGACACCATCGCCGCCGCCGAGGCCCAGGTGCAGCGCTGGAACAGCGAGCGCGACCTGTACCTGGCGAAGATCGAGCGCTCCCAGCTGCGCGCGCCCATGGACGGCAAGCTGATCACCCTGCTGCTGCGGCAGAAGGTCGGCAAGTTCCAGCCGCCGGGCGAGCCCTTCGCCGTGGTGGAGAAGGCCGACCGGGTGTTCGCCGAGATCGAGGTGCCGGAGACCGAGATCGGCTACGTGCAGCCGGGTGCGGTGCTCAAGGTCAAGCCGCTGGCCTATTCCGAGCGGCTGTTCGACGGCACGGTGACGCAGATCGACGCCAACGTGATCGAGAAGGCCACCGGCAAGTACGTCAAGGTGCTCACCACCATCGACAACCCGGCCGGCGAACTGAAGTCGGGCATGACCGGCTACGCCAAGGCGGCCGGCGAGACTCTGCCGGTGTGGAAGGCCTTCACCCGGGCGATCTTCCGCTTCATCGACGTGGAGCTGTGGTCGTGGATTCCCTGAACCCGTAGCCCGGATTTCATCCGGGTTACGAGCCAGACCGGGTTGGGTAGGGTGCGCCGCGCGCACCGCAAAGGCCGCACTGGCACCGTCAGGTGCGCACGGCGCACCCTACGAAAAACACCGGCCTCGGCCGGTGTTTTCGTTTCCGTCGGCGATCAGGCCGCCGGGACGGGCAGCAGCTCCTTCAGCGGCCGGCTGTCGTCGGCCAGCTGCTCGGCGGTAACGGGGATGCCCTCGGCGACCAGGCGCTTGGCGGCGATGAAGTCCTGCGGGCGGTTCACCGTGTCGGCGGCCAGCACCTTGCCGTCCTTGAGGTAGAAGGCGCTGAAGCTGTCGCTCAGCGGGTCGCCGCGCAGCACCAGGCGCTCGAAGCCTTGCGACAGGCCGACCATCTTCAGCTTCAGTTCGTACTGGTCGGACCAGAACCAGGGCACCGAGGCGTAGCTCTTGTGGAGCTTGCCGGCCATGGCGGCGGCGGCCACCCGCGGCTGTTTCCGGGCGCTTGGGACAGGCGCCGTG
>OGQD01001704.1_pt1 | contig 13475 bp, 12 predicted proteins | sample 1553091 | NCBI WGS metagenome assembly OGQD01 (sample SAMEA2580290, study PRJEB22360) | human gut metagenome | biome: human gut; feature: human-associated habitat; material: faeces | place: Denmark | collected 2008/2010
GGAAGAAACTCCACCCCTACCTCGTCATCCCCGCGCAGGCGGGGACCCAGAAGGGGTCAGGGCAGTACAACATCTAACGGGGACATAGCCTTGTCATGGCGAAGCAAATCCGCGTAGCGGCAGAAGCAGATTATCAAGCAGCTCGGAGCCCGAGTCCCCGTCAGGAGGCCGAGTGGAGGTGTCGCGTAGGGGGATGAGCCGCATGGATGCGGCGAAAGGCATAACGGGCCAGGGATGGCCCGTGTATGCCGTGCCCCCGGAGCGGCACCGGAGGGAGGGAAGTCCGGGCGCAGCCCGGACCCGGATGCCGGGGTGCGCTTTCTTTTGCTTACTTTTCTTTGCGCAAACAAAGAAAAGTGAGTCGCCCGGGTGGGCGAAACCAGAAGTGTCCGAACGCTCGGTAATCGGCCAGACACCGCATCCCCGGATTTCATCCAGGCTACGGACCGGCCCAACGGTGCGCACGGCGCACCCTACGAAGTACATGCCGAACAACAAAAAGCCCCGCATGGGGCGGGGCTTCGGTCACGGCCAGCCGATCAGAGCGGTTTGCCGCGATTGCCGTGGGCGGCGACGAACTGCTGCACGGTCTTCAGGTCGTTGGCCAGCACGGTGCAGCGCTCGTCGCGCTGGAACAGGTCGGCCAGGTGCGGCGGCAGCGCCGGAACCGCGTCGATGCCGGCCTTCTCCACCGCTTCCGGGAACTTGACAGGGTGGGCAGTGCCCAGGGTGACCATCGGGATGGCCAGGCTGCGGCGGCACTCACGCGCGGCGCGCACACCGATGGCGGTGTGCGGGTCAAGCAGCTCGCCGCACTCCTTGTACACCTCGGTGATGGTCTCGCAGGTCTGCTCGTCGTTCACCGCCAGGGAATCGAACAGCTTGCGTGCCTCGGTCCAGCGGTCTTCCTCGACGCTGAAGCCGCCGCCCTGCTTGAAGGTGTCCATCAGCCCGGAGATGGCGGCGCCGTTGCGGCCGTGCAGGTCGAACAGCAGGCGCTCGAAGTTGGACGACACCATGATGTCCATCGACGGCGACAGGGTCGGGTGCAGGTCGCCCTTCACATACTGGTTGCCGCTCATGAAGCGGTGCAGGATGTCGTTGCGGTTGGTCGCCACGATCAGCTGACTGATCGGCAGACCCATGTTACGCGCCAGGTAGCCGGCGAAGATGTCGCCGAAGTTGCCGGTCGGCACCGAGAAGGCCACGGAACGGGCCGGGCCGCCCAGCTGCAGCGCGGCGTGGAAGTAGTAGACGATCTGGGCCATGATCCGCGCCCAGTTGATCGAGTTGACCGCCACCAGGCGGGTGCCCTTGAGGAAGCCCTGGTCGGCGAAGCTGGCCTTGACCATCTCCTGGCAGTCGTCGAAGTTACCTTCGATGGCGATGTTGTGGATGTTCTCACCGAGGATGGTGGTCATCTGCCGGCGCTGCACCTCGGACACCCGGTTGTGCGGGTGCATGATGAAGATGTCGACGTGCTCGCAGGCCTTGCAGCCCTCGATGGCTGCCGAACCGGTGTCGCCGCTGGTGGCGCCCATGATCACCACGCGCTCGCCGCGCTTGTTCAGCACATGGTCGAGCAGGCGGCCGAGCAGTTGCAGGGCGAAGTCCTTGAACGCCAGGGTCGGACCGTGGAACAGCTCCAGCACCCACTCGTTGCCGTTCAGCTGGCGCAGCGGCGCCACGGCGTTGTGGGCGAACACGCCGTAGGTGTCTTCGAGGATCTTCTTGAAGTCGGCGTCGGCGATGCTGCCGGCGACGAACGGGCGCATCACCCGAAAGGCCAGCTCGTGGTACGGCAGGCCGGCCCAGGAGGCGATCTCCTCGACGGTGAAGCGCGGCAGGTTCTCCGGCACGTACAGGCCGCCATCGCTGGCCAGGCCGGCCAGCAGGACGTCTTCGAAATTGAGGGCCGGGGCCTGGCCGCGGGTGCTGATATAACGCATGTTCTTCAAACCTTCGGTTTGAGCTTCAAGCTTCAAGCTTCAAGCTTCAAGCAAAAGCAGAGCTTTTGCCTCGTGCTCGTCGCCAGCGGCTTGCCGCTGCTATGTGGATTACCCCCCCCAGCATCCTGTCCCTCAAGCCGCTTCTGCTTGACGCTTGAGGCTTGCAGCTTGTGGCTGCGTCAGCTCAGTTGCTCGACGCGGATGCGCACGACGTTGCCGACCACGTCGGCCAGCCCTTCGAGGGCGGCGATGGCGTCGTCGATGCGTGCCTCGACGACACGGTGGGTGACCAGGATCATCGGAACCAGGCCGTCGTGTTCCTCGGCCTCCTTCTGCATGATCGATTCGATGTTGATGCCGCGCTCGGACAGGATGCTCGCCACCTGGGCCAGCACGCCCGGGCGGTCCTTGGCCTGGATGCGCAGGTAGTAGGCGCTCTCGCACTCGGCGATCGGCAGGATCGGGTGATCGGACAGCGAATCCGGCTGGAAGGCCAAGTGCGGCACGCGGTTGGTCGGGTCGGTGGTCAGCGCGCGGACCACGTCGACCAGGTCGGCGACCACGGACGACGCGGTCGGCTCCATGCCGGCGCCAGCGCCGTAGAACAGGGTGCTGCCGGCGGCGTCGCCGTTGACCATTACCGCGTTCATCACACCGTTGACGTTGGCGATCAGGCGGTCGTCCGGGATCAGGGTCGGGTGCACGCGCAGCTCGATGCCGACGTCGGTGCGGCGCGCCACGCCCAGGTGCTTGATGCGGTAGCCCAGGGCCTCGGCGTAGTTCACGTCGGCGCTGGTCAGCTTGCTGATGCCCTCGGTGTAGGCCTTGTCGAACTGCAGCGGGATGCCGAAAGCGATGGAGGCGAGGATGGTCAGTTTGTGGGCGGCGTCGATGCCTTCCACGTCGAAGGTCGGGTCGGCCTCGGCGTAGCCCAGCGCCTGGGCTTCCTTGAGCACGTCGGCGAAGGCGCGGCCCTTCTCGCGCATCTCGGAGAGGATGAAGTTGCCGGTGCCGTTGATGATGCCGGCCAGCCAGTTGATGCGGTTGCCGGCCAGGCCCTCGCGGATCGCCTTGATCACCGGAATGCCACCGGCCACGGCGGCTTCGAAGGCGACGATGACGCCCTTCTCGCGGGCCTTGGCAAAGATCTCGTTGCCGTGCACGGCGATCAGCGCCTTGTTGGCGGTGACCACGTGCTTGCCGTTGTCGATGGCCTTGAGCACCAGCTCGTGGGCCAGGGTGTAGCCGCCGATCAGCTCGATGACCACGTCGATGTCCGGGTTGTTCGCCACGTCGAAGATGTCGGCGGTGATGGGGGTGGCACCGGTTTCACACTTCGGGTTGGGGCGACGGGCGGCAATCTGCGCGACTTCGATTCCACGCCCGGCACGGCGGGCGATCTCCTCGGCGTTGCGTTTGAGTACGTTGAAGGTGCCGCCACCGACGGTCCCCAGCCCACAGATGCCCACTTTCACCGGTTTCACGTTGTCTTCCCCATCTGCCTACACGAAACGGCCGGGGTGAACCCCGGCCGCATACAAAAGAGCCGCACTTTACGAAGCGCCAGCCCCCAGGTCAATCGAGCCCGAGGGCTGTATCACTTGGCCTGCAGGGCCAATTCGGCCAGTTGCGGCGCCGGCTGATAGCCCGGGATCAGGGTGCCGTTTCCAAGGACGATCGCGGGCGTGCCAGTCACACCGATCATCTGGCCCAGTTCGTACTGCTTGGCGACCGGATTGTCGCAGCTCGCCGGCGGCAGCTCCTCGCGAGCCTTGGCCTTGTCCATCGCGGCCTGGCGGTCCTTGGCGCACCACACGCTGACCAGTCCGTTGTAGCCGTGGCTGTCGACACCCTGGCGCGGGAAGGCCACGTAGCGCACCTCGATGCCGCGGCGGTTGAGCTCGGGCACTTCGCTGTGCAGCTTCTGGCAGTAGCCGCAGTCGGTGTCGGTGAACACGGTGATATGGGCCTTGGCAGGCTCCTTGGGAGAGAACACCACCATTTCCTTCATGGGAATGGCATTGATCTCCTTGGCCAGCCCCTCGCTCTCGGCCTGGCGGGTCAGGTTGACGGCATCCTCGCCCTTGATCTGATAGAGATTGCCCTGTACTAGGAACTGGCCATCCGCGCTGGCATAAAGCAGGCGACCGCCTTTGAGATGCACTTGGTACAGGCCGGTCATCGGACTTTCGGCGATGGCATCGATGGGCATGTCGGGCTGTAACTTGGACAGGGTGGCGCGGATGGCCTGGTCAGGATCGGCGGCCAGCGCGACGGAGGTGGCGAGACCTAGCACGGCAACGCCCAGAACACGAAAAACGGACATGGGAAACTCCTGTGACAAGCGCGCCAGCCTACCACAGAGCACTGCGCAAGCCGACCACGGGCGCCGAGCGGGACAAGGAAACGGACGATACATATGCGTGACACCCTTCGCCTTTGCGGTGCGATGCGATGCGTCACCAGAGGCTCACCCGCGCGGATGATGATGAGCATGCAGCTCCTGCAGACGGGCGCGGGCGATGTGGGTGTAGATCTGGGTGGTGGACAGATCGCTGTGGCCCAGCAGCATCTGCACCACGCGCAGGTCGGCGCCGTGGTTGAGCAGGTGGGTGGCGAAGGCGTGGCGCAGGGTGTGCGGCGACAGCGGCTTGGCGATGCCGGCCACCCGGGCCTGGTGCTTGATCCGGTACCAGAAGGTCTGCCGGGTCATCTGCTCGCCGCGCAGGCTGGGGAACAGCACGTCACTGGGCCTGCCGTCGAGCAGGAAGGGCCGCGCCTCGCGCAGGTAGCGCTCGACCCAGGCGATGGCCTCTTCGCCCAGCGGCACCAGGCGCTCCTTGCTGCCCTTGCCGAACACCCGCAGCACACCTTGGCGCAGATTGACCTGCTCCAGGGCCAGGGACACCAGCTCGGTTACCCGCAGGCCGCAGGCATAGAGCACCTCGAGCATGGCGCGGTCGCGCAGGCCGATGGGATCGTCCAGCTCCGGCGCCGCCAGCAGCGCCTCGACGTCCGCCTCGGACAGCGACTTGGGCAGCGGCCGGCCGAGCTGCGGCAGCTCCACCTGCAGGGTCGGGTCCTCGGCGATCAGCCCCTCGCGCAGCAGGTAGCGGTAGAAACCGCGCAGGCCGGAGAGCAGGCGCGCGGTGGAGCGCGCCTTGTAGCCCTGCTCCAGGCGCCAGCCCAGGTGGTCGAGGATGCTCTCACGGCCGGCGTGCTGCAGCGCACCGCCGCGCTGCTCCAGCCAGGCATGGAAATGGCCGAGATCGCTGCGATAGGCGGCGCGGGTATGCGGCGACAGCCCCTTCTCCAGCCACAGGGCGTCGAGGAAACGGTCGATCAGGGGATGGTCGAGAACGGGCATGCGCAGCTGTATTTCGTCAGGACAGGCGCGCTAGTCTTCCATAGCCCGCAGCACCACCACCAGCGACAAGGAGTCCTGATGAGCGAATCCCATATCCTGCTCGGCCTCGGCGGCATCGGCGCCGCCGCTCTCGCCAGTCAATGGCTGGCCTGGCGCATGCGTCTCCCGGCGATCCTCTTCCTGCTGCTGTGCGGCATCCTCGCCGGCCCGATCCTCGGCTGGCTGCAGCCGGAGCAGCTGTTCGGCTCCCTGCTGTTCCCCATGGTCTCGCTGTCGGTAGCGCTGATCCTGTTCGAGGGCAGCCTGACCCTGCAGCTGCAGGAACTGCGCGAGATCGGCAGCGTGGTCAGGCGCATGGTCACTTGGGGCGCCCTCAGCACCTGGGCAGTGATCGCCATCGCCACCCACTACCTGCTGGGCTTCTCCTGGGACCTGGCGCTGCTGTTCGGCACCCTGACCCTGGTCACGGGGCCGACCGTGATCGCCCCCATGCTGAGGGTCATGCGCCCACGCGCCTCGGTGGGGAACATCCTGCGCTGGGAAGGCATCGTCATCGACCCCATCGGCGCCCTGCTCGCCGTAGTGGTGTTCAGCTTCATCGTCAGCCGCGACATCGGAGCCGCCTGGAGCGAGAGCCTGACCACTTTCGCCGCGGTGATCGCCTGCGGCAGTGCCTTCGGCGCGGCGGGAGGCTGGCTGTTCGGCCTCGTCCTGCGTCGCCACTGGCTGCCGGAATACCTGGAGAACCTCGGCGCCCTGGCCGCGGTACTGGCCATCTTCATCGGCGCCAACGAACTGGTGCACGAATCCGGCCTGCTCGCGGTGACCGTGATGGGCATGTGGCTGGCAAACATGCGCGGCGTAGACGTGCGCCATATCCTGCACTTCAAGGAGAACCTCAGCGTCCTGCTGATCTCCGGCCTGTTCATCATCCTCGCCGCCCGCCTGGACCTGGCCGCCCTGCTCGCCCTCGGCCCCGCCACCCTGCTCCTGCTGGTGGTGATCCAGCTGATCGCCCGGCCTCTCAACGTCGCCATCAGCACCGCCGGCTCCAGCCTGAGCTGGCGCGAGCGCGCCCTGCTGGCCTGGATCGCCCCGCGCGGCATCGTCGCGGCCGCCGTCTCGGCGATCTTTGCACAGCGCCTGCAGCAGCACGGATACGAGCAGGCCCACCTGCTGGTACCGCTGACCTTCCTCGTCATCATCGGCACCGTGGTGCTGCAAAGCGCCACGGCACGGCCGCTGGCGCGGATGCTGGGCGTGGCGGAGCCCGCCGCGCGCGGTTTCCTGATCCTCGGTGCCAACCCGGTGGCCCGCGCCGTCGGGCGGGCGCTGCAACAGCAGGGCAGCCGGGTGCTGCTGACGGACTCGAGCTGGGAGAACATCGGCGCCGCGCGCATGGATGGCCTGCCCACCTATTTCGGCAACCCCAGTTCTCAGCACGCCGACGCCCACCTGGACCTCACCGGCATCGGCCAGTTGCTGGCGCTGTCGCCCTCCGCGGAACTCAACAACCTGGCCTGCGCCCGCTTCCGCCCGGATTTCGGCAAGAACAACCTCTACTACCTGCAGAGCCCGCGCGAGCAGCGGCTGAGCGAGAAGCACAGGGTCAGCGACGAGCATCGCGGCCGCCCGCTGGGCCTGCCCGCCCACAGCTACGGCCAGTTGGCCAGCCTGCTGGCACGCGGCGGCGAGGTGCGCAGCACGACCCTCAGCGCCAGCTTCGGCTGGGCCGACTACCGCGCCCTGCACGGCGAGCGAGCGGTCGTGCTGCTGGCCTTCGATCCGCGAGGCTGGGTGCATGTGGCCTGCGACCCGCTGCCGTTCGAGCCCGGAGCCGGCTGGACGCTGCTCGCCCTGATCGAGGCCGATACCTGAGAAAGGCGCCCGAAGGCGCCTCTTTCAGGCGAAACCCGGCAGCACCGGCACCGGCTTCTTGTCGTCGCTGATGGCGACGAAGCTGAATACACCGCTGATGGCCTTCTCCCGACCGCCGCAGTACATGCCCTCGACGAACACTTCCACCTCGACCTTGAGGCTGGTGTTGCCGACCGCGATTACCCGACCGATGAGTTCGACGATGGAACCGGCGGGAATGGCGTGCTTGAAGTCGATGCGGTCGCTGGACACAGTCACCAGCGGCAGGCGGCAGAAGCGCGTCGCGGCGATGAAGGACACTTCGTCCATCCAGGCCAGCGCAGTGCCGCCGAACAGCGTGTTGTGATGATTGGTGGTCGGCGGAAACACCGCCTTGGCCACGCGGGTTTCCGACAGGTCGGTGCGACGCTGGATCTCTTGCTCTCTCGGGGTCATGCCACTACTGCTCTCGATGGGATGTGGCTGCCTGTGCTGCGTTGTACTTGTTGTCGCTCGGCAGGAATCGGGTTCGCCGGTCGGCGAGCCCCAGAAACGAAAAAAGCAGCCCGGAGGCTGCTTTCTTCTGCTCGGAAGAGCTGTCCGATCAGGACAGTTTTTCCTTGATGCGAGCCGCCTTGCCGGACAGGTCGCGGAGGTAGTACAGCTTGGCCTTGCGCACGTCGCCGCGGCGCTTGACGCTGACGCTGTCGATCAGCGGGGAGTAGGTCTGGAAGGTACGCTCGACGCCCACGCCGCTGGAGATCTTGCGCACGGTGAAGGCGCTGTTCAGGCCGCGGTTGCGCTTGCCGATGACGACGCCTTCGAAGGCCTGCAGACGGGAACGGTCGCCTTCCTTCACCTTCACCTGGACGATGACGGTGTCACCCGGGGCGAAAGCCGGGATTTCTTTGTTCATCTGCTCGGCTTCGAGCTGCTGAATGATCTTGTTGGTCATGCTGTGCTCCTAAGACAAACCACGGTTTGCCATCGATACGTTAACTATCGTCCCGCTGGCGGATGTATTCCTCCAGCAGCTTCTTCTCTTCTCCAGAAAGCGAGCGGCTATCCAGAAGATCGACTCGGCGCTCCCAGGTCCGACCAAGGGACTGTTGGAGACGCCAGCGCCGGATGTGTTCGTGGTTGCCGCTGAGCAGCACGTCCGGAACACGTTTGCCTTCGTACACCTCGGGTCGGGTGTAGTGCGGGCAATCGAGGAGGCCATCGCTGAACGAGTCCTCCTCGGCGGAATCTGCATGCCCGAGCGCGCCCGGCAGCAACCGCGTTACAGCATCGATCAGCACCATCGCCGGAAGCTCACCGCCGGAGAGGACGTAATCGCCGATCGACCATTCCTCATCGACATGCGCCTCGATGAAGCGCTCGTCGATGCCTTCGTAGCGGCCGGCGATGAGAATCAGCGCCTGCTCGCCAGCCAGTTCACGAACCCCCTGCTGAGTCAGCTGGCAGCCCTGCGGCGACAGGTAGATCACCTTCGCCGCTTCCCCCGCATCGGCCTTGGCAGCAGCCAGGGCGTCTTCCAAGGGCTTGATCTTCATCACCATGCCGGGGCCGCCGCCGAAGGGGCGATCGTCCACGGTCTGGTGGCGGTCGTCGGTGTAGTCGCGCAGCTGCCGGCAGTTCAACTGCAGCAGCCCCTGCTTCACCGCACGACTGGTAATGCCGTACTGACTGATGGCGGCGAACATCTCCGGGAAGATGCTGATGACTTCGACACGCATGACCACTCGCTCAGGCAAGAGCCAGGGGCTCAGAAGTCCGCGTCCCAGTCCACCCGCATCTCGCCGGCGGCCAGGTCGACCCGCTGCACGCACTGCTCGGTATACGGCAGCAGGCGCTCGCGATCATCCAGGCTGCCCGGACAGGGCTTGACCACCATCACATCGTTGGCGCCGGTTTCCAGCAGATGATCAAGACGTCCGAGCAGTTGCCCTTGCAGATCGATCACTTTCAGCCCTACCAGTTGGTACCAGTAGAACTCGCCTTCTTCGAGGTCGGGCAGCTGCTCGCGGGGAACACAAATGTCGAAACCCGCGAGAGTGCGTGCCACTTCGCGGTCATCGAGTCCCTTGAGCTTGGCTACCAGCACCTTGCCTTGCAGGCGGCCGCTGACCAGCTCCATCTGCCTGACCTCACCGTCGCGCTTGAGCGTCCAGTGGCGGTAGTCGAGCAGATTGTCGATCGGGTCGGTGAAGGAATATATCTTCACTTCCCCACGCACGCCGTGCACCGAAGTGATCTTGCCGAGAACGACCAAGTCCTCGGCGGGCGGCGTAGCGTTCATATCACTCAAGCTGCGGACTTGGCAGCTTCCTTCAGCAGCTGAGCAACACGCTCAGACGGCTGAGCGCCCTGGCCGAGCCAGTAGGCAGCGCGCTCCTGGTTCACGGAGAGCTTCACTTCGGCACCAGTGGCGACCGGGTTGAAGAAACCGATGCGCTCGACGAAGCGACCATCGCGCGCATTGCGGCTGTTGGTCACGGTCAGGTGGTAGAAGGGGCGCTTCTTGGAGCCGCCACGAGCAAGACGGATGGTTACCATTGAACTTCGTTCCTGTAATCGGTGCTAACTTGAGGCACACACTTTGAGGGGCCTAGGCCCGAAAGGCCGCATATTCTAAGGATTATCCGGCCGTTTGCAAATCTCTTTTTCGGCCACCCATCGGCGGCCCGTCATCACAGCTTGGGCAGGCCACCCGGCATCATGCCGCCGAGACCGCGCATCATCTTGGCCATGCCGCCCTTGGCGGTGAATTTCTTCATCATCTTCTGCATCTGCTTGTGCTGCTTGATCAGCCGCCCGACGTCCTGCACCTGGGTGCCGGAGCCGAGGGCGATGCGGCGCTTGCGCGAGCCGCTGATCAACTCGGGATCGCGACGTTCGGCGGGGGTCATGGAGCCGATGATCGCCTCCATCTGCTTGAACTGCTTCTCCGCCGTGCCCTGAGCGCCGGCCATCTGCGACAGGTTGACCCCGCCGATGGACGGCAGCTTGTCCATCAGGCCGCCGAGGCCCCCCATGTTCTTCATCTGCTGCAGCTGGTCGCGGAAGTCTTCGAGGTCGAAGCCCTTGCCCTTCTTCAGCTTCTTGGTGAGCTTCTCGGCCTTCTCGCGGTCGAGGGTCTGCTCGGCCTGCTCGATCAGGCTGAGCACGTCGCCCATGCCGAGGATGCGCGAGGCGATGCGGTCCGGATGGAAGGGCTCCAGCGCGTCGCTCTTCTCGCCCATGCCGATGAACTTGATCGGCTTGCCGGTGATGTGGCGCACGGACAACGCGGCACCGCCACGGGCGTCGCCGTCGACCTTGGTCAGCACCACGCCGGTCAGCGGCAGGGCGTCGCCGAAGGCCTTGGCGGTGTTGGCGGCGTCCTGGCCGGTCATGGCGTCGACCACGAACAGGGTCTCGGCCGGCTTGATCGCGGCGTGCACGGCCTGGATCTCGGCCATCATCTCTTCGTCGATGGCCAGGCGACCGGCGGTGTCGACGATGACCACGTCGATGAACTTCAGCTTGGCCTCGGCGATCGCCGCCTGGGCGATGGCCACCGGCTTCTGGCTGATGTCCGAGGGGAAGAAGGTCACCCCGACCTCGCCGGCCAGGGTCTCCAGCTGCTTGATCGCCGCCGGGCGGTAGACGTCCGCGGATACCACCATCACCGACTTCTTCTTACGCTCCTTGAGGAAGCGCGCCAGCTTGCCGGCGGTAGTGGTCTTGCCCGCGCCCTGCAGGCCGGCCATCAGCACCACGGCCGGGGGAGTCACGGCCAGGGCGAGGTCCTCGTTGGCCGCGCCCATCAGCTCTTCCAGCTCGGCGCGGACGATCTTCACGAAGGCCTGGCCCGGGGTCAGGCTCTTCGATACCTCGGTGCCGACCGCGCGTTCCTTGACCTTGTTGACGAAATCCTTGACCACCGGCAGGGCGACGTCGGCCTCGAGCAGGGCCATGCGCACCTCGCGCAGGGTGTCCTTGATGTTGTCCTCGGTCAGCTTGGCCTTGCCGGTGACATGGCGCAGCGTCTGTGACAGGCGGTCGGTTAGGTTCTCGAACATGCGCGATCCTTTGAACGGGGTACTTGCGGCAAGCCGCGGAGTATAACCAACTGGCAGGGCCGCCGACACCGCCGGCGGTCTTTCGTGAAACGCTTCTTATGTGCCACACTCACGGCCTTTCGGGCCCCAGCCATACACGGATTTATGCACCCTCTGCTGCCCAGTCTCGCCGCCGCCGGCCTCTACGCCGGCGCCACCCTCTACCAGGGATTGCGCTTCGGCCGCCAGCAGGCGCCGGACAAGCGCCTGCTGGGCCTGCTCGGCGCCCTCGCCCTGGTCGCCCACGCCTTCAGCCTCACCCTGCAGCTGCTGCCGGGCGCCGGCCTCAACCTGGACTTCTTCAACGCCTCCAGCCTGATCGCCTGCGCGGTGATCGCCCTGACCCTGCTCGGCTCCGCGCGCATCCCGGTGGAGAACCTGCTGTTGCTGCTGTTCCCCCTCGGCGCGCTGACCGTGCTGCTGGCGGAGTTCGTGCCGGGCGGCACCAGCCAGCCGATCAACGAGGCGCCGGGCATCCTCGCCCACATCCTGCTGTCGATCCTGGCCTACGGCCTGCTGACCATCGCCATGTTCCAGTCGCTGCTGCTGTCGCTGCAGGACCACCAGCTCAAGCACAAGCACCCGTCCGGGCTGATCCGCAACTTCCCGCCGCTACAGACCATGGAGAGCCTGCTGTTCGGCTTCCTCTGGGCCGGCTGGCTGCTGCTGTCGCTGTCGCTGCTGTCCGGCTGGCTGTTCGTCGACAACCTGCTGGCCCAGCACCTGGCGCACAAGACCCTGCTCTCCTGCCTGGCCTGGCTGGTGTTCGCCGTGCTGCTGTGGGGCCGCCACCAGCTCGGCTGGCGTGGGCACAAAGCGATCCGCTGGACCCTCGCCGGCTTCTGCCTGCTGATGCTGGCCTATTTCGGCAGCAAGCTGGTCCGCGAATTCATCCTGCATATCTGACGACATGAACCTCGCCCCCTACGAATGGTGGCTGCTGGCGGCGATCCTGATCGCCGGCGGCGTGCTGCTGGCCCGCGAACGCCTGCCCTCCCTCACCCGCCGCGCCGCCGGCGGGGCGCAGGTGCAGGATGCTGGCGAGCGCCGGCACCCGCCCGAGGAAGCCCGCGAGCGGCGCCAGCATGCCCTGCTGCAATTGCTGGAGCTGGAGAACGTCACGGTCAACGACATCATGATCCCGCGCGGCGGGGTCATCGGCATCGACCTCGACGCCCCGCTGACGGAGATCATCGAGCTGCTGCGCCGGGTCGACCACACCCGGCTGCCGGTGTACCGCGGCGGCATCGACCAGATCGAGGGCATCGTCCACATGCGCCGCCTGGCCGCCCTGCTGACCCGCGACCAGCTCAGCCACGAGGCGCTGCTGGCCAGCTGCGTACCACCCTACTTCGTGCCCGAGGGCACGCCGCTGGCCACCCAGCTGGTGAACTTCCAGAAGGAGAAGCGCCGCCTCGGCCTGGTGGTGGACGAGTACGGCGACATCCAGGGCATCGTCACCCTGGAAGACCTGCTCAACGAAATCATCGGCGATTTCAGCTACGAGGAAGACGCCGACAATCCGGAAATCCAGGCCCAGGGCGACGGCAGCCAGGTCATTGACGGCGCCGCCAGCATCCGCGAGATCAACAAGAGCCTGGGCTGGCGACTGCCCAGCGACGGCCCGAAGACCCTCAACGGCCTGGTCACCGAAGCGCTGGAAAGCATCCCCGACAGCCCGGTGTGCCTGAAGATCGGCCCCTACCGTCTGGAAATCCTCGAAGCCAACGAGAACCGCGTGCTGAGCGTGCGCGCCTGGCGCGCCCGGCCGGGCACGCGCTACTAGCCGTTCGCCCGGTGCGCGCGGCGCACCCTACCCTTCAGCCCGCCGAGACGCTCGGCCAGGTGCTCGGCCCAGACGCGGTAGCCCAGGGCCGAGGGATGGTAGCCATCGCGCGCCAGGTAGTCCGGGCTGAAACGCAGCGCCACCGGCGCGTACTCGGCCCGCTCCTCGGCACTGACCCGGCGCAGCGCCGCATCGAGCAGCGCCGCGCGCCGCCCCAGCAACTGCCGCAGCAGCCAGGGCAAGGCGCTGAAGTGCTGGATCGGCGGCACGCCGGTAAATACCACCTTCCCGCCCCGCTCGCTCAAGGCACGGCTGAGCGAACGCAGCGACTCCTCCCAGCGCGCCAGCGAACTCAGGTGGGTGGTGTCGTTGACTCCGAACACCAGCAGCACCAGATCGGCCGGCTCCGC
>OGQD01001706.1_pt1 | contig 13471 bp, 11 predicted proteins | sample 1553091 | NCBI WGS metagenome assembly OGQD01 (sample SAMEA2580290, study PRJEB22360) | human gut metagenome | biome: human gut; feature: human-associated habitat; material: faeces | place: Denmark | collected 2008/2010
ACCACAACGTACACTAAGGTTATCCACAAAGCTCACAACTATTGTGTTCCTTGTGGAAACCTTTGGTGTTCTTCGTGGTTAAAATTCAAGTATGATAAATAACGGATATTTAATTTTAAATAGATAAGTTCAGTTAAGATTAAATCATTCTGATTTTGTTGCTTGCTGTACTAAGGTTATCCACAAAGCTCACAAGTATTGTGTTCCTTGTGAAACCTTTGGTGTTCTTCGTGTTAAAATTCAAGTATGATAAATAACGGATATTCAATTCTAAATAGATATGTTCAGTTAAGATTAAATCATTTTGATTTTAAGGTTTATAGTAAGAGACTTAATGACATATTAAATGATTCAAAAACTTATTGTAAAGAATTTTCGTCATTAATAAAAAACTCCAGAAACCCGATCAGATGTTTTCCGCCGTGGCTCCAGCGGATTCCGTGACCTTCTTTTTCCCTGACCTCAAAAACCAGTTCGTGTTTGTAATGAAAGAAAACATTCCACCATGTGGTGTGGTCGAGAATGTAATTGATTTTCTCCATCACTTTTTGCTGTTTCTGCTGATTATTTCCTTTTACTTCGCCCCAGAAATCGTCATTCAGCCGACCGACGTGTTTTTCCCACGCTCTCTGCGCGATGGTAATTTCGCTGTTGAAAGGCTTTTCGCAGGCTTCGATCAGTAAACTTCTTAAAGGCGGAACGGCGTTTTCATCACGAAGACTTGCCGAAGTAAGGCGTTGTCCTAAAATATTCAGCCAATGTTCGAAAGGAATTTCTTCCAATTGTTTTGCTTTGTTTTGATCTGAATTTTCAGATTGTAAAATAGAGATGAATAATTTAAAACTTTCATCACGGTCGATTTTAATTTCTTCATTAAAATAGGGCAGATCCCAATCTAAATTTTGGTCTTTAAATCTCTGTACATTTTTCTGTAAATTTTCAAGATGTTCTTCGGCTAGAATGGCGTGATATTTTTCTTTCCATTCCGCAGAAAATAATGATGTATATTTTTGAAATAATTGCATGGTTTTTATTTTTAAAACACGAATAACGCTAATGTCTTTCACAAATATCACAATAAATTATTTGTGATTTTTAGTGTTTTTATTTGTGCAATTTGTGTTTTATATATAGCCTTTGTGTTTAAATCAAAACATTTTGATAACATTAGCCGAAAGATTTTCTTCCTGAATTAAATACCCGATGAGATTGAACCAGTTTTTGCAGTGATCCAGAATCCATGCATCAGAAGTGACCACGATTTCAGAGTTTTCCGCTAAAAATTTATCGGGATTAAATTCCAGTTCAACGTTCCAGTTGAGGTTATTTTCAATGGCAAAATCCATAATGATCTGTTTGATTCTTCCGCTGTTTGAAACAGGTTTGTCGAAAATCCAGATCAGCTTTTCTGCATGAGATTTATGAAAAAATGAAGCAACGAGTTCAATGGCTTCCTGAGTCTGATTTACTCTTTTGTATGTTCCGAAAACACCGGAAAGATCACGGAAACAACCATCTGTTCCTTCAAAAATATAAGCTCCGGAAAGAAGGCTTTCCAGTAAAATCAGGACATTGAAGCCATCGAGATATAAGGTTTTAGCTTTCAATTCAGAAATTTTGAGCTGTTTAGATTTTCTGTTCTGAAGCTGAGTTTCTGAAGCGGAAGCTCCACGAACCGCCTGAATCTGTCTTGTTTTGAGGCGGTAATGATTTCCCGCCAGTTCCGACGAAGCTTTTTCTGCATAGTTCCGGCTTAACAAATACTGCATATCCTGTACTGCCGATTTCATTTTCTCAAGCTGTTTTGCGGAACCGAATAAGGTATCGTCGCCCGTATTTTTTCCCCGATTTCTGTTGTTCATGTTTAGATCTAAAAGTTATTTTTCAGCATAATTATAATAATTTGCTTCAGAATCGAAGATAACAAGAAGATTTTCTTTTACTCCGTGAGCAGCCGTGTCACTTATATAATCAAAATTTTCCGGTAAAGTTTCACCATTAGTTTTTAGCAGATTGTATTTGTTGTCTTTTTTAAATGCGCCAATAACATTATTTTGATAAGCTGGAGTAACACACTCAAATGGTGTTGAAAGAATTAAATTGAGTTTATTATTTTCATAGGTATAATAATTCCACTTACTGTTTTCGTATAGCATAACGTAATTCCCTATAAATTTTGCGTTTTCAAATTTTATTTTAAGAATCTCAGTTCCGTCAGGCAGATAAAGACCATATTTATTTTTCTTTTTTAAGATCAGTAAGTCTGTATTTTCTTTATAAATTAAACGGTGCTGCGAAATAATAGAATCCATTTCTGTTTTAAAAACCGGTCCTTTGTCCATCTCAATTAAATTATATTTCCCGTTTGGGCTTTTCGATATAAAATAATCGGGCGTTGCGGGCTCTCCGCAGTAAATAGAAGATTCCCGGAAAATTCCACTTCTCACATCATATTTAACGACATTATCGAATACTGCATATTTTTCGTAAGAAGTTAATTTAATCGGATAGGAAGATAAAGAGTAAAAAATAAATCTACCACTTCGATCAATCAATCCCCATCGGTTTTTATACTTTACAACAGCCGTTTTTCCAACAAAAGGATAAGCCATTTCAAATCCGTAAGGAAATATTTTTTGCCTTGTTTTACTATTATAAAAATAAAATTCACGGGAACCGTCACCAGAATAATCATATAAATTACTGACAAAAACCGTGTCATTATCAGTCATCCTAACGAAATTATCCAGCAAGTAAAAATCTATTTTATCTTTAAATTCAGAAAGTAGATCCTGAGAGAAAAGACTTCCGGAAAAGAATAGTAAAATGAGAACAGTATATGATATTTTCCTCTGCAAATTCATGGTTATAAAAATATTTTTACAAATTACAAAACTATCTCCATTAACAATACAAAACTGAAATTATTTATACTTACTGTTGTTACAGAAAAATCTTAAGAAAACTAAATCTAACAATAGCGGAAATACGTTTTATTTTATGTAAATCTACTCTTTTCAACTTAAGCATACTGCTTTTTAATGCAAATAAAATCAGCAATTTAAGCATACCTTTTTTTTATAATGACAGTTCTCTGTTATAATATCATTTCAATTGCTTTTTAATCTCCATAATTTGATTAAATTTACCTCAATAACGTATTTCGTTTTGAAGTACATCATCATCCTGAAAAAAGTTTTTATGAATAAAAAAAGTGCCACGATATACGATATTTCGAAAAAGCTAAATGTAAGTGTGGCAACGGTTTCCAGAGCATTAAACGATCATCCGAGAATAAGTGAGGCAACGAAGGAACTGGTAAGAAAAACTGCCAAAGAAATGAACTATAAGCAGAACAATCTTGCCAAAGCCTTAAAAAGCGGTGAAACGAAGAATGTGGGAATTATTGTTCCGTATATCAATACCAACTTTTTTTCTTCTGTTATACGCGGCATTGAAGAGGAACTTTCGCCTTTCGGTTATCATGTGATTATCTGCCAGAGCCATGAAGATGTGACCATTGAAAAAAAACATCTGAATACGCTTCTTAATGCGCAGGTTGACGGTATTTTCATGTCAGTTTCCAGAACAACTGTTGAAACGGAGCATATCCAGAATATTTTAGACACTTCAAATACGCCCATCATATTTTTCGACCGTAAAAAGGATATTCCGGGAATAAGTACGGTTACGATTGATGATTACCGGGGTGGTTATATTGCTACGGAACACCTCATCAACGAAGGTTATAAAAACATCTGTCATTTTTCGGGAGATCTAAATCTTGAGATTTACCGCAACCGTCTTAATGGCTATAAACAGGCACTCATCGATCATCATTTTTCTGTAAAAGAGGAAAATATTATTTCTACAGGAAGTTCTATTGACGCCGGAATTGATGCTATTAAAAAGTTGTGGGAAAGAAAATCTGTTCCCGATGCCATTTTTTCGTCCAGTGATTTTGCTGCTTTGGGAGCCTGTCAGGAACTTAAGAAAAGAAAGATTAAAATTCCTCAGGAAGTTGCCGTGATCGGTTTTTCCAATGAACCTTTCACCCAGTTTATGGAGCTTCCGATGAGTTCTGTAGACCAGACTCCAGTAACAATGGGGAAAATGGCAGGACAGGTTTTTATCGAAAGTGTAAAGGAAAACAGCTTTGGTGTTTCCATCGAGAAAAAAGTAGTACTGGCTCCTCAGCTTCATATCCGAAAGTCTTCGAAGAGAAAGTAATTTCTTATCTTTTTCTAAAATATTCTCCTATTCATTTTCATCAGAAAACATTTACAAAATGATTTTCAATATGATGGAAATGCTTTATATTGCGTAAAAACAGCCCTTATTTAATTGAAAAATATGAATGATTCTAAAACTATAATCAGCCAACTCGAAAATACCCTCAATATTAAATTTGAAAAAGAAAATCCCAAAGACGAAAACCTTTGTTATATTTCAGAAAGATTAAGTTATTTAACGCTTTCAAATATTCATCTTGAAAATTTCTCTGTTCTAAAACCTATTTTCAACACCCTGCAAACACTCATATTAACAGAATGTTCTATTGCGGATGCTAAAGATCTGAACCTGCTTTATTGGTTAGATCATCTTAAAATGAAGAAATGTTCTATTTTCACGGAAGATACTTTTGATCCCAATATTCCAAACGCTGAAACCATTCCCGGAAATTTCTGCAACATCAGTCTGGAAGATATGGATGTTCCCCATCCCGGATTTTTCCTGCCTGTCTCTAACTATCTTTATAATTTTTCATTCACAAGATGTACAGTCGGTAACATTTCTGAACTGAATCTTTTTCCCAGGCTAAACAGTCTAACGATAGAAGACACCCGTTTCAACGAATCAGAAAACGACATTCAATATCAAAGAGAAACGAAAGGTGGATTAAGATTTTTAACTTTCGACAGTATGAAATTGAAGAACTTCGATTTCTTTATTCCTGTATCGAAAGAAATAACCATTTTAAAATTATACAACTGTGAACTGGACAGTTTAAAAAATATCCGTCAGTTTCCTGATCTGAAAAGGCTTTATCTTGATCCTGATTTAAAAGTTAATGATCCCAATCCTGATTATGATAATTCACAACAGTTTACACTTAAAGAATGCGTTATTGAATCATTTGTACAATATTACGATCTGACTCCTGATTTTATACAGCCTGATTTTGATGCAAAACTACTCCTTTCGGCTGCTCCTTATCTCCGAAATCTGACAGTAGAAGGATACAAACTCACCAATACAGATTACTTGAAACATTTACCAAAGTTAGATCAACTCACCTTTGAAAAATGCACCGTAGATCTGGAAGATTATTCAGCTGTGGCAGCACAAATTAAAAAGATAAGGTTCCGTATGACTGCGATAAAAAACCAGAATGCCTTCAGGTATTTTATAAAACTGAAAAAGATAGATTTTTCAGTGAATCGTTATGAAGAACAATATTTTGTGGATATCGAAAAGCTTTTGCCTCTGAAAGAAAGTTTAAAAAAAATCATTCTTTTGGATACTGAGGTCATTCAGAACATTGACCAGATAACAAATTTTACTACATTAGAAGAGCTTGATATCAGCGCTGATTCTATAGAATTTGCACAGAAAATACTGGCCATAGAATCTCTTAAAAATCTGGAACTGAATATTTATATCAAAGAACAGGAACAAGAGATTACCGAACCCATTATTTTGGATTTACATCACCTGAAAAATGTTGAAAAATTACAGTTATATACCAATGAAGATTTTTATTTTAGAGGAATCGGTTATTTAAAATCTTTGAAAATGCTTATTTTAGAAGACGATGGTGATTTGGAAAATTTAGCGCAGTTGCCTTCACTCAAAAAACTAATTATTAAGGTAAATGAGATTGATAAGCTCCCTCGTTTAGAGCAGGTAAAAGTACTTAAACTATATAGCAGAGGAGAATATTGTAAAATAAATCTACATGATAAATTTCCCAATCTTGAGAAACTTCATCTGATTGCTTGGGAAGATCAAAAAATAACCATCAGCAATCTGGAAAAATTAAAAATACTTATGTTTTCTGTAAGCAACTTCAATAATGTCATTGCTTTAAACAACCTTCCTCATCTTAAAAAACTGGATCTTAGTAACTGTTCGCTTTCCACCGTATCCAAACTGGAGGATTTATCCAATTTAAAAATATTAAATCTTGAGGAAAATCAAATTGAAAATATCGACGGTTTAGAAAATCTTAAGAATTTGGAACGCCTGAATCTTTATCGTAATAAAGTCTCCGACATCAGTGTATTAAATAAACTGCCCAGACTCCGCGAAGCCAACCTTGCAGGAAACAGAATAGAAGAGGAAGACGTTGAAAAACAACTGGACAAACCAGATATTGCAACTTGGTATTTTAGACCTTTTGTTCCTTTTGTAATAGAAATTGATTAGGAAACAGACCCTGAAAAAAATTCTAAGTAATAAAAAAGAGCTTACTTTTTAGCCTAATTTAAAAATATGAGTGATCCTAAAACTATTACCAAAAAACTTGAAGATTCTCTTAATATCAAATTTGAAGAATGGGACAGAAAAAGAAAAAAGAGTGAAAAATCTTATTATGATGGCTATAATGATTTATATCTCTCGAACTTACATTTTGAAGATTTCTCTGCACTTGAGCCTGTTTTTGACAAAATTCATTATTTGACATTAACAGAATGTTCCATCGCCAGTCTGGAAGATATTGACAAAATAAACCTGCAATACCTCACGCTTAGAAAATGTTCCATTGAAGCAACTTTCGATCCTGACATTCCAAAAGCCAAAACCTCGCGTGGTCATTTTCAATGTTTAATTCTGGAAGAGATGAATCTTCCACATCCCGGATTTTTCCTGCCTGTTTCCAATCATCTGGAATATCTTACCTTTACTAAATGTACAGTTAATAATATTCAGGAACTAAATCTTTTCCCTGCATTATATAGTCTTACAATCAATGACACCAATTTCATTGAGGCAAAAAGCGACATTCAATATCAACGAAATAAAGGAAAATTTACTTTTTTAGATTTTGAGAATATGAAGTTGAAGAACTTCAATCTCTTCATCCCAATTTCAAATGGGGTAAGTAATTTGTCTTTACACAATTGTGAAGTAGAGAGCTTAAAAAGTATCTCTCAGTTCCCTGATTTAAAAAAACTAGGTTTACACCCTGATATAAAAATTCATGATCTTATTATTCCTGATCATGATACAAAACCCTTTGAACTGGAGAGATGTGTGATCTCGAGACAACCACCGAATTTTGGTTGGGATCCGGACTGGACTATCCAAAATTTTGATACAAAACTTCTGGCATCAATAGCCCCTTATATCAAGCATTTGATGATAGAAGATTATAATCTCATCAATACAGATTACCTAGAAAACTTTTCAAAATTAAATGAACTTTATTTTAACAGATGTTCTATTGATCTGAGTGATTATTCATTGATAGCTCCACAGATTCAGCAGATTAACTTTGAAGGAACGGAGATCAGAAATCAAAAGGCTTTCAGATATTTTACAAAGCTGGAAAACATCCGGTTCCATGCCGAACATTCCGGAAGAGGAGATCATCATATAAATATTAAGAAACTTTTACCTCTGAAACGAAGTTTAAAAGGTTTTGATGTATGGGATTCGAATGACATTGGGATGATTAAAAATTTGAATGAAATAAAACATTTTACTGCCTTAGAAAAAATTAAAACCTCAACAGACTGTCTTGAAATTGCTCAGGATATTTTGGCAATAAAATCCCTTAAAGAGCTTCTCCTTATTATTGAGAAACAAAAAAAGAAAAAGAAAAAGAAACATAAAATTGCAGAGCCTATAACACTGGATTTACAAGAACTGAAAAATATTGAAAATTTATGGTTATCCACATGTAATAATTTTTATTTTGAAGGATTAGGACATCTCAAATCCTTACAGACACTTACACTAAGTGATGATGGTGATCTGGAAAATCTCGCTCTGTTACCTGCACTTGAAAAACTTATTGTGGAGGGAGAAATCATCAATAAACTACCCAGATTAGAGCAATTAAAAATATTAGACTTAAAAATTGAAAAAAACTGCGAAGTTCCCGTAACATTGTTAAATAAATTTCCAAATCTTGAGAAACTTAAAGTGAGTTTTTATGGTGAACAAAAAATAGATTTTAGTGGATTAGATAAATTAAAAGTTTTGATTTGTGAATGCTACAATTTTGAAAATGTAATCGCTTTTGAGAACCTGCCCAACCTTGAAGAACTTGATCTTAGTCGCTGTGAGATTTCCCGTATATCCAAACTGGATCATCTTATCAATTTAAAAACACTTGATCTGGCAGAAAATTATATTGAAAGTCTGGAAGGTCTGGAAAAGCTGAAAAACCTTGAACGCCTGAATCTTTCTTATCATAAAATCTCTGATTTCAGTCTTTTGAATACATTTCCCAAACTTCGTGAAGTAAATATTCTTTCTTCTAATATAAAAAAAGAAGATATTGAAAAACAACTTGATAAACCGGAGATTTTACTCTGGGTTTATTATCCTTTTCGCATCGGCCTTGAAAAATCCCTTTATATATCTGGCGATTAATGATAGTTTTAAACATCAATTAAAAATACCTAAAAACAAAAACTATGTCCTGGAGAAGAATGCCCCCTGATGAACCTGAAACAATTTACACATCGAATGCCAATGAACCCGAGCAGCTGGCTGCAGATTTAAAAACTGTGGTAGACCGCATCATAGAAAACAGAAAAAATGATGAAGCGACGGAAGCAAAACATCTGTTATTTTTCATTAATGCCACTAATGGCTACATAAGAATCTTATGGACAAATGAAAACAAAGCCGTCGGAAACTGGGTCTATCATCTCGACGTACCCAAACTTCATGAAGGTGGTGATGCCTTTGTTTTCGACAAAATGTGCTACAGTGCACTTTGGGATTATGCCGAGGAAAATAATTTTGATGAAGAATACGAACCCATCTATGATATCTTTTACAAAACCGAGCTTACAGACGCTGAAGAATTGTTGATCTGATATCAGGCGCAAAGATTTCAATACTATAAAATAGACGTGATGTTACTTTGGTAAGATCACGTTTATTTTTCCTTCTTTCTCTAATAATTGTATATTGCATCCACAACTAATATATATGGAACTTTTATCTGAATTAAAAACACTTATTACCAACAGCACTAAAGAAAGCATCCAGCAGGCAAAAGATATTGCTTCAGAAAACCAACTCAATGTAATTGCGGAGATTTGCGATTTCTTTGAAGCAACACTTGATGATGGAAGCTATTATGTACACGAAATCAAACGCTTTTTGTCAGCTAATTTTGAACATTACCCTTCCCATCATTTATCTCTTACACCTCTGAATTTTAGCGGCATTGTAATGGATTATTACTATTCTAAAAAAACAATGTTCGGTCCCAGGTTACCGGATTCTATAGGCTGCCTGCAAAGCCTTACTTCTTTTGCCTGCGACGGCTGTTTTGATGAGTTGCCTATTGGTTTTGCAAAACTGACCAACCTTAAAAAGCTGGATCTCTCTCAAAACAAAATGAAAGAATTTCCGGAAATGATTCTTCGCTTTAAAAAACTTGAACATCTTGATCTTTCGTTAAATTCAGAAATAACAGAGATTCCGGATGGGATAGAAAATTTAAAGAAGCTTAAAATATTGAAACTCGGCTACAACGACATTAAAGAACTTCCTCAAAACATTGGGTTATTATCCGACTTGGAGGAAATTCGTGTTCAGGGCAATAAACTGAAAGCTATTCCGGCATCTTTTGGGTTGCTCACTAAGCTTAAAAAGTGTGATTTTAGTGAGAATGCTATTTCCGGAATTCCTCAGGAACTCAAAAATCTTGATCAGCTTGAATCTGTAAATTTTTCAGATAATCCTCTCTCTACTGAAGATGAACTTTTGCTGATGCATCTTAATCCTGCAGCCCATACATTTACATCTATTGAAAAAGCATTAATTTATAAGGATAAAGTTACCATTTTAAACCTTAGCAAACAGAATCTAAAGGAAGTTCCGCTTACTGTTGGTGAGTTGAAAAATCTGAAAAGTTTGGATCTGAGTGAAAATAAACTTACCGAATTGCCGGAAATAATTATCCAATTGACAGAGCTTACTTATCTGAATCTTAACAGAAACCAACTTCAAAAAGCGCCTTCAGGAATTGGTAAACTTAAAAAGTTGGAAAATCTGGATTTGTCCCGTAATCAGCTTACCGACATCAGCATTGATTTTAGTAAACTAAAGAAACTACATACCTTATCTTTAGATTATAATAAACTTCAGGAATTACCTTCAAGCATAGGTGAGCTCAAAAAACTTGACTTCCTTTCCATTGCCAATAACAAACTGAATACATTACCAGATACCATTGGAAATCTTAAAAAACTAAGATGTATATTCTTGAATCATAATGCAATAACGGAATTACCAAAAGAAGTCGGGCAGCTTTCCGGTTTAAAAGTTCTTGAATTGTCATTCAATCAACTGAGCTCTCTGCCACAGGACGCCGAACAGTTATCAAACTTGAGAGAGTTGAACATGGAAGGAAACCGCCTCAATGAATTTCCGACATCTATAGTCAAACTTAAAAGACTGGAAATACTGGATCTGAGTGAAAATGACATTAAAGTAATCCCTTCTTCCGTAGAGTACCTGATAAAACTGAAGGATCTTAATCTGCATGATAACCAGGTAGAAGAACTGCCTGCTTCTATTGCAAAAATGCCTGCCTTGTTTTCTATAGGTATTGACAATAATAGGCTGAACAATTTACCAAAAGAATTGAAGAATGCTAAAAAGCTGAAAGAGCTCTCACTCATTGACAATGATTTTACGGAAGAAGAGCAAGACGAAATACAGGATATATTCTCAGAAATTGAATTTATATTTTAACCTAACTAATCTCAACATATTATAAAACCAGATTTCGCTGATTGATAATACTTGACTTTCAGCAATAATATATTCTAAGTAAGGATTACTCATCTGTATTATCGTTTGATAATCTATTTATTTACTTCTCATTTTTTTAATCATTTTTGGAAGAAAAAATTGAAAATCATCCAATAAAAGATGAAATAAAGAAACTTGAGAATGACTTATATAATGGATTCAGAGGAGGTCGTAACCGCAGCAATATTTTAACACTGTTAAATTCTGAGACAGATAGGATGAGACGGCTGTAACATTTTGAATGAAACTCTGATCAAACTCATTTTATAAAATATGGTTTGCAGCAGAAAGATGAGGATCGCAGATTAGTGATTGCTTTGAAAAATTATGTTAAACTGATTCATCTCTCCTCACCTCCAAAGTTTGAAAATGATCAGGGAATAATTACCAAAAGCGGAATTAACAGAATGATAAAATGGTGTAAACAGGATGGACATCTAATTCAATATGCACGTGATGGAAACAACTTTAACCTGAATGACGAAGAAAAGCGAGTTTTAGCTAAAGAAATATTAAAAATGTTATCCTAAATTTTATGACATTATAATAAAATATTAAATCATTAGTTGATTCAACGAAAACATGAAAGATGAAATACTCAAAATATTAGATAAAAAGCACCTTTTAGTTGTAGGGAAATCTGAAACTGAAAGGCGAAATTTCGTCGGTTATATTATTGAAAATACAAATTATGAAACCTTCAGGTTTCCGACCGGGATGAAACTATTCCATGAATATTTAGACTTTATAAAAAAAGAACAGCTTTATCAACCATGGTATGAAGCAAAAAAATACAACGGAAACCAAATCTTAGATTTTCATCGGGATTGGATTTCAGAAAATAATTCTCTTTTGGTTTTGGAAGAGTTTGATTATATGGAGGAATCGTGGAAAATGGAAGTATTCAGACTTTTTATCCATGAAACTGAAAACCGCAGAAAAGGTGAAGACAAAATTAAAGTCATTTTCTCACAAAATTCTGAAAATGGATTAATCGATAAGCTTTCTCATATTATTACGCTAAAGGAATCCGAAAAAAGGACGAAAAGGCAGATCATTGAACAAAATTTAGAATTAATAATCCTATGAAAAATTTATGACTTATTTTTTGATCAATATCATAAAACAAAAAAAAGCGGTTGAAAAAACCGCTTTACTTTTACCAAAGATTTGCTAGTAAACACATCCGCAACCTGTTTCCCATTCCTGACAAAGACGAATAGGTTCATTACACCATCCGCCACCACCTCCACCGCCTCCGGTTACTCTGTAGCATATACCATCGTTACAGTAATAAGATCCTACAGTGGGTGGACAGTTTCCATCCATGTCGCAGACTGCGTAAGCAACGTCGCCGCCGCTGATGAGTACGAGCTGACTTCTTTTTAATTTTTTTAGATTTTTCATAATGAATATTTTTAATTTGCTGATTACTAAAATATAAAATTTTCAAATCACTTACAAGTGTTTTATATAAACCAGATATCGCGGATTTGTAATCCGTGACTTTATTAGCCATCGAAAATATAAAGGAAGCACGGATTGCAAATCCACATTACACAAATTCTTTTTATTCTAAAAAACTAATCAAGGGTTTACAAAAAGATTTATTTACTACACGATCTCTTAATTTAGCTTTACTATTAAAATTTCTGCTAATATTTTTATAAACATCTAAATAATAATCTTGAGTAGCAGATTTTTGATAATAATAAATTTTCACTGATGCACAATTGTCATGTTCAAATATTGTATTAAGTAAAGTTCTATCAGTATTTCCACATGAATGTCCCATTATACAGACCTGAAATAAATCCGAATCAATGTATTCTAAGACTTGTTTATAATTTTCAGTTTTAGCATAATTAATAGATTTAAAATGTTCAAGGAATCGGTTGTCATTTTTATTTTCTATTACTGAATATTCAGAATCTAGCTCGTCTCCATATCCAAAAATAATTGGATTTTCAATGTCATTTAATTTCCCATGAATGTTAACTGTTTGATATTTATCTTTTAGATATAAGTTTGCAGTTTCAGTATAATTAAAATTCAATAATAAAGTTGTTTCTGAATCAAAACTTTTATTAGCTCTTTTAAAATCATTATAAATTCTTTCCATTTCAATTTTTCTACTTGCTTCATTGGTAGACCAAGCATCATATTTTCGTGAGATAGAACGTTTTGCATCTTGTGATAACTCATTAAATAAAATTGGACTATTGATATGATTTAAAATTTCTGATATCGGATTGTTATTATTTTCTTTAAAATCATTCTCAATTTTCGTTAAATACTTTTCTAAATGATTTATAAATGAATAAAAATCAGAATTAAGTTTTGTAATTGTATTAATATCAGCAACTTTCAACATATCATAGAAAAATCCTTCTAAGTCATAGTAATTTACAGCCTTAAATCTATTCAGTACATATTCAAAGAAAATATTATTGAATTTGAATGC
>OGQD01001707.1_pt1 | contig 13464 bp, 12 predicted proteins | sample 1553091 | NCBI WGS metagenome assembly OGQD01 (sample SAMEA2580290, study PRJEB22360) | human gut metagenome | biome: human gut; feature: human-associated habitat; material: faeces | place: Denmark | collected 2008/2010
TATCTTTCCGTCTGCAAAGTGAACGTTCCCGGATTGTTGTCTGCATCTCCATGAACCAGTAAAAGCGGCGTTTTCATCTTATCCGCATTCATGAAAGGGGACATGGTGTTATAGATTTCCGGAACATCCCAGTAATTTCTCTGTTCGCTCTGAAAACCAAAAGGCGTCAAAGTTCTATTGTAAGCCCCGCTTCTTGCGATTCCACACGCGAAAAGCTTGGAATGGGTTAAAAGATTTGCTGTCATAAAAGCCCCATAAGAATGTCCTCCTACCGCAACTTTTTTCTTATCAATATACCCTAACTGATCTACTGCATTAATTGCCGCTTCTGCATTGGCGACCAATTGAGGAATAAATGTATCATTCGGTTCTATTTTTCCTTCTCCGATGATCGGGAATGCGGCATCATCCAAAACGGCATATCCTTTCGTTGTCCAATACACGAAAGAACCGTAGTAAGGGAAAGTGAAATCGTTTGGATTCTGCGTATTCTGGCCTGCCGTGTTTTTATCTTTATATTCGGTAGGATAAGCCCAGATCAGCAATGGTAATTTTTCTGTTTTTGCCTTTCTGTCGTAGTTAGCAGGAAGATAAAGTGTTCCGGTAAGCGTAACGCCGTCATTTCTTTTATAGGTAATAACTTCTTTGTAGACATCTTTAATGCTTTCAAAAGGATTCGCAAAATTGGTTACCGCTTCTGTTTTATTGGATTTAATGCTCTTCTTAAAATAATTCGGATACTGGCTGGAAGACTGCTGAATCGTAAGAACTTCTCCTTTGGCAGGATTTAAAATATCAATAATTTCTTCCTTGGCATTTTTAAGATTGGAAGTATACAGTCTTTTCTTTTTCATGGTTTTCACATCCATCTCATCAATGAAAGGATGCTGTCCGTCTTTTGTAAATCCGGCTCCGATCAGATAAGATTTCCCTCCTTTCATGTCGACAACGTATCTTCCGTACTGGTTTTTTGTCGTATTGAAATTTCCGGGATCGCTGTACACATCCTGATAATTTCTGTCGTCAATGACTTTAGACTCTCCGTTGTTCAGATCAACTAAGAAAGATTTTGTATTTCTTGTATCGTACCAACCTTCGGAAACAATGGCGTAATGATCATTCGTCCAGCTTACATCTTCGTATCTCTGTTTTGTTTTAAAGAAAGATTTCGGTGCGTTGATGAAAGGTGCTTCCCAGGTAAAAATCTCATCCCTGAATTCTGCATTTTTATACTGATCTCCTCCGTCCAGAGCTTCTGCATATACCAAAGTTGCAGGCATATCGCTTCTCCATCCCATATCTCTTTTTCCGGTTCTTACGGAAGAGAATCCTTTAGGCATAATTTCGTTCAGAGGCGTTTCATTTACAACTTTTACTACATTTCCGTTCATGTCATACACCGTGGTTGTCATCGGAAATCTGCTTAGTGGAACAATGTAAGAAAACGGTTTTTTAATAGTTGTCGCCATCAGATAATTTCCGTCCGGCGAAAAGCTCAATCCGGAATACATATCCTGATCTTTTATTTTCTTTAAAGTTCCGTTCAGGTCTACATTATAAATTTCTGAAGCGGTTAAGACTTCAAAATTCTTTTCATCCTGAGGATTTTTCAGAAGATCCTGATACGTTCTGTTCTGCGAAACTTTTCCATCTGCCGTAGAAACAATGGGTCCTGTCGGAAGATCTTTGCTGGAATCGATTAAAGCAGGTCTGTTTTGCGGAAGGGTTTTGATCAATAAATTCTGAGAGTCTTTGTACCAGATGTAAGGACTTCCCAAATTTGCATTTAAATTGTCTGAAGTTATTTTCTTTGCGGTAGCGGTTTCAAGGTCTACAATCCAAAGCTCCACACCTTTATTGGTGGTATTGGTAAACGCCAGTTTTTTTTCGTCCGGAGAGAATGAAGTATTGGTGATTTTTGGATTGGAAGGTAAATTTTTAACCTGAACTTCCATTTTATCGTTCATTTTTCTCACTTTCAGGTTATTCGCATACGTTGCCGAACTTGAAATATTGGTTACCGGATTTATTCTCAATCCTCCAAGCTTCATTTCCTGCTGACTTAAATCTTCCAGAGTTTTATAAGTCGGACGGTAGGTAAAAACAATCCAGTCTTTTTTACTGTTCATCAAAACACTTGGCGGTCTTTCATAATCAGCAAGTTTCAGGATTTCAGGTGACGGCTTTTGGTAGGTAATATTTTCCTGCGCTTCATAGAAATTTAGGAACGCAAGAAGGCATATGGTCAGTCTTATCTTCATAATAATTTCAATTTCCACGAAATTAATGAAAATTAGAGAATATACAATTCTATATTAAAACACTTTTATGGGATTTAATAAAATTATATTATCTTTAGTATTCATCAAATTCAGAATCATTATGAAAAATTTAAAAAAATCCTTTATTAATTATACCGCTTTTAACGCAGAGAATCGCTAAGATTATTTTATATACCAACTGTTTTTAAGTTCGCAAAGGCGTTTCACTCAGCAAAAACTCAAAGAATTTCAGCTATGTTAAATAACGGACAATAATAAAAAAATTAGAATGAAATGAACTTTGTAAAATGATCGGCGGAAATACAAGCCCTGCATGAAAATCGATGAAACGAGTGAACTTCCGAAATGGAGCTGCATTCCGTCCAACCTTCCCTGCAACCCTTAGAAAAACAAAAAAGAGCGGTTGAAAACAACTGCTCTTTTTAATTTATATTGTAAAAATCATTACCAATCATTGGCTCTTTTCCTTTTCTCAATCATATAATCGACAGAAAATTTTCCAGCTCCGAAAACCATCAGTAAAAGATAGACGGAAAGATAAATAAGGCTCATTTCCCGTTTTTCAAAAGGATCTGCTCCATGAACTACGAAACCTGCAATAATCATGGTAAACATCAGAAATCCTAATGAAATTCTTGAAAACAGTCCTAAAATAAGGAGAATCGAACAGGCAAATTCTGCGAAAACCGTTAAGCCTAAAGTGATCTGCGATCCTAATCCTAAAAAATCGAAAAAGTCTGACTTTCCTTCTAAAAGCATCTGAAGCTTTGGAAAACCGTGAGAGAGCATGGCAAAACCAATGAAAACCCGCACGATAAGCAATGCAATATCTTTTAAAACAGAATCTGAATTTGTTGTGTTCGAATAGTTCATTAAAAGCAATTTACATTTAAAGATAGTGAAAATTCTTCTAATAGAACGGTTTTTAGATGGTTTTTAGTCTATCTGTACCCAAAATTTTTCAAATCTCTGTCGTTTTTTCTCCAGTCTTTTTTTACTTTAACAAAAAGGTTCAGGTGAATTTTTTTATTGAAGAATTTTTCAAGATCCAGTCTGGATTCTGTCCCTACTTTTTTGATCGCTTCTCCTTTATGCCCGATGATAATTCCTTTCTGGGTATCTCTTTCCACGTAAATAATAGAATCGATGAAGATAATTCCTTCCTTTTCCTTGAACTGCTCCGTAACCACTTCCACAGAATATGGAATTTCTTTTTCGTAATTTAAAAGGATTTTCTCACGGATTGCTTCATTTACAAAGAATCTTTCAGGCTTATCCGTATACTGGTCTTTATCGTAATAAGGCGGATTTTCCGGCAGTAAAGATTTAAGTTTCGGTAAAATAATGTCTGTATTAAAAGCATTTAATGCAGAAATAGGCAGAATTTCCGCTTTCGGAATTCTCTCATGCCATGTTTCAACCAGTTTTTCCAAACCTTCCTGGTTGGTCTGGTCTACTTTATTCAGCAAAAGCAAAACAGGCACAGGAATTTTATTCAGCTTATCAATCAGAAATTCCGAAGGTTCAGCTTTGTCGGTAACATCTACAATGAAAAGGAAAACATCGGCATCCTGCAAAGAATCCTTTACAAAATCCATCATTTTTTCCTGTAAGCCGTATTTCGGATCCAAAACTCCGGGAGTGTCTGAAAATACGATCTGTAAGTCTTCTTCATTATAAATTCCGAAAATTCTGTGGCGTGTTGTCTGAGCCTTTTGGGTTACAATCGCCAGTTTCTCCCCCATCAGTTGGTTCAACAAGGTAGATTTTCCGGCATTGGGCTTTCCAACTATATTTACAAATCCTGCTTTGTGCATAAAAATTATATTAGGATTTGCAAAGTTACTAAACTTAATCGGTCTTTGGAATTAATTGGAAACTTTTACCGACAAAAAAAGACTTTTCCGATCTGAAAAAGTCTTTGATTTTCTTGTAAAATTAAAATTTTGAGTCTTTAAAATTTTTAAATTCGGAATACCTGTAATCCGGACACGCGCCAGATTTTGAAGTAATGAATGCTCCTAAAGCAATTCCTTCCTTAATAATTTCTTCAGGCTCCTGATTCTGAATCCTTTTGGAAATAAAACCGGCAAGAAAAGCGTCACCGCTTCCCACTGTATCTGCAATGGTGATGGGAACGGCAGGAAAACTGTAATTTTGACTTCCCACAAAATAACCTGCGCCTTTGCTTCCTTTGGTTAAAATAATTTCATTAACCTTAAATTTCTTCTGAATGAATGAAACACTTTCTTCTTCACTTTTATACTCTTCCCCAATAAATTCAAGAATCTGCTTCATTTCCGCTTTGTTCATCTTTACAATATCGGCTTTATTCAACAATATTTTAATGAATTCAAAATCGATGAAAGGCGGTCTGAAATTTACATCAAAAATTTTCAGTTTTGCCAATTCAAGCAGTTGAAGCAAGGTTTCTCTGGTCTTTTCATTTCTGGCAGAAAGACTTCCGAAGACAAAAGCTTCCGCATTGGCAACCAAATCCTGATGTTCAGGAAGAAAATCTATAAAATCCCATGCTACATTTTCAACGATTTCGTAGCTCGCTTCATTGTGTTCATCTATTTTAGCGATCACCGTACTCGTAGGATGAACTTCATCTATCTGAATAAAATCTGTGGTAATTCCCCAACTTTTAATTTTATCGGTTAATTTTTCTCCCAGTTCATCCTTTCCTGTTTTGCTCAGCATTTTTACGTCAACGCCCATTTTATGAACATTATAGGCAACATTGAAAGGTGCACCTCCTGCTCTTGAACCTTCCGGGAAAATATCCCACAAAACTTCACCGAAACATACAATATAAGGCTTTTTTTCTGTCGTCATTACATCTTCTGTCATTATCATTTTTTATTATTTTACGGAGCTTCTTTCCATAAATTTAGCATGGAAGGTTACCCTTTTTCCGTTTGTTGTATAATTGTTTATTTGATTGTCAAGAAGTTTTACCGATTCTCTTGCCATATCATACAATGGCTGCTGTACAAATGAAACTTCCGTCGGGAAAAGATAATAGGCTTCGGTTTCGTCGAATGCAATCAATGAAACCTGTTCCGGAACACTGATGTTATGATCGATCAGATATCTGAGACCTGCAATTCCCAGTTTATTACTTGAAAAATAAATGGCCGTTTTTTTGGAAAGATCCAGATTTTCCTGCATTTTCTGATGCACTTCTTCCGTAATATTATGAATTCCGATTAAAATTCTTTTCGCAGAAATATCAGATTTTGAAATTCTCTGGTCAAAACCATCCTGTCTGTCCAGCAAATGCGGAAGTTCCGTATCGTAACCTACATAAATAATTTCATCGAAATCTTTTTTTACCAAATGATCGCAGATTTGTTCTGAAATTTCTGAATTATTGATCATTACACCCGGAAGACTTACATTTTTAAGATAACGGTCGATGGTTACAATCGGATATTCTTCCTGAATGAGCTTATTGATGGCTTCATCCGAATCCACAACCGGAGCGATAATCATTCCGTCGACCTGCTGTTCTGAGAAAAGCTCCGTTAATTTTTTAAATTTTTCAGGATTTTCATCACAGCTTCCGATCAGAAGTGTATAACCCAGCTTCATGGCTTCATCTTCAATATTTCTTGCAATATTGGAGTAAAAGTCGTTTGAAATATCCGCAACAATCAGCCCGATAAGCTTCGTTTTGTTCATTTTCAGACTTTTTGCAATTTTATTGGGCGTATAATTGATGCTTTTTGCCACTTCCAGAATCCTTGTTTTTGTGGCTTCGCTAATTCTGCTTCCTTCTTTTTTGTTGAGAACATAGGAAACAGTAGCTACAGAAACTTCTGCAATTCTTGCTATGTCTTTAATAGAAGCTCTTTTCATAATTTTCTGACTTTGGTGCATAAAAAATATAAAAAACAATAGACGATTTTTTTGGTCGTTTTGAAAATAATTGTAGATTGGCAATTTTTCAAAATCAAAATAAAACAAAATACAAACACTTAAAAATCAATTAATTAAAAATAATTCTAAATTTAAATTGTTTGTATATTAATTCAACAGCAATCTTTATATACTTCCCGACTGTTGTTTTGGTTAAACGTTTTACCTTCTAAATTTAATTAATTTTTAATTTAATTCAAAACACAGGAGAATAATTTTCTTGTTTTCTGTTGTTAAAACCAATATTTTAGATGAATTATCCAAGACTTATGGAAATTGACCAAATTCTCGACTGCATATACATACTTCCTGAAATCTCAAAAATAAAACTGAAACAATATATTACAGAAGTTTCTTATCCCAAGAATTTCTGTCTGATGGAAGCTGAAAAAGTAATTCCTCATATCTATTTTTTGAAAAAAGGAATTGTACGCGCATACGCATCCACAGAAGACAGAGACATTACGTTCTGGTTCGGAAGTGAAGGCGAACCGGTGGTTTCCATGAAAAGTTATGTGGAAAACAATCCCGGATACGAAAATATTGAACTACTGGAAAACTGCGAATTCTACAAACTGGAAACAGAATATCTTAAAAAATTATTCAACGAGGATATTCATATAGCCAATTGGGGAAGAAAGTTTGCGGAAAGAGAACTTGTAAAAACCGAAGAACTGATTATTTCAAGACAATATAAAACGGCTCTTGAAAGATATAAAGATCTTGTAAAAAATAAACCTGACCTGATCAGAAGGGTTCAGCTTGGTCATATTGCTTCTTATTTAGGGATTTCGCAAGTGAGTTTAAGTAGAATAAGAGCGGAGATTAAGTGGTAGGGTTTGAGAGTGTGAGGGTTGTAGGGTTTGGATAGATGAGATCTAATCTTTACGGTAGATTTTTTAACAATTGTAAAATTTTATTCTTACCAAATTACGGAACTTTGCAATTGTAAATGACAAAAAAATGAATTGGATCATCTTGATTATTGCAGGATTATTTGAAGTTGCTTTCGCTTCATGTCTGGGAAAAGTAAAGGAAACAAGCGGAACAACAATGTATTTTTGGTTTGCAGGTTTTCTGATCTCTTTAACAATAAGTATGCTTTTACTGATTAAAGCCACCCAAACTTTACCTATCGGAACCGCTTATGCAGTCTGGACAGGAATTGGAGCGGTAGGAACTGTTTTAATGGGAATTTTCTTTTTTAAAGATCCGGTAAGCTTTTGGAGAATTTTCTTTATTGTGACTTTAATTGGATCTGTGGTTGGATTGAAGGCTGTTTCTGCACATTAAAAAATTAAAGATAAATTTATAATCTTGTTAAATGCTTTATAGCAAAGCCGTTTTCAGAATTTGAAAGCGGTTTTTTTATTTCAGAAAGTTTATAATTTTAATTATCTTTGAGAAAATTTCAACCATGAAAAAAACTTTACTATTGTTATTTACAAGCAGTCTTATCTTTGCACAGAATAGTTCCCAACTATTCAATACAAACTGGTATATTTCACAAATGACCATTAGCGGACAGACCATTATTACGCCGACTATGGATCAGTCTCTTCAGCCTTCCACATTTTCAAATTCATCCGGAAGTAACGTTTTTACTTCAAAGTATTTTAATGTTTCCGGAATACCGCTTACCTTTTCTACGATAGATGATTCCTTTATTAAAAACAGTTCTGCAGGATGTACGTTGGCAGATTACTGGGGAAATAATATGACGGCTGTACAAGGATATGATCAAAAAAACTGCGATTTTTACGTTAATCCGGCAATTGGTCAAGTTTATAATTATCAGATTGTTCCCAATGGTTCAGGAAAGACTTTAATTATAACAAATCCTTCTAATGGTAATAAAATCTATTACAACAGTTCCATTTTATCTACAAAAGAGAATAATCTTAAAGCTACCATTTCTTTTCAAAATCCTGTAAAGGACAATTTAATTGTGATAAATCTGGAAAATGATCTTCCTGTAAAGGTTTTCAATATGCTTGGACAAATGATGTATGAAGGTAAAACATCTGACAAAAAAGTGAAGATTGATACCCGGAATTTTGTAAAAGGACAATATATTTTAATAATTGAAGGACAAAAACCTTTGAAATTTATTAAAGAATAATTCCTTATGATTAATATAGCAAAAAACGTCTTCGCAATGAAGACGTTTTTGTTATTTTTTATACACTAAAGGCAGAATTTCATTTTCTCTAAGCCCGTATTTTTTTATTTCCTCTTCGGTAAACTGTTTAGAATAGAAATTAATATCCGTTTCAAATCCAGCTTTTTTCAGTCGTTCGAAATAATCCATTCCGTACCAACGAACGTGATCGTACTGCCCGAAATGTTTCTGACGTTCTTTCGGATCTTTTATCGTAAAATCTTCATACGTTTTTTCCAGAGAATTTTTCATCGGAACCTGCAGAATTCCCCAACCTCCCCGTCTTAAAACACGGTACAGTTCGCTCATCGCTTTGGCATCATCTTCAATATGTTCAAGAACGTGGTTGCAAAAAACAATATCGAAGCTTTCATTTTCAAAAGGAAGATCGAGAATGTCCGCTTTTACGTCTACAATCGGCGAAAAAAGATCGGCTGAAATGTAGTTTAAGTTTTTCATTCTTTTAAACTTTCTAAGGAATTCCTGTTCCGGAGCAATATGCAGAACTTTGTAATTTTTAATGAAAAAATCGGTCTCATTTTGCAGGTAAAGCCACATCTGGCGGTGTCTTTCCAGACTCAACGTTCCGGGAGACAAGGCGTTTTCACGCTGACTTCCGTATCCATAGGGAAGAAATTTCCGGTAAGATTTTCCGTCAATAGGATCAAAAAACGTATCGCCTTTGAAAAACTGATAAATAAGAGGTCGAGCCCAAATGCTCATTTTGATAAGCATCGGACGCGGAATCTTATTCAGTAAAAGTTTAGTGACTTTTTTCATTAAAAATCCAATTGGAAGGCTTTTTCTTCATCGCTTACGATTCCCAAAGCATCATAAATATACTGGAACGTTGAAAGCAACACCGGTTTTCCGTTAATTACCGCAACATCATGCTCGAAGTGCGCAGAAGGCTGATTGTCTAAAGTTGTCACCGTCCATCCATCATTATGGAATTTCACTTTTTCAGTTCCCAGATTAATCATCGGTTCGATTGCAATCGTTAATCCGTCTTTAATCACTTTTCCGCTTCCCTGTCTGCCGTAATTCGGAACCTGCGGATCTTCATGCATCTGTCTTCCGACACCATGACCCACCAATTCTCTTACTACTCCGTATCCTTCTTTTTCACAGTGCGCCTGAATAGCGTGGGAAATATCCCCGATTCTTTTTCCTCTTACACACTGCTCAATTCCTTTATAGAGAGATTCTTTGGCTATTTTTAATAATTTTTTTGTTTCCGGCTTTACTTCTCCGATTTCAAAAGTATAGGCATGATCGCCTACGAAACCGTTCAGAACAGCACCACAGTCTACAGAAAGTACATCTCCTTCTTTAATTTCTTCTTTGCTCGGAAAACCGTGAACCACCTGCTCATTCGGAGAAATACACAAAGAGTACGGAAATCCTCCATATCCTAAAAATGCAGGTTCTGCACCGTGATCCTTGATGAAATCGTGCGCTAATTTATCCAGATATAAAGTGGTAATCCCGGGTTTGATTTCTTTCGCCAACATTCCTAATGTTCTGGAAACCAAACGGGCACTTTCTTTCATAAGACGTAGTTCGTCTATTGTTTTTAATTGAATCATTGTTTTAATTTACCAATGTATTAGTATATTAATGTAACAATATCAATAATTGGTAAATTGATACATTATGAAATCGTTACATTTTAATTATCCTACCAGAATAATCCTTTTTTCTTTTCTTTTTTTAGTTTTGAATAGGCTAAAACCTCTTTTCCTTCCACACGGAATTCTATTCTTTCCTGAATAATATTGTAAATTTCGCCCCATCCCGGAAAACCTCCCAGATTTCGGTCATCAATAAACCAATCTGCATCTAATTTTCTGGATTGTGTTTCCGGATCGAAAACTTCTCCTTCAAAACTTGAATTGACTGCATAAAATTCAATCCCGTTTTTTCTGCAGAATTCTACTGCTTCATCTAATGTTTTTCCGTGTCTGTATGTCCACAGAATTAATCTGAAACCTTCCGCCTGAAGTCTTCTAAGTGTCTCGAAAGCAAAAACCTTTGCCTTGCCGATTCCAGGGTACGCATCATCTACGATGGTTCCGTCGAAATCAACAGCAATTTTCTTATTATTCATCATTATATTTAAGATTTAGAAATGCAAAGATACAAAATAAAAAGAGTGCCAAAAACACTTAGCACTCCTACTTTATAATTTATCCAATTATAGAACTAACTTTTCACCCAACTGAACTGAAACTGAAGATCCGGCGTTGAAATTCTGTCCGTGATTTTCTGAAGTCTTGCAGGAAGTTTCATTAAATATTCCTGTGCTTTTTCAGCTTTTTCATTAAGACCTTTTACGTGTTCGATTTTCCATTCGTCCAGAAGGTCTTTAAGGATATTGATGTAATCCTGTCCTGTATACACCATGCATCTTTGCGCAGCGTCTGAGAAATGTCCCCAAAGTTCTCCTGCTTTTTGTCCGGACTGTCTCATCATGTGAGCCGGCATTACGATTTTTTTACGCATCATGTCTTCAAAAGCAAGAATCATTTCCGAAGGATCGATCTCAAGGATTTTTTCTACAAAATGTTTGTAAGCTTTCGCGTGTCTTGCTTCATCCGCCGCAATTACTCCGCACATTTTAGCTAATTTTCCGTTTCCGGACTGTTTTGCAAGAGTTCCTACTCTTCGGTGAGAAATGTTGGTCGCAGTTTCCTGAAAACTTGTATAGATGAAGTTTCTGTAAGGATCCATGCTTGTTCCCAGATCGAAACCGTCATTAATAAGATATTGAGTGGTAACCTCAACTTCTCTCATGTTCACTCTTCCGCACAGGTAAAGATATTTGCTTAAAAGATCTCCGTGTCTGTTTTCTTCAGCAGTCCAAGCTCTTACCCAGTTTGCCCAGCCGATTTCTTTCTGCTCCTGATCTACTCCGTCTACGCCCATTAACCAGGATTCGTAAGAAGGCAGAGCTTCTTCTGTGATACAGTCGCCGATAAGCGTTACGAAAAGATCATAAGGCATTTCGCGTGCGAAAGTCTGTATTTCTTCTAAATCATGTTTGAAATCTTCACTCGACGGATCCGGAAGATAATCGGAAGGCTGCCAGATTTTCTCGATTGGCGTTAAAAATTTATTCAGAAAAGAACCTACCTCCTTTTCCAAAATTCCCATTACTTCTTTCCTTACAAGCTTTTGATACATTTTTAGAATTTAGATTAAACTGCAAATTTATAGTTTTATTTATTATTTAGAACATAATATTTTGTTAATTATTTCTGATATTAGTCATAAAAAAATACCGCTATGTAAATAATAACGGCATTTTATCTTTATTATTTCTGAATTTTAAATAATATTTTAGATTAAAGTTCGTTAGGATTTTTTCTACTGTCCTTTTTTAAGTTTGAAAAGTCTGTCACATTTAACAATAATTTCATTCTTTAAAACTTTTATCTTTTAGCTGACTAAAATATCGCCAGTCATAATCTCAGGAATTTCTACTCCCATTACTTTCAGGATTGTAGGGGCAACGTCGCCTAGTTTTCCCGGTTTAAGATTCCATGTATGGTCTTTATCCATCACAATAAAAGGAACCAGATTGGTGGAATGCTGTGTATTTGGGGTTCCGTCCGGATTAATCATCACATCAGAATTTCCGTGGTCTGCCAAAATGAAAACGGCATAACCATGTTCGTAAGCTGTAGTTGCTACTCTTTCAATACATTTATCCACCGTTTCAGCCGCTTTAACGGCTGCTTCAAAAACTCCGGTATGACCTACCATGTCTGTGTTTGCAAAATTCAGACAGATAAAATCTGCGGTTTCGTTTTCCAGCTCGGGAACAATAGCGTTGGTAATATCGTATGCTGACATTTCGGGTTTTAAATCGTAGGTCGGAACATCTTTCGGACTTGGGCAAAGCAATCTTTTTTCGCCCACAAATTCAGCTTCTCTCCCTCCTGAAAAGAAAAAGGTAACGTGAGGATATTTTTCTGTTTCCGCAATCCTGATCTGCGTCTTATGATTTTTTTCTAAAATCTCGCCCATCGTTTCGTGCAAAACTTCTTCATCGAAAACTACATGAACGTTCTGGAACGTTTTATCATAGTTTGTTAAAGTAACATAGTAAAGCGACAGTTTTCTCATGAAAAACTCCGGGAAATCTTTCTGGGATAGCACTTCCGTGATCTCACGACCTCTGTCTGTACGGAAATTGAAGCAGATCACCACATCCTGATCTGTTATTTTAGCAATTGGAACCACATTTCCTGTCTGCGTGGAATCAATCATGATAATCGGCTTGATAAACTCATCCGTCACATGATTATCATAAGATTTCTGAATTGAAGCCAATGCATCCGTAGACTGTTCTCCCACTCCTTCTACCATCGCATCATAAGCGAGTTTTACACGCTCCCATCTTTTATCACGATCCATGGCATAATATCTTCCGACTACGGTTGCCAGTTTTCCTACTGTTTTTTCCATGTGATCCTGAAGTTCTTCGATAAACCCTTTTCCTGAAAGCGGATCGCAGTCGCGCCCGTCTGTAAAGGCATGAACGAAAACATTTTCATTCATTCCGAATTCGTGAGCTGCCGTTAAAAGTCCTTTTAAATGGTTGATATGTGAATGTACTCCTCCATTGGAAACCAAACCGATGAAATGTACTTTTTTATTTTCTTTTTTAGCATAATCAAAAGCATCCTGAATGACTTTCTGCTGACCTAAAGATCCGTTTTCGACTGCCATGTTCAGCTTTACCAGATTCTGGTACACTACTCTTCCCGCACCTAAGTTCATGTGTCCAACTTCGGAATTCCCCATCTGTCCTGCAGGAAGTCCAACTGCTAAACCACTCGCTTCGAGTGTTGTATGCGGAAAATTTCTAAGACAGTTATCTATAAAAGGAGTGTTTGCTTTATCTATGGCTGAAACGTCCGGATTCATTCCCAATCCCCATCCGTCAAGGATCGCTAATATTGCTTTTTTCGACATTTTGTATAAACTTTTGTCCTACAAATTTATTTATTTTGAAATGAAATCAACAATTGACGGACTTAAATTTTGTTTAAAATATAATAAATACTGAAATCTTACAAAATTTTT
>OGQD01001709.1_pt1 | contig 13443 bp, 12 predicted proteins | sample 1553091 | NCBI WGS metagenome assembly OGQD01 (sample SAMEA2580290, study PRJEB22360) | human gut metagenome | biome: human gut; feature: human-associated habitat; material: faeces | place: Denmark | collected 2008/2010
ACGTGCACCTGGGTGGGTGGGGCGGGGGGGGGGGGGGGGGGGGGAGCCGGTGCCAACGTAAGCCACGTAATTGTCGATGCCCGGGTGCTCGGCGAGCATCTTCTCCAGGCGATTGACCTGCTCGGTGGTGGCGGTGAGCGAATCGCCCTCGGCCAGCTTGAGGTCCACCAGCAACTCCAGGCGCGCCGAAGGCGGGAAGAACTGCTGCGGCACCAGGCGGAACAGCATGATCGAGCCGATGAAGGCCGCCACGGTCAGCAGGATCACCGTCTTGCGGTAGCGCACGCACCATTCCACCACGCGGCGGAAGCGCTGATAGAAGGCAGTGGAATACGGATCGTGGCCTTTGTCGGTGCCGCCGTGTTTTTCCGCGTAACGCTTGGCAAGGTCGGGCAGAAGTTTCTCGCCCAGGTAGGGCACGAAGACCACGGCGGCGATCCACGACACCAGCAACGCGATGGTCACCACCTGGAACAGCGAGCGAGTGTACTCGCCGGTGCCCGATTGCGCGGTGGCGATGGGCAGGAAACCGGCAGCGGTCACCAGCGTGCCGGTGAGCATCGGGAAGGCCGTACTGGTCCAGGCGTAACTCGCCGCCTTGAGCCGGTCGTAGCCCTGCTCCATCTTCACCGCCATCATCTCCACGGCGATGATCGCGTCGTCCACCAATAAGCCCAGCGCCAGCACCAGCGCGCCGAGGGAAATCTTGTGCAGGCCGATGCCGAAGTAGTACATGCAGGCGAAGGTCATCGCCAGCACCAGCGGGATCGACAGCGCCACTACCAGGCCGGTGCGCAGGCCGAGGGAGAAGAAGCTCACCAGCAGCACGATGATCAGCGCCTCGGCCAGCACACGGACGAACTCGCCGACGCCTTCGCGCACCGCTGCCGGCTGGTCGGACACCTTGCGCAGCTCCATGCCTGCCGGCAGCGTCTGCTGCAGGCGTTCGAATTCCGCGTCAAGCTTCTTGCCCAGCACCAGGATGTCGCCGCCGTCCTTCATGGCCACGGCGATACCAATGGCGTCCTCGCCCATGAAGCGCATGCGCGGCGCGGGCGGGTCGTTGAAACCGCGGTGCACCTCGGCCACATCGCCGATACGGAAGGTGCGATCACCGACACGGATCGGGAAGGAGCGGATGTCCTCCACCGAGTCGAAGCGACCGGACACGCGCAGTTGCACCCGGTCAGTGGCCGTCTCGAAGAAGCCGGTGGCAGTGACCGCGTTCTGTTCTTCCAGCGCCTTCTGCACCGCCGCCAACGGGAGGCCGAGGGTGGCGAGCTTGGTGTTGGACAGGTCGATCCAGATTTTCTCGTCCTGCAGGCCGACCAGTTCGACCTTGCCGACGTCCTTGATGCGCTGCAACTGCAGCTGCAGGCGGTCGGCGTAGTCCTTGAGCACCGCGTAGTCGAAGCCCTTGCCCGACAACGCGTAGATGTTGCCGAAGGTGGTGCCGAACTCGTCGTTGAAGAACGGCCCCTGGATGCCCTGCGGAAGGGTGTAGCGAATGTCGTTGACCTTCTTGCGGATCTGGTACCAGAGCTCGGGGATATCGCGTGAGTGGAAGTCCTCGCGGGCGACGAAGGTCACCTGGGATTCACCGGGCCGCGAGAAGGAAATGATGCGGTCGAAGTCGCCGGTCTCCATCAGCTTCTTCTCGATGCGCTCGGTGACCTGGCGCGAGACTTCCTCGGCGGTCGCGCCCGGCCAGTTGGTCTTCACCACCATGGCCTTGAAGGTGAATGGCGGGTCTTCGCTCTGCCCGAGCTTGGTGTAGGACAGCGCACCGACTATGCCCAGCAGCAGCATGAGGTACAGGACGATGGAGCGGTTCTGCAGCGCCCAGGCGGAAAGGTTGAATTGCATCGGGCGTTACTCCTTCGCCACCAGCTTGATCGATCGGTTCTCCCGGTCGACAGGCCGTACCTCCTGCCCTTCACGCAGCACCTGGACACCGGCTGCCACCACCCAGTCGCCATCCTTCAAGCCTTCGAGCACCGGCACGCGGTCTTCGGCGTAGGGACCGACGCGCACCGGGCGACGGTGCAAGGTGGAAGTCTTCGGATCGACCACCCAGACAAATGGCTGGCCTGCCTCCGAGGTCAGCGCGGCCAGTGGCACCGCCAGCGGCACGGCGCCCTCGGCATGGACGTAGACGCGGGCGCTCTGGCCCAGTTCGGCGGGCACTTTCGGATCGTCGAAGGCAACGCGCGCTGCAAAGGTGCGCGATTGCGGATCGGCCGCCGGCGACAGTTCACGAATCTTGCCGCTGAAGCGCTTGTCACGCTGCGACCAGAGCTCGACGCTCACCGCCTCACCAACGCGGAAGCGCTCGAAGGCATGTTCGGGGAAGCTGATCAGTACTTCGCGGTCGCCATCGGCGGCCAGGGTGAAGATGGTCTGGCCGGCGGCGACCACCTGCCCCACCTCTACACGGCGCGTGGCGATCACGCCGTCCTGGGGCGAGCGCAACACCGCGTAGCCAGCCTGGTTGCTGGCCACGTCGTATTCGGCGCGAATCTGCTTCACGCGCGCTTCGCCGGCGCGGTAGGTGTTCTCGATGTTGTCGAACTGCGACTGGCTGACCAGCTGGCGCTCCAGCAGGGTCTTGTAGCGGGTGTATTCGGAGCGGACGGTCTGCAGGTTGGCTTCGGCAGCCGCCACCTGGGCACGGGTGGCTTCGAGCTGCAGACGAACGTCTTCGGGATCGAGTTCCGCCAGCGGCTGGTCCTTCTTCACCCGTTCGCCGGTTTCCACCAGGCGCTTGCTGACTTTGCCACCGATGCGGAACGCCAACTCCGGCTCGTGGCGGGCATGGACTTCGCCGGGATAGGCTTCGGTGACGTCACGCGCCGGCAGCGGCTGCACCACGATGGCCGGACGCACGGCGGGCTTGGGAGGCTCGCCATTACCGCAGGCAGAAAGGGACAGAATGAAGGCAGCAGGCAGCGCGACAGACAGAGCATGGCGGAACATGATGTGTGACCCTTTCGCAAAACGCGGTTGGAATTCTTATACTCCCCGGTATAGTAAAAATACAGAACCCATCAGTCCAGTATTAGAAATGTAAAATCATGTCGCCATCGAACTCATCGAACGGACCGGGTCGCCCCAAGGATCCCGCCAAGCGCCAAGCCATTCTCGAGGCCGCCAAGGAGCTCTTCGTCCGCCATGGCTACGACGGCAGCAGCATGGAGGCCATCGCCGCCGAGGCCGGGGTGTCCAAGCTCACCGTGTACAGCCACTTCACGGACAAGGAGACGCTGTTCGTCGAAGCCGTGCAGGCCAAGTGTGCGGAGAACCTGCCAGAGCTGTTTGCAGAGCCATCGGCCGATGCGCCGCTGGAAAGCCTGCTGCTGAACCTGGCGCGCGGCTTCAATCAGTTGATCAACAGCCCGGAAGCCATTGCGCTGAGCCGGCTGATGATTGCCCAGGGCGGGCAGAACCCGCATCTGTCACAGCTGTTCTTCGACGCCGGCCCGCAACGCGTGCTGGACCAGATGGAACGCCTGCTGGAGCAGGCTCGCCAGCAGGGAAAACTGGCGATGGACAGCCCGCGCCGGGCCGCCGAGCACTTCCTGATGCTGGTGCAGGGCTGCGTGCACTTCCGCCTGATGATCGGTTGCGTGGAGCCGCCGACCGAGGAGGAGTCCGAGGCTCACGCGCAGGAAGTAGTGGCGCTGTTCCTCAAGGCCTTCAGGCCCTGACTCGCGCCGAAGTGCCTTGAGAAGAAGCGAGCTTGCTCGCGAACAGGGCTTCCCGGCGAGTTCGGCGTTAGGCGGGTTTGCGAGCACGCTCGCTCCTACAAAAAGCAAAGCTGCGGCGAAATGTTCTGTAGGAGTTTCTCGGGACCTCGAGCTGGCCGTCAGCCCTTGAGGCTCTTCAGCGGATAGATGTCATAGCGGCTGGACTTGCCTTCCAGGCTGTAGCTGGGCTTCTGCCCCTCGATGATCGGCGCCTTGCGTGGGCGCTTGACCACCACCCGGTGGCTGGCCAGCTTCAGCGCCGCATCCAGCAGCGCCGGCGCGTCCAGGTCATCTCCCACCAGTGGGCGGAACAGGCGCATTTCCTTCTTCACCAGCGCGCTCTTGTCGCGGTGCGGGAACATCGGGTCGAGGTAGATCACCTGCGGCGCCTCGCCTTCCCAGGCGGCCATGCGCTCGATGGCGTTGCCCTGCAGCAGGCGCATGCGCGCGACGATGGCGCCCACCTCGAAATCCCCGGCGGCACGGGCCAGGCCGTCTTCCAGCAGTGCGGCGATGATCGGTTGGCGCTCGGTCAGGTGCATCTCGCAGCCCAGGGTCGCCAGCACGAAGGCGTCCTTGCCCAGGCCGGCGGTGGCATCCAGCACATGGGGACGCACGCCCTGCTGGATACCCACGGCCTTGGCAATCATCTGCCCGGCGCCGCCGCCGAACTGGCGGCGGTGAGCCGTGGCGCCTTCGAGGAAGTCCACCCGCACCGGGCCGGGCGAGTCCGGCCCCAATTGCAGCAATTGCAGGCCGTTATCGCCCAGTTGCAGGGCGAAGTCCGCATCCCCCTCGCCCATCGGCAGCCCGAGCCGCTGCGCCCACTGCTCGGCGAACGCCTGCCAGGCAGGCGCCAGGGCCTGGACGACGATGCGCGGCGGAGTGAGGACTTCGGTCATGACGGGGCGATCCTGGAAAAAACCGCGATTCTACCGCAGCGCGCAGCCAGCGGGCTCAACGGCAGATCTGCCAGCCGCCCAGGTCGAGGTGAAAATGGTCATGGTGGGCGCGGTTGTAGTCCGGCCCCAGCACAGCGTCGAAGTTGCTGCAGGCGCCGTCGCGCACGGCACGCAGGAAGCGAGCGGCATCGCCCTCCCCCGACCAGTCCCTGGCCACGACGATGCGCCGGCCGTCGGCGAGGCGGAAGGCAGCAATATCCAGCGCGTTGGCGCTCGCGTGCTGGCTGCGGCGGGCATCGGCGCGCCCGTAGATATTGCGGCAGGCAAAACTGCCCAGGTGCTCCACGCCAACCACCGGCTGGCCGTAGACGGCCCTTGCAGCCGGATGCAGCGAGTGCCGCTCGAACAGCGCGAAGCTCACCGCCAGCGGGCAACTGGCGAGGAAGCTGCTGCTCAGCTTTACCTCGGCGGCCTGCACGCGCCAGACGTTCTGCAACGGGCAACCGGCGACCGGCTCGCTGTCGGCCATCGGCTGCGCCTTGAGATCAGAACTCTGCAACGCCAGGCTGCACAGGTCGACGTCGTCACGCAGTCGCCAGAGCTTGTAGCGGGTCAACAGGTTGGGCTCATCGCGCACATCCAGCGGTGCCCAAGGATTCCAGCGAGCTGGCAGGCCCAGCCACTGCTGCTGCACCGATAACGCGAACCCCGCGCAGGCGAGGACGAAAGCGAGCAGCCACCAGCGCAAGCGTCAGCCCCGGAAGAGTCCGTTGATGCGGTCGAAGGGCATGGCGCCGTGCATCGGCTTGAGGTCGCCCTTGGCCAGCGCTTCCGCGCTACTGAAGAAGGCGCCGTAAGCCGCGCGTGCCAGGGTCGAACCGACGCTGACGCGCTTCACCCCCAACGCCGCCAGCTCCTCCAGGCCAAGTTGCACGGCGGGCGAGCCCACCAGCACGTTGACCGGTCGCGGTGCCACGGCGCTGACCACGGCGGCGATTTCCTCGCGGGTCTTCAGGCCCGGCGCGTAGAGCACGTCGGCGCCGGCTTCGGCGAAGGCCACCAGGCGGCGGATGGTGTCGTCCAGGTCGGCACGGCCATGCAGGAAGTTCTCCGCCCGCGCCGCCAGGGTGAACGTGAATGGCAGGGCTCGGGCCGCACGCACGGCGGCGGTAATGCGCTCGACCGCCAGTTCCAGCGGATAGATGGGTGTGTCCGGGCGGCCGCTGGCGTCTTCGATGGAGCCACCCACCAGCCCGCAGGCGGCAGCCAGGCGGATAGTCTCGGCGCAATCGTCAGGCGTATCGCCATAGCCATTCTCCAGATCGGCGGCAACCGGCAACGGCGTCGCCTCGATGATCTGCCGCGCATTGGCCAGGGCTTCGTCGCGACTGACCGCGCCTTCGGCGTCGCGGCGTCCCAGCGCGAAAGCCAGCCCGGCGCTGGTGGTCGCGATGGCTTCGAACCCCAGGTGGGCAAGCATCTTCGCCGAGCCGGCATCCCAGGGGTTGGGCAGGACGAACAGGCCCTCGCGCTGGTGCAGCGCGCGGAAGGCTTCGCCGCGTTCTTGTTGATGGGTCATGGCTGTCTCCTGGCCGAACGGGAAGGAGCAGGTTAGCCCCCTCGCCCGCTCGCCGCCATGCACAGTTGGGGCGTCAGAGCAGGCCGAGCTGCTCCACTTCCGGCTTCGGCGCGAACAGCGCCGGCAAACCCGGAAGGCGCTCGCGCAGCAAGGCATGGAAGCGCTGCGCCTGTTCGGCGGCACGGTGGTTGTCCGGCGTGTGGAGGAAAACGTAGGGCGTCAGGCCCTGCTCGATCCACTCGGCTACCTTGCCGACCCAGGGCGCAAGGTGAACGAGATTGTCGTCCAGGTCCGGCCCACCGATGAAGCGCACCTGCGGGCTGTCGCTGAAGGCCGCCGGGCGCACCGGCACCTTGGGCTTCTTCGACTGTGCGTGCAGCACGGCAGGATCGTCAGACCGGCAGGCAAACAGCGCCCGCGAGTCCAGGCAGATACGTTCTACACCGCGATCCAGCAGCAGCCGGTTGAGCGCCCGCTCCTCCTCGCCCTTGGCAAAGAACGCCGGGTGTCGCACCTCGACGGCAAGGCGACGCTCGGCGAAGGCGTCGAGCCAGGCCGCCAGCTCGTCCAGCCGATCCGGTCCGAAACTGGCCGACACCTGCAGCCACAGCGGCGCGACGCGCTTACCCAGCGGCTTCAGCAGATCAAGGAAGTCCCGCGTGTTCTCCAACTGGCCGCGCAGGTCACCCTCGTGGCTGATATCGCGGGGCAGCTTGGCGCAGAAGCGGAACGTCTCCGGCATGGTCTGCGCCCAGCGCGCGAGGGTATCGGCGTTGGGGCGGGCATAGAAAGTGGTGTTGCCTTCCACGGCGTTGAACACCTGGGAGTAGAAGCCCAGGGTATCGGCGGGACGCAGGTCGGCGGGATAGAAGGTGCCGCGCCAGGCAGGCTCGTTCCAGGATGGACATCCGAGGAAATACGGCAGTGACATCGAATCAGGCGTAGAGGTCGAGACCGAGGACTTCCTGGCCTTCGTACTGGCCGGCCATGCTGGCGGTGCTGGTGTAGCTGGCCAGCGCCTGGGCAGCACGGGAGCTCAGCGGGCGCTGGTACTCGATGTCTCGCAGGGTCGCCGGCACGCCGTAGCTGCTGGCGCTGGAGGATTCGACGCGGCGGGTCTGCGGCTGCGAATCCAGCCCCTGGCTCGCCGAGGTCGGCGCGGGTTGGTCGCGGCGGGCTTCGACGTCACTCTGCACATCCCGATACGGCGTGACCGCAGTACCCGTCCGGGAACCGCGCTCAGGCGTCTGGGATATGGAAGTGAAACCGTCGATACGCATGTCAGAAACTCGGTGGGAATGCGCTCACTCTAGCGAGCGCTCCAGGCTGCGGTCAATTGGCACAGGTCAGGCTTTCTTGGGTGTCGCCACGTTGTCGCGCAGGTAGACGGGCTGCGCGTGCTCTGCGTCAACCGCCTCGCCCCGCGCCCAGGCGAATTCGGCCAGGGTCAGCAGGTCTTCGGCGTGCGGCAGCAGGCTGGCATCGCGGGCGGCAACCTTCACCGCCAGGCGCTCCTCGAAGCCCCAGCCGGTTCCGGAGCCGAACCACGCGCCCTGGGCATTGCGCGGCAGCTCGACGCGCTCGGGCGGCAGCACCGCCTCGGCGCCGGCCAGACGCATCTCGCCCTGCTCCACGCGGTAGCAACCCCAGTACACCTCGTCCATGCGCGCATCGATGGCCGCGGCTACCTGGCCGGCGCCGTGCTCGCGGTGCGCACGCTGGGCCAGCACCGCCAGGTCGGAAATCGGCAGCACCGGCTTCTGCAGGGCGAACGCCAGGCCCTGGACGACGCCGATGGCGATACGCACACCGGTAAAGGCGCCGGGGCCGCGGCCGAAGGCGATGGCGTCGACGGCGGACAGCGCGATGCCGGCCTCGCCGAGGATGCCCTGCACCATGGGCAACAGGCGCTGGGCGTGCAGGCGCGGGATCACCTCATGGCGCACGAACCGACGGCCGTCATGCAGCAGGGCGACGGAACAGGCTTCGGTCGAGGTATCCAGGGCCAGCAGCGTGGGCATGGTGCGTTCCATTAGTCGATAAAAAACGGGCGGGCATTATAAACGCCAAAGGCCCGCATGTGCGGGCCTTTGGCAGACGCGGGAGCGATCAGCTCAGAGCGGCGAGCACCTTGGTGGTGATCTGCTCTACCGAGCCGACACCCTCGACGCGGGTGTACTTCGGGGTGCCTTGGGCGGCGGCCAGCTTCTGGTAGAAATCGACCAGCGGCTTGGTCTGCGAGTGGTAGACCGACAGGCGGTGACGCACGGTGGCTTCCTTGTCGTCTTCGCGCTGGATCAGCTCTTCACCGGTCTCGTCGTCCTTGCCGGCAACCTTCGGCGGGTTGTGCTCGACGTGGTAGACGCGGCCGGAAGCGGCATGCACACGGCGGCCGGCGATGCGGCTGACGATTTCTTCGTCTTCAACGGCGATCTCGACGACGTTGTCGATGGTGACGCCCGCTTCCTTCATGGCCTCGGCCTGGGGAATGGTGCGCGGGAAGCCATCGAACAGGAAGCCGTTGGCGCAGTCGGGCTGGGCGATACGTTCCTTGACCAGGTTGATGATCAGGTCATCGGAGACCAGACCACCGGCGTCCATCACGCTCTTGGCCTGCAGGCCCAGTTCGGTGCCGGCCTTGACCGCTGCACGCAGCATGTCGCCGGTGGAGATCTGCGGAATGCCGAACTTCTCAGTGATGAAGCGAGCCTGGGTACCTTTGCCGGCACCGGGCGCCCCGAGCAGAATCACACGCATCGATATGCTCCTTAATACTTGTTAAGCGAAATCACGGATCCGCCTCTTGGGGCCAATCTCATCGTGCTGGAATGGCGCAGACATGCGCCGAAAGGTTGCTCACGATACACAGCGGTCCCCTGCCAGACAAGCCGGCCATGGGGACTGCGCGAGCCGGTCCCGGGCGCTTGATGGCACCCGGAACAGCCATCAAATTAATCTCATTTGCCGGCTCGGCAATCCACCTTTGGTGGGGGGTGATGTGCCCTCAACCGGTATTGCGCAGCCCCGCGGCGATCCCCGCGACCGTCACCAGCATGGCCTGCTCCAGACCGCCGCAGGCATCGCCGGCGCAGCGTCGCGAGCGGGCCAGCAGCTCGGCCTGGAGCAGGTGGAGCGGGTCCAGGTAGGTATTGCGCACACCAATGGATTCGCGCGTCTCGGCGGCGTGGGCGAGCAGTTGGGACTGCCCGGTCAGCCCCAGCACCACGCGCACCGACTGCGACAATAGGTCGCGTAAATGCGCACCTAATGGTCGCAGTTCCGATTGCACCAGGCGCTCGTCGTAGAGTTGGGCAATTTCCCGGTCAGCCTTGGCCAGCACCATCTCCAGCATGTCGATGCGGGTGGTGAAGAACGGCCACTCCTTGCGCATACGGGACAACAGCGCGCCCTCGCCACGCTCGATGGCCTTGAACAGCGCGTCTTCCCAGCCCAGCCAGGCCGGCAGCATCAGGCGCGTCTGGGTCCAGGCGAAGATCCAGGGGATCGCCCGCAGGCTTTCCACCCCGCCCTCGCGTCGTTTGGCCGGGCGGCTGCCCAGCGGCAGGCGGCCCAGTTCCTGCTCCGGCGTGGCCTCGCGGAAGTAGTCGACGAACTGCGGGTTCTCCCGCACCACCGCGCGGTAGGCGAGCACGCCGTCGGCGGCCAGGCGATCCATCTCCTCGCGCCAGGCCGGCTCGGGCACCGGCGGTGGCTGCAGGGTGGCTTCCAGCACCGCGGCCAGGTAAAGGTTGAGGTTCTGCTCGGCGATGTCCGGCAGGCCGAACTTGAAGCGGATCATCTCGCCCTGTTCGGTGGTGCGGAAACGCCCGGCCACGGAGCCCGGCGGCTGCGAAAGGATGGCCGCGTGGGCCGGACCGCCGCCACGACCGACCGTGCCACCACGGCCATGGAACAACAGCAGTTCGACGCCGTGGTTGCGGCAGATGTCCACCAGCGCCTCCTGCGCGCGGTACTGCGCCCAGGCGGCAGCCAGGGTGCCGGCGTCCTTGGCCGAGTCGGAATAGCCGATCATCACTTCCTGCGGCCCGGCCAGGCGGGTGCGGTAGCTGTCGAGGCTGAGCAGGCGGTCGATGCAGGGGCCGGCGTGGTCGAGGTCATCCAGCGTCTCGAACAGCGGCACCACGCGCATCGGCCGCTCCAGCCCGCACTCCTTGAGCAGCAATTGCACAGCAAGCACATCGGATGGATGACCGGCCATGGAGATGACGTAGGAGCCCAGCGACGCTGCCGGCGCCTGCGCCACCACGCGGCAGGTGGCGAGTACTTCGGCGGTCTCGGGGGAAGGTTGGTAGTTCGCCGGCAGCAGCGGGCGACGGCTGGCGAGCTCTTCCAGGAGGAATTCCTGGCGCACACCTTCGTCCCACTCGGCGTAGTTGCCCAAGCCCAGGTACTCGGTAATTTCGCTCATTGCCCTGGCGTGGCGCGTGGAATCCTGGCGCACGTCCAGCCGGGCCAGGAACAGGCCGAAGGTGGCGGCGCGGCGCAGGGTATCGAGCAAGGCGCCATCGGCGATCACGCCCATGCCGCAATCGTGCAGCGAGCGGTGACAGAGTTGCAGTGGTTCAAGCAGCTCGCGGTTGTCTTGCAGCACCTCGCTGCCGGGTTCTTCGCCGGTATGGATGGCCCGCTCGGCCCAGGCACGGGTGGCACGCAGGCGTTCGCGCAGCTGCTTGAGCAGCGCGCGGTAGGGCTCGGCAAGCTCGCCCACTTCGGCGCGCAGTTCTTCGCTGGCCTGCTGCATGGACAGATCGGCAGCCAGGCTGTCCACGTCGCGCAGGTAGAGATCGGCGGCCATCCAGCGCGCCAGCAGCAGGACCTCGCGGGTGATGGCGGCGGTGACATTGGGATTGCCGTCGCGGTCGCCGCCCATCCAGGAGGCGAAGCGAATCGGCGCGGACTCCAGCGGCAGCCGTTCACCGAGGGTTTCCTGCAGGGTGCGATCGACGTGGCGCAGGAAGTCCGGCAGCGCGTGCCAGAGGGAATGCTCGATCACCGCGAAGCCCCATTTCGCCTCGTCCACCGGGGTCGGCCGGGTGCGGCGGATTTCGTCGGTGTGCCAGGCCTCGGCGATCAGCCGCTGGAGTTTTTCCTGCACCGCCTGGCGCTCTTCGGGCAACAGGTCGCTGTGGTCACCAGCGGCCAGTTGGCCGGCGATGGCGTCGTACTTCTGAATCAGCGTGCGGCGCGCCACTTCGGTGGGGTGCGCGGTGAGCACCAGCTCGATCTCCAGCTCCGCCACCTGCCGCGCCAGGCCTTCCGCCCCCAGGCCGGACTTTTTCAGACGGCCCAGCAGTTCGGCCAGGACGCGGTTCTCGAAGGGCTCCGGCTCCTTCGGCGTGCGGCGGCGAATGCGGTGGTACTGCTCGGCGATGTTGGCCAGGTTGAGAAACTGGTTGAAGGCGCGCGCCACCGGCAGCAGTTCGTCCTCGCCCAGGCCGTCGAGGGCGGCGGTGAGCTGCTTGGCGCCTTCAGCAGAGCCGCGCCGGGCGGCCTTGGCGCCCGTGCGGATCAGCTCGATCTTGTCGAGGAAGCCCTGCCCGTACTGGGCGCGGATGGTCTGCCCGAGCAGTTCGCCAAGCAGGTGAACGTCCTCGCGCAGGCGCGCATCGATATCCGGCATCGCGGTCTCCTTGGAGTGAGAGCGCCCATTGGAAAGGGCCACGCTGAGAGTTTCACAGTGCCGCCAGGTGTGGCGGCTGACAAGCGCTCGACGAACGCCCGCAGTCATGCTCGGACAACGTCTAGGCTGAAAGTTATCCCCCATCGTCGGGAAAACCTGCGGCGGCCTCACGAGGACCGACCGCCACGTAACGACCCTAGAGGTGAACATGAAGATCCGCGAGCTGGTACGCCATTGGGAACAGAACGCCAGGGGGCGCATGACCCACCATCAGTACAGCATTCCGCTGGACGTCGAGACCGCCGCGCGTCTGGCCGCGCTGCACGACATGTACCCCAAGCGCAGCGTCGAGGAGTTGCTGGGAGAACTGGTCAACGCTGCGCTGGAGGAGCTGGAGGCGAGCCTCCCCTACGTGCAGGGGAACAAGGTGGTGGCCCACGACGAACAGGGCGACCCGATCTACGAAGACACAGGCCCGACGCCGCGATTCCTGGCGCTGTCGCGCAAGTACCTGCATGAACTGACGGAGGCGGAGCACTCCTGAATCGGCATCTGCCGAGGCGCATGGTTTCAGGCTTCAGGAGCACTGCCCTGCTGCGGCTGCTTCGGTGCCTGGACGGCCCCTCACCCCAGCCCTCTCCCCCAGGGAGAGGGAGCAGATTGCGCCGGCTGACGCCATGGTTTCATCCTGCTCCATCCGGTCCCCTTTCCCTCCGGGAGAGGGTCAGAGTGAGGACCGCCCCCAGCGCAGAAGCATACTGGCGAAGTCGGCCCACCTGCCTTCCTGCACGGACCAATCAATGCCGGCCGTGGACGCCGGGCACGTGCAAATGCCCCGCCTCGGCGCACGCATCGGGAATCACCGAAGGCTCCGCCGGCTGCTCCAGCTCGCGCAGGATACCGCAATCCACGCTGCTGCCCTCGCCCTGGCACTGCGCGCGCAGGTCGCGCAATTGCTGGCTGAGCGACTGCAGTTCGGCGATGCGCACCTCGACGTGGTGCAGGTGCTCGTCGATCAGCCGGTTGGCAGTACCGCAGTCGGACTCGGGGCGGTCGCGCAGGCCGAGGAGGATGCGGATCTCCTCCTGGGTCATGTCCAGCGAACGGCAATGGCGGATGAACGACAGCCGCTCGACGTGGCTGGCGTCGTACTGGCGGTAGTTGCCTTCGCTACGCGACGGCGCAGGCAGCAGGCCTTCGCGCTCGTAATAGCGAATGGTTTCCACCGGGCAGCCGGTCAGTTTCGCCAGTTCACCGATCTTCATTTTCGACTCCTCGCCAGCAGGTGCTTGACTCTGTAGTTGCTACAGGGTGTGCAATCAGCAGCAACTCGTCAAACAGGAACGGACGACATGACTGCCAATCGCCAGGGCCCGATCATCCACGGCCCCGCCCCAATCCAGGATCAGCACCGCGAACAGGAAGCCGCCGGCTGCTGTGGCTGCGACAAAGGCGCGCTGCTGCGCGCGCCGGCCGCCGAACCTGCGCCGCATGATCACGGCCATGCCCACGATCACGATCACGATCACGATCACGATCACGATCACGATCACGATCACGATCACGATCACGATC
>OGQD01001710.1_pt1 | contig 13438 bp, 9 predicted proteins | sample 1553091 | NCBI WGS metagenome assembly OGQD01 (sample SAMEA2580290, study PRJEB22360) | human gut metagenome | biome: human gut; feature: human-associated habitat; material: faeces | place: Denmark | collected 2008/2010
TCCGGCCCTAAAGCGCGGCGTCCCCCGGCAGACGCGGAGAGGCAGCCACTTCGACGGGCGGCAGGCGGAAACTGGTGAGCAGGCCGGAGGAAGAACCCGAATCGGCCTGGTGCATCAGCAGGTGCGTGCCCGAGGCGTGGTCTTGGTCGTGATCGGCATCGAGGGCATCGCCAGGATGGCCGTGGCCGTGCTCGCTCGCGACTTCGGCCGCATGCGCGGCCCCGTGGATTTCACCCACGAAATTCAGTGCCGGCCGCACGAGAACGCCCAGCACCAGCAGCAACAGCATGCTGACGTGCAAGACACTCTTGGCGCGGGCGGAAAACCGGATCACTGCATTAGCCTACGGGGTTAAGGACGGGCCTGTCCAGCACAGACGTTCGGGAAAGCAGCACCCACCAACGGTCTGCGATCAACGGGCATAACGGGTCAGCAAGTCCATGATGGCGCCGGCTTCCTTGGCCCGCTCGGCCTCGGTTTCGGCGGTCACCACATGCTCGCTCAGATGACCGGCGAGCACTTCCATCATCAGCGCATGCATGGCGCCCTTAGCCGCGGCAATCTGGATCAGCAGATCACCGCAGTCGCCTTCGGCTTCCAGTGCGCGCTCCAATGCCGCGACCTGACCGCCGATGCGGCGAACGCGGGTGAGCAGCTTCTTTTTGTCGCGGTGGGTATGCGCCATGGAAGCGATCATATACCCTATGGGGGTATCCAGCAACCCATCCCTGCCCCGTCATGAACCTCGATGCCCTGGCCACTACGCGGCGCCATTCCCACGCCTTCGACCAAGGCAACCCGCTCGCCGAGCGCAACACGCGTCGGGCCATGATCCTGACCCTGATCATGATGGTCGTGGAGATCACCGGAGGCTGGTGGTACAACTCGATGGCCGTGTTGGCCGATGGATGGCACATGAGCTCCCACGCGTTGGCACTGGGCCTGTCGGTCTTCGCCTACGCCTGTGCGCGCCGCTTCGCGCAGGACCGTCGCTTTGCCTTCGGCACGTGGAAGATCGAAATCCTGGGCGGTTACACCAGCGCAATCCTGCTGCTGGGTGTGGCAGGCCTGATGGCCTTCCAGTCCATCGAGCGCCTGTTCCGCCCCAGCACCATCCACTACGAGCAGGCCATTGCCATTGCCATCGTGGGCCTGGCGGTCAACCTGCTGTGCGCCTGGTGGCTGCGGGATCACCATGATCACGGGCACGGGCACGACGATCACCATCACCATCACCATCACCATGAGCATCATGGCGATCACGGACACAGCGCCCATCACGATCTGAACCAGCGCTCGGCTTACCTGCATGTCATCGCCGATGCGGCGACCTCCGTGTTGGCGATCATCGCGCTGCTGGGTGGCATGTACTTCGGTGCGGCCTGGCTGGACCCGGTGATGGGGCTAGTGGGCGCGGCCCTGGTCTCGGTGTGGGCCTGGGGCCTGATTCGCCAGACCAGCAAGGTCTTGCTCGATGCGCAGATGGATGCTCCCGTAGTGGAAGAAATCCGCGAAGCCATCGAGCAAGGCTCGGTGCCGGCGCGTATCAGCGATCTGCACGTCTGGCAGGTAGGCCGTGGCAAGTTCGCCTGTGTGGCCGAGGTCGTGACCGAAGATCCCGTGCATCCGGATCATTTCAAGCATGCCTTGGCCATTCACGAGGAGATCGTGCACGTGACCATCGAGGCGCGGACCGCGCTCAGTGAAACGCCGCGATGAGCCGCCCCTCCCCTTGCACGGACATCTGCCAGTTCGATCGGAAGACCGACGTATGCGTGGGCTGCTTTCGCACCACCGAGGAGATCCGCAGTTGGCGCAAGTACACCGAGCACAAGCGACGCAGCATTCTGTCGCACGTGCCGCGGCGGCGGGCCAAGATCCAGGCACGTCGCGGCCAGCCGGCATAGGTTTGCCGCCCGCCTGCGCTTTCAGCACCTGCAGGGTAATCAGCGTCAGCACGAGGTAACGGCCCACCTTGGCCAGCGTCACCAGCAGCAGGAAGCGCCAGAGCGGCTCTTTCATGACCCCGGCGGCCAAGGTCAGCGGATCACCAATGATCGGCACCCAGCTCAGCAGCAACGACCAACTGCCATAGCGCTGGTAGCGGCGCTGGGCGCGCTCCAGGGCCGAGGCCGATACCGGAAACCAGCGACTGGTGCGAAAGCGCAGCAGTTGCTCGCCCAACCACCAGTTCACCACCGAACCGAGCACATTGCCGGCGCTTGCGACAAGCAATAGTGCCCACACCGGATAGCCGGCGACCAGCAAACTCACCAGCACGGCTTCGGACTGTGCCGGCACTAGCGTGGCGGCCAAGAACGCAGCCAAGAATAAACCCAAGTAGATCATCAGGTCAGCAATCGATGGGCCTGGGAATACAGTCTCTGTTGACTGACAGCATAGCCCACGATCAGTGGCGCCCGAGAGTGGCATGTTCTGACTTTTTGTAGGAGTTCTCTCAGCTACGAGTGCGGTGTTGTCCGACTTGAACGTGACAACCGATGCAGGTGAGTCTGGCCTTGCCCAGCGCAGCACCGTTTCGGTCGCTCAGTTGCGTCATGCACCCCGTGAGCAAGGGTGACGGGTACTGATGTTCTGTCGCATTTGTCTGCTTGCGATCTGAATTCACGCATTTATGTTGCAATGAGCTTGCTAGAGGACTTCTCTTCGCTCTAACGGCTCTACTCCTGCGCGGGCCGCAAGCTACCGCCTACTGGCACATTCGCGGCTAAGCAGGCACTAGATGGCGATCATGCGTTCATGTAGGTGTCTGGCCTACCACACATCACTAACATCAGCGAACTAGCGTGCTGCGTGCTGAGCAGGCGGCGGGCTTCAGAAGGGCGTTCAGGATGCTTATGACCAAGGCTTGCTATGCGCGGAGTGCTTGGGAGACGCGAAGTATCAAGTCACGCTATCGGATGGGTCAGAAGTCGTACTACCCCCTCAGATTAACGAGATCTTCGTTTTCTGTGTCGTCAGTGACCACTACCCCGCTCTTACCTTCCAATCTCGTCAGTTCCTGAAAACGCGCGATGTACCGCGCGTGCGCGCTGCGTTCATCACCGACGTATTTCTCATTGATGTACTGACAGAGCTACTCACCAGTCCCTTGCATTTGCTGAGCTACATCGCCCGCCGGACGCGGTACGGAGATCGACTGATGGCTGCTCAGGAGATGACCATCCTGGGCTATCACCTTCGGCACAACCTCTGGTTTGATGACGAGCAGAAACTGGTGCACATGGATGAGGGGTTCTCGCTCGGCATTGACATCGCTATGGCCGCGCGACGACGCGCACTACCTGGCGCCGCGACGCCACCAGGGCTACTGACCCACCATGAAGGAACGACGCTAAGCCGCATCTTGCAAGAGATTCAAGTCAGACCTGAGCCTGCGGTTCTTGATCAGGGATTCCAACTGTTGGAGTTAGATGGCCCAACGCGGGACGATCTCAACCGGCTGATTGACGGGCAGGCGCAGCAGGCCGCCCGTGATGGCAAGCCGCACAGCCTCGCGCTCATGTTCGCGGATAAGAGTGGACTCACGGTGCTGATCAGTGCGGAAAATGACCTAGAGGCGTCTCAGAGGCTGGCCGTGCTGACGACGCGCCGAAAATACCTGCAGAAGGCCGACCTATGGTTCGGCCTGTGCCTGGCCCCAGACCAGGCCCGGCTAAGATTCGGCATGCGACTGGCAGAACCTTGGCATCAGGATGATCAACTCGATGCCGCTGTGGCCCGAGAGGAACAGGTCCCGCCAGTGTCACGGAATGCCGCCATGAGGCAAGTGCTTCGAGGCGGAGAAGGCAACCAAAAAATCGGTCGAAATGATCCTTGCCCATGCGGTAGCGGACGAAAGTGGAAGAAGTGCTGCGGCCCATGAATTCCGAGTAGTCGCTGGCGCCGTGCGCCCTATCGCAACTTCTTCTTTCCGCCTTTCGGGTTAGCAGGAGCGCCTCGTCGAGATAGCTCCGCCCGCAGCGCAGCGTTCTCCGCCTTGGCTACTGCGAGCTCTGATTCGGCTTCTTCCAAGCTCGTTCGCAGCTCATGTGTGTGGTCTTTATGCGTACTGGCATGGACTGCTCGCTGATAGGCCACTTGAGAGGACAAGCTCCTGTGCCCCAGCCTATGAGCGGTGCCGTGCATGACATCCTCCATCGCGGTCGAGTAGCCGCCCGCGCGCCGCGAGGAAAGATCGTCGCGCGTGGAATCCTCTGCATACTTGCGACGAAACGAGTGAACGCCCGCGCCGCGACCGGCCTCAACCCCAATTTTCCTGAAAGCAGAGCCAATCATCTGCGTTATCGTCTTGTTGCCCAGGGGCGTGCCGGTTTTCCCACTCACGAAGAGTCGACCCTTCGCTTCTTTCTCACTCCATCCCCCCTGAATCAGCCAGCGCTCTCGCCATTGAATGAATCGTGAGATGCGTAGAGCAAGCGTTAGAGGAACGCCAAATGAGTCAGAGTGTCCGCCTTTCTGAATCGCGGGTCGGATCGGAACGCCATCGCCAGGCATTTTCTCATTCGGATGCGTTGGAAAGTCACCGCTCTCCAGAAACGTCATTGTGCCGGCACGCCAACCTACACGTGATGCGAGCTCAAGAATGATGAGGTTTCGCTCAGCGATGAAAGGGTCGTTTGCCTCGGACAGGACTTCCGCGACCTTCCTTTTGTCTTGGCCGCTCGCAAAGTACTGAGCACCCGATCGATTCCCCAATCTCCCGAACAGCAGCGGATAGGCATTCTTGTCCAGACCACTTTTCCGTTTACTGTTAGCCGAGGGCATGTTGAGTGTCGATTTGATCGGCGCGTCTTCGCCGGGCCCAAGAATCGTTCCGCATCGCTCCGTCCGCTCTGCCCAAGCGTAGTAGCGGTAGATCCACTTGAGCTGGATATTGACCGTTCGCTTTGCTGCGTTCTCATTCCCCTTGCCACGCACCGATGCTTTCACCCGCTTAAGCGCAAGATCTTTGAATCCCCGTAGCTTGGCATTGTCGGCATCCTTCCAACTGGCGCTTGTGCCGTCCAGAAATCGCAGCCACGCCAGCAACGCGTATGACACTGCTTGCACCTTGGATGTGTACGCTTGGCTCGATCCACTCTTGGCCTCGGTCTCGGCGACATAGCACACGTAGTCATGAAACTCGTCCATGAGACGTAGCTTCGCGTTGTAGAAGACTGGCAAACGCTCAGTGCCGACTCCTACCCACTCCACCAAAGCTTCAGTCCTCGTCACCGAGCATCTCCATGATCTCCATGACAGTGGACATACCTACTTGGCGATTCATCAGAAGGCTACCGGCGCTGCCATGCTGGCGAGCACCGGCGTCTGAGACATCCCCAATGCCGCGTATTCTCATGTCGTGTTCGGCAAGAACGAATCCATCGTTGGTATCAACCAGCGCCTGTAGCCTTACATCTGCATCTAAACCCACCGCGCGGGGCAGGTACAAGTAGCAGTGACCCTCTCCCCCCTCCCGTGCCAAGCGCCCACGCAACTGGTGTAGCTGCGACAGACCAAAGCGTTCTGCATGGACGATAACGACGCCTCGCAGATTGGCAATGTTCAAGCCCACCTCAACCACGGTTGTGGCGACTAAGATGCGGGCAGCGCCCGTTGCCATGTCTTCGAAAGCCTGGTGTACATCCGCCTCACCCGAGGCCCCATGCAGGGCGCGCACTAATCCAGGGAACATGGTGCTCCACTTATGTGCCACGCGCGCCACCGATGGAAGGTCAGGCCCTTCATCGTCCTCCCCCTCCTCCCTCCGAGGACACACGATCAGAACTCGAGCGCCTGCATTCAGCAGGCTCCTGAGATGCTCAACCATGTCCGATGTGCCGTTTCGATGCACAATCTGGGTACGGATGTCTTGCGGACTGTGGCGTTCCGTCAATCGCAGCACATCCAACTTCCCGTACAGCAGCATGGCCTGTGTGCGAGGAATAGGAGTGGCGCTGATCTCGACAACATGCGTTCCATCCTTTACCAAGGCACGTCGCTGCTCCACCGAGAAGCGATGCTGCTCATCGATGACGCACACATCCAAGTGGCCAATGTCACGAAACAGTAGGGCCGTTGTTCCGACGAGCCAACGCGCGTTCGTCATCGCTCGATCATTCGTCTTCCCGGTAACCAGAGCGGCATCGAACTCAGGAAATAGACGACAGATCTCCTGATGAGCCTGCACAGCCAGTCGTTCGTTGGGCAGGAGAACGGCCGCGCGTGCAGCCGGACGGACAGCGGAGGCAACCGCCATTTGGTAGACGATCGACTTCCCCATGCCGACATCGGCATTGATTAAGGTAGAGGACGCCTCTGTCCCACCAAAGCGCTCTGTCAGGCGATCGACCGCCCTAGCCTGCTCGTGCGTGAGGACAAAAGGCGCACGCGATGCGAGATCCTGCCAAGGCGAGAGGGCCAGCGGCTTTCTCACCGCGACTGGACACTGCTTGGCTGCCCTAAGATCCCCCACCGTGATGAGCGCTGACAAACGCTCAAGGTGCCATTGCGCGCGCTCTCCCACGTCCGGCGACGAAGGGAAGTGGGCTCTAACCAGCAAGTCCTCTAGGGTTCCTTCGGGCCTTCCCAGCAGTCTTCTCAGTTGCCCGTCGCTCACAAAGGCTCGTGCCCTTGCTCGGAGTTCTGCAGCACACAGGGGGATGGTAGACGGCAGTAGAGCTGCCATGACTCGACGGGCCATGGCCAGGGACAGCACCCGCGCCTTGCCTGGGTAGTGGGGCACTACCGCACCAATCAGACTCTGATCCAGCAATGTCGGATTGTTCAAATAGACATGCGCGCCCACCTGGGTAAGCGTACCCGCGAGTGCGATCGGCCCCTCGGACTCTTCGAGTGTCTTCTGCAGCGTTCGCGCATCGCCGAAGACCGAGAAACGTAGCTGCATCCCCTCCTCATCAAGGAGTGCCCCTTGCGCTTGCGGGCTGCGCTTGCCTCCCCAGCGCCCTGCACCCCACTTCGTACGCATGTTGCCTGCGTAACGTCCCACAACTACAACTTCCTGTCCCTGGCCGGTAAGGCCAAAGAAGCGCTCAATGGGTACTCGCGCATCTAGATAGCGCGACGGAAGGTAGAGCGGTACCTGCCACCGCTCCACCAGGCCCGTGGACTGGAGCTTTTTAAAGCCCTTCGCGGGCTCTATACCCGCACCCAGAGCCACAGCAAGTGCCAGGCCAGGAGCGAGGTCATGATGGTGATACATGGCGGTGATTTGCTGTCTCTGTTCTGGCGGCATCATCTATCGAACCGACTTGAGGCTCGTCGTCTTACGCAAGGTCTTAGTTAGCGCTGCGATTTGCTCATGTGCCTGAGCCAGTTCGCGCTCTTTCTCCCTTAGCAGCCCCAAGGTTCCCTGGTGCGCCCTCTTCTCGGCACCGAGATCTCTCCGGGCCGTGCGGACTTCGGCTCTTGCCTGACGATACCCCAGTAGTGCTCCGGCGCGCTTAGCGCGCTCGACCTCCGCCTTCTCCTTTGCATCTTCCACAGCAAGCTCAGGATTCAAGGCTCTCCGACAAGCTTCGGCTGTGACCTCCAACTGGCGAAGCAACTGGTTGATAGCCAGATGCAGCGAGGCATTAGATTTGAGCGTTTGGAACGCCGTCTTGCGAAGAATCGGTTCGGACTCACGGACCGCCGCAGAGTTCTGACTACCATCCCAGGCACTGAAGCTCCGAAGACTGGTCGGATACCACTCAAGCTGTTTTGGATGCTCCGAGCCGACGCACACGGGAACTCCATCACGCGCCCAGCGCGTCATGAGATCCTTCTTTGCACTCATGGCAAGATCTGCCTGAGCACGCAAGCGACGTGAAACATGCTGATCAGAGACACTCATTCCGGCACCTTCTTTCCTGGTGGCTTGGTCAGTGGGCATCGCTGACGTTGGATAAGCGACAGTTCCAACTCTACAAGCTCTCGAGAGCACGAGGCGGTGGCGCGAAGAACTTGCGCTTCTCGCGGGTCGGTTGCCAGAGCTGCCTGCTCATCCAGGCGCTTGGCATCCTGCTCCACGTTCAGCAAAAAGGAGCTCGATGTACTGTGAAATACACAGGCGCCGCAGATATCCACTCCTGCCAGCTCCCTACGAATTGTCCCCTCCTTGCTACAACGCCCTCTCAAGCCGACCCGCGCGCCAGATTCTTCCGCCCAACAGACCCCATGAGACATCGGGGTTGGCGCGTACCCCCTGCTCTTAAACTGCTTTCGGATTTCGCTTTTCAGGGTCGCTGGGTCGCGATCAGGAAACTCGACGTGCCGCCAGATGCGCTGAATCCAACGATGTACACGCCTCGTCATTGGCCCCCCGGCACCGTCGGAAGTTAGCATCGCATCCAACTGCGCATCCGCGTAGTGGCGCTGGGCTTCTGACATCTCTTGCTCTGGGAAACAATCCGCTCTGTGCCGATGTAGTGCCTCAATTCGATCTGCCTTGTCTCGCATGGCTGGGTCGGTGATGTAGACCCTGGTCGTTTCGAGATCAAAGTGTGCAAGGAACTCCGACAAGGCCTGCAACTTGGGGTGTTCCCATCGATAGAAGTACACCAGCGCAAAGAAACGTCGGAACATGTGAGTCTTGCGTTCAGAATCAGCAACTCCCGCCAGCGAATACAGTTCCCCGCTGTGTTCGTCAAAGGAAAAACCAAACATGGCGCTCGCATCCCCGAGAAGCGCCGCGCTGCCGGGGAAGGAGAACAGCTTCTGGGCACGCCTATCCTGATCCGAGGTTCCGACCTCCTCGCCGGGAAGAGCGGCGGCCCTCAATCTTGTCAGCACGTCCACTGCATGCACCGTCAGCGCTGATGCCGGCATCTTCATCCAGGCATTCCAGGTCTTCTCGATGTAGATGTCCAGGGCATATGCATCGATATCGGGATCAATCTTCTCAAGGCACGCCGCGTAGATGCCCCATGGCCGACTCCCCTCTCCGACTACCTCATTCTTTCTTCTTGCTTGCGTAATGGCAATCAGGACGAAAGCCGCCGTCAAGAGATTCTTCACCAGCAGGGAGATGCTCTCACCGGTTGCAGTGGTGAACGAGGCCACTTCATAGGGAAAGTCCACACGCGACTTTAGCTCTGCGTATCGTTCACGTATCGCTGCATTCACGCGCGTGCTGACGTTCGCCTCGCCTTTGTACTCAGATGCTGTCCCAACAAGCGTCTCTCGCCAGAACGCCACGAGCTCGATAACTGCATCAGCCTTGTTGTAAAGCCACTCAAGCGACTCCGCTAGCAACTTAGCAGCATCCTCCACCGTCAAGTTGGCGGTCCGCCCATCCGGAATCCCGTTGGCAAGGCGCGCATGAAGCCGGGCGTTAGCGAAGGGTTCAAAGCTCAGCCTGTCAAGCGTCGCGGGAAGAATGCAAAGTCCATTCAGTGCACCGAAGCAGTTCTTGAACGACGCCTCGGACCAGGGCTGCATATCGTCGCTTCTCCGTTCCGCCCCGACTGTCACCTTCTGCATCAGACCAGCTATTTCCTTACGGAGGAACATCGGATACTCCCGCGATGTGACTACGTATCCAAGGTAAGAGGAGAGTCGCTCCGAAGAGATGCTGCAAGTCGCCCCATCATGAGATGAAGCAACCTGCAGAAGTAGGGCTTTATCGTCTTCGCAGCGCCTGACTAGCTCCCTCAGCTCGGCCTCCGTGTTTAGGGCGCTGAACCACCCCTTGGGTTGCAACTCGAGCGCCAGCCTCCTCATATCGTCCAAGGTCACATCGGCCAACTTGTAGATCCGATTCTTCACGCACCATGCGAAAAACCTGGACGTATGATTGAGCGAGTTGACCGCTTTACCTAGAGCGTCATGCCCGGTCCCGGCTGACAGAACGTTGCAAAATTGCGCGCGCGCAACATCTACCCAGTGCGGAAATTTCCCAAGAGTGAAGCTTTCCGAGAAGGGTCCGTCAGGACCATTGGCTGGCAGCGGAATTCGGGAGAGGTCGATGAGCCTAATCTTGTCACCGTTGGCCACCCGTAGAACCGGGTCATTCCAATCGCTTAGAATCCTTCTATCTCGTGCAACTCCCGTGGGCCAAGCGCCCTCATCTGAATCTCGGTTTGGCGATGGCGCAATCAAACCAGCGTCAACTTTCACGCCTTTTTTCATACCCTCTGCTCCAGCAAACACGCATACTCGGAGTCCGAGATGAGTGCCCAGAGTGCGGCTGTAAACTCGATCCGTGGAAGATGGACCTTGGAGAATCTCTCCGATGATTCAGCGCGTAATCTTTGCCAGTTCTGTGCGTAGTAGGCCCTCTGTCGAATGAGATGCATGACCCTGATCTTGTCCAGTACCAAAGGCTGCTCTGGGTCAACCATCCAGACGTCACACTCCGGCGGCATCAGACGATCCGTCACCGCACTGTCACTCACGGGAAATAGCAGCCTCTTGTCCACGTACGAAAGAGGCATCCCGCTCTTTGTCACCGCATCCTCGCCACCAGCGGCCCACACAATCGAGGCGCTTAGCACCTTCTGGAACTTCGCAATGTTGGCTGAGTTCAATACCCGAAATACGGTGCCGTCAAGATAGCCCGCAGTTGTCCTGATGCTTGTGTGCCCCAGGCGTCCTTGTGTCGCATGTGGATCGTCATGGCTAAGATAGTCAGCACCCGCGCTCTGATTTCGAAGCTGCTCCCGTGTAAAGTGCGGAAGCTCGTAGTAGGCAATGAATCTCGACAGAATTTTATGGTCTGTACCTCGCCCAAAGACTCGACGGCCCACCCCTTTCTCGATGAAGGTAACAAACAAGCCTGGCGACTCGCGAGACCAGTAGCGATCGACGTTGGCGTTGTGCTCAATCATAAGATCGATGCCAGCCTGAAGGAGCTTATCGACCGGCTCCACACTGGCGTTTTCCATCTCTCCATTTTTTCCCTTCAATGACTGGAACTCCAATCGCGCCCCCTCGCGACGAACCCCATTAGCCTCCAGATGCTTCACCGTGTCGCGATTCCATGAAGTGACTATCTGTATCTTCATTTCAATTGCCAACTGAACCCAGCGTGGCACCCACCAGATCATTTGAATGGCAAAAGAGTAGAATGGTGATGAACGACCTCCGCACCAGTTCACCAGTTCTGGGTACTCTTCGCTGATCCGTCCGAATGCGCGGTTGAAGCGACCTTGGTGGACATTCGAACGAAGCTCCCTATCGCGAGCCTCTCGATAAAGCTCGTGCTTCTGAGCGGCAAAGAAGGTGACTCTTGCAATGTCCTCAGTGGCAGCACCTCTCAGCCATTGCCGGAAATCCTCTCGCCCGTCACCAAGCCCCTTCATTTGATCCACGTAGGACCGGAAAGAGTCATCAACGCCCATCTCACCGGCGCGAAGCATGAATTTCCGCCAGTTGATGAACTCTGCTAATGCATGGTCACACGCATTCTCGATACGCTTCAGCCTATCTTCCAAGTGTTTCGCAGCACGCTCTCTACTCAGTGCGCCATCACCTCCTACGACGTGAATGATTGGAGGGCGGTTCTCCGGCGATATCGCTCCAGGATCGGCAACCTCACTGATGAGTCCGCGACTTCTTCTCGCCCAGTGCTTCGTGCTATCCAGTTGAACCTTGCTCGCACGAGTTCCTAGCGATTGAAATGCGCCATGAAAGGCCTCTTGGAACGCGCTCAGGTAGCCGCTTCTTGACCGCGGCTCTAGAGGGCGGGCATCACAACATGAGATCAGTGCATTGGTGAGAACTTGGAGATCATCTTCCTGAAGAATGTCAGATCGTGAGCTTAGGATTGCACGAACCCTAGCTTGCGAAATGCACGACGTCGCGCAGATCCATTCAACGTGACGCATCAGCCTTTGGAAGTACTGATGACTTACGGGAGTTGGCATCGCATCCAACACTTCCGTCAAGAGGCCGCCCTGCCGAACTCCCAGTTGTTCGAAGTCCACAACGTACCCTGGGTATGTCCTACGTCCGTGGGGGTTGTTCTCTGTCGGGAGGAAGACTAAGTTGCCTTGGCACGCTTTGAATTTGACGGCGGCCGCGTTCATTCTCTCTTGAAGTGCCGCCCACTCCCCGGTTCCAGGGCCGCCGGGAAGTCGCAGCCGTAGCTGCGAGAAGATGACAACCAGGCGCGCTCGTGGCCCCTTTGGCGTTACGCTTATCGCGCTGCTAGAGAAGCCGCGGGCTTCGGCTTGTTCGATGATTGCGCTGGCATGGCAGACTTTCGCTTCGTTACGCTTCTCGCAGATTGCATAGTCTGCGAGGAATGCTTCCATCTTCTTAATCACCGCTTCCATTCTAGAGGGCGGATAAACCCGCCCCACTAGACACGTCACCAGGGCTTTCAGTGAAGAGCGGGGAAACGCTTCGCTTTCCAAACACTGTGTAGCTCCGACCCACACGAGATCAGCCTGCTCTTTCAATGTGGATTGAATGCGCTCCAGAAGCTTTTCAGTCCATCCACCTGCTGGCCGAAGCAAGGGGATTTGGATCGCGCCACATTTGGTGTGGACAGCCACCGTTGCCTTGATGTCTTTTGGACGGCGCGCCCGAGCGCCTTCCCGCCAGGACTCCTGGATGGCATCTAGTAAGTACGCCAGGAACAACTTGACATGCCATCGAAGGGCACCCCGCTTACTCTGAGCGCTTAAGGTAAGCCCCGCCCTCTTTCCTTCAGGCTTTGGTAGCCTATTGGAGCTCTTCTGCATCGAAAAGGTCTTCTGTGTACGCCCATCGATGCTAACATTCCGGTGCCCACATCGCCCTGCACCAGGCGCAGCATCGGCGACGGGCGCGCGATGTCCTCGCGGATCTGTTCGAAGACGCGCTTCTGCGCACCGGTCAGCGAGAACGGCAAGGCCTTGACCAGCGCTTTCACCAGCGTGCCCCGCCCCTTCAGCGCAGGCGCCCGGTGTTGCTGCAGAGCCAGCCGCTGGCGGGCTCCCATCCGGGTTGGTGTAGGTGAAGTCGTCCTCCCAGGTCGCGCCGCGCACGACCGTGAGGCTGAAACTGGCGGGCGTCCGGCTCACAGCGTCAGCTGAGAGTGCAGTTCGGTGATGAAGTCCAGGGTGGCCGCCGCCGCGTCCCGCCGCTGGAACAGGCCTTCGAGCAACGGCGAGGGCAGCAACTCCAGCGCACCCGCCTCAGGCAGGCGCTCGAGTGCCTGACCGATCAGTTTGCGCAGCGTCGCCGGGCCCAGCCCTTCGACGGCCGGGTAGATCGGTTCCAGCGCATCGCCCAGCGCGACGTCGTCCGCTTCGCCCAGCACCCGGTAGCTGGGGTGGATGATCTCCAGCCCGTGCTGGCCGGGCTTGGGTGTGCCGTAGCAGCGAAGGCGGGTGCCCACCGCGAACTGCGCCACCTGCGCCGCGCGGAAATGGAAGAACCGCAGCACCAACGTGCCATGCCCTTCGTCGCCTATCGCCACCCGCAGCACGGGGCGATAGCGGAAGCC
>OGQD01001711.1_pt1 | contig 13437 bp, 5 predicted proteins | sample 1553091 | NCBI WGS metagenome assembly OGQD01 (sample SAMEA2580290, study PRJEB22360) | human gut metagenome | biome: human gut; feature: human-associated habitat; material: faeces | place: Denmark | collected 2008/2010
TCAAAAAAACTTTAAAATTTTAACCTGATTAATTTGCGTATTAACATAGAACATCGGGGCTAAACTGCGGTCTTTAGATCAATATAAACTTATACATTACATTAAACCAAAACCCCATTCTTAGAAGCAATAGGATCAGGTAAATCCGTTTCTCCCGTCATTTGCAGAAGATCAATTTCAATCGTTCGGCAGATCGAAAGCATCGGAATATCAAACATCAGACCTTCAAAAGGATTTTCAGAATAATCTCCTACCAGTTCCATGATAATATAAATCCAGCCAATCGTAATACAGAACGGAATCGAAGCCCAGATTCCCCAGTCTCCTAACTTCGCAAATTCACTCACCAAACCTAAAGGAAGAAGCATGATAAAGATGATATTAAAAACAAAGGCAGTACTTGCAAACTGTCTCGGCAAAGGAAACTTTTTAATCCTTTCCGCCTGTCCCTGCAGCGTATAAAATTCATTAAGACAATCCTGCAGTTGCTTTTGGTTGAAATCTGAAATAACGTTCATGTTTTTAAGCTCATTAACATCTTTCGACTGTTGAGCGATAAGGTAAGTCGCAAAATTTTTATATTGAGACTGCAATTCCGTTTCCTCTTCAGACAAATATTTGTTCAGAAAAATAGGCGTTCTCCCGTAATCCGGAAATCCTGCCTTTATCAGTCGGTTTCTCTTATGATCCACATTTTTAAACTGATCTTCTTCCACTTTGATATGTTCCCACTCTGTAGGAATCAGAAGCTGTTCCCTTAATTGATACAGCCATGCAATATGACGGAAAACGATTTTTTTCCTGCGGTCTTCCAGATCAGACTTTCCTGTTTCTTCATTGGAAGTATTGAAAGCGTACACCATAGATCCGAGCATTCTGCTGGAATTAACGATTCCGCCCCAAATTTTTCTTGCCTCCCACAACCTGTCATACGCCTGATTATTTTTAAAACCTACCAGGAAAGCTTCCGCAGTACCAATCAAAGCGACCGGAACCCAGGGAATCGTCATCCACTGCCAGTTAAAAAAATGAAAAAGAACCGCAATCAGCGTACACCAGATAGAAATCATAATAAGATGAAATCCCGATAAATTGAGAACCTGCCTGTAATTGACGTATTTTGTTGTAATCATATTTGTGCAATCTAATTTAAAGTCAGCAAAAGACTAAGCAAAACAGATACCATATTTTTGAAACAGAATTTAAAAAACCTTTTGCTAACAGTACATAAATATAAGAAATTAAGACACAAAAAAACCTCTAAAAAAATTAGAGGCTTACAATTTTATTTTAAACTGAATTAATATTTCAGCATGTCTTCAATTTTATTGGATAGCTTTTCCGCATTCGGAAGCATTTCCTTTTCAAGCACCAAATTAATAGGAACCGCAGGAACATCTAGAGAACCCATCGTTTCTACCGGTGCATCAAGATATTTAAAGCAGTTTTTCGAAATTCTGTGAGCAAAAGCTTCCGCAAAAGAATTGTTTAATTGTTCTTCCGTTAAAACAATACATTTTCCATGAGCTTTTACTCTCTCAAAAACCAGTTCTTCATCCAGAGGAATCAGGGTTCTTAAATCGATAACCTCAACTCTTCCATTGAAATTTTTCGCGGCTTCTTTTGCCCAGTAAACACCCATTCCGTAAGTAACAATTAATAAAGTCCTGCCTTTTTCGGTTTCTTCCTTATCCGCTTCAATAATTACTTTTCCTTTTCCGAAAGGCAATATATAATCTTCCGCAGGTTCAATGGTTTTTGCATCTTCCGTTCCCGGAACCTTGCTCCAGTACAATCCTTTATGTTCAAGCATAACCACAGGATTCGGATCGTAATAAGCTGCTTTTAATAAACCTTTGAAGTCTGCCGCGTTGCTCGGATAAGCAATTTTAATCCCTTTGATATTTGCTAAAATACTTTCAACACTTCCGCTGTGATAAGGACCGCCGCCGCCGTAAGCTCCGATCGGAACACGGATGATATTGCTTACAGGGAATTTCCCCTGACTTAAATAACTCGATTTTGAAATCTCTGTAATTAACTGATTGATTCCCGGATAAATATAATCGGCAAACTGCACTTCAACAATCGGTTTTAATCCTACTGCGCTCATTCCCGCTGTAGAACCAATGATATAAGCTTCTTGAATCGCGGTATTGAAAACCCTTTTGCTTCCGAATTTTTTTCCTAACGTTACCGTCTCACGGAAAACCCCTCCGATTCTTTCCCCAACATCCTGTCCGTACAGCAAAGCTTCCGGATGTTTCCACATTAGCTCCTGAATCGCGTGAATTGCAGCGTCAACCATCACAATTTTTTCTCCACCTTCAGGTTCTCTGGTTCCAACCTCTTCCGTAATCGGAGTTGGCGCGAAAACATGATTCATTACACTTTCAGGCTTCGGATCTTCTGCATTTTTAGCCTTTTCAAAAGCTTCTTCAGCTTCAAGACGAGCTTTTTTCGTAATTTGTTTTAATAATTCTTCATCAACTCCGGATTCGATCAAATGATTTCTTAGAATATTTCCCGGATCCTTCGCTCTGTGTTTGGTTAAATCTTCCTCGTCTCTGTAAAACTCTCTTCGTACTCCGGATGTGTGGTGACCGATGAGAACAGTTTTGGCACAAACCACCAAAGGTTTTCTTTCTGTTCTTACAAAATCCACCGCTTTTTTCATTACCTCAAAGCTTTCAACGAAATCTGTTCCGTCCACTCTCATTCTGCTTAAGCCCGTAAAACCGGCTACAAAATCATAGGCATCGCACGTTCTTGCTTCCTCCTTGGTTACGGAAATTCCCCATTCATTATCCTGAACAAGGAAAATAATAGGCAACTGATGTAAAGCGGCAAACTGTAAAGCCTCGCTTACTTCACCTTCTGTTACAGAATTATCTCCCAAACTGCAAACCACCACCGGATTGTTTTCAAAATCCTGCAATTCAAAATCCTGAATATATTTAATTCCCTGCGCAACTCCCGTTGTAGGAATGGTCTGCATCCCTGTCGCGGAACTCTGGTGAATAATTTTAGGTTTATTTTCGTCTCTGCTGGAAGGGTGAGAGTAATAAGATCTACCTCCGGAAAAAGGATCGTCGGCTTTTGCCAGTAACTGAAGCATCAACTGATAAGGTTCAAAACCAATCCCGAGAAGTATACTTTCGTCTCGGTAATAAGGAGAAACCCAGTCTTCTTTTTTTAACTGATAAGCTGTTGCCAACTGAATGGCTTCATGACCTCTTGATGTGCTATGAACATATTTACAGACATTTCTGTTTTCTTCATAAATATCCGCCATTGCTTTGGCAAGCATCATATGGTTATAAGCCTTGAGTAATATATCTTGAGAAACCTTTTCGTGAAGTGTATTTTCCATAGAAAGCAAAGATAAACAAAAAATCAAAATACTAACAATCGTTAGTGTTTTTGGATAATTCAATGACTTTCAGGGTTTTTGAGGGGTAATTTAATTAAAAAAACAGATTTATCTCAACCGGATATGCATACCATGATTCATCAGCATTTATAAAAACTAATTCCAAAAGACAAAAAATTAAAGTAACTTTACATTCTCTTTTTTAATAAAAGCTAGAAAAATTACATGTATTTAGTTTTTGACACAGAAACCACAGGTTTACCGAAGAATTTCAACGCTCCGCTTTCAGATTCAGATAACTGGCCAAGAATGGTGCAGATTGCGTGGCAGTTGCATGAAGATGACGGAACATTAATTGAAAATCAGGATTATATTATAAAACCTGAAGGGTATGATATTCCCTTCAATGCCGCGAGAATTCACGGGATCACTACAAAAATCGCCAATGAAGAAGGTCGTGATCTCGAAGAAATTTTAAATGAATTTTCTAAAGTTTTAGAAAAAGTAAGAGTGGTTTCCGGACACAATGTGGAATTCGATTACAACATTGTGGGAGCCGAATTTTACCGTAAAAATATTAAAGACAACCTTCAGGAAAAGCCAAAAGCCGATACCATGATTCTGGGAACAGATTTCTGTCAGTTGGGAGGCGGAAAAGGAGGAAGGTACAAAGCTCCGAAGCTGGAAGAGCTTTACGAAAAATTATACGGTCATAAATTTGATGAAGCCCACAACGCAGCAGCCGACGTAAATGCCACGGCGCAGGTTTTCTTCGAAATGATGAGAATCGGGGTGATTCCTGCGGAAGTTTTAAAAGTTTCCGAGGACCAGCTTGCGTATTTTAAAACGCTGTATCCTGATCCGATAAAGCCCTTTAATATTGTTATCAGAAGGCAGGTTGCGGATTTTCACAACAAGAAAAAACAGCAGGATATAGGAAGTATTGAAGAGATCGATCTCGGAAAATATTTCAACTTCGATAACCACAGTGTTTTCTCAACTTTAACAGCTACTACAAGCATCAACGATTTAATTAAAAAAGCGAGTGATGATAACTTTCCCGCCGTCGGAATGGTGGATCTGGGAAATATGATGGGTGCTTTTAAATTTGTTACGGCGGTAGAGGGCGCCAATGGCGACCGTGCGAAAAAGCATAAAGAATACCTCGCTAAAAAACAGGAAGCAGAAGAAAAAGGCGAAGAATTTAATGAGCCGGAACCGGTTTCAGAACCTCTGATTCCTGTGGTGGGATGTGAATTTTATATTTCAGACCGTTATGAGCAGAAGCAGTTTACCAAAGATGATCCCGATAGAAGAACTCAGGTTGTCTTATTGGCTAAAGATTTTAACGGATATAAAAATTTAGCCAAACTATCCAGTATCGGATTTCTTAAAGGATTTTATTTTGGAGTTCCGAGGATCAGCCGGGAATTGATTGCCGAATATAAAGAAGGAGTTATTGCTTTAACTTCAGGAATTCACGGAGATATTCCGGATGCCATTTTAAATACGGGGGAACAGAAAGGGGAGGAGCTTTTCAGATGGTGGAAAGATACTTTCGGAGACGATTTTTATGTTCAGATCCAGAACCACAAACTGCCGGAAGAAGAGCATTTGAATGACGTATTATTGCATTTTGCCGATAAATATAATGTTAAAATTTTAGCGCAGAATGAAACGTTCTATACCAATAAAGACGATTCTAATATTCAGGATATTGTAAGCTGCATCAAAGATGGTGAAAAGCTTTCAACGCCTGTAGGAAAAGGTTTTGGAAAAAGAAGAGGACTTGCAACCGGAGAATATTACATGAAAACGGCAGATGAAATCAAGGAAGCATTTTTGGCTTATCCTGATGCATTCGATGCGTATGAAGAATTTTTTGCAAAGTTCAAACCTTATACTTTAAAAAGAGATGTTCTCCTTCCTAAATTCGATATTCCGGAAGAATTTATTCATCCCGAAGACGATATTGATGGCGGAAAACGCGGTGAGATGGCTTATCTTACCTATTTGACGTACGAAGGGGCAAAAAGAAGATATGTTGATACCGGAATTACAGATGAGATAAAAGAACGTCTGGATTTTGAACTGGAAGTTATTGCCAATACAGGATATCCCGGTTACTTCCTGATTGTTCAGGATTTCTGTAACGAAGCCCGTAAAATGGGCGTTTGGGTAGGTCCCGGTCGTGGTTCTGCGGCAGGTTCTGCAGTTGCCTACTGTATCGGAATTACGAATGTTGACCCTATTAAATATGATCTCCTTTTCGAGAGATTTCTGAATCCGGAAAGGGTTTCCATGCCCGATATCGATATCGACTTTGATGATGAAGGACGTGATAAAATCATCAAATGGGTAGTTGATAAATACGGAAAAACACAGGTTGCCCAGATTATTACCTACTCGGTTTTAGGAGGGAAATCTGCGATTAAAGATGCGGGAAGGGTTTTGGATGTTCCGATTCCGGATACGAATAATATTGCAAAATTAATTCCTTCCACACCGGGAATGAATATTGCGAAAGCTTTAGCAAAATACGATAAATTAAAACCGGAAGAACAACAGCTTGTTGACGAAATGCGCTACGTTCTCGACAGTCCGAATGATGCGCGTCATGGTGTTTTGGCGAGTGCGAAAAAAATGGAAGGCTGCATCAGAAATACAGGGATTCACGCCTGTGGGGTTATCATTACGCCGGAAGATGTAAGTAATCTGGTTCCGGTAACCATTGCGGCAAAAGATGCCGATATTCTGGTTTCGCAGTTTGATAACTCGGTGGCGGAAAGTGCAGGACTCTTGAAAATGGACTTTTTAGGTCTGAGAACTTTAACCATCATCAAGGATGCTTTAAAACTTGTAAAAGCAAGGCATGGAGTAGATATCGATCCGGATCTCATTCCGCTTGATGATGCAAGAACCTATCAGTTATTTAAAGAAGGAAGAACAGTCGGGATTTTCCAGTACGAAAGTCCCGGAATGCAAAAGTACATGAGAGAGCTGAAACCTACGGTTTTTGCCGATCTTATTGCCATGAATGCATTGTACCGCCCCGGTCCGATAAAATACATCCCGAATTTCATCAACAGAAAGCACGGAATTGAAGAAATCGTCTACGATTTACCGGAAACAGAGGAATATTTAAAGGAAACCTACGGAATTACGGTCTATCAGGAGCAGGTAATGCTTTTATCCCAGAAACTGGCAAATTTCACGAAAGGGGAAGCCGATACTTTGAGAAAAGCGATGGGTAAAAAGCAGATCGATGTTCTTAATAAAATGTACCCGAAATTCATCGAAGGCGGAAGAAAAAATAACCTCAACGAAGAACGTTTAGAGAAAATCTGGAACGACTGGAAAGCCTTTGCAGAATATGCCTTCAACAAATCTCACTCTACGTGTTATGCATTTATTGCGTATCAGACCGCTTATCTGAAAGCCAATTATCCGGCAGAATATATGGCGAGTGTGATGAGTAACAACATCAACAATACGGATTCCATCACCATGTTCATGGAAGACTGTAAAAGTATGGGTGTTGATGTTTTGGGACCGGATGTAAATGAATCTCAGTACAAATTCTCGGTAAACGAAAAAGGACAGATCCGTTTTGGTCTGGGAGCCATTAAAGGTATTGGTGAAGGTCCGAGTGAAGCCATTACAAGAGAAAGACAGAACGGCAGATTTAAAAATATCTATGATTTCTTCGAAAGAATTCTGCCTTCACAAATGAATAAAAGAGTAGCGGAAAGCTTGGTTTTGGCAGGAGCTTTTGATGAACTAGACAATTTCCACAGAGGTCAGTATTTTGATATCGATATGGCGGGAAGAACCAATCTGGAAAGACTGATCCGTTACGGACAAAGCTTTCAGGAAAGTAAAAATGAAATGGAACATTCTCTTTTTGCAGATTTTGCAGAGGAAGTTCAGATCGAGCAGCCCAAGCTGCCTCCGTGTCCGGAATGGCCGAATATGCATAAGCTGAATAAAGAAAAGGAAACCATCGGATTCTATCTTTCTGCGCATCCTTTAGATGAATTTAAATACCAGTTCCAGTTTATACAGGGAAGCCTTTCCAAAAAATCTGTTCTGGAAAAAGAAGATGAATCGAAAATTGTAATTGATGAGGTTCCGATTTTAGAGCAGGACGTTCCGGAAGATGTATCTGAACTTGCGGAAATTGTTTCCGATGATGTGATTGCGGGTGAAGAAGAGGAACTTATTGAAGAAGTCACCAAAAAAGCAGAACCAAAAGGTGTTTTCCATTTCCTGAATCTGGATGAGGTAGATGCTTATAAAGAACAGGCTTTTGCGAATAAGCAGGAAGAATTATTCGAAGAGAAGAAAAAAGACTGGAAAACCTTACAAAAAGAAAGAGAAAACGGTGGCGGCGGAAAAGAATACACTGTTGCCGGTCTGATTACTGAATATGTGGTAAAAGATGGATTCAGAAGCGGAGAAAAAGTGGCTTTTGTAACGCTGGAAGATTATTCCGGTTCCTATTCTTTCCGACTGGGAGATCGTGATTATATGAAACTGAAAGAAAAACTGGAGGTTCAGCGGTTTGTTATTTTCAAAATAAAATTTGCTCAGGTAAAAGACGGAAGGGTTTTTGTGAATGTTACAGACGTTATTGAGCTTCAGGAAGCTTTTGAAAGATTTGCAAAAAGTATTTCCTTGGTGATGGATGTCATGGATTTCCGACCGGAAGACCTGAATTTTTTCAGAAAAGTTTTAGAAAGAAATCAGGGAAATCAGAAGCTGAAATTTTATCTGAAAAATGTAGAAGAAGATTCGAAAGTAGAACATCTCGAAGTGCAGTCGATGAAACATTCCGTAAATCTCAGCGGTGAACTGATTAAAGAAATTCAGCTTTTAAATAAATATGAATTTTATCTGAATTAAGCTTAAAACTCCGTGATATAAATTTAAAGTGGCTATGAATCTATTGATCAGATTTTTAGCCATTTTTATTTTGGTGATCTTTTAAACCCATAACATAAATCCACTTTAAAATCCTACTTTTTATTTCTCTGTTAAAATCAAATGAATGTTTAATTTTTATTAAAATATTTTAGCTTTTTAACATTAAATAATGATGAATTTCTGAATTTTAATAGGTTTAATGAATAATTTTTATATTTTTACCGCCCTTAATTTTATTGATATATGAAAAAAATTCTACTCACGTGTCTTCTTGCCTTGGGATCGGCAACGTTTGCACAGGTGGGACCGCCTCAGGCAACCAATCCGAATACCAATAACGGCTACGGATTTACGCAGACTACAGGAACCTACACACCGCTTTCTGCCTCCAGAACAGTTTGGCAGTCGGGAGCCACCTTAGGAACGGATGCTGTTTCTGCAGCAATTAATTTACCGTCAGCTTTTAAATTCAATGGTAAATCTTATAATGCTGTTTACCTTAGCAATAATGGTTTTGTAACCCTTGGAACACCTGCTTTGGCAGCCACTTACACAGGGCTTTCTACAGATACTACGACTCCTTACGAAGGTGCATTTGCCGGTTTTGCAGTCAATCTTAAAAATGCCAATACTGCAACTTCTGAAATTTCCTACGAAACAATTGGTTCTAAATTTATAGTCCAGTTTAAAGATCTTCAGGGAAGTACAGCATCTGCTGCGCAGTTGCTTAATTTTCAGATTCAGTTTGATTTAACTTCTAATAATGTAAGCATTGTCTACGGAAATTGTGTTTCCGGTACTGCAGTCTTAACGGGGCAGATCGGAATAAGAGGATCGGAAGCTTCCGATACCAATAACAGGGTAGGAACAGACTGGACAACAACTTCCATAGGAACCAGCAGTACAGATTCCGTTACTTTAGGAACTGCCAACGCAACAACTGTACCTGCTTCCGGTCTTACCTTTACTTATTCTCCGGGAACATGGATTGCACCTCCTGTAAATTATGCCTCTATTCCTTTTACTGAAAGTTTCAGTACGTGGGAAAACGGAAATTCCATTGGAGATCTTCCCAATGCCAACTATTGGAGAACATGGCCTTCGAGAGGGGATAACTCATGGAGAGCAAGTGATATTACAGTAAGTGGTTACGCAAGTACAACAGGATGGACAAGTTTAGGCGGAAACGTTGCTGTTGCAGCACCGGGTGTAGCTCCGGCAGCAAGATTCCATTCGTACAATACGATCAATGCTTCAGGATACATGGATTTGTATATCAATTTATCTTCAGGAACAGGATCGAGGCTTTTGTCTTACGATTATCAGAATACTTCAGGAACTGATGTTTTAAAAGTTTTGGTTTCTACGGATGGCGGAAACACTTTCAATCAGGTGGGTTCTACTCAGGGGATTTCTGCTTCATGGGCTACCAAATATGCAGATTTGGGAACGAGCAGTCCGACCGCGATTGTAAGATTTATGGCTACAGGAGATAACGGAAGCAACGATATTTATATTGATAATGTAAATATTTCTGTCATTCCTTGTATGTTCCCGGATTCTGTAACTCCCGGAACAATTACGTCTACAACAGCTCCGGTAAACTGGGCAATGGCAAATCCTGCACCGGCATTTGATATTTATTACAGCACGACGAATACAGCGCCTACTGCTGCAACAACGCCCAATGTTGTGGGAGCAACGGGTTTAACCTATACAATAACCAATTTAACGCCAAGTACAACTTATTATGTTTGGGTAAGATCTCGTTGTTCTGCTTCAGAGCAGAGTTCTTGGGTTTCAGGATCTTCTTTTACGACGAAAACTTTCTGTCCTACAGTTTCTGCGCCTTCTTCGGCGGCAACAGGAGTTTCCGTAACGCCTGCATTTACATGGACGGCAAATCCGGAAGCTACAGGATACAGATTATCTGTGGGGACAACTTCAGGAGGAACAGATGTTTTAAATAATTTGAATGTTGGAAATGTATCAACATATACTTTACCGACAGAATTAACTTATAACACAAAGTATTATTATACGGTTAATGCCTATAATGCTACGATTTCATCAACAGGATGTTCGGAAAGAACATTTACTACACTTTCTATCTGTCCTGCACAGTCTGCGCCTGCAGCATCTGCTATTAATGTTCCGCTTACGCCTACCTTTACATGGACGGCTTCTTCCTCGTCTGCAGTTACAGGCTACAAGCTGAGAATAGGAACAACGCCGGGCGGAAATGATGTGCTTAATAATTTTGATGTAGGAAATGTAACTACATACACATTGCCAACTTCTCTCAATTACAGTACGGTATATTATTGGTCTGTAGGAGCATATACGGCAACTCAAAGCTCTTTAAACTGTACAGAGAGAAGCTTTACAACTGTTTGCCCGGCTGTAACCTCTCTTCCTGTGTCTGAAAATTTCGACACTACAGCTACGGGAAGCAGCAGCAATACAAATGCGCCTACCTGCTGGAGATATTTAGAACCGTCGTCTTGGGCGGGATATGGCTATGTAAATACATCGTATAATTCTTCTGCTCCAAATGGCTACTATTTATATAATGATACAGCTACTACAGCAGGAGGAATGTTGGTTTCACCACAAATTACACCCCTTTCAAACGGAGCAAACAGAGTTCGTTTTATGGCTGCGGGAGGATCTTCAGGCTACACGCTTCAGGTGGGAACGTTAAGCAATCCTGCTGATGCTTCTACTTTTACACAGATCAGTGCGGTTACTTTAACATCAACTATGGCTCAGTATACGGTAAATATTCCGGCGGGAACAGATCAGTATCTTGCGTTCAGACACGGTGTAGGAGGAACTTACAGAGGAATCGGAATTGATGATATTAATATTCAGCCTATTCCAAGCTGCGATAATCCGACATTAATTACCGTAGCATCCACTTCAGCTAACGGAGCTGCGATTAGCTGGACGGCACCTTCTTCTACGGTTGGAGTAGGATATGATGTCTATTACAGTACCACCAATACAGCACCGACAGCGACAACTGTTTTAAATGCTTCAAATTCTGTAAGTACAAGTGGAACGGGTACAACTGCTAACCTGACAGGACTAACCAGCGATAGCTTCTACTACGTATGGGCAAGAGCTAAATGTACTGCGACTGATAACAGTGCATGGGAAGGCGGAACAAGATTTTATACAAGCAATTACTGTACTCCGGTAACTTCCAATCAGAATTCATGGATCAGCTCATTTACATCCACTACTGCCAATACCAATATGGCGTACAGTTCTGCAACAGCGAACAGTGCAGCAACTTTCGGATATAAAAATCTGATGAGCTCAAATAATATTTCCATTACAAAATCTGCGTCTAATACGGTTATTCCTATTTCGATAACAGCGGGAGGACCTACGGTTGGGGTTGCTGTATGGGTAGATTTAAATCAGAATAATGTTTTTGATGCTTCCGAAAAACTGTTTGCAACAACAAATTATACTACAACGACAAGCGGTGCAACACTTACCATCCCTGCAAATACATCTGTAGGAACTTACAGAATGAGGGTTCTGATCAATTACAACAACAGTGCACCAACGGATCCTTGTTTAGGTTTCTCAAGGGGAGAAATTATTGATTATTCATTCATTGTAACCGCTCCGCTTGCCACAAACGAATTATCCGGTACTAAGAACGAAATTAAAGTATATCCAAATCCTTTTACGGATATTTTGAATGTATCTGATATTTCTAATGTGAAAGCCGTTTATGTGACGGATATTGCAGGAAGGTTAATTAAAACCATTGCTAATCCTGAATCATCAGTTAATCTAAATGAATTAAAGCAGGGAATGTATTTAATTACTTTAGATATGAAGGATGGATCTAAAAAGACTTTCAAAGCAATTAAAAAGTAAATTTTATTAACCATACTCAAAGCATGAATTATAGAGGCTGTCCCAATGGATAGCCTCTGTTTTTTGATAAATGTTTCATGAAAATTCTCTACTATGAAAACCTTATCACAGCCCAAATTTTGAAGTTGTCTAAAATTTTTTTCGTAAAATATACCTGAACAGAAAAACGCTTTCAATTTTTTTATAAATTAGCCCTTTAAAATTTTAAAATAACACAATGATTACAACCGCCAATCTGGAAAAATACCGTAACGGAGATTTTCTGCAATTCGTGAACAATGTACTGGAACTTTTGCCTCAAACTACTGCCGACCAATTAAATATTGGCAGTCAAAGAACAGTTTTGCAAACAGCGGCACAAAGTTTTAATAATGCTTATCTGCCTTATACAGGAAGCGATATTACACCGGAAATTCAGGCTCTGGATGCGCAGAGAGACAACGCTGTTATCGGGATCAAGATGATTTTGGAAGCATGGCAGTACCATTTCGATCCGGTCACCAAAAACAATGCCTTTGCACTTTTAGATATTCTCAACCGTTTTGGGGAGCGTATCTATAAGCTTCGGTATCAGTTGGAAACAGCCACTATTAACAGCATCGTAGCAGAATGGGAAGAAAAGCACAGCGATAAAATCTCCCAGCTTCAACTTGCTGACTGGGTAAACGAGCTGAAAACTTCTAACCAAAATTTTAACAACAAGTATATTGCCCGTACCGTACAACTTTCGGAAGTAGAAACAGGTGTATTAGCCACTGCCAGAACAGCATCTACGGAAGCTTACCGGACACTGAAGCAGCATATAGAAGCTCATGCCCTGCTTACCCCGAATGCAGAATACGATCAGTTAATGGCAAAGCTCAGCAGTCTGGTAAACCAATATAATCTTGCCGTTACCAAATACAGCAGTACGGAAGAAAGCGGGGGAGAAGATCAGAAACCTGAATCTTCGGAAACGCCTTCCTAGAGCCACCGCCGAAGGGAGGGAGCTGTCGGGAACAGCCGAAACCGTCCCGCCTAAAGGAGCGGACTTTCGGAACCCGCCGGATGTATTCCGCCAAAAGGAAAACACCTTCGGGGAGTTCCGAAATCATTTCGCCCAAAGGAATGTGTTTTCGGGAGCATCCGAAGATAAAACGCCTGAGGGAATATATTTCGGTAAAAATGATGAGAGAAAATCAAGATGTACTATTGTGCGACTTAATTCTTGTATAATTTTCTTTACATACTGTTTAATA
>OGQD01001714.1_pt1 | contig 13424 bp, 9 predicted proteins | sample 1553091 | NCBI WGS metagenome assembly OGQD01 (sample SAMEA2580290, study PRJEB22360) | human gut metagenome | biome: human gut; feature: human-associated habitat; material: faeces | place: Denmark | collected 2008/2010
AAGCCATGAAAAAACGAAAAACGCCTGACTTGGAAAAATGTCTGGAAGGAAAGAAACGCAGATTTGTAAATTACACACAAGGAGCAAAGATTTATAAGATGTCCTACTGGCCTTTTGTCAGACTGGCGAAAAAAGCAGAAGCCAATTATCCGATTCGAAAGACAGCCATTGTGGATCTGAATATTCTGGATGATTTTTTAGAAGGCAATCCTGAGGTTGTATCAGAATTAAAGAAGAGAAGGAGGAAGCGTTATGGGAAATAACCGAAGCAAGGTTCCGGATTTGGAAAAGCTTGTCAAAGGAGGACGCAAGAAATTTGTCCGTTATGAGGAAGGGGCAATGCTTTATTCCATGGGAGTCCATACATTTCAACAGTTAGCAAAAGATGCCAGAGCAGTATACCATGTCAAAAGAATCGTGTTAGTTAATTTGGATCTTATTGATGAATATCTGGAAGCATTCCGTGATGAAGAATTTTGATGAAAGAATACAGGAGGAACAACATATGTGTAAAGTGATATCCATTACAAACCAGAAAGGCGGAGTCGGAAAGACCACCACAACAGTTAATCTCGGAGTCGGGCTTGCAATGCAGGGCAAGAAAGTATTGCTCATAGACGCAGACCCGCAGGGCGATTTAACGACTTGTTTTGGTTGGCAGGATACAGACGGCTTGGGTATCACGCTTGCAACGAAACTCACAGATGTAATCAATGAAACGATGACAGACCCTATGGTTGGTATCCTGCACCACGAAGAAGGTGTTGACCTTGTTCCGGCAAACCTTGAGCTTTCAGCAATGGAATTTAACCTTATGAACGCAATGAGCAGAGAAACTACACTCAAGAACTATCTGAGTCAAGTGAAGAACAGATATGATTATGTAATTATAGACTGTATGCCTTCACTTGGTATGGTTACTCTCAATGCTTTATCGGCGGCAGACAGTGTTATTATTCCGGTTCAGGCTCAGTATTTGCCTGCAAAGGGTATGACACAGCTTGTGCAGACCATTTCAAAAGTAAAGAAGTATATCAATCCGGATATTAAGATAGACGGTATGCTGCTTACTTTGGTGGATAGCCGAACAAACCTTGCAAAGAGTACGGTGGAAGCACTCAGGGCAAACTTCGGTAATCAGATAAGAATGTATCGAACACAAATCCCGATTGCCGTAAAAGCCGCAGAAACTTCTTCCAAAGGCAAGAGCATTTATGCTTATGAGCCAAACAGCACAGTGTCTAAGGCATACGCTGAATTTACAAAGGAGGTGTTAGCCGATGGCAGGAAGAAAGAGCGACTTCACTCTCACGAAGCTCGATGATTTATTTACCACTCAGGCACAGAGAGATGAAGAACAGCTTTCAAAAATCCGAGATATTCCGTTGGAGCTGATTGATGATTTTCCCGACCACCCGTTTAAGGTCAGGGACGATGAAGATATGATGCAGCTTGTGGAGAGTGTCAAGGAAAGAGGGGTTATTACTCCGGCAACGGTAAGGCAGAAAGAGGACGGCAGATATGAACTTGTTTCAGGACACAGAAGAAAGCGAGCTTGTGAACTGGCAGGATTTGAAACACTTAGAAGTGAGATTGTAGACCTGAACAGAGATGAAGCGACCATTTTAATGGTTGAAAGTAATTTCCAGAGGTCAGAGATATTGCCGAGTGAAAAAGCCTTTGCCTATAAAATGCGTTTGGAAGCAATGAAAAGACAAGCAGGCAGACCGAGCAAAGAAAATGGAGTCCCAGTGGGACACAATTCTATTGTGGGTAAATCAAGAGAGATTTTAGCTTCTGAGAGTCAGGACAGTAACACACAAATACAGCGTTATGTCCGCCTGACAAGCCTTGTTCCCGAACTGCTTGAATTTGTTGATGAGGGGCGTATTAAAATGCGTCCCGCCGTAGAACTTTCTTATCTCGATGAAGATTGCCAGCGTGATGTGGTTGACGAAATCGACCTGAATGACGCTACCCCGTCACACGACCAGACAATCCGTATGCGAAAGTTATTCAACGAGGGCAACCTTACAACAGAAGCAATCCACGCTGTTATGTCTGAGGAAAAGCCGAACCAAAAGGAAAAAATCGTGTTGAGGGGCGACAGAGTAAGACAGCTTATCCCGAAAAACATTCCCGTCAGTCAGACGGAGGATTTTGTCTGCAAGGCATTGGAGCATTACAACAAGTTTTTGCGTAACCGTGCAGAGCGTGACAGCAGATAGCCTGTTTTACAGTTCCCCTTTCTCACACTCTAACCCCTTAGTTATACTTCTACCTACCGAAAATGATATATATTATCTCACTTGAATATAACTATCTCAAAGTATATGTCTATCTCTAAGGGGCAATCGCACAGTATGAACGGACTGGAGGTGTATGGTAAAATGAAAAATTAACGAAAAATCCGCATTTGTTTTTCGGCAGGTAAATTCTGTCGTAAGAGAAAATCCACAAAGGCACATCGTAGCGATACGGTGTGTTTTCAATTTTTACAGGAGGAAACGCAATGATAAAGTCAAAATTCAAAAGAGTCACGTCGCTTTTCTTGGCGACCCTTATGTGTGTGACCACTTTTGCAGGCATTGGCTCGACAACAGCATATGCTGCTTCGGGAGAAAAAGCCGATGTTTATATGGTCGATTTCCCTCGTGATGGCGATGCTAATTACGATGGGGTATGGGGACACAGCAATTTGACCTTGAAAAATGGTTGGCATACCGGACGTTCCAATTTTACCAATCTTAAGGCTATTGGCTCATACTCAGGCAATGTTGCTTATTGTATTGAGCCGGGAATTTCGCTCAAGGTCGGTCAGACAATGAATAAGTATGACGAAAATTATTTTAATAACCTTGCAGCCAATGGGGTTATTTCCGGAGATGAAATCCGTCTTTTTGTTGGTCGTATTTTACAGTATGGCTACCGTGGGACAATCTCGACATCTTGGAGGTCACAGAATGAAGCGGCAGCAAACAGCATTGCACAGGCTTATGCCACACAGCTTCTTATCTGGGAAACTGTTATCGGAGAGCGTGATGCGAACTTCAATCATGTAGCAGCCAGTGGTTGCAGCAATGTGAAAGATGTCATCAATGCAAAGCATCCGCTTCGCAATAAGATTTTCAGTTATTACAACAGTATGGTGCAGAGTGTACAGAACCATGCGACCATACCGAGCTTTTGTAATAAATCATCCGGTTCGGCAAAGACAATAGAACTTGAGTGGAACGGAAGTAAGTACACAACTACTCTGACAGACTCCAATAATGTGCTGTCCAAATATAATTTCAAGGCAAGTATCAGTGGAGTGAGCTTTTCAGTGAATGGTAACAAACTTACTGTTTCTATGGATACTGCACCGAGTAAGGAATTTACCATTACCGCAACGAAGAAAAATGCAGTCCGCAGAGGTGTGGTTGTATGGTCAGAGGGCAAACACGGTCAGAACTCCAGTGTGCAGGATGTTGTCAGCTATGCTCAGGAAGTAAGCGACAGTATCAACGGTTATGTGAAGATGAAAGTCAGCTATGGTTCTTGTCAGATTGTAAAGACCAGTGAGGACGGCAAGGCTGACGGTATCAACTTCACGATTACCGGAAACGGTATCAATCAGACAGTTACAACAGCTAATGGCGGTAAGTTCCAAATTGATAATCTTATGCCGGGTATCTATACTGTAACCGAGCAGGCATACGATAAGTACGAGCCGCAGGAAACACATAGAGTTACTGTTGTAGCAGGACAGATTGCAAAGGTCACTTTCAATAACAAATTGAAGCGTGGCGACCTTCAGGTAGTGAAGTCCTCAGAAGATAACCTTGTTGAAGGTGTGAAGTTCCATCTTTTCGGTACTTCTCTTTCCGGTGATGCTGTTGACCAGTATGCAGTTACAGACAAAAACGGTGTGGCAACTTTCAAAGATGTGCTTATCAGTGGTTCTGAACCATATACACTTGAAGAAGTAGACACAGCTATCCGTTATGTCGTACCAAAAAATCAGACTGCACCAGTGAAGTGGAAAGAAGTAACCACAAGAAACTTCAATAACATTTTGAAGAAGTTTACTGTAACAGTCACAAAGAGCGACGCTGAGAAGGGCGAAGCACAGGGCAATGCCAAACTTTCAGGAGCAGTTTACGGTATCTATAAGGGCGAAACGCTTGTAGATAAGTATGTTACTGATGAAAACGGTCAGTTCACTACTAAAGAATATGTTTGTGATACCGACTGGACAATCCGAGAAATTACACCGTCAGAGGGATATTTGCTTGATAAGACTATCCATGAAGTAGGTGCAGACCCGAAACTTTATGAAGTGGAACACAACCTTACTTCCAATGATGTAACCGAGCAGGTAATCAAAGGTAATGTGGCTATCATTAAACACACTGATGATGGAGAAACAAAGATTGAAACTCCTGAAAAGGGTGCTTCCTTTGAGATTTATTTGAAATCTGCCGGAAGCTATGACGCAGCAAATAAAGACGAGAGAGATACTATCGTTTGCGATGAAAATGGCTTCGGTCAGACAAAAGATATGCCGTATGGTATTTATACCGTACACCAGACTTCCGGTTGGGAAGGCAGAGAGATGATGGATGATTTTGATGTGTTCATTTCACAGAACGCACAGACTTATCGTTATCTCATCAATAACCGTAACTTCGAGAGCTTTGTCAATGTAGTTAAGGTGGACGCAGAAAGCGGAAAAAGTATTCCGTATGCAGGAGCAGGATTTAAGATTTACGACCCGCAGGGTAATCAGGTCAAAATGACCTTTACTTATCCGACACCGACCACGATTGATGTGTTCTATACCGATGCAAATGGTTCTCTTGTCACACCTGAGAAACTGGATTACGGCAAGGGATATTCTATCGTAGAGGTACAAGCTCCATACGGATATGTACTTGATGATACTCCGGTATATTTTGATATTACCGAAGAAAATTCCACAGAGGAAGGCGGCGTAACTGTTGTGAAAGTCAATAAGCCGAATATGGCACAGAAAGGTACTATCACGGTTGAAAAGACCGGAGAAGTATTTAGCGGGGTCAATGTAAGTGGTTCTGAGGACAGTGATGTTATCTATCAGCCTGTTTATGAAGTGGCAGGACTTGAGGGTGCAGTTTATGAAGTCCGTGCTGCGGAAGATATTAGTACACCGGACGGTACACTCCGCTATTCAAAGGGCGAAGTGGTAGATACTATCACAACAAGCTCCGATGGATTTGTGAAGAGCAAAGAACTTTATCTCGGAAAATACGAGGTCAAGGAAATTACCGCACCTGATGGAATGGTAATCAGTGGAGAAACACATACGGTTGAGCTTACTTATGCAGGGCAGAGTATCTCTGTTACCGAAACTTCCACATCATTCTATAACGAAAGACAGAAAGTGCAGGTAAGCCTTGCAAAAGCCATTGAAAAGGATAAGACATTTGGTATTGGCGACAACGGAGAAATCAAAAACATCAGCTTTGGTCTTTATGCCGCAGAAGATATTGTATCTGCAAGCGGTACAGTTATTCCGGCTGATGGACTGATTGAAATTGTCAGCGTAAATGAAAATGGAACTGCTGTTATGAAGTCAGACCTTCCGTTTGGCAAATACTATGTCAAGGAGATTGCAACCGATGAGCATTATGTTCTCTCTGATACGAAATATCCGGTTGTGTTTGAATATGCAGGTCAGGATACCGCAACAGTTGAAATCAAAGTGAATGATGGAAAAGAAATCAAGAATGAACTTATCTATGGTTCTGTATCAGGTAAGAAGATTGACGAGAATGGAGAAGCACTTGAGGGTGCTGTTATCGGTATCTTCAAAGCCGAAGAAACAGAATTTACAAAGGATACTGCACTTATGACGACTACCTCTGCAAAAGACGGTAGTTTTTCTTTTGCAAAAGTTCCTTATGGCAAATGGATTGTAAGAGAAATCGAGCAGCCAAAGGGATTTGTTCTTGATGAAAAAGCGTATGAGGTCAATATCAGCAAAGCCGAGCAGGTAGTTGAAATTGAGATTGTCAATGAGTATGTTCACGGCAATATCAGACTCACGAAGGTGGACGCTGAATATCCGGATAACAAACTTACGGGTGCAACCTTTGAGGTATATAAGGACACCAATGAGAACGGAAAGATTGATGATGGCGATGAACTTATCGGAAATCTTGAAGAAACCGAAACCGGAATTTATGAGATGAAAGGGCTGCTTTACGGAAAATATATTGTCCGTGAAACAAAAGCACCGGAGGGCTTCCTGCTTGATAAGGGAGAATACTCTGTTTTCATTGAGAAAGACGAAACAACTTATTCCGTTGAGAATAAGGCTGGTGTTGGATTTATCAATGAAGCTATGCGTGGAACACTGAAAATCGTCAAGACATCTTCAGATGGTAAGGTTAAAGGTTTTGCGTTCAGAGTAACCGGAGCAAACGGTTATGATATGACATTTGAAACAGATAAGAACGGCGAAATTGTGATTGAGGGACTTCGTATTGGCGAATATACCGTATCCGAAGTGGCAAACAATGCCTCTGCCGCATATATCACACCTGCCGACCAGAATGTTACTATCAAACTTGATGAAACAGCCGTTGTAAAAATGCACAATGAGTTGAGGGATACTCCGAAAACAGGAGATGATACCAATATGAAACTTTGGTATGTCCTTGCCGGACTTTCTGCTGTCGGTATCGCCGTAACTTCTGTTGTTGCACACAAAAAGAAGAAAAAGGAGGGTAACGAGTAATGGAAGCAAAGACAATTATCGCTATCGCATTAGTCGCCGTTATTGTCGGCGGCTTTATCTTTCTTCAGGTTAGAAACCGTAAGAAGTAAGTAACAAGCGAACATTAACCAGTCGGGGCAGAGCGTAAAAAACTCTGTCCCTTTAATTTTTGGAGGAACATTATGAAACAACAGAAAACGGTGGAGAGCCGAGTGCTTGAAATCTTAAAGGAATGCCCGATGTCGAGGTATGATGATATGCTTCTCATTCTGCATTATTACAATCGGTACGGATATATACCTGCCGGAAATCTTCCGCTTGAGGATATTGTATTTAATTACCGAGCATACGGACTTCCTTGTTTTGAAACCATACGCAGGGCAAGGCAGAGAGTACAGTCCCTTTTTCCTGAGTATTCACGTAATCCGCAGAAAGAAGAACAGAGCGGTAGTATTTCTATTGTAATCAACATTAGTTAAGGAGGTATTTTCGTGAAAGACAAAGCAACTTTTCAGAATAAGGTCAAGGTGCTGAATAAACTCTTTGACTCCGGTTGTGATACGGAGAAAAAGTTGCAGCAGCTTGATATGGAAGCAATCCTGAAAATCCCGAATATCACGATTCCTGATATGGGTGTGATTATGGAGCTTCAGAAGAATACAAAGTCCGGTAAACTCTTTTCGTATTTGGGCGGCGGTTCTGATGAAGCAACAAAAATGAGAGGTAAGGAAAATGAAGCAACAGGAGAATAGAGCAGAGCCACAGGAAAAGCAAATTCGATTTATAGACAGTCATTACAATTTAAAATTCTATATTCCCGATGGTGGAAAAATCAGGATTACTTTTCGTGATGGACACACAGCAGACAGAGTGTGCAAGTATATTGATGACTACCATTTGTATGTCGGAAATTGCTGCTATCATATATGCGAGTTTGCTGAAAAAATGGAGCTTAGTGGAAGTAAAGTTGAACCTGTCAATCAATCCGAACCGTCAAAAAACAAGACCAGAAACAGAGAAAAACAGCGATAAGGAGGTGCAAGAGTAATGGCACGAAAATATGACCTTATTTCTGAGCTTTACAACCGCACCTGCAAAACGGTTGTGTCAAATCCTCAGAACTGGCAGGCATTCTTGGCTTCGGCTTGCCGAAATTATAAGTTACGTTATGACGAACAGCTACTTGTATATGCACAGCGACCTGATGCAACAGCGGTTCTTGAGATAGAGCAGTGGAACAAAATTTTTGGCAGATGGGTCAACCGAGGTGCAAGAGGTATTGCTGTTTTTGCTGATGAAAACCGTTCACGGCAAAGACTGACACATTACTTTGATATTTCAGATACTCACGAAAGCAGATATTCAAGAACAGTCCCTATTTGGGATATGCGTCAGGAATACGAAGCTGATGTGATTGAAACATTGGAAAGCACTTTCGGAGAGATTGAGAATAAGAGCAGTCTTGCCGAAGCAATTATGGGAGCAGCAAGAAATGCGGCAGAGGATAATATCCCTGATTATCTGCAAGACCTTTACTATGCAACCGAGGGCAGTTCCTTTGAGGAAGTGGAAGAGGATATTGTGGCTTTCATTTATAAAAATGTCGTGACAAACAGTGTGGCATATATGATGATGTCAAGGCTCGGCGTTGATACGGACGGTTATTTTGAACTTGATGATTTCAGAGATGTTACCAACTTCAATACGCAGGAAACACTCAATGCACTTGGATTTGCTACCAGTGATATTGCAGAAATGGGATTGACGGAAATATCTAAAACAATTACTGCACTCAACCGTCAAAATCGCATAATTGTCGGTCAGGACAGAAATGAATACAATAAGGTTGAAAATAACGACGAAAGGAGTTTGGACAATGAACGAACTGACCTACACGATGGTGGGCGATTACAGCCTTCCGAACCTGAAACTTCCACAGCAGCCGGAAGTGACGTTGGGCAGATACGCTCAGATGAGGAGAGAGTTTCTGAAGGAACATCACAGAGTCCTTTACTACAATCTCCTGACGAGGGGCGAACTGACACAGCACTTGGCGGAAGTAGAACAGAGAGCCAGCAAGATGGAGGAAACAATTCTGAGCCAGATGGCACAGAAAGAGGGAGTGACCGAACAGATGAAAGCGGAGGATATGATGAAATGGGTTCGTCTGATGAACTCCCTTCGCAATTCGGCACAGGAAATCGTGAAAGCGGAAGTGATATTCGCTTAGAGTATTACGACAGAACGCACGAGGATAAAAGCCTTCCGTTCTTTGGACGTGATGAAGTAATCAATGAAATTCTCAGAACGACACCACATTTGTCAGCAAGTCTGGAAGAAATCAAAGATTATTATGAACGCAATCCAGATAACAAAGACCGCACAGAGTATATAAAGAGTATTTTCAATAATGATTATACCGAACTTACTTTAGAGGACGGCAGGACAGTAGGATACAAGACCTTTGAAAACGTTCTGCATTTGTGGGAGGGCAAATACGACAGCAGAACCGCACAGAGCTTTTATGATTGGGCTGTTATTGCCCGACACTTTGAAGCTATGCGATTACTGGGAGAATTAAGTGACAGCATAAAACCATTACCGTCAATGGACGGTCAGATGACATTCATATTAGACGGTCGGGCAGAGGAAAAGAAAACCTCTGCCTTTACTTTTTCTCAGGAGATTATCGACGCTATTCTTGCGAATGGAAGCGGATTTTCTGAGGGAAAAATGCGTATTTATGAGCAGTTTGAAAAAAGTCTTTCTGCAAAAGAAAATGCCGACTTCTTGAAAAATGAATATGGTTGGGGCGGTTCTTATCCCGTCATAATCGGGGCAGGCATTGATGAGAGCCACGATGGAAAAGGTATTACGATTACGAAAGGCATCGGTAAAGAAAATCCACATATCACACTTTCGTGGTCGCAGGTGGAGAAGCGTATCGGGGAACTTATCCGAATGGACAGATACTTAAATCCAAAGGAAAAAGAACGCTATCCTCAGTGGCTTGAAAGTCAAGAGGAACACAGAGCCAAAATCGAGGAAACGAAAAGAAATCGTGAGATACTTTCTAATGCACCACCGGAGCAAGAGGTCGAACCAACCGAAAAAGAACCTGAAGAAGCAGAACAGCTACAAGATGTGCAGTATGAATATCATCTTGGCGATAAGGTGTATATCGGTGCTTCTGAGTACGAAATCTTATCTGTTGATGATGAGAGAGTAATGCTCTATGACTATGATATGCCACTGTTCAATAAGGAATTTTCACGCACAGAGTTTGACAGAAAAGTGCGAGAGAATCCGATGAATGAGCATTTGATTGTAAAGGAAGAACCTGCCGAAGAAAGAAATGAAAAAGAGCCTGAGCCGGTAGTTCCCGCTTGGGAGCAGAAGAAAAAGGTCAAAGGCTTTGACCTGCACCCTGATGTGCCTATGGCAGACCGTCATACCTTTAATCTCAGAGAAAATGAGGTTGAAACGGTTGGTAAAAAGGAACGCTTCCGCAGAAATATTATGGCGATACAGCTTCTTAAAAAATGTCAGGAAGAAAACAGATTTGCCACGCCTGAAGAACAGATTATCTTATCAAAGTATGTTGGTTGGGGTGGGCTTTCAGAAGCCTTTGATGAAAATAATTCAGCGTGGGCAACGGAGTATCTGGAACTTTCTTCGGTGTTAACACCGGAGGAATATGCTTCGGCAAGAGAAAGCACGTTGACTGCGTTCTACACGCCGCCTGAAGTTATCACAGCCATTTATAAGGCAATGGAGCAGATGGGTTTTAAGGAAGGCAACTTGTTAGAGCCGTCCTGCGGTATCGGTAATTTCATTGGTATGCTGCCGGACGCAATGCAGGACAGTAAGATTTACGGTGTGGAACTTGATACGATTTCCGCAGGGATTGCACAGCAGCTTTACCAGAAAACAACCATTGCGGCACAAGGATTTGAAGAAACAAATCTGCCGGACAGCTTCTTTGATGGAGTGGTTGGAAATGTACCTTTTGGAGATTTTAAGGTATCGGATAAAAGGTATGACAAGCATAAGTTCCTGATACACGATTACTTTTTTGCCAAGTCCCTTGATAAGTTAAGACCCGGCGGTGTGATGGCTCTTGTAACGAGCAAAGGCACAATGGATAAGGAAACTTTAGCAGTACGAAAGTATATTGCACAGAGAGCAGAGCTTCTTGGAGCAATCCGATTGCCGAATAATACCTTTAAGGGTAATGCAGGAACGGAAGTCGTTTCGGATATTCTTATCCTGCAAAAGCGTGACAGATTGATAGATATTGAGCCGGATTGGGTTCATCTTGATACCGATGAGAACGGAATTAAGATGAACTCTTATTTTGTGCAGCACCCAGAAATGATACTTGGAGAAATGAAAATGGTATCGGGGCGTTTCGGTATGGAAGCAACTTGTGTGCCGTATGAAAATGCAGACCTTGCAGCACAGCTTGATGAAGCGGTAGCAAACATTCACGGGGAAATCACGGAATATGAAGCCGAGGAAGAACTGGAGGAGGAAGATAATTCTATTCCGGCAGACCCGACAGTGAGAAACTTTTCCTATACGGTGGTGGACGATAAAATCTACTATCGTGAAAATTCCCGTATGACTCCGGTGGAGGTGTCGGCAACCGCAGAGAACCGAATTAAGGGTATGATTGCCATTAGAAATTCTGTCAGAACGCTGATTGAATTGCAGACAGAAGACTACCCTGACAGCGAAATCAAAACGGAGCAGGAGCGATTAAACAGACTTTACGATACCTTTTCAGGTAAGTACGGACTCATTAACAGCCGTGCAAATACTTCTGCTTTTTCGCAGGACAGTTCGTTCTCTTTACTTTCCGCATTGGAGATAATCGGAGAGGACGGAGAACTGGAACGTAAGGCTGATATGTTTTCTAAGAGGACAATTAAGCCGCATACTCCGGTTACTTCTGTTGATACGGCAAGCGAAGCATTGGCGGTATCTCTTGGAGAAAAAGCTACGATTGATATGGACTATATGATGGAGCTTTCCGGTAAATCGGAGAATGAAATCTTTGAGGACTTAAAGGGTGTTATCTTCTTAAATCCGCTTTATGAGTATGGAAATTCTTACGAACCGAAGTATCTGATGGCTGATGAATACCTTTCGGGTAATGTCAGGGAAAAGCTGAGGATTGCAAAGAACTCGGCAGAACTCTATCCGGAAGATTATAAGGTCAATGTAGAAGCACTTCAAAAGGTGCAGCCGAAAGACCTGACTGCAAGTGAAATTTCCGTGCGACTTGGTGCAACTTGGCTGCCACCGGACGATGTGCAGGAGTTTATCTTTCATTTGCTTGAAACACCACGCTATGCACAGTGGAATATCAAAGTTCACTTCTCTCCATTTACGAGTGACTGGAATATTGAGGGCAAATCTTACGACAAAGGAAATGTAAGGGCATATAACACTTACGGAACTTCCCGCATCAATGCCTATAAGATTATCGAGGAAACGCTGAACTTAAAGGATGTGCGTATCTTTGATTATATCGAAGATGATGAGGGAAAGAAAAAGGCTGTCCTGAATAAAAAGGAAACAGCGATTGCTCAGTCGAAGCAGGAAATGATTAAGCAGGAATTTCAGGACTGGATATGGTCTGACCCTGAACGAAGGGAAAGGCTTTGCAAATCCTACAATAAGAAATTCAATAGCGTCAGACCTCGTGAGTATGATGGAAGTCATATTATCTTCAATGGTATGAATCCTGAAATTGAACTCAGGGAACATCAGAAAAATGCGGTTGCTCATATCCTTTACGGAGGAAATACGCTTCTTGCACACGCAGTCGGAGCAGGAAAAACTTTTGAAATGGTAGCGGCAGCACAGGAGTCGAAAAGGCTTGGGCTTTGTAATAAGTCACTGTTTGTTGTACCAAATCACTTGACCGAACAATGGGCGGCTGAGTATTTGCAGCTCTATCCGGCGGCGAATATCCTTGTCGCAACAAAGAAAGATTTTGAAACCAAGAATCGTAAAAAGTTCTGCGGCAGGATTGCAACCGGAGATTATGACGCCGTTATTATCGGGCATTCACAGTTTGAAAAAATCCCGATGTCCATTGAAAGGCAGAGGGCAATCTTAGAACAGCAGCTTGAGGAGATAACGGGAGGAATTGCAGAACTCAAGCGAAACCGAGGGGAAAACTTCTCCATAAAGCAGCTTGAAAAGTCAAAGAAATCTATCAAGCAGAAACTTGATAAACTCAATGACCAGACGAAAAAAGATGATGTTGTAACCTTTGAGGAACTTGGTGTAGACAGGCTTTTTGTTGATGAAAGCCATTATTACAAGAACCTTTATCTTTATACAAAAATGCGTAATGTGGGCGGTATCGCACAGACGGAAGCACAGAAATCTTCCGACCTCTTTATGAAGTGTCGATACCTTGACGAGATTACCGGAGGGCGAGGAACCGTATTTGCAACGGGTACACCTATCTCAAACAGCATGGTGGAACTCTACACGATACAGCGATATTTGCAGTACAACACGCTTGTGAAAAATGGGCTGCAGCACTTTGATGCCTGGGCTTCCACTTTCGGAGAAACCATTACGGCAGTGGAACTTACACCGGAGGGCTATAATTTAGTAGGACGATAAATAATGCGTTCCTAAATTGAAAATAGGCTATCAA
>OGQD01001716.1_pt1 | contig 13408 bp, 10 predicted proteins | sample 1553091 | NCBI WGS metagenome assembly OGQD01 (sample SAMEA2580290, study PRJEB22360) | human gut metagenome | biome: human gut; feature: human-associated habitat; material: faeces | place: Denmark | collected 2008/2010
CAGCAGGACCTGGGGGGGTGCCCGGCCGGGGCCCCCGCGTTCGGCTGGACCTCGGCGGACGGTCGCCGCCTGCTGACCGAGCGGGGCCTGGTCCGCTTGCGCGACGGCAATACCCTGCGGGTGTTCCTGACCCTGGATCGGCGTGACGACGATGCCCTGCTCGGCGCCTTCCTGCGCTCGGCCTGGCTGGCGGTACCACCGCTGCTGCTGCTCATTGCCCTGGGTGCGCGCCTGGTGGCCAAGCGCGGCCTGCAGCCCTTGCGGCAGTTCGGCCAGGTGGCCTCGCTGATCACCACCCAGGACCTCAGCCACCGCATTCCCGTGCAGGACCTGCCACGGGAGCTGGGTAAGGCTGCGCGGGCGCTGAACCTGATGCTGCATCGGCTGGATGGCGGCGTGCAGCAGCTCACCCAGTTCTCCGACGACATCGCCCACGAGCTGCGCTCGCCCATCGGCAACCTGCTGGGCAAGGCACAGGTGACGCTGTCGCGGCCGCGGGAAAAGGACGAGTACGAAGCGGTGCTGGCCGCCAGTACCGAAGAGCTGGAACGGGTCGGCCGGATCGTCAGCGACATGCTGTTCCTCGCCCAGGTCAGCCACCCGCGCGCGCTGCTGCCGCAGGAGGCGGTGCAGCTGGAGGAGGAAGCGGCGAAGGTCGCCGAGCTGTTCGATTTCAGCGCGGAGGAAAGGTCGTTGCGCATCGCCATCTCGGGGCATGGGCAGGTCGTGGGCGATCGCCTGATGATCCAGCGCGCCATTTCCAACCTGCTCTCCAACGCGATCCGCCACACGCCCGAGGGCGAATGCATCAGCGTGCAAGTGCGGGACGATGGCACAACCGTGACGCTGGTGGTGCAGAACCCCGGAACGGGCATTGCCGCCGAGCACCTGCCGCACCTGTTCGAGCGCTTCTACCGGGTGGACAAGGGCCGCTCGCGAGCGCAGGGCGGCACGGGCCTGGGGCTGGCCATCGTGCGCTCGATCATGGAGCTGCACCTGGGCGCGGCCAGCGCGCAGAGTTCGGAGGAAGGGCCGACGCGCTTCCTCCTGAAATTCCCCGCCTCGCCGGACTGAATCAGCGGGTAGCGCGGCAGGCGACGCGCTCGGTGCGGTACTCGATGACCTGCTCCTCGCCGGAGGAATCCTTGTAGCGCAGTTGCACCGGGACCACGCCGCAGTCGGTGCTCATCGGCGTCACCGCCACGACTTCGGCGATGTCCAGGTTCATCCCGTAGGTGTACTGCTTTGCCTCGGCGATCTGCATCGGCGACGGGACGCCCTCGCGAGCCTGCATGGCCTGCTGGCGGGCCTGCTCCATGCGGGCGAAGGTGATGTCACCGCCACCGTCGGCCAGCGCCAGGGAGGAAGTGCCCAGCAGGGCGGCGATCAGGAAGAAGCGGGAGAATTGCATGGCAGTCACCTCATGGGTGGTTGAAAGTGACTCCACCTTACGAAGCCGCCGCTAACGGGAAGCTGAGGCAAGGATGACGATTCGGTTATCCGACGCACGAACTGCCCCGGCAGTGCAGGCATTTTCCCACCACTCATCCGTGCATTTTCCCAGCGGTGAACTCTCGGCATCCGACGACTGTCTGTGTGCTGTCGGCCCCCCGGGTGGGTTTCCTGGCCATTGGCCACCCGGCCAGTTCTGAATAAATTGCCCGGCCGGCGTTTTCGCTCCCGCAAGGCGGGTTTCGTTCCAAGTCATGTGAAGATTGCCCATGTCCCTATCGCGTCGCTTCCCCGCACGAGTTTCTCCCCTCCAGACCCGCGCCCTCGGTGCCTGCCTGTTTGCCGGCCTGCTGGCAGCCGGTGCTCCGGCCCAGGCCGAGGAGCCCGCCAGCAACGCGCGCTGGGTGAACGACAGCCTGAGCACCTATGTGCGCAGCGGCCCCACCGATGGTTATCGCATCGTTGGCACCCTCACCTCCGGGCAGAAGGTCCAATTGCTCAGCACCTCCGGCGACTACAGCCAGGTGCGCAGCGACAGCGGCAACAGCGTGTGGATCGCCAGCAAGGACCTGCAGGAAAAGCCCGGCCAGGCCGAACGCCTGCCGGCGCTGGAGCAGAAGGTCACCGAGCTGACCACGCAATTGCAGACCATCGACGACAGCTGGAAGAACCGTGTCCAGGGCATGCAGGAAACCCTGGATGCGCGCAAGAAGCTCATCGACGAACTTCAGGCTGCACGCACCGTACTGGATAGCGAACTGAACGAAGCCCGCTCGCAACTGCGCGATGCCCAGGCGCAACTGGGCGACGAGAACAAGCAGGTGCTGATGCGCTACATGGCCTACGGCGGCAGCATCGCCGGCGCCGGCCTACTCGCCGGGCTGATCCTGCCGACCATGCTGCGCGTGCGGCGCAAGCGCAGCACCGAGTGGGTCTGACGCCTCAGTCGATCAGCAATTCGTACTGCCGATAGCCCAGGGCGTCGCTGCCCCGTGGCTGGAACCCGGCGCGCTCATACAGGCGCCGCGCCGGGTTGTCGGGGCGCACACTGAGTTTGAGTCGCGTGTAGCCTTCCTGCCGGGCATCCTCGATGTAGCGCTGCAACAACGCTGCACCGACGCCCCTGCCCCGCCACGCCGTGCTGACGCCCAGGGTGCAAAGTTCCGCGCTGCCATCTTCCGGCATCCAAAAGCTATAGCCCACGCTTTCGCCGGCGTGCTCGGCAATGGTCAGATGCTCGAAGTGCTCGAAGTGCTCGAAGTGCTCGAAGTGCTCGAGCCAGCGCGCCAGATGCCGGTCGAAGCCTTCCCTCCAGCGTGCCTCATGGGCGGGCTCCCACTGACGGATATAGGCCTCTTCGCCGCGCTGGACGTAGGGGACATCGGTGATCCGGGCGGGGCGGAAGGAGAGGTTCATTGCAGGCAGCCATGGACAGTGCGGTCAGCCTATTTTAGCTGCTGGCCCTACCGGTTCGCTTTGCTCCCATGACAACCCGCCTCACGCCACCGCGCTCTCCACCCCAGCGTCGAGGTCCACCAGCAATTCGATCATTGCCCGCGCCGCTGCCGAGAGGCGGTCGCCGCTGCGGGTGACGATGCCGCAACGGGCCTGGAGAATATCGACGTTGTTGGGCAGGTTGCGGAAGTGCAGGCGCACCAGTTCGCCGCGCGCCATGGGCTCGCTCAGCGCCTCCTCCACGGCGATGCCGATGGCGTCGGTCTGGCTGACGATGCGCACCAGCGAGGCCATGTCCTCGCACTGCACATTGGTGGTGATGTCGATCTTCCCGCTGAGGTTGGCGAGCATCTTCCGCGCGCTGGGGGGGATCAGCGTGGCAGCCAGCGGGTAGGCAAACATGTCGTTGGTGGAGAGACTTTCCTTGGCCAGCAGCGGATGCCCCTGGCGGCAGAAGAATAGGCCGCTGCGCGGCTTCAGCGCGCGGGTCTGGAAGTTCGGGTCGGCTTCGAAATGGCGGATGTCGGCGACGAAGAATTCGATCTCCTCGCGGCTCAGGCTGCGCGCCAGGCGCTCCCAGTTGTCCACGCCGAACTGGATGTGGATGCGCGGGTAGCGCTGGACGAAGCGCGACACCGCGTCGGACACCAGCTTCTGTGCAGGCGCCGGCCCGCTGCCGAAGCGCAACTCGCCCGAATCCAGCTTGTTCAGCCTCGCGACCGCATGGCTCAGGTTGTTCGCGCCCTGCACCAGGCTCAGCGCGTGCTGCAGCACCACCTGGCCTTCGGGAGTCGGACGCAGGTCCTTGCTGCCTCGGTCCACCAGGCGGCAGCCCAGCTCCTGCTCCAGGCCCTGGATACTGCGGCTGAACGCCGGCTGGGTAATGCCCATGGCGTCGGCCGCGCGAACGAAGCTGCGGTGTTCGTTGAGGGCGATGAAGTAGCGGAGTTGGCGCAGATCCATGATGCATTTCCGGCATTGAAAATAGTGGGCAAAGGCATTTGCCGCTCGTTATGCGCTGGTTTTAAATGCAAGCTCTTATTCCGTCAACGAAGAATAAAGCAAACATCTATTCTTTTATGAACTAAGAATATAGCTCAGACCAGGAGTCGCCCGATGTCAGCCTTGCCCCTCCTTTCTTCGCGAATGTGCCTGTCCCGCTGTCGCTGACAGCAGAAGCCGCTTCAACCCCACCGAAAACGTCGTTCGCCACTGCTGCGTGGCGCGGCCCCGTTTTGCCCGCGATTGGCGCCGGCAGATAAGGACACAGCATGATTTCGAGACATTTGCCCTTCCCCTTCAAACTCCACCGGCTGCGCTACGCCATCGTCCTGCTGGCCCTGGGCGGCGCGCTACCGGCATTCGCCGAGGAAGCCGAGGACAGCAGCACCACCGGCGAAACCAGCAAGCCCGTCAGCGCCGCGCCGGCCAAGGCCGATGCCACCCTGGGCAAGGTGACAGTCACCGCCCGCCGCCGCGAGGAGGATTCGCAGAAGGTGCCCACGCCGATCACCGTGGTCGGCGGCGAAACCCTGGAAACCCAGCGCGTCTACAAGGTGCAGGACCTGCAGCAGATACTGCCCAGTGTGAACGTCGCCTTCATCCACGCGCGGCAGTCGAGCATCGCCGTGCGCGGCATCGGCAACAACCCGGCCAGCGACGGCCTGGAAGGCAGCGCGGGGGTCTACCTGGACAACGTCTACCTGGGCCGCCCAGGCATGGCGGTGTTCGACCTGCTGGACATCGAGCAGCTGGAACTGCTGCGCGGCCCGCAAGGCACCCTGTTCGGCAAGAACACCACGGCCGGCGTGCTGAACATCAGCACCCGCGCCCCGACCTTCAGCCCCGAGCGCAGCGTCGAGGTCTCCGGTGGCCAGGACGGCTACTTCCAGGGCAAGGGCACCGTCTCCGGCGCGCTGACCGACACCCTGGCCGGGCGCGTGTCCGCCTACCGCACCCGCGACGACGGCTACATCAAGAACGTCCATGACGACAACTACCTGAACGGCGGCGAGCGCCAGGGCATCCGCGGGCAACTGCTGTTCAAGCCCAGCGAGGACTTCGACCTGCGCTGGATCAACGACTACAACGAGGAGGATTCGAGCAACGGCAGCATGGTGGTCTATGGCGCCGCCGACCGCTTCTGGCAGCGTGCTGCCGCGGTAGGCGCTTCGCCGATCCGCGATCCGGACCGGCACAAGGTCAACATCAACAGCCGCCAGCACGTCAGCGTGCACCAGGGCGGCAGCTCGGTGGAGGCCAACTGGAACCTCAACGGCGGCTACAAGCTGACCTCCATCAGCGCCTATCGCTACTGGCACTTCACCCCGGCCAACGACGAGCAGCTCAACGTCTCGGCGATCAACAACACCGGCGTGGAAGTCCACGACCGCCAGTTCTCCCAGGAAATCCGCCTGGCCTCGCCCACCGGCGGCTTCTTCGACTACGTGCTGGGCGCCTATGCCTTCAACCAGAACCTGGGCAACAAGACCTTCACCGACTACGGCCCGCTGGCCGACCCGTACCTGCTGGGGGCGAACCTCAACGCCCTGAACAACACCTACTCCAAGGCCAACGGCAAGATCGAGACCGACAGCTTTGCGCTGTTCGCCCAGGGCACCTGGCACCTCACCGACAAGCTGGACTTCACCGCCGGCCTGCGCGGCACCTACGAGGAGAAGGACGCCAAGGTCGAGCGCTTCGACCCGGTCGGTGGCGCGCCGGTAACCGGCGTCGGCGCAGTGGTTCGGCGCAACCAGTTGGGCGCCTACGACTCGGGCGACCTCAGCCTCTACAGCTTCGCGCCCTCGGCCCTGCTGAGCCTGAGCTACCAGTTCACCGATGACCTGCTCGGTTATGCCTCACTGTCCCACGGCGAGAAGTCCGGCGGCGTGAACCTGGCCGTGGCCAGTGCGCCAACGGCCGGCGCCGACTCCCTGCTGGTCGGCCCGGAACGCGCCAACGACGCCGAGCTGGGGATCAAGACCACCCTGTTCGACAACCGCCTGCAACTCAACACCAACCTCTTCTGGACCGGCATCCACGGCTACCAGGCCACCACGCTGTACCAGCCGCCGGGCTCGACCCAGTTGGTCTCGGTGCTCTCCAACGCCGGCAGCGTGCGCTCGCGCGGCCTGGAGTTCGAGGCCACCGCGCTGCCCATTCGCGGCCTGACGCTGAACTTCAACGGCTCCTACAACGACGTCACCTACCTGTCGTTCAAGGACGCCCCGTGCCCGGCGGAAATCTCCACCCAGCCCGGCGCGCCCGCCACTTGCGACCTCACGGGGCAACGCGTGGTCGGCGCCTCGAAATGGATCGCCAACCTCAATGGCGAATACGCCTGGAACCTCGACGACGGCATCCGCCCGTACGTGTCCGGCAGCTACTCCTACCGCTCCGAGGCCGAGGGCACGCTGGACAACTCCGACCTCTCGAAGATCGACGGCTACGGCCTGGCGAACTTCTCCGTCGGCCTGCGCAAGGACCTCGGCGACGGCCAGCTGGACGCCTCGGTCTGGCTGAAGAACGCCTTCGACAAGGACTACTACCTGGCCGCCTTTGCCAGCATCAACGGCTCCTACACCGCCTCGGTGGGGCAGCCGCGGACTCTGGGCGCGTCGGTCCGTTACGACTTCTGATCCCCATCCGCCGCGCTCCCAGGCGCGGCGCTATTGCCACAGCAAGAGGACGATGAGATGAGCACTGCAGCACAAGCCATTCAGCAAGACCTGGTACACCTGGACATCCACCCGGTAGCCGGCCGCATCGGCGCGGAAATTCGCGGCGTCACGCTTTCCGGCGATCTCGACGCCGCCACCATCGAGGCCATCCAGGCTGCGCTGGTGCAGCACAAGGTGATCTTCTTCCGTGGCCAGACCCAGCTCGACGACCAGGGCCAGGAAGCCTTCGCCAAGCTGCTCGGCGAGCCGGTGGCGCACCCCACCGTGCCGGTACAGGAAGGCACCCATTACCTGCTGGAGCTGGACGGCGCCCAGGGTCGCCGCGCCAACTCCTGGCACACCGACGTGACCTTCGTCGACGCTTATCCCAAGGCGTCGATCCTGCGCAACGTGGTGGCACCGGAGTCTGGCGGCGATACCGTCTGGGCCAATACCGCCACCGCCTACGACGACCTGACGCCGGAGCTGAAGGCGCTGGCCGACTCGCTCTGGGCCGTGCACAGCAACGAATACGACTATGCCAGCGTGCGCCCGAACGTCGACCCGGCGCGCCTGGAGGAATACCGCAAGGTGTTCACCTCCACCGTCTACGAGACCGAGCACCCGGTAGTGCGCGTGCATCCCATCAGCGGCGAGAAGACGCTGCTGCTCGGGCACTTCGTCAAGCGCCTGAAGGGCCTCTCGCAGCACGACTCGGCGCACCTGTTCGCCGTGCTGCAGAGCCACGTCACCCGCCTGGAAAACACCGTGCGCTGGCGCTGGCAGCCGGGCGACGTGGCCATCTGGGACAACCGTGCGACCCAGCACTACGCCGTCGACGACTACGGCACCCAGCCGCGCATCGTGCGCCGCGTGACGCTCAGCGGCGAAGTGCCGGTGGGTATCGATGGGCAACGCAGCCGGACAATCAAGAAGGTTTGAGCCTTTCCCCAAAGCCCCTCACCCCCGCCCTCTCCCAGGGGGAGAGGGAGTAGATCGGCGCAACGGGATGACCCGCTGCATCGGACTGCCCCCTCTCCCTCCGGGAGAGGGTTGGGGTGAGGGAAGCCCCAAACTCAGGATTCTCGAGATGACCCAATCCAACGCCGTACAACAACCCACCCCCGAACCCTTCGCCATCGTCCCCCTCGATGCCCCGCTGGGCGCCGAAGTGCGTGGTCTAGACGCCCGCGAGCCGCTGACCCCGGAACAGATCCTGGCAATCAGGCAGGCCCACCGCGAGCACCACATCCTGATCTTCAAGAATCAGGACCTGGACGATCAGCAATACCTGCGCTTCGCCACGCTGTTCGGCGCGGTGTTCCAGCCGCCGGCAGATGTGCCCGTGCTGTCCTCCGGTGCAGACGGCAAGGCCCCGGACATCGTCAAGGTGGCCAACACCGAGGACGGTGAACTGGGCAACTTCGCCCTGCCGGCCCACGTCGACCACCAATGGACGCCGGTGCCCTCCTCCGGCTCCTTCCTCTACGCCCTGGAGGTACCCAGGACCGGCGGAGAAACCCAGTTCACCAACCTCGCCCGCGCCTACGAGACACTGGATGAGGCGACCCGCGCCGAGATCGACCCATTGCGCCTGATCAACTACAACCCGTTCATCCGCCTGAAGAGCGGCGGCTACAACGGCACCTTCGTGCGCTATCGCACCCCGGACATCGAGCCCATCCAGGGCACCGAGCATCCACTGGTGCGCACCCATCCGGAAAACGGCAAGCGCGTGCTGTTCCTCTCCGTGCACACTGAGGTTGAAATCCCCGGTGCCGATCCCGTGCAAGGGGCCGCACTGGTCGAGCGGCTGCGCGAACACCTGCAGAAGCCCGAGTTGATCTACAGCCACAAATGGTCGGTGGGCGACATCGTCTGGTGGGATAACCAGGCCGTGCTGCATGGTCGCAACGCCTTCCCGGCCAGCGAGAAGCGCCGTTTGAAGCGCATCAGCCTGTCTGGCAGCCGGCCGTTCTGAGGTTATGTCCGCCCTATGGGGCGGAAATCTCCGCGCAAGGGCTTTTGACCCTGTAGGAGCGAGCTTGCTCGCGAACGGATTAGCCGGGCGCTCTGGCATCAGGCAGTTCGCGAGCAAGCTCGCTCCTACAAAAAAACCTGAGATACCCCTGCTGACGGCGCTTTCTATGCTTATGCGAAATCGTTTCTTGTCCTGAATCAGCTATTCCTTTTATAGTTTCGGCAACTCGTCATAACAAGTTATGAACTATGGCCGAACTACTCCCCCTCTCCCCCGTTCCCCTGTACAGCCAGCTGAAGGAAATCCTCCGCACGCGCATCCTTGACGGCACCTATCCGCCGCTCAGCCGCATGCCGTCCGAGGCCGAGTTGGGCAAGGCCTTCGAGGTCAGCCGGATTACCGTGCGCCAGGCGCTGGGCGACCTGCAGAAGGAAGGGCTGATCTTCAAGATTCACGGCAAGGGCACCTTCGTCGCCAAGCCCAAGGCCTTCCAGAACGTCAGCACCCTGCAAGGCCTGGGCGAATCCATGACCCAGCGCGGCTACGAGGTGATCAACCGCCTCCGCAGCTTCAAGACCGTGCCCGCCAACGCCCAGGTTGCCGCCCGTCTGCAAGTCGCCGAGGGCGAGAACGTGGTGCAGATCAAGCGTGCCCGCCTGGTCAACCGCGAGCTGGTGTCGCTGGAAATCACCTGGCTGCCGGAGGCCGTTGGCAAGCGGCTGGAAAAGGCCGACCTGGTCAGCCGCGACATCTTCCTGATCCTGGAGAACGACTGCGCCCTGCCCCTGGGCCATGCCGACCTCGCCATCGACGCCATCCTCGCCGATGCCGAACTGGCCCGCGCGCTGGAGGTGGAAGAAGGCTCGCCGGTGATGCGCATCGAACGCCTGACCCACACCGCCGACGGCGCACCGCTGGACTACGAACACCTTTACTACCGCGGCGACGCCTTCCAGTACCGCCTGCGCATCGACCGCCACAAGGGACAGCACCAATGACCCAGTTCGATCTCTCCCAGATCCCCGAGGACAAGGAACTCGCCTACGACATCGTGGTGATCGGCGGCGGCACCGCCGGCCCCATGGCGGCGATCAAGGCCAAGGAAGCCAACCGCGAGCTGCGCGTGCTGCTGGTGGACAAGGCCAACGTCAAGCGCAGCGGCGCCATCAGCATGGGCATGGACGGGCTGAACAACGCCATCATTCCCGGCCACGCCACGCCTGAGCAGTACACCAAGGAAATCACCGTCGCCAACGATGGCATCGTCAACCAGGCGGCGGTCTACGCCTATGCCACCCACAGCTTCGAGACCCTGCAGCAACTGGACCGCTGGGGCGTGAAGTTCGAGAAGGACGAGGTCGGCGACTACGCGGTGAAGAAGGTCCACCACATGGGCGCCTACGTGCTGCCCATGCCCGAGGGCCACGACATCAAGAAGGTGCTGTACCGCCAGCTCAAGCGCGCCCGCATCGAGATCACCAACCGCCTGGTGGTGACCCGCCTGCTCACCGACGAAGAAGGCGTGGTCAACGGCCTGCTCGGCTTCGACTGCCGTACCGCGCAGTTCCAGGTGATCCGCGCCAAGGCCGTGGTCCTCGCCTGCGGCGCCGCCGGCCGCCTGGGCCTGCCCTCGTCCGGCTACCTGATGGGCACCTACGAGAACCCCACCAATGCCGGCGACGGCTACGCCATGGCCTACCACGCGGGCGCGGAGCTCTCGAACCTGGAGTGCTTCCAGATCAACCCGCTGATCAAGGACTACAACGGCCCGGCCTGCGCCTACGTCACCGGCCCGCTGGGTGGCTATACGGCCAACAGCAAGGGCGAGCGCTTCATCGAGTGCGACTACTGGAGCGGCCAGATGATGTGGGAGTTCCATCAGGAGCTCGAAGGCGGCAACGGCCCGGTCTTCCTCAAGCTCGACCACCTGGCCGAGGAAACCATCCAGACCATCGAGGAAATCCTCCACAGCAACGAACGCCCCAGCCGTGGCCAGTTCCACGCCAACCGTGGCACCGACTACCGCCAGCAGATGGTGGAGATGCATATCTCCGAGATCGGTTTCTGCTCCGGCCATTCGGCCTCGGGCGTGTGGGTCAACGAGAAGGCCGAGACCAGCGTCAAGGGCCTGTACTCGGCCGGCGACATGGCTGCCGTGCCGCACAACTACATGCTCGGCGCCTTCACCTACGGCTGGTTCGCCGGGGTCAATGCCGCGCAATACGTGGCCGACCGCGAGTTCAGCGAGGTCGATAGCGCCCAGGTGGAGCGCGAGCGTGAACGCGTCTTCGCCCCTTTGAAGCGCGAGCACGGCCTGCCGCCAGCACAGGTGGAGTACAAGCTGCGGCGCATGGTCAACGACTACCTGCAGCCGCCCAAGGTGACCAGGAAGATGGAGATCGGCCTGCAGCGCTTCGCCGAGATCGCCCGCGACCTCGACCAGCTCAAGGCCAACAACCCCCACGAGCTGATGCGCGCCATGGAAGTCAGCGTGATCCGCGACTGCGCCGAGATGGCCGCCCGCGCCTCGCTGTTCCGTACCGAGAGCCGCTGGGGCCTGTACCACCATCGCGTCGACTACCCGCTGCGCAACGACGCCGACTGGTTCTGCCATGCGCACCTGAAGAAGGGCGACGACGGCGAGATGACCAGCTTCAAGAAGCCCATCGAGCCCTATGTGATCGCGCTCGATGAGGACGAGCAGCAGGCTTACGAGAAACTGCGGGTGAAGAGCGAGGCGGCTTGAGGGGTTTCGGCTGCTCGCAGAGCCCCTCTCCCGCCGGTCTCTCCCGCAAGCGGTAGAGGGAGCTGTCCGGCGCGAGCGGCAACTGGGGATTCAGCCTGCGCGCACAGGAGCCTGCGCCACACCAAACGGAAAAAGAGCAGCCCGGCGGGCTCAGCGCTAACCGCCGGCACGATCAAGCCCCCTCTCCCTTCAGGGGGAGGGCTGGGGAGCGGGTCCCGAGCCCCGCGCCGAACCTTCGACCGAATAACCAGCCCGCCGCCACGACGGCCGGCAAGCAACACGATGAGGACCGCGTGCCATGGCCTACCAGCCCCAGGAAATCTTCTTCCGCTCCAGCGCCCCGGTGACGGTGGACGAGGACAAGTGCATCGCCGACAAGGGCTGCACCGTCTGCGTCGAGGTCTGCCCGATGGACCTGCTGGCGATCAACCCCGCCACCCAGAAGGCCTACATGGCCTTCGACGAATGCTGGTACTGCATGCCCTGCGAGAAGGACTGCCCGACCGGTGCGGTGCGCGTGGAGATTCCGTACCTCCTGCGTTGAGTTCCCGCAACGAAGTTCCCTTGTAGGAGCGAGCTTGCTCGCGAACCAACTCCTGCAGCGGGGCTGTTCGCGAGCAAGCTCGCTCCTACACAAAAGCCATAAGAAACGCCATCCGGCCCCACCGCCGGACGCCTGATGCACCGCCCCTCGTTTCCCACCGCAAGGCCTGCGGCGGAGACGATTCCAACACTCATGATTCGAGGGGAACACCCATGACCTTGCGCACTACCCTGGCCGGCCTCGCGCTCGCCATTGCCAGTATCACCGCCCACGGCGAGACCATCCGCGTCGCCATCGGCACCCAGGACACCACCATCAACTGCGCCGCCGGCGGCCTGTTGATCCGCGAACTCGGCCTGCTCGACAAGTACCTGCCACACGACGGCAAGTACAAGGACGCGCAGTACGACGTGCAGTGGAAGAACTTCACCAGCGGCGCGCCGCTGACCAACGAGATGCTCGCCGGCAAGCTCGACTTCGGCGCCATGGCCGACTTCCCCGGCTCGCTCAACGGCGTCGCCCACGAGGCGGCCGGCAAGCGCAGCCTGTTCATCAGCGTGCTCTCGGGGAGCATCGAGGGCAGCGGCAACGGCATCGTCGTGCCCGCCTCGTCCAAGGTGCAGTCGCTGGCCGAACTCAAGGGCCAGACCATCTCCGTGCCCTTCGCCTCCACCGCCCACGGCCTGCTGCTGCGCGCCATCGCCGCGCAGGGCTGGGACCCGGAGAAGGACGTGACCATCATCGCGCAACCGCCAGAAGTCGCCGGCTCCGCGCTACAGGCCAACAAGATCGCCGCCCATGCCGACTTCGTGCCCTTCGCCGAGTTGTTCGAGAGCCGTGGCATCGCCCGCAAGATCTACGACGGCTCCCAGGCCAAGGCGCCGACCTTCCACGGTGCGCTGGTGGAAGCCGACTACGCGCAGCAGTACCCGGAAATCGTCGAGGCCTACCTGCGCGCCACCTATGAAGCCAACCAACTGCTGGCGAAAGACCCGGAGAAATACAGCGAACTGATCGAGAAGGTCGCCGGCATTCCCGCCGAAGTGAACTACCTGTTCCACGGCCCGCTCGGCCTGCAGACCCGCGACCTGACCTGGAAGCCCGAATACCGCCAGGCCGTCACCACCGCCATCGACACCCTGAAGCTGCTGAAGAAGGCCGACCGCGGCCTGAACGTCGAGCAGTTCGTCGACGACCGCTACATCCGCGCCGCCTTCAAGGCCTCCGGCGCCGACTACGACGCCGCGCTGAAGAACTACGCGCAGCAGCCGTTGCTGGGTAACGACGTTCTGACCGACAAGCCGATCAGCGATACGCGCAAGGTCGCGCAGATCTGGGTGCGCGGCGAACCGAAGGTGCGCAGCTACGCGACCGCCAGTGAAGCGCTGGGGCAACTCGCCGAGCTGAAGCAGCAAGGCAAGGACATCCGCGCCGTCTACGCCCAGGCCAGCGACAGCGGCATCAAGCTGCTGGCCAGCCAGGCCTGGTTCGTGCGTGGCAAGGACGGCGCGCTGGACGCCTTCCTGCTGCGCGAACAGGCCGACGCCTTCGCCCGCCAACACGGCGGG
>OGQD01001718.1_pt1 | contig 13402 bp, 11 predicted proteins | sample 1553091 | NCBI WGS metagenome assembly OGQD01 (sample SAMEA2580290, study PRJEB22360) | human gut metagenome | biome: human gut; feature: human-associated habitat; material: faeces | place: Denmark | collected 2008/2010
CTCTGGGAATCAGTTCCAGCAGCGGCTGGCCGCCCCCCCCCGGCCCCGCCGATTGGCGGGTCTTTTTTTGCAGGGCCGAGGAGGACGTCTGGTCCTTGCTCGCGAATCCGTGGCCCTGCTGCGGGAGTGCTCCTTGGACGTCCTCGGCGGGCTTGAACCCGTCACGGGCGGAGCCCGCCCCCACCGATGGTCGATCACCGCACGGAATGTGATTCTGCACACCTGTGCACAGGGGATTACGTAGCCTGGTGAATCATCGACGTTTCCGGCGTTTTGACGATTTATAGGGAATTTTCCTCACCATATCCGCTTCACCGCCCCGCATTGACCAAATTAACTATTTGGTACATTTTGCTTCTACAGGCCTTTCCTCTACGGCCATACAAGAACAACGGAGCCATTCCCCATGCCTCACATCCTGCTCGTGCTCAACGGGCCGAATCTCAATCTGCTCGGTACCCGGGAGCCCGCCACCTACGGCCACGAAACCCTCGACGACATCGCCGCGCTCTGCCAACGCACCGGCGCCGAGAGTGGCCTGGAAATCGAATTCCGCCAGACCAACCACGAAGGCGAGCTGATCGACTGGATTCACCAGGCGCGCGGCCGCTGCGCCGGTATCCTGATCAATCCCGCTGCCTGGACCCACACCTCGGTGGCGATCCGCGATGCACTGGCCGCCGTGGAATTGCCGGTGATCGAAGTGCACCTGTCCAACGTGCACAAGCGCGAGAAATTCCGGCACCACTCGTTCGTCTCCGCTATCGCCTTGGGCGTGATCGCGGGTCTGGGTAGCGGCGGTTACCGCGCCGGCATCCAGCACTTCGCCAAGCTGCTGCAGGAGTGAGCCCGATGAGTGAGCACCGTACCGTCCTGGCCGGCCTGATCGGCGCCGGCATCCAGGCTTCGCGCACCCCGGCGCTGCACGAGCGGGAAGGCGACGCCCAGGGTTTTCGCTACCTCTACCGCTTGATCGACCTGGACACCCTGGGCGTCGATTCAGCCGCCCTGCCCGACCTGCTGGCTGCCGCCGAGCGCATGGGCTACACCGGGCTGAACATCACCTTTCCGTGCAAGCAGGCGGTGATTCCGCTGTTGCACGAACTCTCCGATGAAGCGCGCGGCATCGGTGCGGTAAACACCGTGGTGCTGCGTGACGGCAGACGGATCGGGCATAACACGGACTGTCTGGGGTTTGCCGAGGGATTCCGCCGCAACCTCAGTGATGCGCCGCGCGAACGTGTGGTGCAACTGGGGGCCGGTGGCGCGGGCGCTGCGGTAGCCCATGCCCTGCTCAGCGAAGGCGTGGAGCAACTGACGATCTTTGAAGTGGATTCGGCCCGTGCCCAGGTGCTGGTGGACAACCTCAACGCCCACTTTGGCGGACAGCGCGCGCGGATCGGTCACGACCTGGCCAGCGCGCTCGCCGAAGCCGACGGGCTGGTCAACACCACGCCAGTCGGCATGGCCAAGCTACCCGGTGCGCCGCTGCCGCTGGAATTGCTGCACACACGCCTGTGGGTGGCGGAGATCATCTACTTCCCGCTGGAGACCGAACTGCTCAGCCACGCCCGCCGCCTGGGCTGTCGTACGCTGGATGGCGGCAACATGGCGGTGTTCCAGGCGGTGAAGGCGTTCGAGTTGTTCAGTGGTGTGAAGGCGAACGCTGAGCGGATGCTGGCGCATTTCGCGACGGTGTGATTCCGCTCTCGCTCCTGCGCCAGGATCCAGATCGACCGGTTTCGGCAGGAGCGAGCTCGCTCGCGAACCCTCCCCGCTCCAAATCCTGCCGGCCTAGGGCTGGACGTAGCGCAACACCGCCTCGACGATCATGTCCTTGTGCCGCGCCTTGATCGCCGGGTCCTCCAGCTCGATCTGGAACAGCGATCCGACCGTGTGGCGGTTGGACACGCGATAGAAGCAGAACCCGCTGATCAGCATATGCACGTCAATGGCCTGCAGGCCGCCACGGAACGCGCCGCTGGTGGCGCCACGCTGGAGGATGTCCTCGATGGTACGCAGGATGTTGCTGTTCATCGAACGGATTGCCTCGGAGCCGGAGGCAAACTGGCCGTAGTGGATGTTCTCGATGCTGACGATGCGCACGAAATCCACGTTGCGGTCGTGGTGGTCGAAGGTGAAATCCACCAGCCGGCGCATGGCTTCCAGCGGCTCCAGCTCAGCCAGGTGCAGCGTCTGCTCGGTGCCGCGGATGTCGCCGTAGAGCTTCTCCAGTACGGCCTGGTAGAGCTGTTCCTTGCTGCCGAAGTAGTAGTAGATCATCCGCTTCGAGGTATTCATGCGCTCGGCGATGGCATCCACCCGCGCCCCGGAAAGACCCTGCTGGACGAACTCGACGATGGCCGCCTGGAGAATATCCTCGCGGGTCTTCTCCGGGTTGTTCTTGCGGCCCCGGCGGGCGGTTTCGGCAGGAATAGGCTGGGTGGCGCTGTCGGCAGTCATGGGCTCGGGCATCGGTCCGCCGGCGCCAGTGCGCCGGCTGTGCGGTGAAAGAATCCGCGGATTATGCGCGCCCCAGCGCCCTTCAGGCAAAGCGCAGCGGGCTCAGACCTTCGGCCGGCGCGTGGTGCCGTTGCGTGCCTGGGCCATGGCCGCCAGGCGCACGGCGACATTGGCCGCACCATAACCGGCATAACCGCCGCGCCGCTGGATGACTTCGAAGAAGAAGCGCCCCTCGAACGGTTCGGTATAGACGTGGAACAGCTCGCCGCCGTTGGCATCGCGGTCGTAGAGCACATTGAAGTAGGCCAGCTCGCTGAGGAATTCGTCGTCGAAGTCGAAGCGAGCGGCGAGATCGTCATAGTAGTTGAGCGGAATTTCCAGCAGAGGTACGCCGGCATCCTTGGCCCGCGCCACCTCGGCGAAGATGTCCTCGCAGGCGAAGGCGATGTGGTGCACGCCGGAGCCGCGATAACTGGACAACGCGTGGGAGATGGCGGTGTTGCGGTTCTCCGAGATGTTCAGCGGCAACCGCACGCTGCCGTTGGCGCTGCGCAGGGCGCGGCTCTTCACCAGGCCGTAGGGGTCGGGCAGCACCACTTCGTCGTCGGCCTCGAAGTCGAACAGCCCCTTGTAGAACAGCACCCAGCTGTCCAACCCATCCGCCGGCAGGGCCAGGGCCATGTGGTCGATACGCTGCAGCCGGCCACTGGGCCGGGCCTCGGGATCGAGACGAAAGTCCACGTCATAGATGGTCTGCCCGCTGGCACGCTCTTCAACCAAGTAGATAAGGCTGCCGTCCGGCGCACGCACAGCGGGAATCTCTCGCTCGTTGGGGCCGACCAACCCGCGATACGGCTGGCCCTTGTAGTCCTGTGCACGCTCCAGAGCGCTGGCGGCGCCACGCACGCGCAATGCGGTGGCGCATAACGACGGGCCATGGGCTTCGAAGAAGCTGTGGCCGAAGGAATAGGGTTCGGCGTTGAGCACGATATTGATGTCGCCCTGGCGCAGCAGGCTGACCGCCTTGGAGCAATGTTCGCCGGCGCGGGCGAAGCCCAGGCGCTCCAGCCAGTTGCCCAGGCGTGCGCCAAGGGCTTCGTCCACGGCGAATTCGAGGAACTCCACACCATCAAGCTGGCTGGCCGGTGGCGGCGCGAACAGGCAGTCCAGTTGTTCCTGCGGCATGCCTTCGCCGAGCAGGCGCTCGCGGGTCTTCTCTTCCAGATACAGCAGCGAACGCAGGCCATCGGCGGCGTTGGCCCGCGGCGGCGCGGCGCGGAAGCCGTCGTTGAAGATTTCCAGCGACAGCGGGCCGCGATAGCCACTCTGGAGGATCGGCGCAAGGAAGCCCGGCAGATCGAACTCGCCCTGGCCGGGGAAATTGCGGAAGTGCCGGCTCCACTCGAGCACATCCATGGCCAGGATCGGCGCATCGGCCATCTGCACGAAGAAGATCTTCTCCCCCGGAATCTGGGCGATGCCGGCAGGGTCACCCTTGAGCGAAAGGGTGTGGAAGCTGTCGAGGATCACACCCAGCGCCGGGTGGTCCACCTCGCGCACCAGGTCCCAGACCTGCTGCCAGGTGTTCACATGACGCCCCCAGGCCAGGGCTTCGTAGCCCACGCGCAGGCCACGGGCGCCGGCGCGCTCGGCGGCGAGGCCGAGGTCCTCGAGGAGGAATTCGCGCTCGCCCAGGCAGTCCGCCGCAACGTTGCTGCACATTAGCACCAAGTCGGTGCCCAGCTCCTGCATCAGGTCGAACTTGCGTTCCAGGCGGTCGAGGTTACGTGGCAGGCGGTCGCGGCGGCAGCCCTCGAAGTCGCGGAACGGCTGGAACAGGGTGATCGCCAGCCCCAGATCGGCACACAGGCGGCGCACGTCGCGCGGGCTGCCGCCATGGTAGAGAAGATCGTTCTCGAAGATTTCCACGCCGTCGAAACCGGCGGCGGCGATGGCTTCGAGCTTGTCCGGCAGGGTCCCGCTCAGGGAAACGGTGGCGATCGAACGTTGCATCTCTGAACTCCTGCCGGGCGGGGTGAGGGGCTTGTTGGAATCGGTCTCCGGCTGAGTCCGATTATTCTGGCGGTCCGGGCCGGCAGCAATTTAAAGTGTACTAACTGGTTAGTTTTGTGTTCGATTACCGAACCAAAGGCCGTTTATCGAATTGACGCTGTTCCGGCCGCTGCTCAAGATTTGGCCACGTCGACGCAAACCGGCTGCCGGGGACCTGCCTCAATCCCTGGAACAACGACAGCCGCTGCGAGATGACTGCGTGTCATCCATAACAATTTCAAGAACGGGTACTTGCTCATGTACATCACTCCCCCCCGCCTCGCTGCCCCCCTTGCGCATCGCCAAACCATCCTGGCACGCCCGATGCCGGGTTTGTGCACGCCGTCCGGCCAGCGCCGCGCGCACTGATTTTCGCCAGCCACCGCACGTCATTCCTGCAACCCTCGCCGATCGGCGGTGGAGTACGCGGAACGCTTGCGGCACGACAATAATTCCCGAGGCTGCGCGTCAGCCCGATAACGGATGGCCCGATCATGATCCATACGCAATCCGCTCCCCTCGCCGCGGTCGCTCCGCACGGTTCTTCCCTCTTCGGCAAGGTGCGTGGCGCCATGGCCGTCGGCAAGGTGCGCTGGGGCATGCTCGCCCTGGTGTTCTTTGCCACTACCCTGAACTACATCGACCGCGCCGCCCTGGGCGTGATGCAGCCGATCCTCGCCGAGAAGATGGCTTGGACGGCCATGGACTACGCCAACATCAACTTCTGGTTCCAGGTCGGCTATGCCATTGGTTTCGTGCTGCAGGGTCGGCTGATCGACCGCATCGGCGTGAAGCGCGCATTCTTCTTCGCCGTGCTGCTGTGGAGCTTCGCCACTGGCGCCCACGGCCTGGCCAGCTCGGCGGCCGGCTTCATGGTCTGCCGCTTCATCCTCGGCCTGACCGAAGCGGCCAACTACCCCGCCTGCGTGAAGACCACGCGTCTCTGGTTCCCCGCCGGCGAACGCGCCATGGCCACCGGTATCTTCAATGCCGGCACCAACGTCGGCGCGATGGTCACGCCCGCCCTGCTGCCGCTGATCCTCGCGGCCTGGGGCTGGCAGGCGGCGTTCCTGTGCATGAGTGCGTTGGGCTTCGTCTGGGTGATCCTGTGGGGCCTGAAGTACTTCAATCCCGACGAACACCCGACGGTGAAGCAGAGCGAGTTGGACTACATCCAGGCAGCCGACGAGCCGCCGGCCGAGCGCGTGCCCTTCTCCGCCATCCTGCGCATGCGCGGCACCTGGGCCTTCGCCGTGGCCCTTTCGCTGACCGCGCCGGTGTTCTGGTTCTACCTCTACTGGCTGCCGCCCTTCCTCAACCAGCAATACGGCCTGGGGATCAGCGTCACCCAGATGGGTATCCCGCTGATGCTGATCTGGTTGACCGCAGACTTCGGCAGCATCGGCGGCGGCATCCTGTCGTCCTGGCTGATCGGTCGCGGCATGAAGCCCATCCATGCGCGCCTGCTGTCGATGTTCATCTGCGCCTGCTGCATCATCGGCGTGGTCTTCGCCGCCAAGGCCAGCGGCCTGTGGATCGCCGTGGCCGCCATCGCCCTGGGGGTGGGTGCGCACCAGGCCTGGACGGCGAACATCTGGAGCCTGGTGATGGACTACACGCCCAAGCACATGATGAGCACGGTGTTCGGCTTCGGCGGCATGTGCGCGGCGATTGGCGGCATGTTCATGACCCAGATCGTCGGCTACATCCTCACCGTCACCCACAACAACTACGCGATCCTCTTCACCCTGATCCCGACCATGTACTTCCTGGCCCTGGCCTGGATGTTCTTCATGGCCCCGCGCCAGGTGCCCGGCGCGCCGGAGTGATCCGCAAGCCACGACGAAGAACCCCGCCAGTTGGCGGGGTTTTGCATTCGGGCATTCACTTCTTCAACGGCGTGAGCACCGGTGCGCCTTCGTCCAGCAGCATCCACACCAGCAACTTGGCCGGCTTCTTGTCGCTGGCGTTGCGCGAGACCAGGTGCGGCGTGTTCGGTGCTTCGTACCAGGACTGGCCGGCCCGGTAGGTCACCGGCTTCTGCCCTTCGAGCTGGGAGATCACCGCGCCCTCGAGTACGTAGGCAAACACCGAGCCGCTGTGCACGTGTGCACCGGACGCCTGGCCCGGCTCGTAGGCAACCGTGATCATCAGGCCCTTCTTGCCGGCGGCATCGGGGAGCTTCTGCTCCTGCTCGACGTCGATTTTCTCCGGGTTGGCCGCATCACCATGGGCGAATACCGGCAGGCTCAGCGCCAGGCCGAGGCTGGCGGACAACAGTTTCAGGGATGCGGATGCGTGCATGGTGGGTACCTCGGGCAGTGGGAACGTGGGGTTCACGCTACGCCTCGGGGTGCATCGGACCAACAGCCAATTCCGCCGAAGATCGGGGTGCCATTACGGCGCCCTTTCAGTGCAGTGCTGTGCTCGCGAACCAGCGCGTCAGCGCCCACAAAAAGCCCCGCACACTGGCGGGGCTCTCGGGGACGGCGGCGGCTCAGCCGAGCAGCGCGCTCAGGTCCAGCAGCCCGTCCTTGCGCGGCGGGCACCAGTAGTAGCCGCCGGTGAGCGGACGGCTGAAGCGGTACAACGCGTCAGTGATGCCGTCTTCCAGGCCGCTCATGCGGCGCAGTTGCACCTCGAAGGCGTCCAGGGTGCGGCCGAAGGCGAGGAACATCAGCCCCGCGTCCTGGCCCTGGGTCCAGGGCATGGAGCGGCGCACGATGAAGGCTTCGGGCTCGAAGCTCTCCTGGGCGGTGCGCTTGACGTGGGCGGACTCAGGCGCGTCGTCCAGTTCCTCGTTGTCGCTCAGGCGGCGACCCATGATGTCGTCGCGCTCGTGCTGCGGCAGCGCGGCGAAGTCCTGTAGCTGGTGACGCCACTGCTGGATCGCGGCGAAGCTGCCGCCGACCAGGCCCGCTGCGTCGCCATCGACGATGGCGGCGGCAATGGCGTCGTCGTCGTGCGGGTTCTCGGTGCCGTCCTCGTAACCGGTCAGGTCGTGGCCAGTACCGTGGCGAAACGCTTCGGTGAGGCAGGTCAGTTCCAGCGCCGGGGCCAGCAGCACCTGGACTTCCTGCGTACGCAGCAGCAGGTCGCCGCGCTCTTCGCCGCGCAGCCAGATCCACAGCGCATGCGGGGTGGACGGGTTGTCCACGCCCACGCCGGAAATGGCCGGGAACTCGCGCAGCCCCTCGATGCGGCGCCCCAGCGCGCGCACCAGCGACTCACCGAAACCGACCACCGCGCCCTCGCCATCGGCGAACTGCAGCAGGCGATCCAGCGCGGCGGGCAGGTCCTGCAGCGATTTCACATCGAAGAACAGATGGCGGGCGTGGGCGGGAACCGGGGTGGCGAGAATGCCGGGCTGGTAAAGGCTCATGACAGCGTCCTTGATCGAAAGAGCGGCGATTCTAATCGCGCCGCGCACGAATCCAAACCGCTCTGTATCAAGGCTTGTGCAAACTTTCCCGGGTTGCCCCGGAATGCGCCTTGCGCCGCTGCCGATGGCGCCGCCACAGCTCCAATCCACCCACCAGCACCAGCACCGCAAGGAAGATCGGCAGCCGATACGGCCGCAGGTTGCCCAGCCAGCGCTCCAGCACCTCCCCCGCCCAGTAGCCGGCGCTGGCGAACAGCAGCGCCCAGCAGAAGGCACCGAGCAGGTTGATCAGCAGGAAGCGCAGCGGCCCTACCCGGCTCGCGCCGATCAGCAACGGCCCGGCCAGGCGCATGCCGTAAAGGAAACGCACGGAGAAGATCGCCAGCAGCGGATGTCGCTCGATCAGCCCGGTGACCCGCTCCACGGCCAACCCACGCCGCTGCAGCCAGGGCAGCGCGCGGTCGCCGGCGCGCCGGCCGGTCCAGTAGAGCAACTGGTCACCCAGGGTGCCGGCCAGGGTCGCCCAGAACACCACCGGCACGTAGGCCAGCAGGCCCTGGTGGGCCGCCAGGCCGGCCAGGATGAGGATCGTCTCGCCCTCCAGCAGGCAACCGATGAACAGCGCCAGGTAGCCGTATTGGGAAAGCAATTGCGCCAGGTCGAAATGCTCGAACATGAAAGTCCTTGAAAGCGTGCCGTGCCAAGAGCCTAGCGGCTCCCAAGCTGTTCTGCTTATCGAACATGGACTGTAAAAAATAAAAGACTAAACAGTCACTTTTGATCGTTAGCAACCAATCAAATCAATCCTTTAGCGCAACCATTCGTCCAGCAATGTAATTTTTTTCGCTCATTGGCGATTCAAGTGTTTGACATATTTAACGGATTTGGCAGACTGCGGCCCGTTGTCGCAACTGGTTACGTTTTTCCGGCTCCCCTGCCTGGTGCACCGGATGACCTCGGCCGCGCAACACAACAAAAACAACTTTGTCAGTCGTGGCCCACCTGCCCGAGTTTCGTCTCGGCGGTACGGTTCCCGGCGAGCCAACGGAACGAACAAATGCTGATCTGGTTTGTAGCGGTGTATCTGGTGATCACCGTAGCTGTCGGTTTCTACGCCACCACCCGCGTGCACAACTCCTCGGACTACGCGGCCGCCGGTCGTAGCATGTCCTTCCCCCTCGTCGTGACCATGGTGTTCGCCACCTGGTTCGGCTCCGAAGCCGTGCTGGGCATTCCGGCCACCTTCCTCGAAGAAGGCTTCGCCGGGATCATCGAAGACCCCTTCGGCTCCTTCGGTTGCCTGATGCTGGTCGGCGTGGTCTTCGCCCGCCCGCTGTACCGCCTCAACCTGCTCACCATCGGTGACTTCTTCCGCAAGCGCTTCGGCCAACACGTGGAAATCTTCACCAGCCTGGTGATCATCATTTCCTACATGGGCTGGGTCGCTGCGCAGATCACCGCGCTGGGCGTGGTCTTCAGCGTGCTCTCCGACGGCGGCCTGACCACCACCCAGGGCATGATCATCGGCACCATCATCGTCCTGCTGCACACCCTGTTCGGCGGCATGTGGTCCGTGGCGCTGACTGACTTCCTGCAGATGATCATCATCGTCTGCGGCCTGTTCTACCTCGTCTGGCTGATCGGTGACATGGCCGGCGGCCCGGTCAACGTGATCAGCCACGCCGCCAGCGAAGGCAAGTTCACCTTCCTGCACGGCACCTCGGCGAAGGACATCGTAGCCTTCCTCGGCGCGGCGGTGACCATGATGTTCGGCTCGATCCCGCAGCAGGACGTCTATGCCCGCGTGATGTCGGCCAAGACCGAGAAGATCGCCCAGCGCGCCACCATGACCGGTGCCTGCTGCTACCTGGTCTTCTGCATGCTGCCGATCTTCCTGATCTACGCCGCCTCGATGATCGAACCGGAGATGGTCAAGCACTGGCTGGCCGAAGACTCCCAGCAGATCCTGCCGCACCTGATCCTGGAACGTACCCCGCTGTTCGCCCAGATCATGTTCTTCGGCGCCCTGCTCTCGGCCATCATGTCCTCCGCTTCCGGCGCCCTGCTGGCTCCGTCGGTGACCCTGACCGAGAACATCGTCAAGCACTTCCTGCCCAACATGAATGACCGCCAGGCCCTGCTGGCCATGCGTTGCAGCGTACTGGCGATGACCGTCGCCACCTGCCTGTTCGCCCTGCTGTCCAACGCCAGCATCTACGAGATGGTCGGCAACGCCTACAAGGTGACCCTGGTCGCCGCCGTGGTGCCGCTGTTCTTCGGCCTGTTCTGGAAGCGCGCCACTACCCAGGGCGCCCTGACCGCCATCGCCTGCGGCCTGATCGGCTGGGTCTCGCTGGAACTTGGCCACCAGGAAGGCGACTTCTGGCCGCCGCAGCTGGTGGGTCTGATCTGCAGCGCCGTCGGCATGATCGTCGGCTCGCTGGCCCCGCAGTTCAGCCAGCACCGTGGCGAGAGCGTGTCGGACATGGCCGCTGCCGCCGCCGGCAACTGATCGCGCCGCAGCTGAAGAAGAAGCCCCGCCTGTGCGGGGCTTTTTCATGGGCGGCGAATTTGCTGAGGTGTTCCCCTGTGTCAGCACTCCCCCAATCGCGCCGCCAGGAAACCCCGGTACGCAACCTCCGGTTGAGCTCACCCTGCAGCTTCCTGCAGAGTTGCCGTCGAGGGCATGGGAGCCAGGCTTGGAGGCACGCCGCACGCCTGCGCCAACAATCGTGACGCGCTGTCTGCCGGGCGTGCTGCCTTCCCGGGCGGCTGAACCGCCCCGGAACAGGTGACTGGCGGCTCATCCCTGCCTATCCTGAACTTCGACTCGTCGAAGACAGACGAACCAGGCAGCCCGCCCCAGTACAGAGCCCGGCCCCATGGACAGCCACCTGAAATCGCGCCCCGGCGCAGAGAACTGCCCCCTCGTCGAAGCTCCCGGTGCGCCTCGCCCACCTGCGGTGGCCGCATGAAGCGCTGGAGCCGCAAGCCGCTGACCCTGCGGCTGCTGATCCTGCTCTTCGTCCTGCTCGCCGCCCTGGCGACCCTCGGCAACAGCCTGGTCGTGGCCTATACCGTGCAACGTTCGGCGCTGATCCATACCACCCTGGAGGCCAACCGCGCCTATGCCGCCAAGGTCGCCTCCAGCATCAGCGAGTTTATCGATTCGGCGCAGCGCAACCTGGCCTTCAGCGCCAATATCCTCGCAACGCATCAGGGGGATCGCGGGGTGTTGCGCGCCGAAGCGATGCGCCTGCAATCCCAGGACACTTACTTCAACTCCATCGCCATCGTCGATGCTCACGGCAAGGTCCTGGAGGCCTACCCTGACTCGCTGCAGATAGTCGGCACCACGCTGCGCTCGGTGGGTGTGCAGCAGGCCCTGCAACTCAAGCAGCCAGTGGTCAGCCAGGCGTATGTATCCATCGCCGGCAACCTGGTGGTGTTCATCTCCCAGCCCATCGTCAGCCCTTCCGGCGAATACCTCGGGCTGGTCGGCGGCTCGGTCTACATCCTCAAGCAAAGCGTACTGCACACCATCATCGGCAGCCACTTCCACCACGAGGGCACCTATGCCTTCGTCGCCGACGCCAACCGCCGCCTGCTGCACCATCCCGAGGCCCAGCGCGTCGGCGAGCTGCTCAAGGGCAGCCCGACGGTGGAAGCCGCGTTGCGCGGGGAAACCGGCGCAATGGAGGTGCCCAACACCCAAGGCGTGGAAATGCTCGCCGGCTACGCCCAGGTGCCTGAGGCCAACTGGGCCGTGGTGGCGCAGCAGCCCCGCGACCTGAGCCTTGCGCCGCTGGGCCTGCTGATGAAGGACATGTTCTTCGGACTGATCCCCGCCAGCCTGCTCGGCGTGCTGCTGATCTGGGGCGGCGCGCTGTTGATCACCCGACCGCTGCGGCAACTGGCCTACAGCGCCGAGCGCCTGTCGGCGCCGGAAACACCGGGCGAGCTGCGCGCCATCAGGACCTGGTACCGCGAGGCCGCGGCCATTCGCCAGGCGCTGTTGACGGGCGTAGGGCTCATGCAGCAGAAGCTCGGCCGGCTCAGCCAGGAAGCCCAGAGCGACGCGCTCACCGGTCTGGCCAATCGCCGCGCCCTCGGCGCAGCCCTGGCAGCACTGGAGCAGTCCGGGCTGTCCTACGCGGTGCTGCTGCTGGATATCGACCACTTCAAGCGAGTCAACGACAGTTGGGGCCATGACGCTGGCGACGAGGCTCTGCGGCGGGTCGCCGGCGTACTGCGCGACTCCTCCCGCAGCGAAGACCTGGCGTGTCGCTCCGGAGGCGAGGAATTCGTCCTGCTGTTGCCGGGAACCAACCTGGAAGCGGCCCGCAGCATCGCCGAGCGTATCCGCGAAACGGTCGCCGGCACACTGATTCCCCAGGTCGGCAAGGTCACGGTGTCCATCGGCGTGGCCGTGGGCGGCCGCACGTCGCTTTCCTCCGATGCCGTGCTCAAGCAGGCCGACCAGCGCCTGTATAGCGCCAAGCAGACCGGCCGCAACCGCGTCGTCAGCAACGACGATACCTAAGCTGCCACGACCAGCGCTGCCAGGCGTGACGCCAGTGCCCGCGCCAGGCCGGCGATTCGCCCGCCATCGTCCAGGCCGGGGGCGATGTAGATGACCACGGGGAATGCCACGGCTCCGTCCAGGGGCAGTGGCTGGCTGCTCAGGCCCAATATGCCGGCCATGCGCGCCGGTAAAGTCACTCCCAGCGGATGCCGGTCGAGCATCACGCGCGCGGCCAGCACGCTCTGCACCCGGCAGGCAATGTTCCGGCGCAGCCCGCGCAAGCCTAGCTGCAGGTCCACCGGACACAAGCCCGAGCGCCGGGCGGATACCTGAACCTGCGGCAGGCGCAGGTAGTCGACCAGGGATTGCGGCGGTTGCTCCAGCGCCGCGCCGTGGGCGAAGACGTAGTAGTCCGTCAGCACCGTGATGCGCTCGATGCCGTAGCCGAAGGGCACCACCTGATCGATGTCCAGCAGAATGTCCAGCTGGCCACCACGCAGTTCGTCGAAGGCTGCGCGGCGTTGCGGCTGGTAGAAGGTTACCCGCCAGCTCTCGCCAAGCCGCGCCAGTGCCGTGTCGAGGAACAGCGGCTGCAGGCAGTCGATGCAGCTGACCCGCAGTTCGGGCGTGGAAGGCTCGCGCCCCGGCACCTGACGCCAGCCTTCGCGCAGGCTCTCGAAGGCCAGGCGCACGTGATCGGCCAGCCGGTGCGCCGCCCCGGTGGGCGTCACACCCAGATGGCTCTTGAGGAACAGCGGGTCGCCGCAATGCTTGCGCAGGCGACTCAGGGCGTTGCTCACCGCAGGCTGGCTCAGGCCCATGAGTCGAGCCGCACGGGTGATGCTGCGCTGCTGGTAGATTGCGTCGAAGACCGACAGCAGGTTCAGGTCAAGATCGTACAGGTCGTGCATGGTCAGGTTTCGTCGTGCAGCAGGATCAGGCCGAGCAGCAAGCCGGCGATGAGTATTAGCGCCAGACAC
>OGQD01001719.1_pt1 | contig 13401 bp, 11 predicted proteins | sample 1553091 | NCBI WGS metagenome assembly OGQD01 (sample SAMEA2580290, study PRJEB22360) | human gut metagenome | biome: human gut; feature: human-associated habitat; material: faeces | place: Denmark | collected 2008/2010
CCTGTGCGGGCCCGGAAGCACGGTGGGATATCGGCGACGCCATCGGCTGCTTCGACTACTACGCCGAGCTGGCCGAGGGGCTGAACGGCGAGGTCGAAGTGGTGGCGCTGCCCGACGAGCGTTTCGCCTGCCGCGTGCTGCGCGAGCCGGTCGGCGTGGCCGGGCAGATCATCCCGTGGAACTACCCGCTGCTGATGGCTTCGTGGAAGGTCGCGCCGGAGCTGGCCGCAGGCTGCACCGCCGTGCTCAAGCCTTCGGAACTGACTCCGCTGACCGCTCTAGAACTGGCCGCCGCCGCCGATGCCGTGGGCCTGCCCAAGGGCGTGCTCAACGTGGTCACCGGCCTGGGTCGCGGCGCCGGCTCGCCGCTTTCGGCGCATCCGGGCGTGGACAAGCTGGCCTTCACCGGCAGCGTGCCCACCGGGCGCGCGATCATGCAGGCGGCAGCCCAGGACATCAAGAACGTCAGCCTGGAGCTGGGTGGCAAGTCGGCCTTCATCGTTTTCGATGATGCGGATGTCGAAGCGGCCGTGGAGTGGATCCTGTTCGGCATCTTCTGGAACCAGGGCCAGGTGTGCAGCGCCACCTCGCGCCTGCTGGTGCAGGAGGGCATCGCCCCGCGCCTGATCGAGCGTCTGGTGGAAGCGACCCGCGCCATCAGCATCGGCAACGGCATGGAGCCGGGCGTGCTGCTCGGCCCGCTGGTCAGCCAGGGGCAGCACGAGAAGGTGCTCGGTTTCGTCGACAAGGGCCGCACCGGCGGTGCCCGCCTGCTCACCGGCGGCAAGCGTCCCGCGGGGCTGGAGCAGGGCTGGTTCATGGAGCCTGCGATCTTCGACGAACCGGCCGAGGACGCGCTGATCTGGCGCGAGGAAATCTTCGGTCCGGTGCTCTGCGTGAAGCGCTTCAAGACCGAGGCCGAGGCCCTGCGCCTGGCCAACGATAGCCGCTTCGGCCTGGCCGGCGCGGTGATGTCCGGCGATCCGCAGCGCGCCGCGCGGGTGGCGGACGGGCTGCGTGCGGGGATCGTCTGGGTCAACTGCTCGCAACCCACCTTCACCCAGGCGCCCTGGGGTGGCATGAAGCACAGCGGCATCGGCCGCGAGCTGGGCGTGTGGGGGCTGGAGAACTACCTGGAGGTAAAGCAGGTGACCGAGTACATCTCCGACCAGCCCTGGGGCTGGTACCTGAAGTAGGGGCATCACTGTTGGAGCGAGCTTGCTCGCGAATGGATACTCTCGGTCATTCGGGTGTTTCGGCCGGGCTTCGCCCCTCTCCCCAGCCCTCTCCTTTCAGGGAGAGGGGATGGTGTGAATCCGGCACTCAATCGAGGTTGTGCCCGATCCGCCAGAGCACGCCGCTCGGGTCGTGCAGGGTGAAGTCGCGCATCTTCCACGGCTGGTCTTCCGGCGCGCCAAGGCGCACGCCGTAGCGCTCGGCGAGGCCGGCGTCGCGCACCTTGGCGTACCAGGCGTCGGCGTCCTCCACCAGCAGGTGCAGCATCAGGTTCTCGGCGAATTCCTTGACGTAGTAGTTCTGCAGCAGGAAGGCGCAGTGGTCGCCATGGTGGAAGTAGGCGAGCTCCTCGGAGCTCCACGGCGAGTTGAAGCCCAGGTCCTTGTAGAACTGCTGGGAGAGTGCGAAATCGCGGGCGGGGACGAAGACTTTCAGTTCAACGCTGGCAGTGCTCATGGGCAACCTTCCTGGTTCATGCGTGAGCAGGCTTCTCGACGGTGTTTTCTATGGGCCGGGCCGCCTCTGGCGGGCGGCTGGCTGCGAGTCTAACTCAGAGCTTGCGCTGCATGTAGCGATGGCTGGAGACGCCCGGCAGCGTCGAGACGCGCTCCAGCTGCACCTCGAAGCCGAAACGTTCATAGAGCGCCTGTGCCTTGGGATTGGCTACCGAGACGTCCAGCGCCGCCATGGGCAGGCCATTGCTGCGGCCGATCTGCAGGAAGTGCTCGATCAGCTGGCTGCCCAGCCCCTCGCCACGAAGGTCCGGCGTGACGCCCAGGTGCGCGAGGTACAGCGTCCTGCGCGGCGGCGGGCAGATGATCCTTTCCAGTTGCAGGCCGCGGCGGATGACGCCGGGCGCGGCCGGGCCGAAATAGCCGAGAATCTGCCGCGTGGCCGCAAGCATGTAGCCCAGCGTCACCTCGCCGCCGAACACCGTGCCGGCGGTAACGACTTTACCGTCCTGTTCGCCGACCCAGTGCTGGCGCCAGCCGAACTGCCCGCCGCCCTGGACGAAGGCGTAGCGCAGGAAGTCCTGCGCGCTATTGCGGCCGGGGCGGGCGAAGGCATAGTCGAAGGCGTCGGGGCCGGAGCTGTAGATCAGCGGGATGGCGGCGTCGACATCATCGGGGCGGGCGCGGCGGAAGGTCAGCGGCATGCAGGCGACTCCTGGGTGGGAGTCGAGAATCTAGCACCATGGTTCCATAAAGTGCAGCGCTCAGCCTTGTGCTTCGAGCCAGTGCAGTGCGCCAAGCCCGGCCGCGCGGCCGCTGGCGAAGCAGGCGGTAAGCAGGTAGCCGCCGGTGGGCGCTTCCCAGTCGAGCATTTCGCCGGCACAGAACACGCCCGGCAGCGCCTTGAGCATCAGGCAGTCGTCCAGCGCCTCGAAGGTCACGCCACCGGCGCTGCTGATGGCTTCGTCCAGCGGGCGGGTGCGCACCACGGTCAGCGGCAGCGCCTTGATCAGGGCGGCGAGGCGCTGCGGGGCGGCATAGTCGGCGGCTGTGGACAACTCGCGCAACAGCCCGGCACGCACGCCGTCCAGCCCCAGGCGGCCGCGCAGATGGTTGGCCATGGACTTGGAGCCGCGCGGCTGCGCCACGGCCTTGGCGACCTGCTCCAGGCTGCGGCTGGGCAGCAGGTCCAGGTGCACCGTGGCGCTGCCGGACTGCTCGATGCGCTCGCGGATAGCGGAAGACAGGGCATAGACCAGGCTGCCCTCGATTCCGCCGGCGGTGACCACGAACTCGCCCTGGCGCGGCGTGCCGCCGGGCAGCGAGAGGGCCACCGGCTTGACCGGTGCGCCAGCGAACTTGTCGCGGAAGAGTTCGCTCCAGCCAGCCACCTCGAAACCGCAGTTGGCCGGGCGCAGCGGCGAGATATCCACAGCGCGCTCGGCCAGCAGCGGTACCCAGGCACCGTCCGAGCCCAGGCGCTGCCAGCTGCCGCCGCCGAGGGCGAGTACGGTGGCATCGGCCGTCACGCTGCGTTGGCCTTCCGGCCCTTCGATCAGCAGCGCGCCGTTGACGTTCCAGCCCAGCCAGCGGTGGCGGGTGTGGATGACCACGCCGGCTTCGCGCAGGCGCTTGAGCCAGGCCCGCAGCAGTGGTGCGGCCTTCATGTCGGTGGGGAATACGCGGCCGGAGGTGCCGACGAAGGTCTCGATGCCCAGGCCATGGATCCACGCGCACAGCGCCTGGTTGTCGAAGGCGTCGATCAGCGGCGCCAGGGTTTGCGCACGCTTTCCGTAGCGCGACAGGAACGGCTCGCGGGGCTCGGAATGGGTGATGTTCATACCGCCGACGCCGGCCAGCAGGAATTTGCGTCCGACCGAGGGCATGGCGTCGAACAGGTCCACCTTCACCCCGGCGCCGGCCAGGACTTCGGCCGCCATCAGGCCAGTGGGGCCGCCGCCGATGACGATGGCGGTACGGGAGGCGAGCGGGCGGGAATCGGTCATGCAGAAGGCCAGGCGGAGAGTGCGGGAAAAGGCGCAATTCTAGCGCAGCAGCACTGCGCGCCGGTTGCTCATTTTTTGCCCAGTTTTCCCGGAGCCTGCGCAGGCGAGGGCGTCGAGCGCTTTCCCGCAGGTTATCCACAGGCCGTTCCACAGCCATGGTGGAAAACGTTGGCCGCGGCATATTCCAAGGAGGTGCTCAGTATCGTACAGCGCGCCCTGATCCCCAGAGGGTAGGGGTTACGATAATTCTGACAGCGGATCGAGATTCCGCCGATGTTGGCGCTTTTGTGAATCCGTCAGCATGCGGGCCTCTTGCAACCTTGGTCCGATGCTCGATGAAAGTTCGTGATTACCTTCGCTCTCATGAGGCTCACCTTTGGGTGGAGGGCAGTGACACCCGCGTGCGCGTGAATGGCCTCGACATCGTTATTCGCGCGCTCCCCAGCGAGGAAATTCGCACTCTGCTCAACGAGGCGGTGGCCCATATGGTGGTGCGCCTGAATAAAAACCTGCAGGGTTCGAAAGTGAAGTTCGAGCAGCGTGTGCTCGAGTTGCTGTCGATACAGGTCGCATTGCACAACCTCTACGTGTTCACCAACTGGAGCCGCCTGTTGCCGCGCTACCTGCAGTTCGCGGGGCCGCTGCGCGCCCAGGAACTGCTGCAGCACCATGTACCCGAACAGGTGATGCGTTTCTGCGAGAAGCACTACGGTGAGGATTGCCGCCTGCGCGCCAGCGCGCTGCTGGGCTTCTCGGCCCAAGAGCTGGCGCGTTGGGAGCAGCAGCGCCTGCCCTCGCGCATGGACACCAACAACTCGCGCTACCGGGCCAACTGAAGCTCGCGCGCTACCCGCGCCGCGCTGTGGTGCAGGATGCCATGGCGCCGGGCCAGCGCGCGGCGGTCCTTGTCGTAACCCCCGCCGATCACGCCGATCACCGGAATATCGCTGGCCAGGCAGCGGCGGATGACATGCTCGTCCCGCGCTGCCAATCCCGCATCGGTCAGCTGCAGATAGCCCAGGGCATCGTCCTTGTGCACGTCCACGCCGGCGTCGTAGAGCACGATGTCCGGCTGGTACAGCGGCAGCAGGTAGTCCAGCGCTTCCTCCACCACCTTCAGGTAGTCCGCATCGCCCAGGTGCAGCGGCAGGGGAATGTCCCAGTCGCTCTGCGCTTTGCGCGCGGGGAAATTCTTTTCGCAGTGCAATGACACGGTCACCGCGTCCGGCACGTTCTCCAGGATGCGTGCAGTGCCATCGCCCTGGTGCACGTCGCAGTCGAAGATCAGCACGCGGTTGGCCTTGCCGCTTTCCAGCAGGTAGAGGCTGATCACGGCAAGATCGTTGAAGATGCAGAAGCCCGAGGCGTGGTCGTGGTGCGCGTGGTGGGTGCCGCCGGCCAGATGACAGGCCAGCCCATGTTCGAGCGCCAGTTCGGCCGTCAGCAGCGAGCCGCCGACCGCACGCACGGTGCGCCGGGCCAGCGCTTCGCTCCAGGGCAGGCCGAGGCGGCGCAGTTCTTCGCGGCTCATCTCGCCGCTGCAATAGCGCTCGATGTAATCGCGGTCGTGGGCCAGGGCGAGGATATCCACAGGGCAGAGTTCCGGACGCAGCAGCTCGGCGTCGCTCACCAGGGCGCTGTCCACCAGGTGGTCGCGCAGCAGGCGGAACTTCTCCATGGGGAAGCGGTGGTTGTCCGGGAAGGGCGGACTGTAGTCGTCGTGGTAGACCAGGGGCAGCGGCATGGCGACAAGGGTACGCCGAGCTCGTGCCCGGACGAAAGGGCCGGCATGGCGCCGGCCCTTCTGGATCAGCCTTCGTTGGAGAGGGCGGTGCTGCGTTGCGCGCTTCGGCTGGTGACCACCGAGACCGACCACAGCACGAAGCCGCCGATGGCCAGCAGGCTGCCGACCCAGCCCGGCGAGGTCCAGCCGTAGCCGGCCGCCAGGGCCAGGCCGCCGAGGTACGGGCCCAGCGCGTTGGCGAAGTTGAACGCCGAGTGGTTCAGCGCCGCGGCCAGGCCCTGGGCGTCTTCGGCGACGTCCATCAGGCGGGTCTGCAGCACGGTGCCCAGGGCGCCGCCGAAGCCGACGAAGAACACGCAGATGGAGATGGTCCAGATGTTCCCGGCGGTGAACGGGAAGATCGCCAGCACCACCGCACTCCACACCAGCAGGCCACCGGCGGTGGGCATCACGGCGCGGTCGGCGAGTACCGGGATGAACAGGTTGCCCAGGGTCATGCCGATGCCGAACACCGCCATCACCAGCGGCACGATGCTCGGCGAGATGTGGGTGACGGCGCCAAGGATGTCGGCCAGGTAGGTGTACACCGCGAACAGGCCGCCGAAGCCGATGGCGCCGATGCCCAGGGTCAGCCAGACCTGGCCGCGCTTGAGCGCGCCCAGCTCGCGCAGCGGGCTGGAGTCCGGCTCGGCGGGCGAGTAGGGCGCGAGCAGGCGCACGCAGATCATGGTCAGCACGCCCAGTGCCGCGACCAGGGCGAAGCTCCAGCGCCAGCCCACGGCCTGGCTCAGCCAGTTGGCCAGCGGCACGCCGATGATGGTGGCGACGGTGAGGCCGAGGAACATCCGCCCGACCGCCACCGTGCGCCGGTGCGGCGGCACCACGGAGGCAGCGACCAGCGCGGCAATGCCGAAGTAGGCGCCGTGGGGCAGGCCGCTGATGAAGCGGAACAGCAGCATCCAGTGGTAGGTCGGCGCCAGGGCGCTGAGGCCGTTGCCGACGGCGAACAGCGCCATCAGCAGCACCAGCAGGGTACGCCGCGGCAGGCGCGCGCCGAGCACCGCCAGCAGTGGCGCGCCGACCACCACGCCCAGGGCGTAGGCGCTGATCACGTGGCCGGCGGTGGGGGCATCGATGCCCAGCGCCGGGGCGAAATAGGGCAGCAGGCTCATGGTGGCGAATTCGGTGGTGCCGATGGCGAAGCCGCCGACGGCAAGGGCGAAAAGCACCAGGGCCGTACTGCGTTGCAGTCCGGTGGTGGAGGTCGTCATGGGGTTTCCTTGGTCTTCTTGAGGTGCGCCGTGGCAGCGCGGCTGTCTGCGAGAGCACGGTCAAGGCAGTGACCGACAGCGAAGGTAGGAGAAAAATACCAGATGATGGCGCTCGTTGCTGAATCGATTGCGCCTGGTCTGACGGATTGCCGCCTACAGGTCCGTGGGCGGGTATCATGGTCACCTTTGCCGACGCGTGATGCCGACCATGGATATCCCGAGCCTGACTACCGAGCGCCTGCTGCTGCGGCCCTGGCGCACCGAGGACCTTGCGCCCTTCGCCGCGTTGAACGCCGACGCACAGGTGATGCGCCACTTCCCCGCCTGCATGAGCCGCGAGGAGAGCGACCTGCTGGCCGCGCGCATCCTCCAGCATTTCGACGAGCATGGCTTCGGCCAGTGGATAGTCGAGCGCCGCGAGGATGGCGCGTTCCTCGGCGTGCTCGGGCTGGCGCGGGTGTCCTTCGAGGCCGTCTTCACGCCCGCAGTGGAGATCGGCTGGCGCTTCAACGTCGCCCACTGGCGCCAGGGCTATGCCTTGGAAGCGGCCCGCGCCGCGCTGGATTTCGCTTTCGAGCAGTTGCAGCTGGAGGAAGTGGTGGCCTTCACCGTGCCGGCCAACCTGCCGTCCCAGGGCTTGATGCAGCGCCTGGGGATGATTCGCGATGAAGCCGGCGACTTCGAGCACCCGCGCCTGCCGGAAGGCCACGCCTTGCGCCCCCATGTGTTGTACCGGATTCGCCGCCCATGAAGCCGGAAGACGGCGTGCGCGCCTACCACGAACTGAGCAGCCATCGTCCGGAGCGCTTCGCCCCCGGCCCCGGCCAGCTCGACTGGGCGACCCAGCCGGCCGCCTTCCGCCGCTACGCGGGGGCGCGCTGTGTCGAACTGCTGCACCGGCCGCAGGAAGAGTCGCCGGGGTATGACGACGCCTTCGCCGGCCCCATCGGCCAACCGGCGCCACTGAGCCTCGCCAGCGTTTCGCAGCTGCTCTACGACAGCCTGGCGATCTCGGCGTGGAAGGAGGCCGGCGGCAACCGCTGGGCGCTGCGGGTCAACCCGTCCAGCGGCAATCTGCACCCGACCGAAGCCTATCTGCTGCTGCCCCCCGGCGCTGTGGATAACGCTGCGCTGCTGGTGCACTACAGCGCCGACGAACACGTGCTGGAAGTGCGCGCCGAGCTGCCCGCGCCGCTGGCCGAACCCTTGAACGATGCGCTGCCGGCGGGTGGTTTCCTGCTGGCGCTGGCGAGCATTCCCTGGCGCGAGGCCTGGAAGTACGGCGAGCGCGCCTACCGCTACTGCAATCATGACCTGGGCCACGCGCTGGCCTGTCTGGGCATCGCCGCGGCGATCCAGGGTTGGGAGGTGCGCCTGTTGCGCGGCATTGCCGAATCACGGCTGGATGCGCTGATCGGTCTCGACCGCGAAGGCTTCAGCGAGCATGAGTTCGCCGACGCACTGCTATGGATCGGCCCGGCGCAGCCGGCCGAATTCCCATTGCCCGACTCCCTGCTCAAGGGCCTTGCCGAGTTGCCGCTGGACGGCACGCCCAATCGCCTGTCCCGCGACTATCGCCACTGGCCGGAGCTGGAGCGCGTGCACCAGTTGTGCCGCGCGCCCGCGTTGCCCGCCGGCCAATGGAGCGCCGCGAATGCCGATCCCGCTGTGGATAACCCCGGCCTGCCGTTGCGCCCGATCCTGCATCGTCGGCGCAGCGCGCAGTCCATGGATGGCCGCAGCGGCATTCGCGCCGAACTGCTGTATGCCTGGCTGCAGCGGTTGATGCCGGAGCGCTCGCCCGTGCCGTTCGCCTGCACCGGCGAGCCGGCGCGTGTCGACCTGCTGCTGTTCGTCCACCGCGTCCAGGGCCTGGAGCCGGGCCTGTACTGGCTGGGCCGCAGTGGTCGCGAGGCGGGAGGGTTGCGCGAGGACTACCTGTGGCAGCCGGTCGAGGAGAGCGGTGTGCCGCTGTACCGCCTGTTGTCCGGTGATGCACGCGGGCTGTCGGCGTTCCTGTCCTGTGGGCAGGACATCGCCAGCGACGGTTGCGTCGCCTTCGCCATGCTCGCCGACCTCGACACCGCGCTGACCGAGGGCGCCTGGACTTATCCGCGCCTGTACTGGGAAGCCGGGCAGATCGGCCAACTGCTCTACCTGGAAGCCGAAGCGGCGGGGCTGGCGGGGACCGGCATCGGCTGCTATTTCGATCCGGCAGTACACCAACTGCTGGAAGGGGGGCCGGACTGCCCGGTCAGCCTCTATCATTTCACCATTGGCCGCGCGGTCTGGGATGAACGGCTCACCAGCCTTCCCGCCTATCCGTCGCCACGCCGACTCCCACTTCAGCAAGACCGCAATTGAGGAAACAACGCGCATGACCCAGATCCTGGACAACCTGGTGGCTCTGCTGAGCCTGGAACAGATCGAAGAGAACCTGTTCCGCGGCACGAGCCAGGACCTCGGGTTCCGCCAGCTCTACGGCGGGCAGGTACTCGGCCAGGCGCTGTCGGCGGCCAGCCAGACCGTCGACCCGGAGCGCCACGTGCACTCGATGCACGGCTACTTCCTGCGTCCGGGCGACGCCAGCAAGCCGGTCGTCTACCAGGTCGACCGCGTGCGCGACGGCGGCACCTTCAGCACCCGCCGCGTCACCGCGATCCAGAAGGGCCAGCCGATCTTCGCCCTGAGCACCTCGTTCCAGACCGACGAGGAAGGCTTCGAGCACCAGATCAGCATGCCCGACGTGGTCGGCCCGGAGAACCTGCCGACCGATCAGGAACTCAAGAAGCGCAGCGCCGCGCAGTTCCCCGAGCGTATCCGCGACAAGCTGCTCTACCCCAAGCCCATCGAAATCCGCCCGGTGACCGAGAACGACCCGTACGACCCGGAGGTCGGCGAGCCGATCAAGTACCTCTGGCTGCGCGCCGACGGCAAGCTGCCGGACATCCCGGCGCTGCACAAGTACATCCTCGCCTACGCCTCGGACTTCGGCTTCCTCACCACCTCGCTGCTGCCCCATGGCCGCTCGGTGTGGCAGAAGGACATGCAGGTCGCCACCATCGACCATTCCGTGTGGTTCCACCGCGACCTGCGCGCGGACGAGTGGCTGCTCTACGCCATCGACAGCCCCTGGGCCGGCAATGGCCGCGGCTTCGTGCGCGGCAGTATCTTCAACCGTGAAGGCCAACTGGTCGCTTCCTCGACCCAGGAAGGCCTGATCCGTCGCCGCGAGGACTGGGCATGACGCTCGCCCTGCCGCTGGGAGAGATTCGCCACTGGGTGTTCGACATGGACGGCACCCTGACCCTGGCCGTGCACGACTTCCCGGCGATCAAGCGGGCCCTGGGGATTCCCCAGGAGCACGACATCCTCACCCACCTGGCCGCGCTGCCGGAGGATGAGGCGGCGGCCAAGCACGCCTGGCTGCTGGAGCACGAGCGCGAGCTGGCGGTGGCGTCCAAAGCGGCGCCGGGCGCGGTGGATCTGGTGCGTGCGCTGCATGCTGCGGGTTACCGCCTGGGCATCCTGACGCGCAATGCCCACGAGCTGGCGTTGATCACGCTGGCGGCCATCGGTATTGGTGACTGCTTCCTGACCGAGGACGTTCTCGGTCGCGGCGAGGCCGACCCCAAGCCGAGCCCGGATGGCCTGCTGCGTCTGGCCGCGCGCTGGGACGTGGCGCCGCAGACCATGCTGATGGTCGGCGACTACCGCTTCGACCTCGACTGCGCGCGTGCGGCTGGGGCACACAGTGCGCTGGTGAATCTTGCTGAGAATCCCTGGCCCGAGCTGACCGACTGGCATGCGCAGGATTGCGCGGAGCTGGGGCGGATGGCGGGGGTGCTGGTTTAATCCGCTGCTTGCGAGCGGGCTCCTGCACCGGGCCGCCGTGGATGTCTGCCCGTGTGCGATTGGGCATCGCGGATGAATCCGCTCCTATGGTGGCTTGATTGGCATCGGTGCTGGGGCTCCTCCCCTCACCCCAGCCCTCTCCCAAAGGGAGAGGGGGCCGTTCGGCGTTGCCGGGGGGCACGGCGTTCGCCGGACGCCAGGTCAGTTCCCTCTCCCTCCGGGAGAGGGTTAGGGTGAGGGGCCGCCAGGCCGCTTTTCTTACAGCTCCGGCGTCCAGGTCACCGCCAGCAGTGCGGTACGGCCTGGTTCGCGGTAGGGGCGGGCCTCGCCCATGTAGTCGCTCGGGCTGGTGGGGCGCAGGTAGTCGCCCAGGGTGTAGTTGCGGTCCAGGGCGTTATCCAGCTTCAGGTCGAAGCGGACTTCGTTGCTGGCCAGCCAGCTGGTGCGCAGGTCGAGAACGCCGTAGCCGGAGAGTTCGCGGGTGTTGGCCGCGTCGTCGTAGCGCTGGCTGACCGCGCGCCAGGTGCTGCCGACGCCAAAGGCGCCGAACTGGCGATCCAGGTCCAGGCTCAGGGTGCGGCGCGCGCGGTAGGGCAGGGTGTGGCCGGTATCGCGGTCGCGCGGGTCGATCAGGCTCAGGCCGAGCGCGGCCTGCCAGCCCAGTACTTCGCGGGCAACGCTGGCCTCGAAGCCATTGATGCGCGCCTTGTTGATGTTCTCCGGCTGGTTGCTGGTGCTGTCCCAGGCGATCAGGTCGTCGACCTCGGTGCGGTACAGCGCGGCTTCCAGGTGCGTGCCGGAAAAGTCGCCGCGCCATTGCAGCTCGTAGGTCTTCGAGGTCTCGGCCTTCAGGCCCGGGTTGCTCGCGCCGGGGTAGTAGAGGTCGCTGAAGGTCGGTGCGCGGAAGCCTTCGCCGTAGCTGGCGATCCAGGTCTGGTTGTCGCCGACCGGCAGGTTGAAGGCGGCGTTCCAGCTGTTCTGGCTGCCGTAGGCCTGGTTGTTGTCGTGGCGGATGCCCAGCTCGGTGCCAAAGTTGTCGCCCTTGAAGCTGTGCTGGGCGAAGAAGGCGCGGTTGCTGCGCTGGTCTTCGGCGAAGTCGGTGCTGCCGTCGACCTTGTCCTCGTACCAGTCGGCGCCCAGGGCCAGCTGATTGGCCTCGTCCAGTTGCAGGCGGTTGATCCAGCTCGCCGAGTGGCGGGTGGTTTCCAGCGTGCCGTTGTTCCAGCTGTCGGCCGCGCCCACGGCCTTGTTGCGGTCGAAGCTGCGGCCCAGTTCCAGGCGGCTGTTCCACATGCTGGTGATCTGGCCGTCGAGGTAGGCGCTGTAGCTGCTGACGCGGAACTCGTCGCGGGGCGAGCCCGGCTCGAAGTTGTAGGCGTCGTCGTATTCGTTTTTGCCGCGCTGGTCGTTGAGGTTCAGGCCGGCCTTCCAGTCCTCGCTGAAGCGATGGTCCAGGTTCAGGTGCACGGCCTTGTTGCGCTGGGCGTCGTGGTCGTTGTCGGCGCCGACGTTGTCGCTGGTGCGGTCCCAGCCCTGGCTTTCGTCCAGGCTGCCGCCGAGATTGTAGCGGGTCTGCTCGTCGCCGCCGGAGAGGCTCAGGCTGCGCTCGAAGGTGCCGTGGCTGCCGGCGGCCAGGCGCACTTCCGGGTGCAGGCCGGCTTCGCCGCGGCGGGTGAAGATCTGGATGACGCCGCCGATGGCGTCGGCGCCGTACAGCGCGGAACGCGGGCCACGGGTCACTTCGACGCGCTCGATGCTGTCGATGCTCAGGTAGTCCAAGCGGGCAATGCCGCTGCTGGCCGAGGCGATGCGCTGGCCGTCCACCAGCACCAGGGTCTGCGCGGTGCTGGTGCCGCGCACGGAGTAGGAGACCACGCCACCGGAGCTACCCATCTGCACGCCGGGCACACGGGCGAGCAGGTCAGGGACGCTGCGTACCTGCAGGCGCTCGATGTCGGCGCGGGTGAACACGCTGTTGGCCGAGGTGGCTTCGGCGCGCGGCTGGGCCTGGCGCGCGGAGGTGATCACCTGGTCGGAGAGCCGGTAGATGTCGTCGGCGGCGAAGGCCAGGCCGGGCAGCAGGCTGGTGGCCAGGGCGAGTCGGGTCAGTTTCATGGAGCGTCCTCAAAAGCGGGCGGATGACTTTCGAGGAGGGCGTGGCAAGGGCGGCAGGCCGCACTTGACGGTGCGGCCCTCCGCAACACCTGTCGGGGCGTGTCGAGGGCGGTCTCCGGGCTGCCGACGTCACATCGCCGCCTTCCCACAATCTGCAGTGGCCATGGCGATGCTACGAATCGAACCGGCCCTGATCTGCTGCACGTCGGCATAACGGCGTTGAAAGCAGAAGCGAAATGCTCATTTGCTGTAGCAAACTCCGCTTCCACTTCTGCTTTCGCCTTGTTCTGCTCTAGCTCGCGAGATCAGGATCCGGTTCGGGAACGTGTCGGTTACCGTTGCGGGGGCAGCGCAGGTCTTTCACCTGCTTCCCGTTACCTCGAACGAAAACGGGCGCACCTTAGTAGGTGCGCCCGTGGCTGGCAATACTCAGGACGAGGGATGTGCTCAGCGGTCGCCGAGGACGTGCAGGCGCGCACGTACCGCGGCTTCGATGCCGGCGGCGTCCAGACCGCACTCCGCCAGCATCTGCGCAGGCTTGGCATGCTCGACATAGTAGTCCGGCAGGCCCAGGTGCAGGATTGGCTGCTGGATATTCTCGCGGGCGAGGAATTCGCTGACGGCGGCGCCGGCGCCACCCATCACCGAGTTCTCCTCGATGGTCACCAGCAGCTCGTGGCTGGGGGGCCCCCGGGGGCCCCACTTCCCCCCCCAAGCTGCTC
>OGQD01001722.1_pt1 | contig 13364 bp, 9 predicted proteins | sample 1553091 | NCBI WGS metagenome assembly OGQD01 (sample SAMEA2580290, study PRJEB22360) | human gut metagenome | biome: human gut; feature: human-associated habitat; material: faeces | place: Denmark | collected 2008/2010
TGTCTTAAGACAATTGTTTCATCTACGGTGCTGTTTGTAGTTTTTGCCGCAGCTTACATATACTATAATCTTGCAGATATAGTTGAGAAGCTCACAGAGCTTGACTATGTGAAGGTGGCGAGCAGCATTGTGGGCGGCTATGCAGTGGTGTGTATTGCATTTGCGCTTTTCGCGTGGGTCTTATATACATACAGATATATGAAGGCAAAGCCAAAACTCATAAAGTATAACCAGAATCTTAAGAAACTGATAGAATTTTATGAGAACGAGGACGGAACACGCCGTTCTGTCAAAAAAAAGAGGAGGGCTAACTGATAATGTCAACACTTCTGGATTTCCGCGATGGAGTAAAGAATTTTTGTAGTAAGTATGATAAATTTGTTTCACCACTGTGTAAGTTTATACTGGCACTTGTTGTGTTCTGGTCAATAAACCATCTTACAGGATATAACAGCACGATAAGCAGTATCGTAGTGGTTCTGGCAGCAGCTTTTGTGTGTGCGTTCCTTTCAGGCCAGCTCACACTTGCCATTGCAGGACTGTACGCATGTGCCCAGGTTGCCAGCGCAAGTCTGGAGCTTGGAATCTCATTTGTTGTCATATTTGTGATAATGTATTGTGTATATATAAGATTTTTCCCTAAGGCATCATGGATCATTCTGTTTATGCCATTCTTTTACATTATAAAGTTCCAGTATTTCATGCCGATCCTGGCTGGAATGACAGCTGGATTCACAGGAATGGTTCCTGCAGCATTTGGCTGTATATTCTACTTCTTCCTGAAGCATACTGCTGATTACGTTGCTTTAAGCTCAAGTTCAGCAGAGGGTGATCTGATAGAGGGATACAAGTATATTTTCCAGCATCTGGTGCAGGATAAGACACTTCTGCTCACCATAATAGTGTTTGCAGTTGTTATAGTTCTTACATACATAATATATAGAATGTCATTTGCATATTCATGGTACGTTGCCATCATCACAGGCGGTGTGGTAGAGATCATACTGTTCCTGGTTGGAACTTTGTCCATGGAAGTTGAGGTATCCCTTGCGGGGGCTCTGCTTGGATGCATACTGGCGATACTGGTGGCCATAGTGGTTCAGTTCTTCAAGATAGTTGTGGACTACTCAAGTGTTGAGAATACACAGTTTGAGGACGATGACTACTACTACTATGTAAAGGCTGTGCCAAAGGTCATGGGTGGTGCCCAGAGAAAGGCAGCCAGAAGAGAGCAGCCATCGCCAAGACCACAGCAGAAGAGGTCGACTTCGTCCGGATCAGGCGCACAGAGAAGCCGGTCTGCGGCAAAGGAAGATTCTGTTACAGGATCAACAAGATAGATACATTGAAAAGAGCTTACATGTGAGTGACCTGACTTTTGTCAGGTCACATTAATTATACGGAGTATTTATATACCGAAAGGAGGATGAAATGGATAAGATATCAACGTTTATATCAACGTATTTTGATTGGTTTTATATAACAGTTCCAGGCACAGTAGATATAATAGAGATACTTATTTTGTCATTCTTTATATACAGGATCATGTTGTGGTTCAAGCAGAGCAGAGCATGGACTCTTCTGAAGGGTATAGTTATGATCGTGCTCTTCACTGCCATTGCGGCGGTGTTCCAGTTCAATACGATCTTATATCTGCTTAAGAATGCATTCAGTGTGGGAATAATAGCGGTGGTGATCCTGTTCCAGCCGGAGTTCAGACGAGGACTTGAACAGCTTGGAAGAAAGAAGCTGATCAATTACATTATACGAGATGGCGAGGATGATGGTGTTATATCGGAGAAAACGATATATGAGCTTGTGAAGACGGCCCAGGTCCTGTCTGCAAACCGTACCGGTGCACTCATAGTCATTGAGAATGAAGTTGCACTGGGCGAGTATATTGATACGGGAATACCGATCGATGCGGTCGTGACTAACCAGTTACTTCTCAATATATTTGAGCACAACACACCGCTTCATGATGGTGCGGTGATCATAAGAAAGAACAGGGTAGTTTCTGCCACATGTTATCTGCCACTGTCTGCAAATGACTCCATCAACAAGGAGCTTGGAACACGACACAGAGCCGGTATAGGTATCAGTGAGGTGTCAGACAGTATGACTCTTATCGTATCTGAGGAGACAGGTTCAATATCCATTGCACAGGGAGGCGAGCTCTTCAGGAATCTGGACAGCGAGGGCGTGAGAAGGCATCTTCAGACGCTGTGCAAGGAGTATAATGGAAGAAAGAGCCACAGGTCTTCAGGTGCCCGTCCGGTTAAGCGGAGAAAGAGAGTCGTTGTGGAGAATAAGAATAAAGCTTCCAGAAAGGAGGCTGATGAGAATGAAAAATAACAGCGCAGAGCCTAAGAAAAAGGCAAATAAGATATACAGCAATATAGGTCTTAAGCTTCTGTCGGTTGTGCTTGGATTTCTGGTGTGGCTTCTTGTACTGAACATCGATGATTCAGCCGTGACAAGGACCATAAGGGACATTCCGGTCAATCTGGTAAATACTGACGCCATAACAAGTCAGAATCAGTTGTACACGATAACTTCAGGTGATACCGTGGATATAGTCGTCAAAGGACGTAAATCACTTATAAGCGATCTTGATGCGTCGGATTTCAAGGCTGTAGCGGATATGTCAAAGATATCCATAACAAATGCGGTGCCTATCACTGTAACTGCGAACAGCACCAACATAGCTAAAAAGGTCAGCATAACTGTTGTGGACAACGTGCTGTCAGTTGAACTTGAGGACGAGAAGTCAGTGTCAGTTCCTGTGTCCGTGGTGACAACAGGCGAGGTTGCTTCCGGATATACGGTTGGTAACAGTGTGGCAGCTCCAAACCTCATAACGATAAAGGGTGCTGCAAGTATAGTTTCGAGCATAGATCGTGCAGAGGTGACAGTTGATGTGACCAGTGCAAAGGATGATATAACGACAAACTGTACGCCTGTATTTGTAACCGCTGATGGTGAGAAGATATCAGACAAGTCGATATCCTACGATGAGATATCGATAGCAGTCACAGTTCCGGTATACAAGACTAAGAATATACCTGTTCATGTGGATGTCACAGGAGATCCTGCGGATGGATATCTTGTATCAGATATAACATATGTACCGGAGACCGTTGATATAGGTGGAGACGCATCGATAATAAAGGATATAACAAGCCTTGATATAACGGATGTTGATGTGAGCGGATGTACAGCAGATGTTGAGACGACACTTGATGTATCAAAGTATCTTCCAGAGGGTGTGGTCGTGACAAAGGAGAGCGCATACATCAATGTGAAGATAGCGATCGAGAAATCAGTTACAAGAAATATAACGGTGACCACAGGGGATATCATCCTGAGGGGCAAGCAGAGTGGATACAGCTATGAGATGAGCATGGGTGATAGCAATACGATAACCGTGAGTGGAATCTCAAGTGCGGTGTCCAAGGTATCGGCCAAGAGCCTGAAGCTGTCCATAGATGCTTCCAAGCTCTCATATGGCGATAATACGATCACGCTCAGTGTCCCTGATGGAGATAAGTACACCGTGGTAAATACGTGTACAGTTATGGTAAAGGTTACTGAGACACAGTAGTCATTGTCTGGAGGTGTATGTATATGGATACAGAAAAGTTGAATGAGCTGAGACAGATCATAGAAGATTCGGATAATATCGTTTTCTTTGGCGGTGCAGGAGTATCGACGGAGAGCGGTATACCAGATTTTAGAAGTGTGGATGGACTGTATAATCAGAAGTATAAGTATCCGCCGGAAACTATAATCAGCCACAGCTTTTACAGACGTAACCCGGAGGAATTTTACAGATTCTATAAGGACAAGATGATATTTGCTGATGCAAAGCCGAACAAGGCTCATATAAAGCTGGCGGAGCTTGAGAAACAGGGAAAGCTCAAGGCGGTGATAACGCAGAATATCGACGGACTTCACCAGATGGCAGGTAGCAGGAATGTCATAGAGCTCCATGGTTCTGTTCATAGAAATTACTGTGAGAAATGCCATGCTTTCTATGACCTGGATTATATAGTCAATTCGGATGGTGTGCCTAAGTGTGAAAAGTGCGGAGGCACTGTAAAACCGGATGTGGTGCTGTATGAGGAGGCACTTGATGAGGACAATATGTCGAGGGCACTCCAGTATATATCCGAGGCGGATACGATGATAATCGGTGGTACATCGCTTGTTGTGTATCCGGCAGCAGGACTTATCAGATATTTCAGGGGGCGGAAACTGGTGGTTATAAATATGTCCCCGACACAGTCGGACAGCAATGCAGATCTTCTGATAGCGGATAAGATAGGAGATGTGCTGGGCAGTCTGTAGCATATGACGACAAAGGCATGTTGAAGGCATGCTATACAGATTCTATATAGTATGGAGGACGGTTTATGTATTTTGACAGATCAAATGGCTTCCCGAAAGATTTCCTGTGGGGCAGTGCGTCTGCTGCATATCAGATAGAGGGAGCGTGGAATGAGGATGGCAAAGGCCCATCCAACTGGGATCAGTTCGTAAGGATCCCGGGAAAAACATTTAAGGCTACGACAGGTGATAAGGCGGTTGACCATTACCACAGATACAAGGAAGATGTGGCACTTATGGCGGAGATGGGACTTAAGACTTACAGGTTCTCAATATCCTGGCCAAGGATCATACCTGATGGCAATGGCGAGATAAATGAAAAGGGCTTACAGTTCTATGATGACCTGATCAATGAACTGGTTAAGTATGGAATTGTTCCTATGGTAACAGTGTACCACTGGGATATGCCACAGGCACTTGAGGAGCAGTATCACGGATGGGAGAGCAGACGAATAGTCGATGATTTCGTCAGATACGCAAAGGTTCTGTTTGAGAGATACAGTGACAGGGTAAAGCACTGGATAATCATGAATGAGCAGAATGTATTTACAGGTCTTGGCTGGAATGCAGGAATGCACCCACCAGGAAAGGTTGATGACCAGAAGATGTTCTATCAGGTAAACCATCATGCATTTATGGCACACGCCAAGAGCGTTATTGCACTCAAGGAGATCTGCCCGGATGCTAAGGTCGGTTCATCCTTCGCATACACACCGTCATACGCATTTGACAGAAAGCCTGAAAATGCGATGGCGAAGATGGATTATGATGATCTGAACAACTTCTACTGGATGGATATGTATGCCTATGGTCGTTATCCAAGGGCTGCCGCTGCTTACCTCAAGAGCAAGAATCTAACTCCGGTTATGGAGGACGGTGACGAGGATATCCTCAGGAAGGCTGCAGGTCTCATAGATTTCATGGGTGTAAACTATTATCAGTCATGCGTTGTCGAGCACAACCCGATAAACGGAGTGGGAACGACTCACGAGATGAACACGACCGGCAAGAAGGGCACGGCAAAGGTTCAGGGTGTTCCGGGACTTTACAAGAATCCTGCAAATGAATTCCTCCCTACAACGGACTGGGATTGGACTATCGATCCGATGGGACTTCGTATGTGCTGCAGACAGATCACTTCAAGATACGACCTTCCGATCGTAATATCTGAGAATGGTCTCGGTGCATTTGACAAGTTCGAGAATGGGGAGATCCATGATCCGTACAGGATAGATTACCTGAAACATCACATAGAGGAACTCAAGAAAGCGTGTGATGACGGCTGCCGTGTCATGGCATACTGCACATGGTCTTACACAGATCTTCTCAGCTGGCTCAACGGATATCAGAAGAGATACGGATTTGTGTATGTGGACAGAGAAGAGGACGAGAACAGTGGAACTCTGAACAGATACAAGAAGGATTCTTATTATTGGTACAAACATGTTATAGAGACCAATGGTGAGGAGCTGTGATAATAGAATAATATCATAACAGGGAGAACCGGCACATAAGTGTTGGTTCTTTTTCGTACTAAAGTTATGCATTTAGTCATTTAATTTTTAAAACTAGCCGTTTGGCTAGTTTACTAAAAGCCCCAGTGTATTATAATTATTTGTTATGTTGATGGCAATATCTGGCAGTAACTGCCAGGGATTAAAGACAGGAGGAAAGGGATAATTATGAAATCAAAGAAATTGGTAACTGGGTTGATTATGGCATGTATATTTGCTGTAGTGATTATTGCGGGAAAGAACTCTGTGAAGGTGCAGGCCGCGGATGGGGATGTGGCAATTGTGACGGATGGCAATGGCGATGAGATCGGATCATATGCTACACTGGCTGATGCATTTGTAGCCGCACAGAATGGCTATACAATATGTATAATTAGTGATATATATGATCCTTCGGCTTCTATAGGATACAATGATGGTGAACATAATAAACATATCATTATAGATCTCAACGGTAAAAGTGTCACTTTGCAGATGATGAATTTTGATTATTCGTTATACGTGAAAAACGGAACATTAAATTGCGGTATCACAAATGGAAGTGTTGGATTTACTAATGCTATGCTGACTTTGTCAAATGTCAAATTCATTACGGATAGTATCAACTGGATGACAAAAGATGGAATCTGTCTGAATAATGGCTCAAATGTGACGCTCAACGGTTCACAGTGTTGGTTTGAAAAACTTGAGATGGATACAGACTGTGTATTTACGGTACAGAACAGTGACGGACTTAGCAACTTTGGGCATATTGCAGATGGATTTGACGGTGTGAAGGAGTTTGTACCAGAGGGACTTTCTGTAGAAGGAACGACAATCATTGATGATGAGACAGGAGCCAAGGCTAAGGATTTTATTCTCCGTTACCGCAGCTTGTCGGATGATGCAGATGTCGCTGTCAGCATTGCTCCAAAATCGTATGTGTACGATGGAAAAGAAAAGAAACCTGCGGTTACGGTTTCTTATGGCGGAAAGACTCTGACAGAGGGAAAAAGTTACTCATGTGTATATGCGGATAATATTGATGCGGGAACAGCTACAGTTACTATCAAGGGTGAGAATACCATGCATGGACAGATCGTGGAAGAGTTCACAATAGATAAGGCAAAACAGAAGGCACCTACAGGTTTGGTCGCAACGGCAGAAACTGTGGATGGGAAAAATGATGGTCAGATATCTAATCTGAAGACGTCAATGGAATATAGTGTTGACAAGAAAAAATGGTTGGATTGTGAAAGCACGGTACTTAAGAAACTTGCAGATGGAAATTATTATGTGAGATATAAGGAGACCAAAAATTATTATGCGTCTCCTGCTGCAAAGGTAGTGGTAAAGAAGGGGAATGTACCAGCAACAAATGAACCGACTACAAATGAACCAACTACAAATGAACCTTCAACTGAAAAACCAACGTCAAGTGAGCAGACGACAGAGAAGGTAACAACAGAGAGACAGACAACCGATGAGAAAACTAACGTGACCTCAACAGAGAATACAACTGTAGCAGACTCAAAAAAGGGGGCAGGTGTACCAAATACCGGAGATGACGGAAATGTGGCATTGATGCTCATAGTCATGATGGCATGTTTATTAGGGGCTGCCGGGGTGGTAGTTTACCATAGAGAGAAATAATTTAAAATAATAAAAAAAAAATGTTAGCACTCAGTATTGACGAGTGCTAACAAGTGTGTTATATTATCATCAGACAGGGAAGTGATATTAAGGTATCAGTTCCCTGAAAGTTTAGTTTAGGAGGTAAACAGCTATGGAGATGGATAAATACACACGTAAATCGTTGGAAGTTGTAGAGAAAGCAAAAGAAAAAGCTCTGGAGTACGACAATCAGGAACTTACGCAGATGCACCTTTTGGCTGGCTTGCTTGAGATAGATGACAGTTTGATAGCCAAGATATTTGAGAAGATGGGCGTGAATGTTACTGGTGCCGTGAATGCGGTGGAGGATAAGCTGGCAAGGTTGCCGAAGGTCAGCGGTGGCAATATGTATGCCGGAAATAACTTCTCAAAGGCTCTCATCCAGGCAGAGAAGGAAGCAAAGCAGATGGGCGACACATATGTGTCTGTTGAGCATTTATTCCTCGGCATGGTGGATAAGGCTGATTCGGATATCAAGGAGCTTCTTAAAGGCTGGGGAGTTAGCAGGAATGCATTCCTCAAGGAACTAGCAGAAATCAGAGGTAACCACAAGGTGGACAGCGATGATCCGGAGAGCTCATATGAGGCTATGGAGAAGTTCGGATATGATCTGGTCGAGAGGGCAAGACAGCAGAAACTTGACCCGGTAATAGGACGTGACGCTGAGATACGAAATGTGATCAGGATCCTGTCAAGGAAGACAAAGAACAATCCGGTGCTTATCGGTGAGCCTGGTGTAGGTAAGACTGCGGTTGTAGAGGGACTTGCACAGAGGATACTCAGAGGTGATGTGCCAGAGGGACTTAAGAACAAGAAGATATTTGCACTTGATATGGGAGCTCTTGTGGCCGGTGCCAAGTACAGAGGTGAATTTGAAGAGAGACTTAAGAATGTCCTTGATGAGGTTAAGAAGTCTGAGGGTGAAGTGATTATGTTCATCGATGAGCTTCACACTATCGTCGGAGCAGGCAAGACTGATGGTGCAATGGATGCGGGAAACATGCTTAAGCCTATGCTCGCCAGAGGTGAGCTGCACTGTATAGGTGCTACAACACTGAACGAGTACAGACAGTATATAGAGAAGGATGCGGCTCTTGAGAGACGTTTCCAGCCGGTTATGGTGGATGAGCCAACCGTTGAAGATACAATATCTATCCTTCGAGGAATCAAGGAGAGGTACGAGGTGTTCCATGGAGTTAAGATATCAGATGGTGCCCTTGTAAGTGCAGCGGTTCTTTCCAACAGATATATAACAGACAGATTCCTGCCGGATAAGGCAATAGATCTTGTTGACGAGGCGTGTGCCATGATCAAGACAGAGCTTGATTCAATGCCTGTTGAAGTGGATGAGATCACACGTAAGATAATGCAGCTGGAGATTGAGGAGACAGCCCTTAAGAAGGAGGAGGATAATCTGTCAAAGCAGAGACTGGCAGACCTTCAGGCTGAACTGGCAGAACTCAAGGATCAGGCAAATTCCCTGAAAGCAAAGTGGGAGAATGAAAAGGCTGCAGTTGAGAAGATAAGAACACTCAAGGAAGAGATGGAGCAGGTCAAGGCCGATATACAGGCTGCTCAGAGAAACTATGACCTGAACAAGGCAGCAGAGCTTCAGTATGGTAAGCTTCCTGCTATCCAGAAGGAACTTGAAGAGGCTGAGTCCACAGCTTCAGATAAGGAGAGGGAGCTTGTTCATGAGGTGGTTTCAGAAGATGAGATATCGAAGATCGTATCCAAGTGGACAGGAATTCCTGTTGCAAAGCTTACTGAGAGCGAGAAGAGCAAGACCCTCAATCTTGCCAGCGAACTTAAGAAGAGAGTTGTAGGTCAGGATGAAGCCGTTGACTATGTCAGCGATGCGATCATCAGATCAAAAGCAGGAATAAAGGATCCTAGCAAGCCAATCGGTTCATTTATATTCCTTGGACCAACCGGTGTAGGTAAGACAGAGCTTGCAAAGAGTCTTGCTGCGGCATTGTTTGACAATGAGCAGAACATGGTCCGTATCGATATGAGTGAATATATGGAGAAGCACAGTGTGTCAAGACTTATAGGAGCGCCTCCGGGATATGTAGGTTATGATGAAGGCGGTCAGCTGACAGAGGCTGTTCGTAGAAAGCCATATTCGGTTGTCCTCTTTGATGAGATAGAGAAGGCACATCCGGATGTGTTCAATGTGCTCCTTCAGGTACTTGATGACGGACGTATCACGGATTCACAGGGCAGAACGGTGGACTTCAAGAATACGATCATCATCATGACATCCAATATCGGCGGTGCGGATATCGCAGCTGCCGGCGGAGAGATCACAGATGAACTAAAGAATGACGTAATGGCTCAGCTAAAGAGCAGATTCAGACCTGAGTTCCTGAACCGTATTGATGAGATCATTACATTCAGGGCACTGTCCAAGGACAACATCAGTGGTATCGTTGATCTTCTCATGGCTGATCTCAACAGCAGACTGGCAGACAGGGAGATCACTATCAAACTTACGGAGAGTGCAAAGCAGCACATCATCGATCAGGGATATGATCAGGTGTATGGTGCAAGACCGCTCAAGAGATATCTGCAGAAGAATGTGGAGACGCTTGTTGCCAGGATGATACTTGCGGGCAGCGTGAGCACACAGTCAGCCATAGTCATCGATTATGATGGAACGGCTCTTGTGGCAGGAAATGAGAGATAAAATAATACAGGTCATACAGAGAAGGGCACAGGGGTAATACTCCTGTGCCCTTCTCTGTATTCACAAAAAATGAAATTAATGGTATAATTGGCGCTGGTGAAAAATGTTCGGTATATTATTTGAAATTTACATGAGGAGGGCAGGGAGTGAGTACAGAGAATGTCAGCTTAAAAAAGATAGATCTTGGCGATTATGTTTTTCTGGCGAGACCATGCGTGGCTGTTTCGGAGGAGGCTGTGAAGCATTTGGCAGAAAGGGCCGTGCAGGGAAAACTGGAATTTATCGGAGTGTTTGATGACAGAATGGATGACAGTGTCCAGCGGGAAGTGGTTATGAGCCTGGCATCGTCTCCTGAGATATCGATAGCGATACGGCATGTGTGCGCGGGGCTTTACAGCAGAAGCTTTCTGGACACATACTGCGACGGAGTGGAGGCACATCAGCAGGGTCTGTTTCCTGATCTGTATATATTGTGGATGGCATTTGTACATGCTGATAGGGCGATGTTTGCAACCTGTGACATGTGTGACAGAGTTGAGATAGACACAGTGTGGATAGACGATGTGGATGCGGCGTACACGGTCAATATAACCTACGACCGCATAAAGGATCATCTCATGCAGGACTGGTCTGTGTGGGAGAAGTGGAAGGGATATTACACTCTTCAGAGATGGAGATGTTACTACGAGATGCTTCACTGGATGACAGAGGATGCGGGCTGGCAGTTTGCTGAGCGTATGGCTGTTGATTTCCACAGGAGCATGGAACTTGATGAGCTTGACCAGGAGCTGTTCAGCCAGGAGGAGAAGACAGGGCTTTATGTTCTTGCTAAGGATCCGGGATTTCTCAAGAGATATTATCTCGGCAAGGTAGTCTACAGCAAAAAGATATTTGACCTTAACAATGAACTGGGGCGACGCGCTGAAGAGCTGGATGCGAGTCACAGAGAAAATGATGAACTCAGAAGAGAGATGGAAGCTCAGCGGATCAACTATGAGACATCAACCACTTTCCGTGTGGGCAAGGCTGTGATGTTTGTTCCGGTGACACTGAAGAAGGCTGTAAAGAAGCTTTTGCATAGAAACTAACAGATGAGATGGAGGGGGTGTATCAGTGATTGATGTATCGATTGTGTTGACAGTATACAATGCGGAGAGTTACATAGAGGGATGTCTGGACATGATAACCGGACAGACCCTTAGAGATATACAGATAATATGCGTTGACGATGGATCCACCGATAATTCGGCGCAGATCATAGAACAGTATGCGCAGAAGGATGACAGGATCGTACTTATAAGAGAGAAGAATGCCGGAGCGGGTGCGGCAAGAAACCGCGGAATGCAGGAGGCAACAGGAAAATATATACTGTTTCTCGACTGCGACGATTTCTACGAGCCTGAGATGGTAGAGAAGGCTTTCCGCAGAGCCGAGGAGGAGCAGGCGGAGATAGTCATCTACAAATCAGACCAGTACAAAATGGATACTGAGGAGTATGTATATGAGAAGTGGGCCATGATAGAGTGGGCACTTCCACCGTATGAGCCGTTTAACCGCAGACAGATATCCACAAATATATTCAGAGCATTTGTGGGATGGGCGTGGGATAAGCTGTATCTCAGGGAATTTGTGATGAAGAATGATCTGAAATTCCAGGAGCAGAGAACCACAAATGATGCGCTGTTCGTGTTCAGCGCGCTGGTGCTGGCGGAGCGCATATGTACAGTAAGTGAGATACTCATCCACAGAAGAGTGGATACCCGGGATTCGCTGTCCAAGACCAGAGAGAAGTCGTGGGATAACTTCTATCACATGCTGCTGGCACTCAGACAGATGCTGAAGGATCACGGTCTGTACACAGAGATAGAGAAGGACTATATAAATTACGCTCTTCACTTCAGCCTGTGGAACTACAACACGCTGGCGGAGCCGACAAAGACAAAGCTCAGAGAGAAGCTTCTCGGCGAATGGTATGACGAGCTTGGAATATCCGCAAGGCCTGAGGAATATTTTTATGATGAGTACGAGTATGGCCAGTACAAGGACATGTTAAATTTTACTGTTGAAAAACAGTGATATATATGAGTATAATAGGAACAAATTTTTGATGGAGGTAAATTCGATGTTCAGTTTTGACGAGATAACAAAGGTAGATCCAGAAGTAGCGGCAGCAATGACAGACGAGTTCAACAGACAGAATAACAATCTGGAGCTCATAGCTTCCGAGAATATCGTATCAAAGGCGGTTATGGCAGCCATGGGCAGCCATCTCACCAACAAGTATGCAGAGGGATATCCTGGTAAGAGATATTACGGTGGATGTCAGTATGTGGATGTTGTTGAGGACCTTGCGAGAGAGAGAGCCAAGGAGCTGTTTGGCTGTGAGTATGTGAATGTACAGCCACACTCAGGAGCACAGGCAAACATGGCAGTATTCTTCGCAATACTTAATCCTGGCGATACATTTATGGGAATGAATCTTGATCACGGCGGACATCTCACCCACGGTTCACCGGTCAACATGTCTGGAAAGTATTTCCACTGCGTGCCATACGGTGTAAACGATGACGGATTTATAGATTATGACAGAGTTCTCGAGATTGCAAAGGAGTGCAAGCCAAAGCTTATCGTAGCAGGAGCTTCAGCATATGCCAGAGCTATTGATTTCAAGAGATTCAGAGAGATCGCTGATGAGGTTGGAGCATATCTCATGGTAGATATGGCACACATCGCCGGACTTGTGGCAGCAGGACTTCACATGAGCCCAATCCCATATGCCCATGTGACAACAACCACAACGCACAAGACTCTCCGCGGACCTCGTGGTGGTATGATCATGTGCAGCAACGAGATCAATGAGAAATTCAACTTCAATAAGGCAGTATTCCCTGGTATCCAGGGTGGACCTCTGATGCATGTCATCGCAGGTAAGGCAGTATGTTTAAAGGAAGCATTACAGCCGGAATATAAGGAGTATCAGGCACAGGTTGTAAAGAATGCAGCAGCACTCGCCTCTGCATTAATGGCAAGAGGCTTCAATATCGTATCAGGCGGAACAGATAACCACCTTATGCTGGTAGATCTTCAGAATCTGGACCGTACCGGTAAAGAAGTGGAGA
>OGQD01001723.1_pt1 | contig 13358 bp, 5 predicted proteins | sample 1553091 | NCBI WGS metagenome assembly OGQD01 (sample SAMEA2580290, study PRJEB22360) | human gut metagenome | biome: human gut; feature: human-associated habitat; material: faeces | place: Denmark | collected 2008/2010
TTCCGTTCAATATTTATTAATTATTATAAATATCTTAATAAATTATAGAACATACAACCTATGTAAACATCTGTTATGTCTAATTGTACTATTTACAGCAAGCATTTTATTTTAATGGCTGTACGGCAAATATAAAGATATATTTGCAATAAACAAACATATTGACAATAAAAATAAACTTACACGAAACTTTGTCAATACGGATTATTTTAAGTTATATGTTAATTTAATACATTCTAGTATTAATATATAGTATTAATATGCAAATTATTTTTAACTCAATCCCGCATCAATGCTAGGAAGTAACACCAAAGTACCTTACCCTCATGAAGTTCTTCGGAAACTAAGTCAATCGACTAAGTGGCAACAATTGATTACAACGATCTATTTATTAACAAATTAAACAAAAAGTATGTGTCTATGAAAAGGTTAACTTATCTATTACTATGCTTGTTCGCAAGTATAGCGTTCGCAACGGCTCAGACCACGAAGGTGACCGGTACGGTTATCTCGGCGGAAGACGATGGACCTATCATTGGAGCCTCTATCGTAGTAGCTGGTACTACTACCGGTACTGTAACGGATTACAACGGAGCGTTCACCTTGGATGTTCCTTCTAACGCGAAAAAGCTAATCGTTTCCTACATCGGTATGAAATCTGTGGAAGTGGCAGTAAAACCAATCATTAAAGTCACGATGGAGTCCGACTCTCAGAACTTGGATGAAGTCGTGGTTGTCGGTTACGGAACTCAAAGAAAAAAGGATGTGACGAGTGCCATATCTAAAGTAGGAGGTGAAGACTTAAGCAACTTGGCAACAGCGTCTTTCGACTCTCAATTAGCTGGACGTGCCGCTGGTGTACAGGTTACGACTCCTAGTGGCGTATTGGGAAGCGGTCCTCAATTCAAGATCCGTGGTATGAGTACGATCAGTTCTAACTCTCAGCCGTTATTCATCGTAGATGGCATGCCGATCGCCACCGGTGATAACGCCGATGGAAAAACCGGCTTAGGAATGGCTTACGCTTCTTACAATGCGATGTCTGATATTAACCCGAATGACATCGAATCCATTGAAATATTGAAAGACGGTGCGGCTACAGCTATCTATGGCTCCCGTGCGGCAAATGGAGTTGTATTGATCACAACTAAAAAAGGCTCCAAGGGACGTACTCAAGTAACTTACGATGGCTATGTAAGCGCAGCCAGCGCAGCTAAATTGCATGATCTTCTGGGAGCGAAAGATTTCGTGACTATCGCTAACGAGAAATACGAGAACTGGGGAATGAAAGGACAGGCTGTTTACGATCCGAACGGACCGGACACAAACTGGAATGATTATATTTTCCGTACAGGTTTCCAGCACAATCATAGCTTATCCGCCAGTGGTGGTACGGATAAAAGCCAATATTATGTATCATTAGGTTTCACGGAACAAGAAGGTATCATTCGCGCCAATGACTTAAACCGTTTGAGCTTAAAGGCAGATTTGACACAACAAGCGACAAAATGGTTACGCATCGGATTAAATGGCCAGATGACCCGTACCCGGGTTAATGGTGTCATGAATGACGAGAATTCATTGGGTGGCGTAGGTTTCGCCGGCACTCGTATGCTTCCAAACGTATCTGTATTCAATCCGGATGATCCTACTGGTTACAATATCGACGCTGAAAACCGTAAGACATTAGGTCGCGGAAGCAACCTTTCCTATATTGATAATGGTATCCAGAATATCGTCTGGGCATTAGACAATAACGTAAACCGTACGACCAATACCCGTGTATTAGGTGGTGGATGGGCTGAAATCACATTCATGGACGGATTGACTTTAAAGACACAAGCTGGCTTAGACATCTCGAATGTTAAAGATTTCATGGTATGGAACCCGGAATCAGGAGACGGATACGGCTATGGCGGCTTATTGGAAGAAATCAATACCACATACACGAACTGGAACTGGCAAAACGTAATCAACTTTAACCGTACATTCAATGATGTACATAATCTGACGGCGACAGCGGTACAAGAGTACACCCATCAAGAATATGAATATACGGACGCAACCGTGCAACAAATATCCGATGCTTTCTTCACCGACCATATCATTTCCAACACATTTGGTGAGAGATTCGTATCTGGAGGTAAAACGTTTATGGGATTAGCCTCCTATATGTTCCGTGCGAATTACAACTATGATTGTAAATATTATATCGGAGCCTCCGTCCGCACAGACGGCTTATCCAGCCTTCCGAAAGACACCCGCTGGGGTACATTCTGGGGAGGATCAGCCGCTTGGCGTATCTCTCGCGAAAAATTCTGGAGCGAATCAACTATTAATGATTGGTTTAACGACTTACGTATCCGTGCCAGCTACGCTACAATCGGAAACTCTGACCTAGGGAATTATTTCCCTTATCTGGGAACTTACGGGGCGAAGAAAGCAGGATCGAATACAGCTATCGCTTGGAACCGTATGGGTAACAGCCAGCTTAAATGGGAAACAACCGAGACTTTCGATATCGGATTGGATGGCTCTTTCTTTAATAACCGCCTGACATTCGAGCTAGCTTATTGGCAAAAGAACTCCAAAGACTTGGTGTTGGAAGTTCCTACAGCACCTACCGCTGGTATTCCTTACAACTCATATTTTGATAATATCGGTAAGATCAAGAACTCCGGTATGGAATTGACAGTTAACGCTACAATCATCGCTACCAAAGATTGGAACTGGCAAACTAATTTCAACTTCTCCACAGCTAAGAACACGGTGAAGAGCTTATACGGCGGAACAGACATCGTAGACAATTACACAATCATTCGTGAAGGAGAGTCATATAGATCTTTATATGGATATGATTATTACGGCGTAAACGCCGCAAACGGTAATCCGATCTGGAGTAAGGCGGACGGTTCATTAGTGCAATTCGACACATTCGGCTCTTACGACTATGCGGAATATGATCCTTCCAACCCTTCGGATGTCTCCAAGGCTTCTTCCTTGGACGCTAGCGACCGTAAGGTATTAGGTTCATCTATGCCTACTTGGTACGGAGGTTGGAATAATACAGTTTCTTACAAGAATTTCGATTTAAATGTATTCTTCCGCTTCTCCGGAGGTAATAAGATCATGAACGCTTCTCGTCAAAGCGCATTGTTCAATATGGATTTCTCCAACAATGGAACAGAAATCTTAGGCCGCTGGATTTCTCCAGAGCAACCGGGTGACGGCATGACTCCAAAAATCGGTTATGGAGACGCCTCTTCCTTATTCAATGATGGATATACGGATTCACACTTCGTTGAGAGCGGCAATTACCTAAAACTATCGACGTTAGCTTTAGGCTATACACTACCGAAGGCGGTCGTATCCAAACTGAACATGACAAAGATTCGTTTCTATGTTCAAGGACAGAACTTACTCACTATCACAGGTTATTCCGGATTGGATCCTGAGACAAACTCTCGTTTAGGTGTAGATTGGAACGGTATGCCACAGCAACGTTCATTCACTTTTGGAGCGAACATTACATTCTAATTTCACAAACTAAGAAAAGTTACAATTATGTTATACAAAAAATTATATAAAAACATTTCAGTAGTAGCGTTAGGGACAGCCCTGTTCTCGCTACCCGTGTTCACCGCCTGCGAAAGCGACGTCGTAGACCTTGAACCTGTTGACAAATTCTCCGAGCTTACGGCATACGGGACAGAAGAACGTTGCGAGTTAGCCGTAGTCGGAGCTTACGATGCCGCACAATGTGGTATGTACGTAGATCCGAATGACTTTGGGTGGGCACGCGGTTATCCTTTTGGAGCGGCCAGTATATTGCAAGGCGAAATGCGCGGTGAAGATATGAACCTAACCGCCCAATTCTATGATTATACCTATTCCGCAACCTATAACTTGACTACCGCTAATAACGTGGCGATGTGGGAAACCTCTTTCGAGGCTATTAACCGCTATAATACGGTATACGCAGGTATAGAAGGCGCGGTAGCGGCGAGTGTCATAACCGAAGAGAAAGGGAATCAGTACAAAGGAGAATGCCTGTTCTTACGTGCGTTAACCTATCACAACTTGATGATCCATTATGCCCTGCCCTACAACGTAGAAGGTAACAATAACTACGGTATGCCTATTTACACGAAAGCCGTAAACGACCCCAGCCAACTCGCTGAGCAACAAAGCATAGGCCGTTCTACCGTTAAGGAGACTTACGATCAGATATTAAGCGACCTGAATAATGCGGAAAGCATGCTTCCGGACATTATTGATGCTGATAAGATCGGACGTGCGAGCAAAGGTGCCGCCATCGCATTGAAAACGCGCGTATATTTACATATGCGTGATTGGAACAATGTAGTTACTGAAGCTAAGAAACTGGAAGGCGGACGTTTCATTCTGGAAGCCACTCCTTTCGTTTCTTACAAAGACAATCAGGAATCTATATTCTCCATTCCGAATGACTCTCAAGATAACGCATCTGTAAATGGAGCTATGTCCGCTATGATGTCTGCCCGTGAAGGTGGCCGTGCGATGTGCCCGACATCCCCTACCCTTTACAACTCCAAATTCTGGAAAGGGGATGACAAGCGTCGTAACCTCGTCCTTTATCGTGCGTCTGACGATTATTACTTCTGTGATAAATACCAGAATCCCCAAACACGTGAAGAGTACGCCCCGATCCTGCGCTATGCCGAGGTATTGCTAAACGAGGCCGAGGCTGCCGCACGTGCGGGAGACAAGACTCTCGCATTGGAGAAATTGAATCAAGTAAGAGACCGTTCTTTGGCCGACCCCGCTACACAGACGTATAAGGCAAGCGATTTCGCCAACACGAAAGCACTGGTGGAAGCTATCCTTTGGGAGCGTCGCATTGAGTTCCAAGGTGAAGGTCGCCGTTGGGAAGACATTCATCGTTTAGCGGCTGACGACTTGCTGCCGTCCGGTGGTATTCCCGCTAAAATCGAATATAACAATGTGAAGAACCAAGGCGCATTCGTTGTTGGTGGAGAAGTGAAAGCTGAATGGTTCGGCAACAGCAAACAGTTCATCCCGTACACGGATAAACGCTTTATTTGGCCGATTCCATTGAATGATATATTAAGAAACCCCACGCTAGCCGCACAACAGAACGCAGGCTGGTAGAATATAGACACACTCTTATTTTTTACTATGCAGGGGACATGAGAGGGCGAGACCGGGAGGTTCCGCCCTCTTTTCTTTTAAAACGTATTGACATAATAATTCACGGGAAATCATTATCTTTGCACTCTCTAAAAGAGGCTTATTCGTTATTTCGTGATAAATACTAATAAATCAACGATATGATTCTATTCTTTCAATCTTCAACAAAGACGGTGCTGGCTGTAGAGGCCGCGCACGCTTTCTCTCCTGAAGACACTCAAAAACTGGTTTGGTTGTTTAGCGAGGCGACTCCTGTTCAATCAGAAACATTGGAAGGCTGGTACGTAGGGCCACGCCGGGAAATGATTACCCCGTGGAGTACGAACGCCGTTGAAATTACCCAGAACATGGGCCTGACCGGTATTTCCCGTATTGAGGAATATTTTCCTGTTTCTTCTGGCGATGCGGATCACGATCCGATGTTGCAACGTATCTACAATGGCTTGAATCAGGAGATCTTCACGATCAGTAAAAAACCGGATCCTATTGTCTACATTGAGGATTTGGAAGTGTACAACCAACAAGAGGGCTTGGCTCTAAGCCAAGAGGAGATCGCTTACTTGAACGAGGTAAGCCAGAAGTTGGGACGTAAGTTGACCGATAGCGAGGTGTTCGGTTTCTCCCAAGTAAACTCGGAACACTGCCGACATAAAATATTCGGAGGTGTATTCATCATCGACGGCGAGGAAAAAGAAAGTTCCTTGTTCAACTTGATCAAGAAAACTTCCGCCGAGAACCCTAATAAATTGGTTTCCGCTTATAAAGATAACGTAGCGTTCAATGAAGGACCGACGGTAGAGCAATTCGCTCCCCTATCCGGTGACAAACCCGATTTCTTCGCCGTAAAAGATATCAAGACGGTTATCTCCTTGAAAGCCGAGACGCATAACTTCCCGACAACCGTTGAGCCGTTCAACGGTGCCGCTACCGGAACAGGTGGTGAGATTCGTGACCGTCTGGGCGGTGGTAAGGCATCCTTGCCGATAGCGGGAACAGCGGTCTATATGACCTCTTACCCTCGTACGGAAGGCGCTCGCGAATGGGAGAAAGTCCTAGACCCTCGTCCTTGGTTATACCAGACTCCGGAGCAGATCTTGATCAAGGCTTCCAATGGCGCTTCCGATTTCGGTAATAAATTTGGCCAGCCGCTTATCTGTGGTTCTTTATTGACTTTCGAGCACACGGAGAACGATAAGAAATACGCTTACGACAAAGTAATCATGCTTGCCGGCGGTGTAGGTTTCGCAAATATGCGCGATGCCTTGAAGGGCGATCCGGAACCGGGCGAGAAAGTGGTCGTGATCGGTGGCGATAACTACCGTATCGGTATGGGTGGTGGAGCCGTCTCTTCCGTAAACACGGGGCAATATACAAGCGGTATCGAGTTGAACGCCGTACAGCGTGCCAACCCGGAAATGCAGAAACGTGCGGCTAACGTGATCCGTGCGATCGCCGAGTCTGACGAGAACCCGATCGTCTCTATCCATGACCATGGTGCGGGTGGACACCTCAACTGCTTGTCTGAGTTGGTGGAGGCTACCGGCGGACACATCGATATGAGCAAATTGCCGATTGGTGACCCGACTCTCTCAGCGAAGGAGATCGTAGGAAACGAGAGCCAAGAGCGCATGGGCTTATTGATGAAAGAAGAAGATGTAGCCCGTGTAAAACGTATCGCGGATCGTGAACGTGCCCCGATGTATGTGGTAGGCGAGACTACTAACGACATGAAGTTTGTCTTCGAACAAGCGGACGGCGTAAAACCTATCGATATCAAGCTGGAATATATGTTCGGTAAACCGCCTAGAACGGTTATGACAGACCATACGGTCACTGAATCTTATCAACCAGTTGTTTACAAAGAATCCGAACTTCACCATTATTTGGAGAACGTACTTCAATTGGAGGCCGTAGCCTGCAAGGATTGGTTAACAAACAAAGTAGACCGTTCCGTAACCGGTAAGATCGCCCGCCAGCAATGTCAAGGTGAATTACAATTGCCGTTGAGCGACTTAGGTGCCGTAGCGTTGGATTACCGCGGGAAAGCTGGTATCGCAACTTCTATCGGTCACGCTCCTCAGGTAGCCATGATTGATCCGGCCGCCGGTTCCGTTATGGCAATCGCCGAGTCATTGACCAATATCGTATTCGCTCCGCTGACAGATAAGTTGGAGAGCGTATCCTTAAGTGCCAACTGGATGTGGCCGTGCCGTAACGAAGGTGAGGATGCCCGTCTGTACACAGCCGTACAAGCCGCTTCCGACTTCGCTTGCAGCTTAGGTATTAATATCCCGACCGGTAAGGACTCCTTATCCATGACGCAGAAATATGGCGACGATAAGGTGATCGCCCCGGGTACGGTGATTATCTCCGCAGGTGCGGAGGTTAGCGATATCAAGAAAATCGTCTCCCCGGTAGTAGCTCAAGACAAGAATACATACATTTATTATATAGACTTCTCTTTCGATACCTTGAAGTTGGGTGGTTCCGCTTTCGCTCAAGCTTTGAACAAGCTGGGTAATGAGGTTCCGACCGTGAAAGATCCGGAATACTTCCGTGACGCTTTCAACGCCGTACAAGACGCGATCGAGAAGAGACTCATCCTTGCCGGACACGATATCTCAGCGGGAGGTATGATCACCGCCCTGTTAGAGATGTGCTTCGCCAACGTAGAGGGTGGTTTGGATGTCAACTTGGATAAGATCTCCGAGAGCGATATCGTGAAGATCCTGTTTGCCGAGAATCCGGGTATCTTGGTTCAGGTAAAGGACAAGAAGGCATTCGAAAAGTTGATGGAAGAAGCTGGCGTAGGTTTCGCCATCATCGCCAAACCGACCGACGAGCGCCATGTATTGGTATCGAAAGACGGCATCCAATATCACTTCGGCATCGACTATATGCGTGACGTATGGTACGAATCTTCTTATAAACTGGATGTAAAGCAGAGCGGAAGCGTTTGTGCCGGAAACCGTTTCGAGAACTATAAGATGCAGCCCGTACAGTACAAGTTCCACAAGGACTTTACCGGAAAGCTTTCTTCTTACGGACTCTCAGCCGAACGCCGCGCTCCGAACGGCATCAAGGCTGCGGTAATCCGTGAGAAGGGTACGCAATGCGAGCGTGAGACAGCTTACGCCTTGTATCTGGCTGGTTTCGACGTGAAGGATGTCCATATGACGGACTTGGCTAGCGGACGTGAGACTTTGGAGGATGTAAACTTCATCGTATTCTGCGGTGGTTTCTCCAACTCCGACGTATTAGGTTCCGCCAAGGGCTGGGCCGGCGGTTTCTTGTATAACGAGAAAGCCAAGAAAGCGATCGACAACTATTACGCACGTAAAGATACGTTGAGCATGGGTATCTGTAACGGTTGCCAGTTGATGGCCGAGTTAGGCTTGGTTTATCCGGAGCACGAGAAAAAGCATAAGATGGTTCACAATGATTCCCATAAGTTCGAGTCTAACTTCGTTAGCTTGGAGATCCCGAAAAACAACTCCGTAATGTTCGGCTCCTTGAGCGGCACGAAGTTGGGTGTATGGGTAGCTCATGGTGAAGGTAAGTTCGAGTTCCCCTACGAGGAGAAGGAGTACAACATCATCGCTAAATACAACTACGATGGCTATCCCGCCAACCCGAACGGTTCTCCTTGGTCCGTTGCCGGTGTTTGCTCAAAGGACGGCCGCCATTTAGCCATGATGCCTCACCCCGAACGTGCGATCTTCCCTTGGCAGTGCGGTTATTACCCCGCCGACCGTAAGGAGAACGACGAGGTCACTCCATGGATCGAGGCGTTCGTGAACGCTCGCAAGTGGATCGAGAATAATAAGTAAAAATAACAGGGGTTGTTTTTAGCGTTCTTTGAACCTTAAAAACAACCCTTGTTTCTATATCTCCTTAAAGTTTCTTGGTAACCGCCTTTTGATTGAACTCATCCACACGGTAGAATAGACTTTACAACGAATCCACGATTTTAATATCCAAGCCGGTACAGGGGGGATTATCGGTAACTATTACTTTATACAACCGTAATATCCCTGCAACACCCCGCTAATATCTTTGCCTCCGAAATTAATAGACACAGAATTTAATAGAAGAATCATGGAAAGGTTATTTAAAATCAGAATCTTTACGGTTATGTTCTTTTTAGCCGTAGCTTCTATAGCAGCGAACGCTAAAGAAAGTAAGAAGGAAGGTGACAATTATCATGCAAAGCAAATTCTCATCGTAGGTTTGCACGATAACGTGAAATCAAACTATTTCTACAATGGGATGATCGCCGAAGAGACCGGTATGAAAGCGGATAGTATCGACCAAACGTATAATACGATCATCGCCGAGAATATCGCCGCATCCGTAAAGAACGGAGATTGCAAGTTTATTCCGGCAAACGCTACACAAGTGACCGGACAGGTACTGAATGAGATCAAGGTTAACGGGGAGAGCGAGGATTGCTATTCCGATCTTTCAGCCGTGCCGACCGAAAAGTTACAAAAGGTATTGGATAATGCTGACGCTGATTATCTGCTAGTATTAAACCAGCATTATCTTAAATGGCAAGACCAACCCTTGCGCACGCTTTTCCATATCGTCAGCTATACCTTATTCGACAAAGATAAAAATGAGGTATATAGGGGGAATAACTTCTTTACCTGCATGAATCTTGAGAACCCGGATAAACTCAGAAAGAGCAGCCGCAAGAGTTCATCCAAGATAGCATCTACCATTATCAAGACTTTGGACGAGGACTAACCTTCTTTTTTATAGACACATTTATAATTTTCTCGTTGAGCCTAATGGATATCCTTCATTAGGCTTTTTTCTTTATTTAAACCTACACACGGATGTAATCTCTTTGCAAAACCGGACACTTACTTTTGCGCCGTAAAAGATATTTAGGTTTAATTTTAAAAAGATTATTATGAGGATGTTTAACAAACGAATTACTTGCAGGTTACTAGCCTGTTTGTTATTTTTCAATTGCTTACCGGCTCTCCTATTCGCACAAGGAACGCAAGCCATTATCACCGGTACGGTCGTGGATAATAAAGGGGAATCAGTGATCGGAGCCACGATCCAAGTCAAGAATGAATCTACCGGATTCTTCACGGGCTCTATCACGAACGATAAAGGAGAATACACCATCAAGCAGCTTCCGCTAGGTTCTCCTTATACCGTTACAGCTTCTTATATCGGTTATGGGGAACAGAAAAAGACAGGATACGCATTGAACCAAGGGGATATGCTTCGAGTGGATTTCAAGCTAGCGGAGGAATCGGTGGAGATCCAAGCTGTCGAGGTAGTCGCTAATTCCTTGAAGAACATGGTTCCGAAGATCGGCGCGGCAACATCTATCTCCGCTCAAAATATCACGAAGCTTCCGGTAAACGGCCGTAACTTCACCTCCCTGATGGATCTCTCGCCATTGAGTAGCGGAGGAAATATCGCCGGGCAATTATCATCCTCAACGAATTACACCATCGACGGTATGACGGCTAAAGGAACCGTAGCGAGCGGAACGACTTCCGGCGCTTATACGATATCCATGGAAGCCGTCCGCGAGTTTGAGGTGGTAACCAATCAATATGACGTGACCAACGGACGTTCCGGGGGCGGCACCGTGAGCGCTGTCACGAAATCAGGAACCAATACTTTCACCGGAAGTGTATTCGGGTTCGGTCGTGCCGATTGGTTATCCAGCTCCTATGATATACGGGGAAATAAATCGACTTCCGACTTCTCTACCTATCAATATGGTTTCTCTTTGGGAGGCCCGATCGTGAAAGACCGTGCGCACTTCTATGTCGTATGGGATCACCAACAGGATTCCCGTCCGATTTATATAGCGGATATCAAGACGGCGGCGGACGAGTCTCGCTATAATGTCACTCAATCTACGCTAGACCGTTATCTGGATATCGCCCGTACTAAATACGGAGTCTCAAATGACCCTCAATTCGGGGAGTTCGGTAAGAAGAAGCAGACGAACGCGGTCTTCGCACGTATCGACTGGCAGTTAAACGCAACCAACTTGTTAACCATTCGCAATAATTTCATCAACGAGGATAATAAACAGAGCGAGAGCGATAACTCCAGTATCAATCTTTACGAGGTTTGGATCGACCGCAAATCGCATAACAACAGCTTACTCGCTACCTTACGCTCGGTATTAAGCCCAAAGCTGACCAACGAGTTGAAGCTTCAACATTTCTTGGTTTACGAGGCCACGACCCCGAACAAGCAATTGCCAAGCTCTAATATCCCAAGAGCAATCGTAGAGAACGTGGAATCTATATCTGGTGACAAAAGCATGTACACTTCCATCCAACTTGGAGGTCAACGCTACGCTCCCGAACATTTCAAGGATAATGTACTTCAATTGGTAGACAATATGTATTATAATACGGACCGCATCAACTATACATTCGGAGCAGACTTCATGTACACCAATATGAAATCACTCTACGGCAGTGAGATGAACGGACGGTTTTATTTCACGGGACTGGATAATTTCGAGCATATGACTCCTTACCGCTATGCCCGGGAAATCGCCTTGGTAGATGATCCTACCGTAAAGATGAATACCTTGAACTCCGCTATCTACGGACAATTACAAACGAAGCTTTTCACCGGATTCGAGGTCATGGCCGGTATCCGTGCGGATTATACCCGCTATTTCAACCACGCGAACTTTAACCAGACCGTTTATGACGAACTAGGCTTACGTACAGACAACGTAATCTCCACCTTCCAGTTGCAACCCCGCATTCAATTCACGTGGGACGTGAATGATAAACATCAAGATATTATCCGCCTTGGCGCCGGTATCTTCGGTTCGGATTTAAACAACTATTCGATGATCAACAATATGCTGTTCGACGGTACGAAGGTAGCGTCCGTGGATATACAAGGCAATTTGGTTCCGACACCGAATTTCCCGGCATACCGAAAAGATCCTTCTACCGCTCCGGGCGTTGATTTATTCAACAACCCGAATATCCAAAAGATCAGCACGATCAATATGAATAGTAAGGATGCCCGTGTACCGGTAGTATATAAGTTGAACGCCAGCTACACGCATTTCTTCTCCGATCGCTTGCGGGTAGGTATCAGTGCTTACGCCAACTGGGCACGCCATAATTATATGTACGTAGACCGTAATATGGTGGATGAGCCTTACTTCCGTATCGCCGCCGAGGGGAATCGTGGCGTGTTCGTCCCCGCCGAGAGTATCAATACCAAGAACGGAGCTACCGACTGGATGCAAGGACGTAAAAGTGATAAGGTAGGCCGTGTGCTGGAATTAATCAGCGATGGAAAAATCAACCAATACGCGTTCGTTGTAGATGGAACTTGGCGTTATTTCAAGGATGGCGAGCTTTCTTTCAGCTATACGTGGAACGATTCCAAGGATAACACCTCTTACAACGGTAACGTAGCGAATACAGCGACCCTAGCCTTGATGGTAAAAGATGATCCTCGTGATTTGAGTACCATGACTTACTCGGACAACCAATTCCGCCATAAGGTCGTATTCTACGGTACGGCTCCTTCTTTCTGGGGAATCAGCGTAGGCTTGCGTTTCTCCGGGATCGGTGGGACCCGTTACTCTTTAGCGGTTAGTGGTAATATGAACGGTGATTTCGTATCATCCAACGACTTGGCTTATATCTATGACCCGAACGATAGTAATACGCCTCAATATCTTCGTGAGGGTATCCAAGCGATCTTGGACAATCCGGAAGCGGAGAAGAGCGTAAAAGATTATATCCGTAAAAACTATGGGAAGGTTGCCGAGCGTAACGGTGGCGTAAATGGCTTCTACGGTACTTTCGATTTGCGCTTGAACAAGAACTTCAAGATCTATAAGACTCATTCCATCGAGGCCTCGATAGACTTTTTCAATTTCCTGAATATGCTGAACAAGGACTGGGGTGCCGGACATAATCTAGGCAAGCAGAATATCTACTCCATCAAGAGTTTTGACGCGGAGAAGAAGCAATACGTATATAACGTAAACAAAAACACGGGTGTATCCAATATGAACGGAAACCCTTGGCAGATTCAAATCGGCGTACGTTATAAATTCTAACTAACATATTCTATATTCAAATCATAAAAAAAATTACGATGAAGAGACAATTCTTATCATTCACGCTTTTACTTGCGTT
>OGQD01001726.1_pt1 | contig 13355 bp, 10 predicted proteins | sample 1553091 | NCBI WGS metagenome assembly OGQD01 (sample SAMEA2580290, study PRJEB22360) | human gut metagenome | biome: human gut; feature: human-associated habitat; material: faeces | place: Denmark | collected 2008/2010
TCGAAATCATCGACCTCGAACTGATCTTCGCCGACCTCGACAGCTGCGAGAAGCAGCTGCAGAAGGTCGCCCGCAACGCCAAGGGCGGAGACAAGGACGCCCTGGCGCAGAAGGCCATCCTCGAGAAGCTCATCCCCCACTTCAGCGCGGGCAAGCCGGCACGCAGCCTGATGAAGGACATGAGCGCCGAGGAGAAGCAGGTCATCCGCGGCTTCCACCTGCTCACCAGCAAGCCGGTGATGTACATCGCCAACGTCGCCGAGGACGGCTTCGACAACAACCCGCACCTCGACGTGGTTCGCGCCATCGCCGAGGAAGAAGGCGCCATCGTGGTGCCGGTGTGCAACAAGATCGAGGCGGAGATCGCCGAACTCGACGACGGCGAGGAGAAGGACATGTTCCTCGAGTCCCTCGGCCTCGAGGAACCGGGCCTGAACCGCGTGATCCGCGCCGGCTACCAGTTGCTCAATCTGCAGACCTACTTCACCGCCGGGGTGAAGGAAGTCCGCGCCTGGACCGTGCGCGTCGGTGCCACCGCCCCGCAGGCCGCCGGCGTGATCCACACCGACTTCGAAAAAGGCTTCATCCGCGCCGAAGTGGTCGCCTATGACGACTTCATCCAGTACAAGGGCGAAGGCGGCGCCAAGGAAGCCGGCAAATGGCGCCTGGAAGGCAAGGAATACATCGTCAAGGACGGCGACGTGATGCATTTCCGCTTCAACGTCTAAACAGAAATTTGAACTCCATCGAACCCTGATGGACATAAAACCCCTTGAGGAATGCAGCCTCAAGGGGTTTTTCTTTTCCAGCAAGATCCATCAAACCCCTATACGATCCACAAATAGACCGGGTACGCTATCGGGTATAGCTCAAGCAAACCCACCACAGACACCGGGTACAGAGAGGAAGAAGCAGCCATGCCGCTTACCGACACTGAGTGCCGTACCGCCAAGCCCAAGGAAAAGCCCTACAAACTCACAGACGGAAATGGGCTCTACTTGGAGGTGAAGCCCAATGGGGTTAAGGCGTGGCGCTATCGGTTCGAGCTGAGCGACGGCAGCGCCAGAAAAGAAAGCGTGTTCGCCATTGGGGACTATGTGATCCCCCCCAAAGGAGAAACGCCCGAGCAGTCCGATGAGCGCCGAAGAGGGCGCCGTTTCACCCTTTCAGAAGCCCGCGATGAACGTGTAAAAGCACGTTCACTGGTCGTACAAGGCATCAACCCTGCGCACCATCGCCAACAAGAGCGGGTGAAACGCGACCATGAGAGAGCCATCACGTTTGAAGCAGTCGCCAAAGAGTGGCTGTCTCTAAAGGACTGGGAGGAGATCACAAAATCCAAACGACTCAAGATGCTGGAACGAGTCGTCTTTTCGAAAATCGGCAATCTGCCGATCAAATCCATCACCCCCGCCCACATCCTTGAAGTGCTCAGAGGGGCGGTACAAGTCAATGGCCCATCTGTTGCGGCTGAGGCCAAGCGGAGCATGTCTGGCGTTTTCGAACTGGCCATCTCCACGCTACGTGCCAGCAGTGACCCCGTGCATCCTGTACGCAAAGCACTGCCAGCCAATAAAACCCAGCACAAGCGCCCACTTTCAACGGATGAAATTGGCCAACTCCTGCGAGATGTTGAATCCCATGGCGGGCGCCATGAAACCCTCTGTGCCTTCCACCTTATGTGGCTGACGCTGTGCCGCCCGAATGAAGCCGTAGAAGCACAGTGGGCAGAGTTCGACTTGGACGAGGCTCTTTGGCGCATTCCCGCCGAACGGATGAAAAAGCGCAAAGAACATACGGTTCCACTGCCCAGGCAAGCGGTAGAAATGCTAAGAGGCCTTCAGCCCATTACCGGCAAATATGCCCATGTGTTCCCACATCGAGACGTACGCACCCGACCAATGGTTTCGGCGTCATTCCGCCAGATGCTCAACGTCCTAGGCTGGGGCGGCAAGTACAGCCCGCATGCCACGCGAACGACCGGCAGCACCAGACTTAATGAAATGGGCTTCTCCGCAGACTGGATTGAAAGACAGCTCGCACATACTGAGCAGAACGCAGTCAGACGCACCTACAACCATGCGGAGTATCTGAGTGATCGGGCCGGGATGATGCAGCAGTGGGCTGACATGCTGAACTCTTGGAAGGCAAGCGAAACCGCATCAACGCACGCAAATGCCCCATGATGTCTTGGTGGAGTGAGCACATTCAAAAATCTGCCACAGGTAGCTTGTCAGTAGCAGCTGTCACGGAAAATCGAGACAGAAAGGTCGTTCCGATACGCTAATTGGTGCCAACTTCAGCAAAGCAGCCAGTAGCAACAGGCAAAAACCGGCCAAAAGGGGATGCTGAAGAATTTAGATCTGTGCCTTTCTGGTTACTGGCAGTAAAGGGTGTGATGGGTGGAGCTGGGTGTATGAGCGCCTCCAAGCGCCGAGCCAGCCGAGACAGGCTTGCCCCATCTCGCCCGACCTCTCGTAGCCTCTTTCCTATCTACCGGATCAAGAGCCCCGTCAGCAGTTGCAGGTGCTCCTCATCATCCCAAGACACCGCAATCGAACCTGAGCGCGAGAGCTCAACTTGAACAGGCCTTGAGTCGTACGTGTAGACAATTTTAATCTTTTCGATCGGAGCCGAGCGGCCACCCGTGATCTCCAACAACTTCGGCATCGCATTCCCTGTCGATGCAATATCGACCCGGTAGCTGCTTTCGATATCAAACGTCACCGCCCCAGAAACAATCCGCTTAGCCATGACTCTCGTGAAGCGCTTATCTGCCTTGAGCTGCAGATAGACCGTAGAGATGTCCGGCTTCACGATCTCCAGCGCGAAGTTCGTCCCGATTGCAGCTCGGATGAGCTCCACAAACGGCTTCAAATCCTTCGGGGGAGAACCCATACAGATCGAAAACCTATTCGACCCAAGCGTTTCGAACACGATGTCGAAGCTGATAAACGTCGAGTAACGCGATTCGACGGTTTCGCCCAGAGGGTTCGTGAACGACTGGGTGATATCCCGCTGCTCGTGATATCGAAAGGTGGCCTTGTCATCCAGGAGCTCAATTGCCTCAACACCGACGCGGTTCTGGTCGTTGAACGGCTGTTGTCGAAGCCCATGCACAAGGGTCTGAAAGTCAATGCGAGCGGTCAGAACCCAGAGTTTCAGCCGCTTTGACTTCATACCCTCAGACTCCTCTCGATATCATCCAGAGTCTTCTGCGCCGCTTCCTCCAAGCGGATCTTAAGTTTTTGTTCAAGCACCGGCTCGGCACGCACCGAGTTCTTGGCGTATTTTCCGTTGTTGTAGTTGTAGACACCTTTGACGATGTAGGAGAAATCGCAGTACTTGGCCTGGTTGCCAAACTGAGCTTCAAAGAGGACGACCTCAGATCCAACGAGCCTCTCACGAGCTTTCCATCGGATTTTCCATAGATAGAACCCGTGGCCTTCAAGCTCAAGCAGCTGCTTCGACTCCAAAACGCCCTTACCCTTCAGGGACGCCTTGTCGATACGGATGATCTTGTGAACGCTAGTTTCTAACTGCGGCCTGTCCAGCTCAGCTTCAGGGTCGCCATCTTCCCCCTCCTCACCCTCATTTTCGGATTCAACCTCAATCGAATCCTCAATCACCAACGCCTCATCACTGAGATCCAAGTCATCATCTTCTCGATCTTTAGGGTTGAACGTGGAGACGTCGACCACATCAACCACCTCCATGTCCTTGAGATTGCGGATCAAGTTGCGGAGGAAGTTCGTCCTGATGCCCACATCAGGGATCGCCTCCAACGAGATAGTTCGGGTCGCCACATCTTGATCAGTGACGATCTCGATCTGGGAATACAACTGATCGGTGATGTCCTTGAACTTGTCGTTCATGGGGCCAGTGATCTTCCAGCCACTGCCCTGCTTCTCAAGGATCACCTCCGCCGTTTTCTCAATCACTTGGCGAAACTCTGCCTGACTCAGATCGAGCTTCTGGTATTTGACGGTGAGCTTGAGCTGATCACCATGAACGGCCACTTCAGCCTGCTCGTGTTGGTCATCTACCAGCCATTCCTTGACGGAGGTAAGAGCGTCGGTCAGTTGGTCTTTTGTGACCGCTGTCGTGACGACCACATTGGTGGTTTTCTCACGGCTGTCGCGTCCACCCACCAGAAGAGACAGGTTCCGATAGTCGTAGTAGTCGTGGAACAGGGCACTGAATCGATTGGCGAGGAATTTTTTGTCCGATTCATTGGAGATCACGATCCCTCTTGAGAGGAAGACCTTCCTGAGCTCAGCGCTCGTCAGGCTTCGCTGGGTCAGCGCATCGTAGATCGCTTTGTCGGATGCAAAGTACAAACTACCCATTCTCATGTCAGTCTCGCTCCCATCCGATCGCTTCGGGCTTATAGTTCGGAATCGCGTGATTCACAATTTCTAACTCGATCGCCTGCAGTTTCCGCTTGCGGTTTTCGTCTTCGCCCCACTCGGTCACATAGCTGTTAATGGCAGCATTGAAGTTGCTGATAATGCTGCTGTGATGATGGCGATTTGCAACCCTGATTCGGATCTTCAAGTCCTTGTTGGCGTTAAGGATCTGGAATCTGGACAGCGCGTCAAAGAGGTACCTGAATTCGATCTCGGTGCTGCCATCGCGGCGATAATAGATCAGATAGCCTTCGCTATAAGTTTCGGCCAGTTCCTTGGCTTTCTCGCAGTATGAGATCACCTCTTTGTGGTGAATGATCATATACGGCGAGGCGATGAGCTCTGCGGTGGCCGCACGATCCCAGTATTCACCACTGGCCTTGTGCAGAACGAGGTCAGGGTAATAGAAGGTGTAATTGTCCTTCGGGAATTTTCCTTCAGCCCTGAGGGTGTTCACATCGAGCTGTAGCGTCTTCAGATAATTGATTAAGGAAGGCTCGACGATATGAACCTGCTGAGAATCTTTGATGTGTAGATTCTCACCTTTGTAATCCTTGAAGTGATCGTAGAAATTCTTGTCATACTCGTCATCGTGGTTATAGACGAACAGCATCCCGCGAATTTCATACTTCTCACGTTTGGCCAAATGGTATCGAGTCTGCCATTCCGGCGAAGCACGGGCACAGTCGATGGTCTTGCCCAAGGACTTCAAGGCCTTCTTGATCGAATCCAGAGTGATGGAGCCAACCGCATAGCTCTTCAAGTCGGTATGAAGGTAGATGGTTTTATTCAGATAGGGATCTGCGTACTTGAACACCGCGTCAGCCGGATGCGTGTGCTCCGACTTCTTCTGGGGCGCGTGAGTCTCCTTCTTCACACAGGTGAAGTTGAGGTTGGCTGGCCCTTCACTCTTCCACCGGAAGAAGCTAAAGATGTCGTTGGAAACGAGTTCCGCGAGCCTCGCAATTTTTTCGGTTTCGCCGCCTGACATGGTCGTTCCTGTCACGAAATGAATGCGCAGGAGCGGTACCGGCAAGGAGACATTGGTCCGAGCGGTAAAGGTGCGTCCTGCTGTGAATATGGCCTCATGCCAGTACAAAGTACCGCAAAATTCCGTGCCCGGCATTAGGTGATGAGTGATCAAACGCGTGGCACGTGCTGCGCTGGCAGCTCAAAGACGTCACCGCAGCCACTGGATGGTAACTACTCGCGCATCCACAACCCGCTACGCCAGCCAACAGTGACTGCTGTCCGCTCTTGGCCGGTTTCCGTCAGTCTTCACAAAAAAGGGAGCTTGCGTCGGTGCGCTAAAGTGGCATTCATCGCCTTGACTTGACCAGAGTCCAAGGCAGACCAAATACTGTTTATCCATACAGCTATTGGTTTTCTATCATGGCATCCGTGGTCGCCCTTGACCGTCTGCTCGACGCGCGTCGCGTCTGGCGAGGTCAGGCCATTGCTTCCCCCTCCCCCAGCCCTCATCCAACCGGGCACATGGAACTGGACGCGGTCCTTCCTGGCGGAGGCTGGCCGGACTCGGCGCTGAGCGAGATCCTGGTCGCCAAGACTGGTATCGGTGAGCTTCGCCTGCTGTGGCCCACTCTGGCGCGTCTCACCGCCATAGGCGAGCGAGTGGTCTTGGTAGGACCTCCCCATCTGCCCTACCCCCAAGCTTGGCTCTCAGCCAGCGTGGACTTACGCCATCTCGCCATCGTCCAGGCTACGGGGCGCGACGCCTTGTGGGCCGCCGAACAGTGCCTGCGCTCGGGCAGTTGTGGCGCTGTGCTCTGCTGGCCCCGACAGGCTGACGACCGAGCCCTTCGTCGCCTGCAGGTAGCCGCTGAGACAGGCCAGACGCTGGCGTTCGCCTACCGCCCGCAGGAGGAAGCTGTAAACCCATCGCCCGCCGCTCTTCGGCTGGCTGTCGATGCCCATCCGGCTCAACTGCGGGTACTCAAGTGCCGTGGCGGCCTGGCTCCTGCACGGCCGATCACAGCCGCCTGGCGGTGAGGCTGACATGCTCTGGGCCTGTATTCTGCTGCCGCAACTGGCCATGGATGGCGTGCTGCGCCACCGCACCGACACCGACGTTCCCCTGGTACTGCTCGCCGGTACGCCACAACGTCGCGTGCTGCAGGCGGTCAACCCGGCGGCACGCGCGCTCGGCCTGAAGCCCGGCCAAACCCTCACCGCTGCCCAGGCGCTCATTCGCGACTTCGTCACGGCCGACTACGATCTGGCGGCCATTGAGCATTGGCAGCGTTTCCTCGCCGCCTGGGCCTACGGCTTCAGTGCTCAGGTCAGCCTGTACTATCCGCGCTGCCTGCTGCTGGAAGTGCGGTCCAGCTTCGGGCTGTTCGGTCCCTGGCCGCGCTTCGAAGCGCGCCTGCGCGAAGAACTGACCGCTCTGGGCTTCCAGCACCGCATTACCCTCGCGCCCAACCCAGCGGCTGCGCGGGTACTGGCCAACACCCACGACGGTCTGGCGATCACCGATACCAGGACGCTGCGCCAGACACTCGACCGGCTGCCGGTGGACCGTCTCGGCCTACCTCGTGAAGTGGCGACATCCTTCGCCCGCATGGGACTACGCCATCTGCGACAACTGCTCGCCCTGCCCCGCGACAGCCTGGCGAAACGCTTCCCTGCCGAAGTGCTGATCCAGCTCGACACGTTGCTCGGTCATCGCCCGTTGGCTCTGGATTTCTATCGGCCGCCGGATGTGTTCGACGCGCGTATCGAACTGAACTTCGAGGTCGAGTCGCACCAGGCGCTGCTGTTCCCGCTACGCCGACTGACTGCAGACCTCGCGGCCTTTCTCGCGGGCCGCGACAGCGGGGTACAGCGCTTCGCCCTGCACCTGGAGCACCGCAATCAGACCGACACCCAGGTGCCGGTCGGCCTGCTCGCCACCGAGCGTGAAGCGGCCATGCTCTTCGAGCTGACCCGGGGCCGCCTGGAACCCCTGCAACTGCCGGCACCGGTACTGGCGGTGCGGCTGATTGCGCGTGAGCTGCCGGCCTTCACCCCAGAACATCGCCAGCTGTTCGATGACCGGCCACAGCAATCGCTGCCCTGGGAACAGTTGCGCGAGCGTTTGCGTGCTCGCTTGGGCGACGATGCCGTGCAGGGGCTGGATGCCCGCGCCGACCATCGTCCCGAACACGCCTGGCAAACAGGACAGCGCAAACCTGGCTCTCCCCTCCCCGCCACGGGCCCTCGCCCCAGTTGGTTGCTGGCCGAGCCGCAACCGCTGCGTGAAGACTCGCTACGCATCCTCGCTGGCCCGGAGCGCATCGAGTCCGGTTGGTGGGACGGCGGTGATGTACGCCGCGATTACTACCTGGTAGAGACACGCGCTGGCCAACGCGGCTGGGCCTTCCGTACGTCCGAGGGGCCGCTGTGGCTACACGGTTGGTTCGCATGACCGACTATGTCGAGCTGCACTGCCTGTCCAACTTCAGTTTTCAGCGCGGCGCCTCCAGTGCCGACGAGCTGTTCGAGCGTGCCGCCCGCCTTGGCTACCGAGCTCTGGCGATCACCGATGAGTGCACCCTGTCAGGCATCGTCCGTGCCTGGCAGGCCTCGAAGGACACTGGCCTGCCACTGATCGTCGGCAGCGAGGTGCGCATCGAGCATGGCCCCAAGCTGGTCCTGCTGGCCGAAGATCTCTGCGGCTATCAGGCGCTCTGCCGTCTGATCACCCTCGCCCGGCGCCGTGCCGAGAAAGGCACTTACCGGTTGCTGTTCGATGATTTCGACCAGCCCCTGGAAGGCCTGCTGGCGATCTGGCTGCCGGCGGAAGATGCCCGGCATGTGCCGTGGATGCGAGTGCATTTTCCAGAGCGGTTGTGGCTGGGGGTCGAATTGCACCGAGGTGCAGACGACGCCACACGTCTGCGACAACTGCTCGAACTGGCCAAAGAGTGCGACCTGCCGCCAGTAGCCTGTGGCGATGTGCACATGCATGCTCGAGGCCGACGCGCACTGCAGGACTGCATGACGGCCATCCGTCATCATCTTCCGGTAGCCGAAGCTGGCGCCTATCTGTTTCCCAACGGCGAACGCCACCTGCGCCGCCACGAGGAACTGATCGAGCTGTATCCGCCGGAACTGCTCGCCGAGACACTGCGCATTGCCGCGCGCTGCACCTTCGATTTCGAGCAATTGCACTATCAATACCCGCACGAGCTGGTACCCGCAGGCCACGACGCCACCTCCTGGCTGCGTGAGCGGGTCAGGCAAGGCGCTCAGTGGCGCTGGCCGAATGGCGTACCGGCAGATACTCAGACGCAGATCGAATACGAATTGGCGCTGATCGCCGAGCTGCGCTACGAGAGTTACTTCCTCACAGTCCACGACATCGTCCGCTTCGCCCGCAACGAACACATTCTCTGCCAGGGTCGAGGCTCTGCAGCCAATTCCACGGTGTGCTTTGCCCTGGGCATCACCGAGCTGAACCCCGCGAGCAGCAAGCTGCTGTTCGAGCGCTTTCTGTCTCGTGAGCGCAACGAGCCGCCGGACATCGATGTGGATTTCGAGCATGAGCGCCGCGAGGAAGTCATTCAGTACGTGTTTCGCCGCTATGGTCGAGGGCGTGCCGCGCTGACCGCAGTCGTGAGCACTTACCACGGTGCTGGCGCGGTTCGTGACATCGCCAAGGCACTTGGCCTGCCGCCCGACCAGATCAATGCCTTGGCCGATTGCTGCGGGCGCTGGAGCAACCGCCCACCGTCCGCGGAGCGCCTGGCCGAAGCCGGCTTCGACGCGGACAACCCAGTGCTGCGTCGGGTACTGGCGCTGACTGGCGAGCTGATCGGCTTTCCTCGTCATCTGTCGCAGCACCCGGGAGGCTTCGTGATCTCGGAGTATCCCCTGGAGACGCTGGTGCCGGTGGAAAACGCCACGATGGCCGATCGCACCGTGATTCAGTGGGACAAGGACGATCTCGATCTAGTCGGCCTGCTCAAGGTCGACGTGTTGGCTCTCGGCATGCTCACCGCACTGCGCCGATGCTTCGGGTTGATCGAACGCTATCGAGGTACTCGCTGGACGCTGGCTGGGCTGCCCCAGGACGACAAGGCGACCTACGAGATGATCAGCCGCGCCGACACCATCGGCGTGTTCCAGATCGAGTCGCGGGCGCAGATGGCCATGCTGCCGCGCCTCAGGCCCAAGGAGTTCTACGATCTGGTGATCCAGGTGGCCATCGTTCGGCCCGGGCCGATCCAGGGCGACATGGTGCATCCCTACCTGCGCCGGCGGAACGGCGAAGAGTTGGTCGAATACCCATCCGAGGAATTGAGGCCGGTGTTCGAACGCACCCTCGGTGTGCCGCTGTTCCAGGAGCAAGTGATGGAGCTGGCCATCGTCGCCGCCGACTACACCCCGGGTGAAGCCGATGAGCTGCGTCGCAGCATGGCGGCCTGGAAACGTCATGGCGGGCTGGAACCACACCGTCTGCGGCTGACCTCGCGCATGCTCGAAAAGGGCTACACAGCGGAGTTCACCGAGCGCATCTTCAGGCAGATCGAAGGGTTTGGTAGCTACGGCTTTCCCGAATCCCACGCCGCCAGCTTCGCCCTGCTCACCTACGCCAGTTGCTGGCTAAAGTGTCATGAGCCGGCGGCCTACGCCTGTGCATTGGTCAACAGCTGGCCGATGGGTTTCTACAGCCCTGACCAGGTGCTGCAGGACGCTCGCCGACACAGCATCGAAGTGCGCCCAGTGGACGTGCGTTACAGCGACTGGGACTGCAGTTTGGAGCCGACCGGCCATGTACAGCCTGCCATTCGCCTTGGGCTGCGGATGGTCAAGGGCATGCGCGAGGACGACGCGCGGCGCATCGAGAGAGCACGCCAGGCCGGGCCCTTCGTCGACGTCGAGGATCTGAGCCGGCGTACCGGACTAGATGCCCGCGCCCGCGAACGGCTGGCGGATTCCGGTACCCTGCGAGGTCTCGCGGGACATCGTCATCGGGCGCGCTGGGCCGTGGCCGGCGTGGAGCCGCAGCTGCCTCTGTTCGCCGGGCAGGCCTCGCCCACCGAAACACCCGTGAGCCTGCCGCTTCCAACGGTCGGCGAGGATCTGCTCACCGACTATGCCACCCTGGGCACGACTCTGGGCACTCATCCCCTGGCGCTGCTGCGTCGCCAACTCAAAGCTAAGCGCTGTCGCAGCTCACGCGAGCTTGCCGCTGTCGAGCCAGGCAGACCGGTCAGCATTGCGGGGCTGGTGATTGGTCGCCAGCGTCCGCAGACCGCCAGCGGGGTAATCTTCGTCACCCTCGAGGACGAGTTCGGACTGGTCAACGTGGTGGTCTGGCACGACTTGGCCGAACGTCAACGGAGGGTGCTGGTGCAGTCACAGATGTTGCGCATCGATGGGCATCTGGAGGCAGCGGATGGCGTGCGTCATGTGATCGCCGGCCGGCTGAGTGACCTCACTCCCCTGTTGACCGGACTGGATGTGCGCAGTCGGGATTTTCGATGACATCGAGTGGGGCGTACAGGCAAATCGGTACAGCAATCATCGAAACGCCGTGGCGGCAAACAGTCTCAATTAGATCCACTCGCTAATACACTAGTGAGATGCAAGCTGCTCAAGCCTTTCCACCAACAGTCGCCAATCCTTATCGGGTACTCGGCCATCAATCCAATCCTGAATCTGCGCCTGCAGCTCAGGTCGGGGATACTGTTTGAACTCATCCAACCAGTCTTCGGGATCAGGCATGATGTCGAAGGTAGGCAGATGGTCGTAGTCGAACTCAAACTTGAATTTCCCATCCGGGGTTAACGTGAAGATTGCTGTGTACCAGGCGTGGCCATTGATGTCCTGGGCTGCCATTTCTTGGCGAAGCTTCTCGAAGGGAAGATCATAGCGCTGATCAATACTTGGAGAAGAGACCTCGCCTGTACTTGATAGAAAACTAATCTGAGTGATACTAAAGCACGTAATCCCCATAAAGCTGGCCCTCGCCTGAGCCCAATCGTCAGGTGTGAGGTTGAACACTTCTTGAGCCAATTCTCTTTGAAGTTTCTCAATGCGTGGGTTCATATTTTACCTAGGGTTATTAATTTTAATTTTGCGACTTGTACCATCAATTACCTCTGTAACATTGAAGGTTCCCGCCCGCATCGTATCATCGGTATAAATCAGTTCAATATGGACTTTAACACTCTTCTTATCTCTTAGCGCCTGTGCCCAGTTCTCTTCCATTTTCCCCCATTTACCATTGGGGTATTTATTGATTTCACTGGCCATAGGCGTGAGATTTTCATAGCCCTCGAAGCCTCCAAACTGGGAGCCGATGAGATGACCTCCATGGTCGTCAGGCAAGCGGCCATCGTCAGCCCCTACTGTGCGCTGTGCATGTTTGCTCCGCTCTGCCTTATCCAATCGGAGCTCACCCTCGACCGTCTTGATTCGCCCTTGAGCATCTGTGGTGTACTTGTATCCATTGAGACTATATGTGCTGTTTGGAGCAAGCCGCCCTTTCTTGACCGCCACCCCATCCGTGCCCTTCGCACTATCCCGTCGCGCCTGCGCCAATCCAGATCGAAATCGAGCGTATCCAGGCGAAGTGGCGCGACAACGGGGGCTCCTGTACCGACCAGCAATGCCTCCACGCGCCAACCGGGTATGATGCCAAGCAACGGCTCATCGCCCGTGAGCCCGACCAGGGCCACGGCCTCTCCGCCTACAAGGGGTTGTTCGAATTGCCAGTCGGGGTGGGCGGCCTGGAAGAACCGTGGATCGAAGTCACGCGGGTATCCCGGGTTTTCTCCTCGGTTGAAACGCTCTCTCCAGGCGTCGTCATAGGTGCCGGCATAGCGGCTGCGGGCGGTCCAGTACCGTGGTACTGGACCGAGGCCAGGAATGGGGATCGGCCGGCCCGGCTCACTCGCAGGGTGAGCGAAGTGCTCGATGCGAGGTGCTGGATAATGCTGCTCTCGGTCGAGGCGGTTTGCGTCCAGCCAGCCGCGTCCTACCGGATTCTCGGTATGCTCGAGCACTTCCCCGCGACGCGTATAACTTCCCCCGAAAGCCAACTCGTAGCGCAATGGCAAGGTTTCGCATGGCTGAGCTGCGCTCAGATGCCAACCTCGCATCAACGACCACTGCCAATGCCGTTCGCCCGACAAACGCCACCGGTGCCGACGAGTGCCAATTTCCAGATCAGCGGCCCACTGTTCGGATAGGTTCTGGAGCGGTCGCGCATGCCCCCGAAAGAAAACATCCGTGCCCGGTTTGTAGAGCAGCGTGTCACCCGCAATGCGCAAGGGGCTCCGCTCAGGTGCCCCGAAGTGCTCGTCCGCAAGGTGAATGGGGGCCGTCTCATCGAGAGCAACTATCCCCTCACCGCCTCTTCCCGGATGGAGCGCACATGCGGCTTTGACGATCACGATGTCGTAAAGCCGCTCGGCCGGTCCCATTTTCTCGAAGGTGAACCAGGCATAAGGCGTACAGTTTTCGACTTCACCGAGGATCATGGGCTACCTCAGTTCAGGTCGATACGCTCAGAGTCCAGCCCGATGTGCTGGGAGCCGGCGATTGCAATCGTCTTGCCGTTGAGCTCGACGGTGCCGTCCTGCTTGAGCGTGAGAGAGCTCTGCCCAACGGTCAGGGTGATGGATTTGGCATCCATGGTGAAACTGGAGCCGCCGCTATTCGCTGCCTCGCTCCCCTGGCTGGGTGCCACAATGTGCATGGGCTGTACGCCCGCTGCTGCAGACCCGCTACCGCTTCCGCCACTTCCTACATTGAGGGTGTATTGAGTACCTACCGTGGTGCTCATTTTTTTGCCGATCTGGCTGCTTTTGTTCATCCCGACCAGGGTGTTCATCATCATGCCGACGTTCAGGCTGTATCCCAGCCCGACGTTCTCCATCCGCCCCAGCCCGACGTTCTGCAGGTAGGCCATGCCGATGGTCTCGGTCTTGTTCT
>OGQD01001735.1_pt1 | contig 13309 bp, 15 predicted proteins | sample 1553091 | NCBI WGS metagenome assembly OGQD01 (sample SAMEA2580290, study PRJEB22360) | human gut metagenome | biome: human gut; feature: human-associated habitat; material: faeces | place: Denmark | collected 2008/2010
CTGGCCGAGCGGGGGCGCCGCCCCGGGCGGGTGGCGCTGCTGCCGCCGATCCGGCGTCGATCCTGTCAACGGTGCCGCTCATGCTCGATCCCAAGCCCGACTCTGCCAATCATCTGCTGCGCTCGCCCCCGCCCCGTGGTTGATCCATCCTTGCCGCGCACTCTGCGGCAAGCCGATGGCGCTACTTGTGTAACAGCAGCCGGGAAAAAGTTCGCACCCCCGGTTTCACGGCGCGCGGCAGGAAACGCGAACCGCTCTTTCCCTGGGCCAGCGAGCGTCACACGGCGTCACACGCCGGTTGTTGCAATCTCTTTACACTCGGGCGGGAACCAGCGCGGTGATTTCTTTACTCACCGCAAGAGCTGACTTCCTCGCTGACATCATGAATCCGATCTCCCCGAATACCGGCCCATCGCCCCAGACGGTGATCGACGCCTTCCGCACAAGTGCCGGGCAGGGAGAAAGCGTCCGCGTCGTCGACGTGGACGGCCAGTCCTTCCAGGTGCTTGCCGAAGGCCATCTGCCGGGCAGCCAGGGTGGCAGTCGCAGCGTCGCCTGGGTGCAGGGCGATACCGACACCACCGGCATGTTCCTGAACGCGCTCGCCCAACGCTTCGGCCCCGGCGTCGCCGACCACGTCGCCGATGCATTGGGCCTGGCGCCCGCACCTGGCAAGCCGCTCGCCGCGCGCCTGGTGCCGCAGGCCATCGAAATGGCGGAAACCAGCGCCCAGGCGCTTTCCGGCGTCGATTTCCTGACCCGCCTCGAACACTCGGCAGGCAGCGACGGCGTGGCTTTCCGGGCCGCCGCCGCGCGTCTGTGCATCGACCCGGCGCGCCTCGATGGCACGACGCGCAACCAGATCGACCAGCACATGCAGGCCGACTTCGCCAGCGCCGCCGCGCGTGGCGAGAGTCCGGTTTCCGCCGCTACCGCCACGCAGTGGCTGCTTGCCCATCTCGAACACCTGCCCCGTTGATCGCTGCCGGCAAGCGTTTCTGGCGAAACGCCTTAACCCATGATGAACCGCGTCCGGGACGCCAGACCCAAAGCTGGGACGCCAGACCCAAAGATCGCGGATACGCATAACGGGTTTTTCACTAGAATTTTTTTGCCTCGCGTCCAGACATTTCGCATCCTCGCCCGCCCAAGCTGCGCCGCCTCCGGCTCCTGCCCGAACAGATCCGGGCGTCCACTCATAAGCGCCATCCGAATTTTCATGCTCCTCCAGCCGCACACCTGCCCTCCTGCCGATCCCGAAATGGCGCATGCCGATGTGCAGGCACAGGCTCAGACAGACGAAACAGAACAAGCCGCCGACAAGGAGATGCTGTTCAGGCAGCTGGTGCAGCAGCACCAGACCCGGCTCTACCGTTTCATCGTCAAAAACATCGGCTACGGCAGCGATGCCGAGGAACTGACGCAGCAGGCCTTCGTCGAGGCTGCCAAGGCCTACCAGACCTTCCGTGGGGCTTCGGAGTTCTCCACCTGGCTGTACGGCATCGCCATGAATCTGGTGCGCAACTACCTGTCGCGCGCCCCGCACCGCCGCTACACCTTCGAGGACGAGCAGGTGCTCGAAGGTGTCGCCGCCGCCAGTCCCGACCCGAGCGAACAACTGGCGCAGACCCAGGCGGTACGCATCCTGCAACGCGAGATCGAGGCCCTGCCGGCGAGCATGCGCGACGTGCTGCTGCTGGTGGCGCTCGACGAAGTGAGCTACGAGGAAGCCTCGGTGATGCTGTCGATCCCGGTCGGCACGGTGCGCAGCCGCGTCTCGCGCGCGCGGGCCACCCTGCGTCGGCGCATGGAAGCGGCACAGGTGCCGCTGGATTTCTGAACGGGTCGTCCTGAGCCAAAACCGCTCGTCCTGGGCTTGTCGCGGGGCGCTTGTGGCGCGGGGAGCAACCCGAACGGTTCGGGTTTATTCAGAACTTCCCTTGCGCTTGCCCGTTTCCGGCGGCAGCGGGCTGGGCGGCACGGCCGCAGCCGGCGGTGCCTGACCCGGCAGGCTGACGATGGTCGGCCGGATCAGGAACAGGCGTTCGCGTCGCTGTACCGTCTGGGTGCGGTTGGAGAACAGCAGGCCGATGCCGGGAATGTCGCCGAGCAGCGGCACGCCCTGACGGTTTTCGAGGTGCTGGTCGGAGCTGTAGCCAGCGATCAGCAGCGCCTCCTCGGGGCGGACGATGGCCTGTGTGCTTACCGCGCTGCGGCGCACCGTGGGCAAGGTGTCGATCTGGCGATCCTGGATCTGCCCGTCCTCGATGTCGATCACCAGTTGCACCAGACTGCGCGCGTCCTCGCCGATGACGCGCGGCGTGACGCGCAGCGTGGTGCCCGCCGTCACCGGTGTGACGGTGGCGACGCGCTCGCCCTGCACGCGGATGTAGAAGGTTTCCGACAAGTCCAGCAGCGCGCCGATGTTGTCCACCGTCACCACCGAAGGGCGGCTCTGCACCTGCGCCTCGCCCTTCGTTTCCAGCAGGCGGATCTGGCTTATCAGGTAGTTGCTGGCACTTATCGACAGAGAGGAGGAGGTGAAGGCGGCGTCGCTCGGCCCATGCACGATCGACAGCGTGCCGCTGGCTGGCGTGCTGGACAGGGTGCCGAAGCCGACGGCGGTGCCACCGGCGCGGCGCGACCAGTCGATGCCCAGATCCCTGGCCCGTTCGCTGTTGACGTCGATGATCATGGCCTCGATCTCGATCAGCGCGGTGGGGACGTCGAGCTGTTCGACCAGCGCCCGGTAGACGGGGATGCGCTCGGGCACATCCTGCACGATGACGGCGTTCAGGCGCGGGTCGGCCTGCACCGAGGGGGCCTTGGTGCGGCCCGTGCCGCCCGGCATCCCGGACGTGCTGCGCCCGGCGGCAGCGTTTTCCGCCTGGCCGCTCGCCGCCGACGCCAACACGCCGCTGCTGTCGCCCTGGGTGTCGGGCGCGCTGCGCAGCGGCGCGGCGATGGCACTCAGGGATTCGTTGCCGGCCTGATCGCCGCTGCGTCCGGCAATCAGCTCGCGCAGCACTGCCGCCAGGCCAGGCGTGGTGATCTCCCGGTCGCGGTAGAGCATGGTGCGATCCTGCGCCGAGGCGTGTTTGAGGCGGAACACCGCCACCTGCTGCGCGCCGCCGGAGGCGGGCAGGTCGCGCACGGTGGTTTCGATCAGATCGACGTAGCTCGGCGGGCCGGACACCAGCACCACCCCCTGCTGCGGCAGTTCGCCCCAGCCAAAGCGCGGTTCCAAGAGGCCAAGGTCGGCCAGCGCCTGGCGCAGGCCGGAGAGGTTGCCGCCCGGCGCGACGATGCTGCGGCTCTTGAGATCGCTGCTGCGGCTGACGTACAGCACCCCGGCATGGGTGTACCAGGAGAGGCCGAACACCCCGGCCAGGCGCGAGATGAATTCGGTCGGACTGGCGGCGGTGAAGCGGCCATTGACCGTACCGGCGACGCCAGGTGCCAGATCGAGCGACAGGCTGAAGCTGCTGGCAAATTCGGCCAGCACCTGCGCCAGCGGCTTGTGTTCGGCGAAATGGCTGTAAGGCGCCTCGACCCAGGGCACGGGGCCGGCGTGCGCCAGCGGCGAGGCAGCGACAAGCGCCGCCGACAGCAGGGCGGCGCGCGGCGAAAGCAGGCGGAGAAGGGCGCGCATGGCGTCAGGCAACCGCTGCGGCCTGCGCCGCGCAGACCGGGCGCCAGAAGGTCAGCGCGTTGGTGAACTCGGCCAGCGCCTCCTCGACGGCAGCGGCGCTGGCCGCTGCCGGGACGAACTGCTGCAACAGCAGCGTCTGGCGGCGCTCGTCCAGACACAGGCCGCTGGCGTACAGGCGCAGCATGCCGGTGGCTTTCTGCGCCAGCGCTTCGAGCACGCGCTCCAGCCCGGCCCCGTGCCAGACGCCGGCGAGCGACAGCAGCGGCGAGGTGATCGCCACCCGCTCGTGTGACACCGGCTGGAGATGGATGCGGTAGATGCCGTCGAGCACCAGCGTCAGGCGTCCGTCGGCGCGCAGTGCCCCGGCGGGCAGGTTCTGGCGGGTCATGAAAGCGCCGATGGCGGCGCAGGGGGCGGTTGCGGTAGGGGTCATGGTCGTCATTCCGATGGGGTGCTCATGTCCTGGATCAGCCGCAGCACTTCGGCCACGGGTTCGATGAGTTCGCTGGGGATGTACTGGTCGAGCGGCGCGGTGTTCATCAGCGCGTGCGCCAGCGGGATGTTTTGCAGCACCGGGATGCCTTCCTCGCGCGCTGCCGCTATCATGCGTTCGGCCAGCCAGCCCTCGCCCTTGGCGACGACCACCGGCAGCGGCGTCTTCTCCTTGTCGTACTGGATGGCGATGGCCAGGTGCGTCGGGTTGGTCACCACCACCTGCGCCTTGCGCGTGTTCTGCACCGCGCCCTGCTGCAACATTTCCTGATGCAGGTGCTTCCTCTGGTGCTTGATGTGCGGGTCGCCCTCGGCTTCCTTGTATTCCTGCTTGACCTCGTCCTTGCTCATCATCAGCCCCTTGGTGTGCTGGAAACGCTGCCAGGCGAAGTCGGCCAGCGCGATCACGGTGTAGGCGACGGCGACGTTGACGATCATCGTTTTGAGCAGCATGCCGACCGCCTGCCCGACACCGGCGATACCGGCACCGGGCAGCGTCATCAGCGTCGGCAGCGCGTCGCGCACCACCAGATAGATCAGCGCCGAGAGAAAAGCGATTTTCAGGTTCGACTTGAGGAATTCGACCAGATTCTTGACCGAAACCATGTTCTTCGCGTTGTTCAGCACGTTGAGTTTCTTGCCCGACGGCAGCATGGCCTTGAACGAAATGTTCATGCCCGTTTGCAGCATCTCGACGAACAACCCCAGGCCGATGACGATGAGCAGGAAAGGCAGCAGCAGCCACACCGCGTCCTTGGCCAGCGTGGTGATGGCGACGTTGGCCGCATCCTCGAAATTCATCCCGAGCACGCCGACCGGCAGCAGGATCATCCCGGCCAGCGACTCGAACAGGCGCTCGGCGTCCGCCAGCAGGTAGCCGAACAGCGCCAGGATCAGCGCCGTCTGCGTGAAGTCCTTGCTGTGCGCGACCTGCCCGTCCTCGCGCGCCTTGCGCAGCTTCTTGGCGGTCGGGTATTCGGTCTTCTCGCTCACCGCGCGCCCTCCCCCGCCCACTGTTCGCTGAGGAAAGGCACGATCTCGCGCAGCTCGCGCACGTAGGTGCCGCCGTACTCGAACAGCGTCATCATGTAGACCATCAGCACCAGCATGGCGATGCCGGACTTGATCGGCATCGCCATGAAAAACACCTGCAACTGCGGCACGAAGCGGCTGACCAGCGCCAGCCCGACTTCCGCCAGGAACATGGCGACGATGGCGGGCGCGCTCAGCAGCACGGCGATGCGCACCAGCCGCCCAAGCTGGTCGAGCAGGAGCGGCATGGTTTCCGGGCGCAGCGTCGGGAACCAGGAAAACACGTTCCACAGCCGGAAGCTGTCGTAGAGCAGCCCGAGCATGAGCAGGAAGCCGCCGCTGATGAAGAAGAAGACGATGAACGCCTGATTGAACAGGATGCCCAGCGGCGAGGTGTCGTTGCCCGTCACCGGGTTGAGCGTGGCGGCGACGCTGGCGCCGCGCTGGTTGTCGATGAAGAAGCCGACCGCCTCGAAGGCCCAGAACGGAATCGCCACCAGAAAACCGAGCGCGAAACCGACGAAGGCTTCCTTGGTGATGATGAGCAGGAGCATCAGCGCGGAAAATTCGCTCGCCGCCACCTGCGGCATCAGCATCGGTACGGCCAGCGCCGCCAGCGCCGCAGCCACGGTGTAGCGCAGCATGCCCGGCATGAGCTGGCGGTTGAACACCGGCAGCACCGCGAACATGCCGAGCACGCGAGGCAGGGCAAGCGACAGCGCGCCGAGGAAAGCCTTGGTGTCGAAGTAGAGTGCCGAATCCATCATGCCTGCCGTGCCTAGCGCACCAGCAGCGGAAACGCCTCGAAGATCGACGCGGTGTAGTTGTACAGCTCGCCGCCGACCCAGCGCGCCGACAGCGCCAGCGTCGCCATCACCGCGATCAGCTTGATGCCGAATGACAGGGTCTGTTCCTGGATCTGCGTCAGCGCCTGAAACAGCGAAAACAGCGTACCGACGATGGAGGCGACGATGATCGGCGGCAGCGACAGCCACAGCACGAGGTAGAGCGCCTTGGAAAGAAAGGAAACGAGATCGGGAGCGGTCATGGCACCGGCTTTCAGGCGTGGTTTTCAGGCATAAGTCAGGATCAGGCCGTGGATCAGCTTCGACCAGCCATCGACGGAGACAAACAGGAACAGCTTGAGCGGCAGCGAAATCGTCACCGGCGAGACCATCATCATGCCCATCGAGAGCAGGATGTTGGAGACGATCAGGTCGATGACGATGAAGGGCAAAAAGAGCAGGAAGCCGATCTGGAAGGCCATCGTCAGTTCGGTGACGACGAAGGCCGGGGCCAGCACCAGGAAATCGGTGCCGCGTACGTCGGCGGCCATTTCGGCGCCCCACAGGCGCTGCGCGGTGCGCACGAAAAAATCGCGCTGCTCCGGCTGGCTGTGCCTGACCATGAAACCGCGCAGCGGCTCGGCGCCGTCGCGCAGGGTCGACGCCATCGCGGTGACGCTTTTCAGCGCCGCCGGATCGTCGCGGACGGCGTCGGCCATGCGGTTGGTGACGGGGGCCATGATGTAGGCCGACAGGATCAGCGCCAGGCCGTAGAGGGCGATGTTCGGCGGAATCTGCTGCACGCCGAGCGCGTTGCGCACCAGCGACATGACGATGGCCAGCTTGAGGAAGGAGGTGGTGCACACCACCAGCACCGGCACCAGCGACATCAACGCCAGCGCGACGGCCAGCGTGATCGGATCGAAGCTGGTCACGGCGCGTCCTGCGCGGCAAGCGAGAGCGCGGCGATGCTGACCGCCAGCCGACCGTCGATCTCGACCAGTTCGCCGCTGCCGATCAGCGCGCCGTTGGCGCGGATGCGCACCGCCTGTTCGAGCGGGCGCGCGAGTTCCAGCGACTGGCCGACCTGCAAGGATTTGATCTCGCCGAGCGTCAGCGTGCGTTCGCCGAGGTCGAAAGTCAGAAGCACGGGCAGGCTTGACCAGTCCGGCGGCGCATCCGCAGGTGTCTCTGCGACCGGCTCCGGGGCGGGAGCGGGCACGCTTTCGGCTTCGGGTTCGGGCATGGCAAGTCCTATGGGAGTAGCTGTCTGAGTAACGGTGAGGCCGCCATCGTTCCATCGCACGCGCACGCCGAGGTCGCCGGCCAGCAGCCACAGGCCGCCGTCGGCATCGAGCCAGGTCCGCTCCAGCAACACGGCGTCGCCGGGGCTCAGGCTGGCCAGTTCGTCGACGGTCAGGCGGGCGCTGCCGCCGGGCTTGCTGCGGATGCGCGGGGGGGGGGAAGGGGGCGCCCCCGGCAGCCGGTCCTCGTCGAGCGCGTTGGCCTGTGCCGGATGCTGCGCCGCCAGACCGGCGATCAGCATCAGGCCGAGCGTATCGGTGGCCAGCGCGCCGTGCACCACGGCCTCGCCCTGCGTCAGCCGCAGCCCGAAGCGATGCGGGCCGGCGCCATCGCCGCTGCCATCGCTTCCCGCTTCGTCGCCGACGCGGGACAGGGATTCCAGCCGCGCCGCACCGCGCTGCAAGCCGGCCAGCGCCGCCAGCGCGGCGGCCAGCGCATCTTCCAGCGCGGCGGCGGCAAAGGCTTCCGGCAGTTCTGGCAGATCGAGATCGGGTTCGCTGGCGGCGATCCAGGTTTGCGCGGTCGAGGCGGGCAGCCACAGATCGAAGCGCGCGCCGCCCCAATCGAGGCGCAGATGCCAATCCTGCGGCGGCGGTGGCGAAGCGTCCTGTCCCGGCGGCCAGGGCTGCGCGTCGAGCAGCCAGGCCTGCCCGGCCAGTTCCAGCGGACAGGCCAGCGCCCGCTGCGCGAGCAGGTTGCGCGCCTGCGCCTCGTTGCGCGTCAGGCGGGGCCAGGGCAGGGCGGTCGTTTCAGCGTTCATGGGAAAAACTCGTCGTCATGGGTGGGCCAGCGCCTCCTGCAAGCAGGGATCGTCCTCGTCGTCGGTCTGCACGCGCAGCAGCACCGGACGGTTCAGGCGTTCGGCCAGCGTCCGGGCGTTGGCCTCCTGCGCGGCGACGAGGCGCTGGCGCGAATCCTCGTTGGCGCAGATGAAATCCACCTGTAGCCGTCCTTCCAGTTCCTGAACGACGACGCTGACGCCGGGCAGCAGCTCATCCTTCAATTCCATGCGCCCCTGCCGGTTGCCGCTGCTGCCGTCGCCGACCATCAGCCGTTCGATGCCGTCGGCCATGCGCTCGCCCAGACCATCGTCGGCGGGCGGCGGCGCCGGCGCGCGGGCGAGGCTGCCAAACAGGGCGAAGGGCTGCGGTGCCGCCGGCGGCTCGGACGCGCCTGGCTTCGGCGCAGCCATCGCCTGCTCGAAACGCTGCCGCGCATCGGCGTCAGGCTGCGAGCGCCTGTCCGGGATGCCGCCGCCCAGACCGCCGTCCGTCCCGCGCGCGCCGTGCTCGGGCAGCGACAGGTTCAGATTCACGCTGCGCTCGATGCTCACTGGACTACCCTCATGCCGCTTCCTCCGCGTGGTATTCATCCCAATCAGCACGGTCACGGCGGGTTTCGGCGGCTTCTTCCAGTTCCGCGTCCTCCTTCTGCTCCTGCGCCTTGATCTGCTCGTCGGCATGCGCCTGGGCCAGTTCGACGAACTTCTGCCGGGCGCGCGCCGCTTCGTCGTGCGTGGCCTTGCAGCCGGTGAGCCGCTCGCGCTCTTCTGCGCACTGCCGGGCGGCCTCGCGCACGCGCGCCTCGTGGCTCGCCTCCTCGCCGCGCAAGCCGACGACCGACTGCTGCACGTCTTCGATGTCGCGCAGGTGCACGATGCGTCGGCACAGGTCGGCGTACAGCTCGCGCTCGTGCTCGATAGCGTATTGCCGGAAATTCGCCAGCGCCTCCTGCCGCTCGCGTTCGCCGGCCTCGGCCTCGGCCAGGGTCTGGCGCTGGCGGCGCACCGCCTGCTCCGCCTTGCTCTCGCGGAAGGTCTTGATCGACAGGAGTTCGCCGAACATGCTCATCGCTGCCTCACCTGCCGACCAGCGCCTTCAGCGCGTCCAGCGTCTGCGCCATGCCCGCCTGCTCGTCGGTGCGCTGGCGCAGGAAGGAGCGGATGCGCTCCTGCTTGTCGATCGCCTCGTCGGTGGTGGCGTCGCCGCCGCGCTTGTATTCGCCGATCTTGACCAGCAGTTCGACCTCGGCGTATTTCGCCATCAATTCGCGCAGGCGTCCGGCGTCGACCTTGTGTTCCTTGCTCACCACGTTGTTCATCACCCGGCTGGCTGAGGCCAGCACGTCCACCGCCGGGTAGTGGTTGGCCGCGCCCAGCTTGCGCGAGAGGACGATGTGGCCGTCGAGAATGGAGCGGGTTTCGTCGGCAATCGGCTCGCTCATGTCGTCGCCCTCGACCAGCACGGTGTAGAGCGCAGTGATCGAACCCTTGTCGTTCATGCCGGCGCGCTCCATCAGCTTGGGCAGCGTGGCGAAGACGCTCGGCGGGGAGCCCCGCCCCGCCCGCCGGGACGCGGCCCCCGCCCCGCTGATCACGCCGGCCTATTAAGGAGCCCGCCATGAACGAATTGCGCACCACCCTCTACGAAGAAACCGTCCCCGGCGGCGGCCATACCTCCTTCGTCCTCAAGCGCGGCCAAGTGCTGCGCCTGACCGACATCGAAGGCGGCGGCAACGTCAGCCTGCTGCTGTTCAACGCCGCCGAGAAAAGCGAGCGGCTGAACCTGCCCGACAGCCTCAAATGCCAGCACACCGCCAAGCTCACCGCCGGCCACTGCCTGTACTCGGACATGGGCCGCGTGCTCGCCGCCATCACCGCCGACAGCTGCGGCTGGCACGACAGCTTCGGCGGCGTGCTGAACGCCGCCGAAGTGCAGGAGAAATACGGCCAGGGGCGCTACCAGGAACTGCGCAACGGCTTCCACCGCAACGGCGTGGACAACCTGCTGGTGGAGATGGGCAAGTGGGACATGCGCCTGCAGGACCTGCTGATGTGCCTGAACCTGTTCAGCCGCGTGGACGTCGATGCCGACGGCTGCTTGCGCTTCGCCCAGGGCAACTCCAAGGCAGGCGACTACGTCGAGCTCTACGCACCAATGGACACGCTGGTGGTGCTAACCGCCCTGCAACACCCCCTGGACCCGAACCCGCAGTACGCACCCAAGCCCATCGGCCTGACCTGGCAGCAGGTCGCCGCCGACGGCATCAGCGTGCTCTGCCGCACGTCCCGCCCGGAGAACGGCCGCGGCTTCCACAACACCGAACGCCAGTACCTGTAAGGAGCGCGAGCATGCCCATCGTCCCCAGCGCCAAACACCCCGAAGCCTGCGTCTCGCGCACCCTGATCCCGGCCGGCGAACCCAGCCTCACCGAACTCAAGGCCGGTCAGACCCTGCGCATCCTCGACCTGGAAGGCAACCAGGCGGTGGACACCCTGTTCTTCAGCGCCGCCAATCCGCGCGAGCGCTACGACGTACAGCGCACCCTGCGCAAACAGGGGCAGGTCTACCTCAGCGCCGGCAGCGTGCTCTGGTCCAATCTCGGCAACCCGATGCTGACCATCACCGCCGACACCTGCGGCCGCCACGACACCCTCGGCGGCGCCTGCGCCCAGGAGAGCAACACCGTGCGCTACGCCCTGGACAAGCGCTACATGCACAGCTGTCGCGACAACTTCCTGCGCGCCAGCCTGCACGACGGCCGCCTGAGCAAGGCCGACATCAGCCACAACATCAACTTCTTCATGAACGTGCCGGTCACCGCCGAAGGCGGCCTGACCTTCGAGGACGGCATCTCCGCTGCCGGCAAGTACGTCGAGCTGCTCGCACACATGGATGTCATCGTCCTGATCTCCAACTGCCCACAGCTCAACAACCCCTGCAACGGCTGGAACCCGACGCCGGCGGAGCTGCTGGTATGGAACTGACCGCGCGCCTGCGCCAGTGGCTGTTCGCGCTCTGCCAGAGCCGCAGCGCCCAGTGCAGCGCGACGCTGCGCCAGCCCGCGAACCGGGACGAATCCGCCCCGTAGAACCACTCCAGCACCACGGACGACCGTGGCGCACACCGAATCATGGCGGGACGGCCCGCCACCCCATGGGGATGCCCTCATGTTCGACAAGCTCCTGATCGCCAACCGCGGCGCCATTGCCTGCCGCATCCTGCGCACGCTCAATGAACTGAACGTGGGCGGCGTCGCCGTGTACTCCGAAGCCGACGCCGCCAGCCTGCACCTCCAGCAGGCCGCCCAGGCCATCAGCCTCGGCGAAGGCCCGGCCTCCAGCACCTATCTGGTCGTGGAGAAAATCCTCGCCGCCGCCCGCGCCAGCGGCGCCCAGGCGATCCACCCCGGCTACGGCTTCCTCTCGGAAAACGCTGCCTTCGCCGAAGCCTGCGAAGCCGCCGGCATCGCCTTCGTCGGCCCGACGCCGGAGCAACTGCGCGTATTCGGCCTCAAGCACACCGCCCGAGCACTGGCCCGCGAACAGGGCGTGCCAATGCTCGAAGGCACCGACCTGCTGCCCGACCTCGAAGCCGCGTTGCTCGCCGGTGAAGAAGTCGGCTACCCGGTGATGCTGAAAAGCACCGCCGGCGGTGGCGGCATCGGCATGCGCGTGTGCCGCTCGGCGGACGAACTGCGCGATGCCTTCGATGCCGTGAAGCGCCTGGGGCAGAACAACTTCAGCGACTCGGGCGTGTTCATCGAGAAGTACATCCAGCGCGCCCGCCACCTGGAAGTGCAGGTGTTCGGCGACGGCCAGGGCGAAGTGATCGCCCTCGGCGTGCGCGACTGCTCGGTGCAGCGGCGCAACCAGAAAGTGCTGGAGGAAACCCCGGCGCCCAACCTGCCTGCCGGCATGGCCGAAGCCCTGTGCGCAGCGGCGATCCAGTTGGCGAAAGCCGTCAGCTACCGCAGCGCCGGCACCGTGGAGTTCGTCTACGACAGCGACGCGCAGCGCTTCTATTTCCTCGAAGTGAACACCCGCCTGCAAGTCGAGCATGGCGTCACCGAACAGGTCTGGGGCGTCGATCTGGTGCGCTGGATGATCGAACTCGCCGCCGGCGACTTGCCGCCGCTGGCCGAACTGGCGACCACGCTGAAACCCTCCGGCCACGCCATCCAGGCAAGGTTGTACGCGGAAGACCCCGGCCGCGACTTCCAACCCTGTCCCGGCCTGCTCACCGCCGTGCAGTTCCCGCCGGCGGACGGCAAGGCGCTGCGCATCGATACCTGGGTCGAGGCCGGCTGCGAGATTCCGCCTTACTTCGACCCGATGATCGCCAAACTCATCGCCTGGGCGCCGACCCGCGAGCAGGCCAGCGCCGGCCTCGACCGCGCGCTGGCCGAGAGCGTGCTCTACGGCGTGGAATGCAACCGCGACTACCTGCGGCAGATCATCAAGGACGCCCCCTTCGCCAGCGGCTCGCCCTGGACTCGCTGCCTGGAAGGTCTGCGCTACCGCGCGCAGACCTTCGAAGTGATCAGCGCCGGCACCCAGACCAGCGTGCAGGACTACCCCGGCCGCCTCGGCTACTGGGCCGTGGGCGTACCGCCGTCCGGGCCGATGGACGACCGCGCACTGCGCCTGGGCAACCAGTTACTGGGCAACCCCGAAGGCGCCGCCGCGCTGGAAATCACCATGAGCGGCCCGACCCTGCGCTTCAACACCGATGCCGTCGTGGCCGTCACCGGCGCGGCGTTGCCGATCAGCCTGGATGGCGTCGAGCAGCCGATGAACACCGCGCTGTTCATCGCCGCCGGCTCGACCCTGAGCCTGGGTACCGTGAGTGGCGCCGGCGCGCGCAGCTACCTGTGCCTGCGTGGTGGCCTGCAAGTGCCGGATTATCTGGGCAGCAAGAGCACCTTCACCCTCGGCCAGTTCGGCGGCCACGGCGGCCGCGCGCTGCGCGCCGGCGACGTACTGCACCTCGACGCGCTAGCAGACGCACGGCACGGTGAAAGCCTGCCGGCGGAACTGCGCACCGACCTCCCGGCCTTGCGCAGCATCCGCGTGATCTACGGCCCCCACGGCGCGCCGGAATACTTCACCCCGGCCTACATCCAGACCTTCTTCGCCACCGACTGGGAAGTGCACTTCAACTCCAGCCGCACCGGCGTACGGCTGATCGGGCCGAAACCGGAATGGGTGCGCGAGAGCGGCGGGGGGGGCGGGCGGGCCCCCCCCGCCCACCCGAAGGCCGGC